>Ga0180434_10000517_pt1 | contig 56802 bp, 44 predicted proteins | sample SS_ome_7_FD_132453 | JGI IMG/M metagenome (GOLD analysis project Ga0180434, IMG submission 132453) | Hypersaline lake sediment archaeal communities from the Salton Sea, California, USA - SS_1_D_2 metaG | ecosystem: Environmental > Aquatic > Non-marine Saline and Alkaline > Hypersaline >...
AATATATCAGAAACATAAAAGCTGTCGCATTACACCAAGATATCTGCAGAGAGTCTCCTGAAACATTATTTCCGTTACTGAACTATTTAGAAGCCCACTCGATAAAGCCAAGAGTATTAGTGACAGAGTCGTGCTATTATGGATGCCCTTTCAGAGCAGCACATTACGCTCATTTTGCTAACGCAATAAGCCTGCAACCTCAGGAGACTTTTATCGATCCCTATCAGATTAACTGTGTTATTCGTCGTCTGAAACACCCTGAAACTCTTTTAGATATATCGGGCTTTTTAATGCCGGAGAAAATTGAGGAGTTTTCCTTGGCCACAGGGATTGATACGTTCAAGATTTCCGGTCGCTCCATGCCGGATGAGTGGATACTGAATACAAGCAAACTGTATTTTGCTCGTAAATCACCAGACAATATTTATGAAATTATTGTTTTTACAGTGCCGTTTTTAGATGAATTTAACTTGAAAATTAACGAGTTGTTTTATGTAAATCCAAGGGCATATTCTGACGTTTATAGTGAGCTAATGAACATAGATAATTATTCTAAACGAGACACTTATTTGAAAAATAAGGCGGCAGAATTATTTAAAGAAGGTAAATTGGCCATTAATGACCCTGGTTCAATTTATACGGTACGAGGCGATAAGGTTTTATTGCAGCGAGCAGGCCAATATTTAAAAAGATTAGAAAATATTAGAAATACAGCACCGTATTCGGAGAAATCATTTGAAGAAAGGATATGTGATAAATATGCGATGTTTAATGTTTAATACAAAGGAAATAGAATTCGAAAGAGGTGACTGTGCGAACAGGCCCAACGGCGTTATTAGTGTGCCCTCTGATATAGACTCCTCTAAATTTCACAGTGTTACTATAGTTTTTATTTGTATTGAAGAAGGTGACAATAAAGGAGATTCCATGATAATTCTTGACGAGATAAGAAAATATTATGACGATCACAAACTCCCAGTATTGGTTGTTCCTTTTGCACACCTCTCTTCAAATGTTGAATGTTCTTCTAAAGTTGCTTATCAACACATAAAATTTATTTCAGATAAACTAATGAATGAAAATATATCCGAAAAGGGGGCAATTGGATTCGGTTATGATAGAGCATTCATTGCAAAATGGGTTACTATTCTGCATAAAGGCAATGTCGCATTCAGAGATAGCAGGAGAGCTGTTGGTTACCATGCAGTGTCTCATTTAACAAAACTGAGTCTAGTTGGGGCGAGCTAAGGTGTTTTGATATTTCATCTCACTTTAATGATTAAGGCCATTTGCTTTCTATAATACTCCCGGTTTTGGTAGCGTCAAGAAAGTTTCGCACATTTTTGTTTAACGTTCTCAATCTGGTCATAGTTCGTATCCCAGCAACCCTTAAGGGTTGGCGATTTATCGGACTATCCTGCTGCCCTGGCCCTTTTGCAGTTCCCACAATCGTTTCATACTCACATATCGCTTCGTGCCCACTTGGTTCCGGCTATATGACATAACCTCATAGCAGCTAACATTAACGCCGACTGACCATCAGATAAGGTAAAATATTTTTCGCACATTATTATCGGGCCAATAGAAAAGCCCTCAATCTGGTCGATGGTTAAGGAAAAAAGAAACACTAAATCAATCAGAGAAAGGGCTTAATAATGAAAACGGCAGAATCGGAAAAAAACTTGACGGAGAAATGTTTTCCCTGTATAATATGAAAAAGTTCAATTTTCCTATCTTTTCTGAACGTTTTGATAATTTTCACTCTTTTCACATCGAACGAGCCAAGCAGAACTGTTTTTAAAATTTGAGGAAGGAGTAAGCTGAGTGTTTGGGCTCAAAAACCGTTTTTTATGTACGTGAATATGCTCATTAGATGGGTTGTATTTAGGGTTTTTACAGGAATTATTTTTTGGCTACAGGTCTCAATTTCAGAAGATATCATTGCCAAGTAAATGTTCTTTGGCTATACTATAAGTATATGTCATTAGCTTTGATAGTTCCAACAAACTAGTACAATAACGATGGTTTTTATTTGGGAGACATAACCATGGGAAGGAAATCGAAATGGGTTCGAGCAGGTAGGAAATTGGAAGCGGATATTTATGTTGACCTAGAAAGCGGTCGCACAAAACACGTCGGCACTAAGGTTACTGATGGTAATGTGCCGAAAGTGTATGATGGAGAGCCTAGTCTCAAAGGGTATGTTGCAGGCAAGATAGTCCAGAGTATACTTGGAAGGACTAAAAGGCGTTGACCGAAGATTTAATCATCTCCTTACTAGTCCGATTCTATTTTGTCAAGTGGGGAAGGCTCGGTTACATCTTTCAATGATGACTGACGGGCTTCAAAGTATTTGTTTCCTTTTCCAGCAATCTTAACATAAGGACAGGTTGACACTGAATCGTCATCTTCCAGAAGCATCCACAATCCATATGATTTTTCGATACCTTCCATACCATCTATGGCTTCTGCGTGCTCTTTTTCATGTTCAAATGCTTCATCAAATGCAGAAGCACAAGAAGGTGAGATATCTTTTAGTATATCAATGAATTCTTTGTAATCTGCTTCTGTCTTAAATTCACGACAATCGTCATGGTGTATTCGGCCTACATATTTACTCTCGATTTCGTCTGCATACTGTTTAAATGTTGAGGCATCAATCGTATCATCATATACCTGTTTATGAAGATCTGCCATTTCTTCCATATATTGCTCAAAATCGTTCCTCCGGGTGCGTACAGATTTCAACCACATACGCACTTCTTGGTATTCTTCGGGCATATTAATCACTAAATAGTAATTAATTATGTGGTTTATAAAGCTATTCGTGTGCCTAAAAGAGCCTACTCATAAATCCTAATTTTAGGTTTCATGGGGACTCATGGAAAAGTCTTGATGAATGGGAATCTAAGAGAAGTGTTCAGAAATCTCACCAATTCTGAACCTTTGAAAACCAAATGCTATTTTGTCTGTACTATCCGCTTATCAATCATATCTATTGTTATGAAATCAGCGCAAGCTTTTAATATACTAATCCCACAGATGAAACATAGATCAATCCAGAGGAGAAGGATGCAGAATTATCATTCGCTTGTGGAGGAGCTTGAATTGCTTAAGGATTTTTTTACTAGTAGTGCTGAGCGGGATTGTCCGTCATACTTCCATTTCGAAAGGAGAACTGGAGATTATCCTAAGAACGAATTTGAATTGGTGCAGGAACTTGCAACTGAGTTACAATCTGAGGCACGACCACAAATAGAAATTCTTAGAGATTTGGTCTCAACAGAGAGCGTCTTTGCATTGCCCTGTATAGCGCATTCAGTTGTGTCGTTACCCACAGATGAGGCCGAAGTCTTTGCACGACAGGTTGAGTTGTGGCGGTTCCAATCTATAGTTAACCAGTATTTACATAGTTGTTATTCTGAATGTGTCGCGTTAAAATACACAGATAATCTGGAATGCGAAGATAAATTGGACAAGAAGATTAATGAAGTGATTTGTTTGTTTCAACAGTATGTGGCTCCCTTGAAAGAACTAGGCTTGGAGATTAAAACATCTTTTCCAATTTTCAGATAAAGGGAATATTCAATGACGGAACGGTTGGAAATTAATAAAATGCCTTTTCTTATGCGGCCAGAATCCTTTATGCTTTTTACCGGAGCAGGTTTATCCGTTAGTAGTGGATTGCCTCTATGGAGTGAAATAAAAGATAATCTTCTCCGTCGCGTGTTTTTCTATCTACCAACAAGTGAAGACCGTGAGCAATCTTTCCTTGAAACGTACAAGACATTAATATCAAAGGAAGAACAGCAACCAGGAGGGTATTTAATGCCAGAGTACGTCACTCAAGCCTTCACACTATACTTTGGACGTATGGAACACGAAAAATTATTCAGAGACTTGTTGGGCGGTGAACCTTCGGATACATACTTATGGTTGTCCCAATTATGTGTTTCGTCAGCCATTAAGAGATACGCAACAGTAAATTTGGATGAAATGCTTGAAAATGCTCTTCTTATTTTAGAAATGCGAGAGAAGTTTAAATGGCAGGTTTTTTGTGCCGGTGATAGTATCCCTTCCCCTTCGATATTTGTTCTACATAAGCTACATGGTACCATTTCTCGTTACGATACATGGTGTATAACACCAGATCGTCTTATGAAATTTGATCCAGAGCAAAACACCTTGTTAAGTGCTCATTCAGCAGGTGTAGAATACATTCTATTCTACGGCTATAGTGGCCGTGACAAAGACGTAGAGAACTTCTTTAGGGAATGGTTGGATTCCCCCGCAGCTTCTCGGCTTAAGGAAGTTTGGTTTTGTTCCCGTCATCCTTGGCGTGATAAACCACCATTAGCAAGTGCGTTCGAAAACTGGGGTATTAATGTAAGGCATAAAATAACACCTGAAAATAGCGCTTTATTTTTTAAGAGTTGGGCACATAAAGTCGGCATAGCTAATTTGAGACCATTTGAGTCAATATCTATCGGAGAAAGAAAAAGAGTTTTCTCGTATTTTTCTAGTGATGAGACATATGTCAAACCAAGTTATTATCAGCCTGATGTTCTTGAAAAACATTTTTCAGATTATCCAGTTGTTACCTCAGCTTCCTCACCCTTTATCTTAGCTGGCGACTATGGTATCTATATGGGCGGGCAAGAAATTTTTTTCACACTTCCTATAAGAACATGGTTAGGTATACGCCCCTCCCAAAAAACAGAATTTTCTGTGCGTATTACACCAGCCCTGAATGACATATATGGCATTGATTATCTTACTGACATTTCGAGCCGCTTTGATACTGTCCTCAATAAAATAATCAGTTATATATATACCTTGCCTCCATTTTCGGACCATCTTAAGGATTTAAATGGGCTAAGCGTTAAACTCTATACTGAAATACCGCCACGCACAGGACTTGAGGATAATCTAACAGTACTTATGCTGATAGCTTTGGAAGCATTATGGGCTGCCGAAACAAGAAATTGCGTTGGGCCTCTTTCACAACTTATTCCAAATATCCTTCCAACACTTTTCGAAGCTGAATATAAACGACGGCCAGAAACTGGATATTTACACCTATTGCCTGCCATAACCGGATTGCAAGCCTCAGGCAAGAGGATAGTGATAGCAGACAGAAGTGAGAAACTCCCGGATATTCGTAGGGGGCTGGATTACTTTGAGAATGAAAATTCCCCTGATAAAGTTCAGCCCAATACACTACTTCTAAATTGCCGTACTTTACCAATCGACAAACAAACACATCGGATATCACTTGCTGTGTTGCCCCGGGCCCCTTTACCAGGTACTCCAAGTGTCCCTACACGTGAGGCAGTGCGTAAACTTCTGCGTCAGCAACAAGCAAAAGGATTCGGTGGTTTGCACGCTCTATCAATCCTTACAGGCTCTGTAAGACAATCCATCGAAACAGCTTTCGAATGGTCCAAAATAGGTCCTGTTTTGAGTGCGTACCAGTGTCTGCTTCATTCTATTGAAAGGAGCAGTTATTCTGCCAATACACTGCTGGGAAGATTACTACAAGAGCCTTCTGTTGCAGGCTGTAAGTGTAGTGGCGCTGGCCCTGGCGGTGCGATGCTTATTATCTCAGAAATCCAAACGAGTCCACGAACTGATTCTCTTAAGACAGCCCTTAGAGAAGTCGGAGCAGGACTGTATATAGATCACATTGAACAGATTGATGATAATAGATTCACCCCAATTAGGTTCGACAAATTACCGTGTTAAAAACCATTTCGCCATTGAAAAATTTCTTGTGGCGTACCAATCTCTTGTTGTGAACTGTAAAAGGTAACTATCAACCAATTAGCTTCAGTAAGGAACTGCCGGAAAGCTGCTTTATTAATGCGCATAAAAATTCAAATCTCATAGGTTACATATAGCTTTGCTGGGGACCCATGTTTAAGCGCATGCACGGCATGTTGTGGATGCATAAGCATTTTAAACCTCTCAAGCCCAAATCTCCTCAGGATGACTATGGATGAAGATGATCTACAGCCTTATCAAAGGCTGGTGCTTTCAGTTATACGAGAGGCGGAATCTAAGGACGATAAAAAGCATCGGGAGGATCGCCAATGACAATTGCATTTCATGATGATACGAAACGAAAACTTCCCGGTTTTGCCATAGACATCATTACGAGGAACCATAAGCTTGAGTTTATTCTTTACCTCAAGGCAATGAAGCTGATTTCAGCATTAAATGAACGCAGGCAATCAACTTATCTCTCCTTACCAAGTATCAGGCGGACACTTTCCTCGATGACAATTGATCGAACAATGGCCAGGTTCCTGCTACGGGATCTGTGTGAGTGCGGCTTCATTTCACATGTTCCCGGCCATGGATACATGCTGAGCCCTGCCATCATTGATCTTCAGTCTTTCCCATACAGGCCTGAGCATGCCAAAAATCCTGCCTGAAAGCCATTCATACCCGTTATGAATTCTTGTATATACCTATTGGTGAGCAGGAACAATAGTGTTCTTATTCTGTTCGCTGCTTATGTTATGGGCCTGCCGAAGTAATTCCTTGAATTGTTCTGCAAGTACTGGATTTGTCGCAATAGTGTTCATCTGGGCTTCTATTTCTTTATCGACATCCCTCTTTGCTTGGACCTCTTTGTCAAGCGCCTGGTTACATTGGTAACAGAAGCGGTAGCCAGTCGGATTTGTTACACCACAGCTACCGCAGGCTTTTGGCCCCTCAAGCATCTGAGGCTCCCCCAGTTCAGGGGATATCTTGCCGTACATCGCAAAATATCTGTTGTTCAGGTTTCTCTGGCTCTTGTGTATGTACTTGGCAGGCATCTTGGAGGACTTGGTCCATCCGAAGTATTTCCGGAGCATCATTTCACCCCAGTTCAGGTCGTCCAGCTGGCTGGCTCTTGCATGCCTGAAGATGTGCGGATGGATATGCACCCTTTTTTCCACGTCAGAACGCCTTGCAACCTTTGTTACAATACCTTCGATACTGGCGATTTTAAGATTGCCTTTTGGGTTGCTGTACTGTGGATGGGATATGAACAACGCAGCTTCAGGGTCTTTTGAAAATGGATGGTAATTGTTTATGTAGTTCTTCAGGTCTTCTGCGCACACGCAAAGGGGTATCCGTCTGGTCCTCTTGGATTTGCTTTTGTGCTCCCAGATGGTTAGGATAAAACCGTTATCGTTCCAGGATATGTCTTTAAGTTGTAGCAGGCTTATTTCCCCCACCCTTGCCCCGCTTTCTGCCATTAATGAAATAAGGGCCCGGTCTCGAGGATTATCTGTTGCTTCTATCATCCTTTTAATCTCATCAACCGTAGGCAGTTGTTCCGGATCTATTTCTTTATAGCTGTCGATTGATTTAAGCTTCATCCAGCGAACGCATTCAGGGTATTCGTGTACATCCATACCATGAATCCACCGGAAAAAACGCTTGACCTGGAACTTCACATGGTTTATTGATGATTCTGATAGTTGCTTTTCGACATTTCCTGTTTTTACACGACGCCTTGTATCCTGAAACCTGCGGTTCTTAGCCATGTCAAGGAAGGTCACTATATCCAACTTATTGAAATCCTTGAAAGGCTTTTCCCCGGCGAATTGGCACAAATTGTGCAGGGTGATTAGCGTTGAATACCGTGTACCGAGTTTGTGCCCGTTATGTTCGCATTCCTTGTCGAATTCAAGGACTCGTCCTATGTTAGTCTTTAAGGTTTTTGTTTTCTTTACCTTTTCCAGTTTTGATTTCCAGTCGTTTCCCCTGTTAGTAGACCTCATTTCCCCTGAAAGTTTTTCCAGTTTTAACTTCATAGAGCTCTCGATATTGTTTCGACGCAACTCCTCGTTCTTTATATACGACATTTTGTTCACTCCTTATCCCCATTTTCATGGGGGGTATAAATAGACCGGGTTTAAGCTTAGCTGTGGGGGAAACTAAGGTTTTTAAGCTTTTCTCTGTCAAAACTTGCCAAAACCTGACAAAAACCAGACCAAAAGAACAAAACCCCACCACAATAAGCTGTAATAAACCTCTTTAAGTTGACAATACAATGACCGTGGCGTACTTTCTTCTGTGGTAGAAGTACGCGCACTGGTCACTACCTTAAACCGGTAGAAGCTACAAGAACTGTTTTTATTGGCCACAATCCCTAAAAAGCTCCAAAGAGCCTGAGCAGGCCGCCGTCCGACTTACCTCTTAGAAATTGCTGCAGAATCGATAATATGGTGATAATAGCACCTGCACCAACACAGGGCCACCACCATGTTAATTCATATCCGAGTTTCGAAGCAACTACTTTTATTATGAACCCCAATACAAATCCACCGACTACAATACCAATAATATTGATAATAATTTTTCCGATTGGACCAAATTCTTTTTTTGCCATTTTTACTCCGCCTTTCTATGCGTTAATTTAAAGAATTGTGAAAAGGGGCGCAGACCACATGGCCAGCGCCCCCGTTTAATCATTTTATCGACGTGAAGAAGTCCGCTATTTTCTGTTTTCTTGCTTCTCTCCTTCTGCGGATATATGCTCGACGCCTTGATTCTGGGGTCGATACTATGCCCCAATCACAACCGTGAAACCTACTAACATAATAACCACTGTTTTTCATATCTCGTTTCCTTTCTCCGCAACGATATAAACGGATAAAGATTATTGTAAAGAAGTTAGAAAGGGGCGCAGAACAACCGCGCCCCAATTTACTTGTTTTATCAAGAGCCTTCAAACAGCTTCTTCCGCTTCTTACAATGAAACACTGGCTTCAACACGTTCGGTGCGGTTGGTAATAATGATGCTCGCACAACGAAAGGTTGTAGTCCATTGATGCACTTTCAAGTCGCCGTCAAACCTGAGTCTGCAATTCTGCTCAAACTCTTTTGCGCTATCACAATTGCGAAGAAAGTTTTCAAGCTCTGCTCGTATTTCTTTGTCTGACAAATCGTTGTAGTGTTTATCGGTGAGCCATTGGACCTTTTTCTTCTGAGTAGCTTTGCGTTTGTCTGCGTCGTGTTTCCAGTGGATATCGATCTTAGGTTCATCTTCTAATATGGCGTTTGTTAAGTGAATGCCCGCATATTGACCGGGATGTAATTTACTATCCACTAATATCCAAGGCTCAGAGTTATTAATCATGACCAATCTTGCACTTGGATACTCACCCGGATCAACAGACTCATCACCGGCTACACCATATTCACTATCAAAACGTCTGAAAACTATGCTCCGCTCATGGATCACTATATTGTTAACATGAAGCAAGTGATCCAGATCTTTGCGCCACCTGAATCCCGGTAGATCCACCATCTCTTCCAAGGTATTTAGCCATAGGTGATCTGCATGGAATAGGGCAGAGATTGTGGTTGTGTCGTAAATGCCCACAATATGGATGTTGCGGTAATCGGTGCTTACCTGGTCTGGGGAATCTGGGGGAAGACCAGACTCGAAATAGATATGCCAACGATTATCCAGGGGTGCATTTCCAGCTCTCTGGACACCCATATTCATAACACTAAAACTGTCCACTCCACTGAATGGACCGAATGATGCATCAAGCGAGGTTTTGAGCTTGAATGTGGCAGATTTGCCGCGGAAGCAGCATGCTATCAGGCCATCCACATCCGGTCCAACGTCTTTGTTCCTGTTTGGTGGAATACCGGCATCAACAATAATGTCCGGGGTTGCCACTGTTCAGAGAGGCTTACCATCCCGGAATGTAGGTACATGTACTTTTGTTCTATTCTTTTTCATAACGCTTTTCCAGCCTTTCTGCGCAGAATTGTTCATCCCTAACATGAAAACGCTGGGAATGCCGGTCTCGCGCTCCCGGCTTAGTTTATAGAAAATTGAACCGTTACCATTAACGGCCCGTCCTGTCCCCCACCCGTTAACTTCGCAAAAGCGAACATGGCAGCGGGCCAGCGGGTGGGGTTAAGGTCAGGTCGTTGTTGGACCTGTTTTTTCTTTCTGCATTTTTTGCTCCAATCTCTGCCTGCTGCTTTGGCAGGCAGGTTAAACAAAAGGTTTATTTAGTTGAATGTTTTATCATGATTCGAATCGAAACAAGAATGGTCACAATAAATACCGACCCTAGCAGTATTATTTCGTCTTGTTCAACTTCTGCACCCATTATCAAGGCTACCACAAAAGCGGAGGCAGAAAACATTCCCAAGATGAAACAAAGCCACCACCACTTATTCAGTTCGCTCTTATTCCCTGTCTTCCACATGTTTAGAAGCCCGACAATACCGTATGCAAAAAATATCATAGTAACCATTCCAAAAAAAACCGATGTTGTATCTATTATTGTTGTCATTTTTATTCCTTTCCAATTTTTATACCATTAACAATTTTCTCTGTCCAACCAAGACATACCCGATGAACAAAGACCCATCCCGAGATAGGCCCGGGGTTAAGATTTTATTAGTGTTTATGTGCGTAAACAGCGCATATCCATAGCCCTTTGGCTGGCAAAAGCAAGCCACCCAAGACGCTGGAACAATGGTCTTTGGCCGGACACTTATTCCCATTGGGGTTTATCTATTATTTTTCCGGCACTATGTCCACAAGCTCTAGCGCTTGGGTGGGCTTTATCCTTTAATCCAATTCGGACGCAAACTAGCTGATTGGAAATCAACCAGTCATGATATGCGATGTGTTGTATTAGTTTGTTGGGACGGGAACCGAGCCTTTGACAGCTGCGGGCCCTAAATGGACACTCGACTTGGACCATTCGGCATAAGTCGAGGAGCCATTAAACATATAATTGAAATGATATTCTATATCCTATATTCATGAAATAGTATATATGGTTTTATAAATGTATCGTTTTTAACTATTTCATAGTGACAATGATTGCAAGGCCGTTTTTCTGGTTTGGAAAACCCTAAACCCTATTTTAACCATAAGCCACATAAATTAAATAATGGCCAGCAAAATCCGAAGAAGAGTGAAGAAGCCAGCCAAAAAGCCTGGTAAGAAGTCCAAGCATATACTGGTTGGCACTATTAGGATAAAGGCCAAAGGCCTTAAGGTATATGAAAAGACCAGGACGTCCTGGAAGCTCTCCTCGGCACAGCTGCCGGATGCAATGCAGGTGGTGAAGCTGTTCAAGGCGCATGGCAAGTTTGGTTTTCTGGTTGATAAGAAGGATAGCCGGTTCCTCAAGGGACAGCTGTCTCCCGAAGGCAAGTGCCAGGGAGCCAGGATCAACATCCTGCCTGACGGCAGGAAGCTGGACAAGGCATATTCTTTGTTCGCCAGTCACCTGACAATCCACGACGAAACATCGAACGACCACTGGGATGTCATTTATCATAACCCGGGCGGTACATGGTCCTATGTTTATACGCTCAACAAAAGGAGGAAGGCTGTCAACAAGAAGTACAAGGCTGTGAAGGAGTTTGAGAAACGCTATCCTGTCTTGAAGCGCAGGGTTTCAGCCGCACTCCGAAACAAAAAGGATGGCATGGCAGTGCCCATGTACACACTGCTGGAGACCTGCATGAGAGTTGGCAATGAAATCTATTACAAGGCGCACGGCCACAAGGGCCTGACAACACTGAAGAAAAGGGACATCTCAATCAAGGGCAGGAGCGTGACGTTCAACTACAAGGGTAAAGACGGGGTGCCCAGGCTGATTGTACATGAATTCCCGGCCACATACGTGAGCAGGCTGAAGGATATGATGCGTCCGCTGAAGGGCTCATCATTCGTTTTCACAAACCCTTCAACCGGCCACCCAATGAGGGACAGGGAATTCAAGCAGGCCTTCAAGAAATACTGTGGGAAGGATTTCTATCCGCACATCGTCAGGTCTTACTATGCGACCATGGAGGCCGAGAAGTTCCTTAAAGCGCACAGAGCACACAAGGCACGTGAGGCTTCTAAGAAGGATATGAAAAAGGAAACACTCACATTATTCAAGTCAATAGCCGAGAAGCTTGGGCACAGGAGATACATCAAGAAAAAGCATATGTGGAAAGAGAACTACAATGTCACCATACATAATTATATCCAGCCCGATCTCGTGGACAAAATCAAGGCGCTTGCTAAATGAGAATCTGAGAACCAAAAAAGGATAAATGGGAAAACTAAGTTACAAATTCTTTATGCCCTTGACGTCGATGAGCTTCATGCCATCCTTTGCTATGTTCAGCGGATGGACCAGCGTTGAATGGTTGGTCCTTCTCATCTTCCTTATAAGAAGAGTGCGCTTGAACTCCTCGGTAACAGGTATGAAGTCGAGCTTCACTATGGCGTCTACTACATATTCCACTATGCCGCGGCCGGAAAGGGCCGCCGAGGCCTCGGGTACGGTGCTGGTAAGGATCGAGGTTATCTCCAGCGTCTTGAGCTTGTTCACCAGCTGCATCAGCCCGACCTTGGCAAAGTATTCGTCCTTTATGAACATCTCCACAAGGGAGACAGAATCTATGACAAGCCGTGTTGCCTTGGTCTTTCTCACCGCAAGCTCTATCTTGCTTGTCAGGTTGAATATGTAAAGCTTGACCAGCTGCGCCACTTCCTTGGGCCCCATGCTCCTTGTCGGAAGCGTGGGCATTATGGAAAGGAAATGCAGCTTGCCCTGGTCCACCAGGCTGTCCAGCTCCCAGCCGAACATGGCCCGTATGTCGTTCTTGACGTCCTCTGCCCTCTCCTCGGTAGTCACGTAAAGGCACGGCTCCTTGTTGGTTGCTCCTGCATAGAGAAAGCTCATGGAGAATGCTGTCTTGCCGGTCCCTGTCTTCCCTGTCACCAGGTTTACGCTGCCCTTGACCCATCCGCCGTTCATGTGCTTGTCAAGGCCCTTTATCCCCGTTGCCAGTCGTTCAATCTTAAAATCCGACATATTATATCCTTTGTACCTTCTTCTTAATATTGTTTATTGTTTAACTGGTGGTTTGTCCTGCTTGCCCGGCCCTTTCAGCTTCCTTCTCAGGGCCCTGGGCCCTCCAGTGAGCCAGTTTAATACGCCCCTTGCCGACAGCTTCTCCTTCATCAGCTTTTTCTTTTCTTCCGCCTTTTCGGCTGCCTCGCCCCTCACACCCAGCAGCTTTTCCTGCCCGCCGATCAGCATATCATTGAATGCCTTCTCGTTTATCTTGCCCATGAAGTACTGCTTCTCTATCTCCTTGCGCTTCTTCACCATCTCCTTTTCCAGGACAGCCAGCTTCTTTATATCCTTACCCAGGCGGTTCAGCGGCAACGCGATCTCCATTATGATGTAGGCATCAATGATTACCACTATGATGCCGATGATTATCCACCATTTCAGGTCAAGTATTAATTCCTGTATCTCAAGGCCTGTCATGCTGCCCTTGACCTGGGCTGCTGTTGATGCCGCGGAATCTATGCTGGACCGCATTGTCCTGATGTCGTCCCTTGCTATGCTTGTTTCCGCGTCCTTGATGGCCTGCTTCATTTCCTCGACCGAGGCCTCGAGCTCGGCCGTCCACACACCAGCTACCGCATACTCCAATACACGGCTTTCCAGTTCAGCCAGCTCCTGCGTAAGCGTTTCGAGCTCGCCGAAGATGGGGTTGTCAGTTATCCTGACGTTCACGGACTTGCTCTTTTCCAGCCAGTTCCATGCAGCTGTTACAGTCATCACATCATAACCAGGATCCTGAAGAAGGCTGGAATGGATCACGAAGGGAACGTCCACGGATGCCTGCGTGACAAGGTCCACCACCCTATGGGTCGGGAATAAGCTGCAGGATTGCCTTTCCATGCTCGCGTTTACTTCAAGGGTTATGTTCGCCTCCCCGCTGTTTGTGAATGTGATGATTGCTGTCGCATTCTCGCCGCTTTTCATTGTAATGCTTTCGATTGATGATGTCATGTTGAAGTCCCTTTCAAGTATGCACTCTGTATGCGGTATGCATTGACTCTCATTGTCACAGCCCGAGGGCGTGCAAACCCTTGTCTGGTACATGGCTGTTATGCCGCACCCGCCAATGCCGCACCCTGCGTCTTCCCATGTAGTGCAGTTGCATGAAGGCTCTGTGTCCCCTGCAGGCGGCGTGCCACCTGAAGGCCCCCCACCAGGCGGTGTGTCATCGCCACCCGAGCCAGATGTCTGGGTTTTCATGGTAATGCTGTTGCTGCCGGTGTTGTTGTAGCTATCAGACACATAGGCGTAGAGCGTGAATGATGCATCATTCGTCCCTGGCGTGGTTATTGTCATTGTTGAATTGGAATATGTGGGGTTTGTTGTTTTTGTCATGGTATGGTTGGTCCCGGAATACGAGAGGTTCACGCTCATGGTATAATTCGTGGTTGTTCCCCTACTGTAATTCACCCGCACATATACTGGGGTGACTGTGTTCACGTTCTGGCTCAGGCTATACCTCCTGTTTGTGTAGAGGTCCGGCAGGAAATATGGGACCAGGGTCCTGCTCACATTGAAGGCAAACGTGCCATTGCCTATGTTCGCCCCATATAAGGAATCAGTGGCATTTATCACCTCAATCGTCCAGTTGCCGACCCGGTCTGAGGTGTTTATGAAATATGTATAGTTCGTTACCCCGCTGGCGTCTGTGAGGTTCTGCTCGGTTTGATTGAACTTGGTCATGTTCACTGTCCAGTTCAGCCCGCCCATCACAAGACCGTTAACGCCTATGGCTAGCAGCCGTAGCCCTTCCCCTCGGTTGTAGATGGCAGTGTTGTCAACATAATTATCAAGGGTCACATTATAGCTGGCGTACGCAGTGAAGTTCAGGCCCATGGCCAGATCATTGGTCCAGTCCGACCAGTTCACGTTGCTGTTGAGGTCCTGGGTAGTGATGTTCACGCCGTAATTGCCCGTGGAATTAACCGGCATGTCGGCATTGGTTGTGTTGAAGAAAATAAACCACAGGTCAGTTGATGACTGGTTCTGGTTCATTGTCCCTGTCACACTCTCGCCGCCAGGGTATGCCACAGTCGCTGTGACACTGACTGGGCTTGTGGTATTGTCCGTCACATTGGCTATGATGCTCAGGTTGGTATACAGGTTGGTCTTGTTGGTGGTCACGTTCCTGTACCTGAATACAACAGAATTCACCACAGGTGGATACGGGTCTTCTATGACCTGCAGCACCATGCTCTGGTTGTCATTGGTGCTGGCATTGTAATAGATGCCTGGCTGGTTGGTTATGTTGCATATTATGGTGTAGTTAGCCCCTGTGGTATTTGTTTCAGTATAAGAAGTGATGGCCCAGCCGCTCGTGTTCGTAAGGCCCCATCCGATCAGGCCGCTTGAATTATAGAATGACACGTTATACCCGTTCACAGGCTCTGAGGAAAAGCTGTCAACAACCCCACACAATAGCTTCACTGAGCGGTTGCCAAGCGTGCTGTTGTCCGTGGCATTGGTCGCTATCTGGTTAACAGTCGCATTGCTCCACAAATAGAACCAGCTCACCATCCCGGCCGCTGTTGTGGTGTTCTGCTGCCAGAAGGAATCCCATGCCCTGAACCCGATTGTATAGTTCCCTCCCAATTTAAACTGTGTGACATTGGAGAAGTTCATCGTATAGTTCGTATAGTTCCCGGAAAAGTTACCAAAACCAGCACCAATAGCAGAGAGGTTTATCTCCTGGTAATTCCCCATATTGCTGTCATTAATCAGCACATACCCATCCGCAACCGACACCGATGATGCATTCCAGTGCGCAGACACGTTCAACAATCCACCAACCCGCGTATAGTTCAGGCCATCCAGCCCAACCGCACTCCCATTCGGATATGTCAGGTTATGCCAGTCCGCCCTAAATGGGCTCACCGTAACATTGATGGCTAGGTAGTCGATTTTAACCCAAGAATCAGAAACAGATTGTTTTTTATCTTCAAATAACAAATACATTTTTCCATCTGTTTGATTAACATAGTGGGTCAGGTTTCTATCGGTCCAACTTAATATACTTGTGGAGTTTTCTTCGACTGAACTAGATGTTTCGTTTAAGAAAATCCAAGTATTATTATTAAAATTATAAATGCTAATATTGAAATTCTCAGTAGAGGGCGATTCGACATTAGCTATTACTTCAATATTTGCTGGTTCTGACTCATTATAAACCGTATTAAAAAAGTAACTCCACTTCAATTCGTATGTTGTCATATTTTCATTAATATATTCCGGATCAGTAGAAACGATTTTTGTATTGGTATAATCTGTGCCTAATGGTAAACCGTGGGAAAATATGGTTCCTTCACCATCAGCACTGTTATTCTCCACAGTGGTTTTTGAATAAACCGCAAACCCAGTGATGCTAACATTAAAGCTGACAATAAAGAGCGCGACGATGGCTATTACAACTAAACCAGAAACCCTAATCTTTGTATTTCCAGCTATGTCTATCAGATCCACTTCTACCCTTATTATTATTAGTATAGAGGGGTATTTACGTTTTCTCTTGTCGGAATATCAAGAATATCGTAGATTAGGCGAATCGTGTCCATTTCACGCCTAATTATGTATATACATAACTTTATAAACCAATTAAAACAAATAAATAAATACAATTACCATTATATTACTGCGAAGTAGTGACTACCATTAAGTGGTGATGAAAATATGAAAAAAGCAAGCATGGGTGTCGCAGCTGCTGTGGGAATATTGATTGTCTCTTTGTTAGCCATTTCTCTGATCTTTACTGGTGGGTTGGTTAGTGTTAGAGCTGATGGTCCTGAGGTATGTGATGGTTCAGATAATGATGGTGATAATTACACAGATGAATATGACGATCCATTTTTTGGTGGACCGAGATATGTAGGTCAGTCATGTCATGGTTTAGGTGAGTGTGAATTTGGAACTGTTGAATGTAAAGCAGGTTCAAATGAAGTTGATTGTTCTACAAATCCTGGTGGCAGTGAAGATGAGTCAGAACCTGAAACAGATTATGATTGTGGTGATGGTTTAGATAATGATTGTGATGGAAGCGTAGATGAAGATTTTGTTTATGAAGACCCGGAATGGGGAGATAGAACATTAGAGCAATCATGTAATGGTATTGGTGAGTGCAGTATAGGTGTAGTCTATTGTGCAGATACTAGTACAGCTGACTGCAGCACTAATCCTGGTGGTGGTGATTATGACGGCTCACCAGAAACCTGCAACAGCCTCGACGACGACTGCGACGCCGCGACAGATGAGGATGGCGTTTGTAATGTTGGGATATTAGTCCATGACAGGTGGAACCTTATATCATTCCCATTTGAGCCAGTTGACACTTCCATAGAAGTCGTTCTTGCTGACATAATGGATAATGTCATAGTTGTGAATACGTTTGAGCCGGGTGGCGTTGGAGCAAAGACGTATGACCCTCAAGAGCCCGAATCTAGTGACCTTGAATATATGGATAATCTACATGGCTACTGGATAAAGGTCAATGAGACTGTGGATTTGGTGGTTGAATGCACAGACCCTTCCAGCAAAACAGTTACCTTGGGCGAAGGTTGGAATTTGATAAGCTACATATGCAATTCGTTCAATGATGTGGAAGATGTGTTTGGTAGCATAATGGACGATGTAATAGTCATAAACAGTTTTGATAACAGCGGTGGTGCAAAGACGTACAACCCGAATTTGCCGCCTATGTTCAGTGATTTAGAGCAAATGAAGCCAGGGTTCGGATACTGGGTAAAGATGAGCAACCCGGCCGAATTAGATTACTCAACGGTGTGTTAGGTGTTTAAAAAATTAACATGTAAAGATAGTAATAAGAGAGGACGAGAATATGACAGTGTTCGGAAAATACTTGATAATTGCGGCGATTGTTGCAGCACTGGCATCATTTACGTCAGAGGCGGATGCCAAGGATTATCGTGACGCAATGGATATTCCACCAACCCCATATTTCTCGACTGTTTGGTCACAGAACTCGCCTGATGTAGACCCTAGTAATGAAAGTAAAGTGGCTTTTCTTGCTAAGGCAGACGACCCTAACAAGCTGATATGTGTTGGGATAAGCCCTGATGACGGCCTACCCAAAGGCAATTACCTGGCTCGTGTTTACGGTGACGACCCCGGAACACCTGAAAAGGACGGTGCCGATCCCAATGAAAAACTCGAGGTAATGATTTATGACGGTGTAGGTTTCAGGGCGTACGAGGCAGATGCCAATGATTTCTATTTCGACTGGAGCAGATTGGGAGACTACATAGAGCTTGACGTTGCTAAAGGTGAAAGGGTTAAATACAGTTTACCAGATCTTCTAGATTATGCCTATTGGTGGATGGCTGATTGTGATGGGAGTAACAACCACTGTGGATGGTGGGATGTAGACTTGAGCGGGTTCATCAATTACCTTAAGGATTTTGGTGATCTTCACGACAACTGGGAAGGTAATGAACCCCCTACGGAGAAATCACTGCCAGCAGGCAGCATTGCTTATGCTAATGGTGCGATGGGTGAAGCATCACAACCTCTTGAAGATGATGGTGATGATGATATTCCTGATTCACCAGAAGCACTGGAACCGGAATTGGTAGAAGTGGAGTAGAACGGGAGAAAGAAGGGAGAACAATAAAAAGGCGGTAAATGTGGTATGGGCAGGAAAACTGACGTGGTCATTGGATTGGTTTTGATAGGCCTGGCTCTCTTTGCCATAGACTTCTATACAGACGGTGCCATAAGCGGCGCCATTGTCATCGAGGATATTGATGCTTATTTCATGGATTTGGTGGATCAGATAGATGCAGGACTGTCTTCAGACAATGAAAGTGCGATGCAGGAGGATCTAGGGCAAGATACTGGTGAAACAGCAACAATAAACCTCACAGTGCCTTCAAACGAGAGCGGCATGACCCTTACCATGGAGCCTGTTGATGAGGAGCCGGGAAACGAGACCGAGCCCCCAGAGGAAGATGTTGATGTTTCAGGCAGCACCGGGACAGGCGCGAGCTCGGCTACGGGTAGTGGTTCAGGCAGTACTGGTGGTGGAAGCCCACCCCAGCCCCCAAGCCAGCCACCTGAGACTCCAGAGCCTCCAGCAGAGCCTGAGGATGAATGCACTGAAGAGAATGAATCCGTGGACTGTGATGACAATAACACATGCACCCTGGATGTTTGTTCAGGCGACCCGGCACAGTGTTCTAATTATGTTATAGTGGAATGCATACCAGCTGATGGCTGCTGCCCAGATGGCTGCAGCTATGAGAATGATACTGATTGCGAAGCGCCAGAGCCTCCAGCAGAACCGCCTGAAGACATGCACTTCTCATTTGCTGAGAACTATACAATCCCGAATGACTGGATGGATGTTTACGGCAACCTTACCATAGGCGGGGAGCCAGCCCAGATTGGTGATGAGGTGGCTGCGATTGACCCTGACGGCATTGTTTGTGGTATTTTCAGGGTAAAGCTTGAAGGCAGGTACGGGTTTGTCCATGTTTACAAGGATGATGGCGGAACACCTGAAGACGAGGGCGCTGAGATGGATGACGTTATTACGTTCAGGGTTTATGACTGGAGCGAGGATGCTGAGCTTAATGCAACTGCTTCTGTGGATGTCATATGGGTTGGCGGTAGGGCCCGTGTAGAGGCTGACTTGACGGCTTAGTTGCTTTTTCTTGTAGTGGATGAAAAAGGACTTAAAACTTGTTTCTAATTAATAAGGTGTATGGGACCTGATGGAGTTAAGGTTGGCGCGGTTGGCGCGAGTGAAGTCTTGTTTGTTGCTGCTGCAATGCTTGTTTTGCTGTCTGTTTTTATTATGATGGCTGCGGTGACTGTGCATGCGGATAACGGGCAAGACCCTATCCCAACATATGACTGGCATGACTTCTACGGGGATGTTTTTGGTTCAGGGGAAGGTGGAGCCGGGGGCGCTGAGCCTGGTGACATTGTGACGGCAAAAGACCCTGACGGGGTTGTTTGCGGTAAGTATGTGATTGGGACTGCTGGGAGGTACGGCTTCATGCATGTGTATACGGATGATTCCTACACCCAGGATGTGGATGAGGGCGCGGTGTACGGCGACATTATTTCATTCTATTACAACGGCTCCAGGATGAAAGAGAATGCGACATGGCTCGGCAGCAGGGCCAGGACAAACATCAACCTGACCATCCGGCTGGTCGGGGACGTGGACTGGGATTGTGCTGTGGGTATCATTGACCTGGCTGCGGTTGGGCTGGCATTCGGGTCTGGACCGGGTGATGGCAGCTGGAACCTTGACGCTGACCTGACTGACGATGGCACGGTGAACATATTCGACCTGGCCACGGTTGGGCTTCACTACACTGATGTGTGCTAGGATTATACATACTGGGCTGATGACTGCTGGGGTGTTAGCCTTAAGCAGATACTTATATATTAACCGGGAAGGCAATACAATAGTATGAATAGTATGAATCCAAAAAAGAAGGTGGAAGAGGCAGTGAGGGATGTTTTGAAGAGGGAAAAGAATATAGAGGTCGGCTACATATACGGCTCTTTTGCCAAAGGGAGCGAGGAGCCGAGGGATATTGATGTGGGGGTAGTGGTCAAAGAGCCCTCCAAGGCCGGAAATGACCCATATTTCGAATCTGAACTGGGTCTCAAGATTGAGGAGAAGCTGAAGTCCGGACTGCCTGTAGAGGTTAGGGTCCTGAACAATGCGGGCATGAGGTTCAAGAACCAGGTCATCAGGCACGGCAAGGCCGTATTCACTCGGAACGAAAAGGACAGGGTCAGCTTCGAGACCATAGCGAGGTCAAATTACTTTGATTTCAGGCCGTTCATGCGGGAGTATGAAAGATTCAGGGCAAAGAGGTTCGGGTTATGAAGCCGGAAAAGGAGCTCATAGAAGGGAAGATAGATATCATAGAGAAAAACCTAGGAGTTCTGGAAGGGATGGGCAAGGAGAAGTATGATGATTTCAGTTCTGATTACAGAAACATCCTGGCCGCGAAGCACGGCCTGCAGGAATGCATAGAAGCATGCCTCGATATAGCCAACCACATTGTTTCTGCGATGGGTTATCGCAAGCCCGAAGACTATAAGGACATGTTCAAGGTCCTGGTGGAACAGGGGATAATAGGCAAAAAACTTTTTGAGCGCCTGAAAAAGATGGCCAAGTTCCGCAACCTACTGGTACACCGTTACGAAGAAATAGAAACTAAGAGACTCCATACCATACTCAAGAATGACCTCGGAGACATAAGTAATTACGTGAAACAAATTCTCAGGTTTGTCAGGAAATGATTTTGCATACATCATTTCACCCACTCCACATGTAATCTTTTATCATTTCCTCCAGAATTCGACCTGGCGACTGTTGGGGTGAATTATGCTGATACGTGCTAGTTATGGGTGTAGCAGGTTCAAACCAGCTTTTTTAAATCATGATGTCAAGAATTGGGTATGGGACGGGGGCTATCAATTGTTTTTCTTGTGTTCTTTGTCACGTTTGGGTTTATTCTTGCCGGTGTCTCCGGACAGGCTATTGATAATATTGATAATGATATGTTGGTTGCAGGGGATGTCCCTGGATACGTCATGACAATGGATGAATTCCTTAGTAATGTCAATCAAGACGAATCAACGGAATCGCCTTTGGGCAAACTTAATGAAGGGTTTGGACTGCCCGCCTTTTCAGCATTAAGCACGACATGTCATTCCAGCCCATGCACGATAGGGAGTGATGTCGATGTCTATTACTACCATCAAGACAATTACCTATATTCTGGTTCTTGCGGCAGTAGCAGTGCTTGCAATACATGCTATTTTGATGAAGATCTGAATACCTGTTCAGACACTAGGGGAATGTATGTTGGTTGTATTGGAATCTGGGATATTGAGGGGGTCAGGATTGGCTTTGAGGGTCTGGGCGGAAGCCCTAGCGGGAACCTGAGGATATTCATGGATGACCAGGACTGGGATTTTATCGACGAGTGTCATATAGAAAGGCTATTCAGTGACCGGAAGGAAATAGCAAATTATGCCGAGGCATCCTGCACTGGCTCGTGGGAGGATTATATCACTAGCCTAATAGCCGTGTCGGAATTTGGCCAACCCGACTCATTCCTTCCGGATGAAAAGTATTCAAACCCAAATATCGTATGCGGGGGCTCATGCGAGTCAGACGACCCAGAACCAGACAAGCCGGTCTGGGCTTGCAGATGCGCGTGCCCCATCCTTGGCGGGCCTGGCTGCTCGACAAAATCCGGCGGAGAATACAGCTTTTATTTCGATTTTGATGATGATGGGTGGTTTGGTAGCTGGCAGATCAAAAATACCAAGGCATATTTTCTTCGCAGGAGTGATACATATTCTACGTCAGAATTCACATTCTCGGTTCCTGTGGCCGATATAGAATCGGCTGAGCTTGTTTTTGATGTTATTGGTGAAGGTGATCCCATTCTACCTCAGGGTGAACTGGAGGTTCATGTGTATTATGACAGCAGGACAAGCAAGATATTTGATGCAGATGTCATAGGTTCTGCTACAAAGCGAATCGACATCATAAATTATCTGAGTGAAAGCGGAGTTTATTTTGATTTCATTAGTGAACAAGGTTCACGGTACGAGCTCAGCGACATAAGAATAGAATATGACTTGGTTGACTGCACATCAGGGCCATGCTGCGATACGGCAACCAAGACATTCAAGTCATCTGGTTCACAGCCAACTGGCTACAATGACGATACAGACGGATTCTGTGATGGGACGAGCTCTCCGACAGGGACCAACTACGCGAAAACCCGGAACTACTACTGTAATGGCGTTGATGCTGCTTTCCACTACAGTGATACAACCGTTGATACGTGCGGGGCCTGCCAATATTGCACGGACAATGATCTGACATGCAATGATTACGGTTCTTCAACCACATGTGGCGTAAAGGACTGCGATTACCTTGACAGCACATGCAGGGACTACGCCGATGTGAACAAGTATTGCAGCGGTTCAGGGAGCTGCGGCGATCCTGGCTGCAGCATTTATGCCAATGCCCCAGAGGGAACTTATTGTGGAAGCGGTATGGAATGCGACGGCTACGGCAGCTGCGTTCAGGAGTGCCAGTGCAATACCTGGACAGACCAGGAATGTGAAGGGTTTATCTGCTCGTCCTATGAGATGTACCAGACAAGGACGTGCACACCATCGGGATGTGCTTCGGGTTGGAAATGTGTTTATGACTCTTCATGCGCAGAAGACCTGGAATGCTCATCTGATTCGGATTGCGGGACCAGTGAGGTATGCTCTGGTGATGCATGCACACTGAGCTATTATACTGGAATAGACATCAAAGGGGGAGGAACCATATATGATCGTGCTGTGCACGATCCAACCGATATCATCAACAAGGTGATTGTTTTTGAGCACAGCCCATCGGACGTGACATGGACGAGCGTGGATATAATTGCAAACGTGTACGGGATTAATCCGGACTATGATGTAGAGCAGATACACTTTTACACGTGCAAGGGCATGTCACCAATAGACTGTGTGGCATCTGAAACCCCATATTCTTCTATTGGCCGTTATCACGGGGCGTATGAATGGAGTGATATCTATGTCAGAGAAGGCGCTGGTGCATATCCGCAGATATCCAATTTCTTGACGTTGGTTGAGGTGAAGAATGCAGATGATGAGACGATGTGGCTCGGTTTTTGGGACACCATAAAGAGGACTAATTACAACTTCCCATCACCGTATCACCTGAACTATTACCTGACTAATATGTTTTCCGGCCCAAGAAGCGGCATAGAGATTTTCATAACAGATGCAATATTCAGTGATGGCGTGAAATACTTCATAGAGAATTTCTACATGCTTCCGTCTAATGTGGCGTTCATGGATAAGGCAGTATTCAATAATATCATGGACAGGCTTGTTGATTTCAATGGTTATGCCGTCGACAATCTATTGGCAATAGGGGCCAGTGACGCTGATCTGGATAATGGCCTTGACAACTTTGTTTCACAGTCCATTGATTCAAACGAGATAACATCAGTGAGCCAAAAATACTTCTTTGTGTTTCCGAGAACGTCTGATGGCAAAGTCGGCAATCCTGTTACCCTGTTGTTCGATCCGATTTGCACATCAATCGCGGACTGTGGATCCGCTGAGGCATGTGTGAACGGGCAATGCATTCCAGGACGTGAATGCGATTCTGGTCCTTGCTGCAACACGACTACTGGTTTGTTCAGGCCATCCGGTTCACAGCCTGAGGACTACGTTGACTATTATTATTGTCCTGATGATAACTCCCCGACCGGAAACAGCCGTGTTCTACTAGTCAATTATTATTGTAATGGTCAGGATTCGCTTTTTCATGATTCTATCTCTCTAGCTAACCAGTGCGGTACATGCGAATATTGCAGTGATGGCAATCCTGTCTGTGACAATTATAACAGTTCAGTACAATGCGGCATATGGGACTGTGATATCCATGATACAGACTGCAGGGAATACGACGACGTAAACAGGTATTGTGATGGTTACGGAATTTGCATACCGTTGCCCTGCTCATGGACAAATGAACCTGAAGGTACACCATGTGGTGCCAACGGTGAATGCAACGGTTATGGGGATTGTATTGAGGTACTATTAGAGGGAGATGTTAACAGTGACTGTGTCGTGAACATATTCGACCTGGCGGCTGTTGGCATATGCTATGGACAGGCCGCCACTGGCAACTGCGAGGATGCCGATGCTGACGGGAGCGGTGAGGTCAACATCTTCGACATGGCAATGGTCGGTCTGAACTATGGGCAGGCATGTTAGAGTATAAGAATCTAAGAACGTAAAAGTCAATGGAGAGGGATGGAAAATGATGGGAAAGAGGTGGTTTTTGTTTGGGCTGGTTGGATGGATCCTGTTTTTTAGCCTTGGCTTTGGCGCCCAGGCCCAGGAATTCCCTATAGTCGAATTCAAGAACATGCCTGATCATATCATAACCAACATACCTGCCTTTCCTGTGACCGGCAGGGTACCGGAAACAAGCGAGGTTTTTGTCAATGGCCAGAACGCAACACTCAACAGCACAAGATGGTGGGATAAGCTGGACTTTTTCGTGGTGGTTGATCTGGTTGAAGGGGCGAACAACATCACCCTGATAGTTATTGATGAAGATGGTTCAGAGGCTATGTATGACAAACAGATTGAATATGACCCGGCTTATTCAACAGAAGAAAGCGAGCTGATTTATGCAAATGTGGATTATGAAAAAACATGGGGCGTGATTGTGATTGATATTGAAAGGGGCTATTTCCTGGGCATAATGGAAGGCCAGAGGATAAAAGGCATTACAAAGGATGGCTCGGAAATAATTCTGCAGACTGGGGAGCGCTATTCAACAAAAACGCATGGTTATACCGGAAGAGGTTTGCCTGATTATTACGGGACTGGCCTGCTGTTTTCACATGATGGGAATTATGTTTACTACATGGAGTACAAAGTTAATTTGAGTTCCAATGCCATTGAAAGCAACCTGTCTGAATACATACATACATTGTCTGATATTTCCCAGGATGACAAAAGGATTGTCATACCTACTGGATATATCTACACTGAAAACAACAGCTTCGTTGAGCTGAATTACCGTAACGGGGACCTGTCATACATGACTGACCTGGTGATTGACCCGACAGGGGCATACGTGATACATTCCAGCTACGGATATGCGGATAGCAAGCTGGTTATCCTGGATTCCAAAGACGCCTCCATAGTCGAAGCATATTTCCACGATGACCGCTTGGATTATGCAGGGGATATCGTGTTCTCCACTGATGGCATGAAGCTGTATGCCGGTTATGGCGGAAATCCCAGCTATGGCCGTGGCGGAATCCAGATAATTGATATGGATACCCTCAACAGTGATGGTGTGTTTTGGATGGAGGGGCCGCGATCCCTGGCTTTCTCAAACGATGAAAAGCTGTATGCATTCTCAACCAGTTCAGCAAAAAGGGGCATTGTTGAAATGGCTCCGAAAAACAGCAGGACCAGCCTTGAAACCGAAAAGCTATACCTTGTGGAGCCATATGACAGACAGAACAGCATCTTTTACAAGCAGCGGGCCTGCAGGATCGATGTCAATGGCGACGGGGAAGTTGGTATTTTTGATTTGGCTGCAGTAGGCATGTGCTATGGCCAGGCCGCCAGTGGCAACTGTGAAGATGCGGATGTGGACGGGAACGGCATGGTGAACATATTCGACCTGGCGGCAGTCGGTCTGAACTACGGGAACTCGTGTTGAAATGTGCTGGGTCGTGCTGAGTCGCTGGAACTTTTTTAAAACTGCCATCAGCAACCCTTAAAAAACTTACTGTCAATAGATTATCATGAAACTGTTGGGGATCCTGTTGGGGCTTTTACTCGTTCTTGTTATTCAGACTGCTGCAGCACAGGCTGCCACTGATGTCTATGTAAACCCGGTACATACAGATACCAGTCTTGGGGGCAGCTTTTCCATAGCAATCGACATAAGCACTGATGACAACATCTATGCAGCACAGTTTGATTTGCTGTTTGACAACACCATATTAAATGCAACCTCTGCGACAGAAGGCAGCTTTCTGAAGCAGGGCGGGGCAGCCACGTATCCCATTATCACAATAGACAACTCGCTTGGGAAAATCAGCTATGCCTCCACGCGGTTCGGGGTCCAGACAGGGGCAACAGGAACAGGCAGCCTGCTGGCCATAGATTTTGATGCCATAGGCGCAGGGACAAGTGGTTTGGACCTTGACAATGTGGAACTGGTTGACCCAGGACTTCAGCCGGTTACGGCTACTGTTACTGACGGCAGCGCAAAGGTTAACCAGCTCCCCTCGGCAACAAACCTTCAGATAGCACCGGCAAGCCCGTACACAACAGACAGCCTGGTCGGGTCTTATAACTATTCAGACCCTGATGGGGACGCAGAGAGCGGCAGCGAGATAAGGTGGTATAAGGATGGAATGCTGCAGCCTGCTTACAATGACCTGCTTACTGTCCCATACATTGCAACTTTGAAGGGTGAGGTATGGAACTTCACTGTCAGGCCGAGCGACGGCCTTGGGTTCGGCGGCATGGAGGCATCACCCACAGTGACAATCCAGAACTCACCGCCAACAGCACCCAGTGCAGCGATTCTGATCATTTCACCCAAAACAACCGACGACCTGGAGTGCACTATAGTGTCCCCGAGCACAGACCCTGACGGGGACAATATAACATATTCATATGCTTGGTACAAGGACAGCGTGCTGCAGCCTGGCTTGACAGGCAACATGGTTTTGTCAAGCCTGACAAGCAGGGACGAGACATGGAGATGCGTTGTCACGCCGAATGATGGCGAGGTTGGCGGGCCAAGCGATGAGGATGAGGTGACCGTAGATAACACACCACCTACAATAAGCAACGTGCATGTAACATCGCTACCAAGAACCGATGATGATTTGATGATATCTTATAACTATTCTGATATAGACGGGGACCCTGAAAGCGGCAGCGAGATACGGTGGTACAAGGATGATGTATTGCAGCCTGCTTACAATGACCAGTTAACGGTCCCATCCAGCGCAACGTCAAAGGGCGAGGACTGGTATTTCACGATCACACCAAGCGACGGCACTGATTTTGGGATTGGCGTAACCAATGAAGATATTACTATAGAAAACACGCCCCCAACAATGCCTTCTGTTAATGTAACGCCTGCACATCCAACATCATCTGATGATTTGACATGTAGTGCAACCGGAAGCATTGATATAGACGGTGATACCGTCACCTACTATTATGCATGGTACAAGGACGGTTTGCTGCAGACTGGCCTCACTGGCACTACGGTTTCATCCAGCTTGACGAAGAGGGGCGAGACCTGGACATGCGCTGTAACACCGAATGACGGGGAGGAGAATGGCCCGACCGGAGAGGATGAGGTGACTGTCCAGAACCGGGCACCGGAGATTTTGGCAATAGGTCCTGGATTCGCACCAGGATTCATTGCAAGGACTGGCTATGGTATCCAATTCACCCACACATCGCAAGATCCGGATTATGATGCATTAACATATTCATGGAAGCTCAATGGTGCTGAGAAAGCCAGCACCACATCGTGGCTGTTCGTTCCGACAACAGCTGAATGCGGTGATACAGACGTCATGATTGTTGTAAGTGACGGCCTGTTGTCTGACAGTGCGACCTTTAATCTTGACATTAGCTTAGCAGGTGATGTTGACCTGGATGACGAAGTGGACATATTCGACCTTGCTGCTGTTGGGCTGGCATACGGCTCACAGCCCGGTGACGTGAACTGGGATGAGAATGCTGATATTAACCCAGGTCCGGGCACAGATGGCACACGTGAAGGCGATGATACCATAAACATATTCGACCTGGCAATGGTTGGCCTGAACTATGGAGAAATCTGCTAAGACCTGTTAAAAGACCTGTTAAAAGAGGTGTTTATATGGAGGTGAAAACCGGTTTATTGACTATTATATTTTTACTTTTTCTGCTGAGTCCCCAGATTGCTTCTGCACGCGAGCGGCCAGACGGTGACGTGGACGCAAGCTGCAGCATCAATATAATGGACCTGGCTGCTGTCGGGCTTTGCTTTGGGTGCGAATGCGGCCAGCCGTGCTGGGGCAGCTGCGAGCAGGCAGATGTTTATCCGGGCTGCGATATTAACATATTCGACCTAGCGACAGTCGGCGTCAATTACGGGGAGCGCTGCCGGATATATGGGCTGGATTTCAGCCCGTATGTTGGCGGCGGGACGCCGCCAAGCCCGGTGAGCGAGAGCAAAATCAGGGAGCTGATGGATGTTGTTGCTCCCTATACGCAATGGATAAGGAGTTATTCTGCGCTGAACGGCATTGAGAGGATACCATATGCAGCAAAAGATGCCGGTCTTAATGTTGCCATGGGTGCATGGATTGATGGTGTGCAAAGCACAAATGACCAGGAGATTGCAAACCTCGTATCGGCTGTAGAAGACGGGATGGTTGACATTGCAGTGGTTGGCAATGAGGTTCTTCAGGGCCAGCTTACTGACGAGGCCAGCCTGATTTACAACATCAACAAGGTCAAACAGGACCTTGCAGATGCAGGCCTTCCAGGCATCCCTGTCACAACCCCTGAAGCATATGAGGTGCTTTTTAATCGATATAACAACGGCTCGCTCATGCACCAGGCATTGATTGATGCATGTGATGTGATTTTTGTAAGCTATTACCCGTTCTGGAAGGAGGTCAATATCAGCGATTCCTTGGCAGCAGTGCATGCATGGCACCAGGACGTCCTGTCAGTCATCGGCAGCAAACCCGTCTATGTCGCAGAAACAGGCTGGCCGGATGACACTGATACAGCAGGAACATGCATACGGGAGACTTCAGCAGAAAACGCAGCCACGTATTTCCTCGGCTTTGTTTCATGGGCAGAAGCCAATGACGTGCCCTATTTCTATTTTGAGACGTTTGATGAGGATTACAAGGACGAGCCATGCCAGGCGGGTGATTCGTCACAGGGCGTGGGCCCTCACTGGGGCATCTGGGACCGCAACAAGCAGCTTAAGGCGAGCATGCAGGATGTTTTTGACGGCCTGAACGCGACTGAGAACTGGGTTGGCCAGCCTGAGATAGAACTGACTTATGTCCCGCCCATTGGCAGCTTTGACGACCTGGAAGGCAGGATTCATCACGCAAGCGCACTCTCGCACAGGGTTTCTGTATACATCAAGGTTGGCTCCGGGTGGTGGACCAAACCCACGTTTACGAATCCGCTGACGTATATATGGATGGATGGCGAATGGGCCTGCGACATTACCACGGGCGGGATTGATGAGCAGGCAACAGACATTGCTGCTTTCCTGGTGCCCATTGGGTATGTCCCGCCCCAGGTAAGCAATTCACCGTCCCTGCCGGATGAATTATTCAACAACTCAGTTGCCCACATAATCGTCTCAAGGTAAGACTGGTAGTTGTTAATAAAAGACTTAAAAAACTTTCTTCTAAAATAAAACTAAGTAACTGGTTGGTAAACTGGGAGGAATTGGGTTGGTAAAATGCGCTTGATGGACTTGAAAGGGTTGTCGTCATTGTCATTGGCTGCGTTGGTTGTAATTGTTGTCATAGTTGTTGGTGCGGCTGTTTATTACGGCCCTATTACGGGTTTTATCACACTCGACCCCGGGCAGCAGGGCGACGAAGCTCTTGGTGGGGGCGGTGCTGGTGATGAGAGGGCAGAGGATATTTCCGAACCTAGGCCCGGTGCAACCAGCGCACCCGTCACAGGCGAAACAGGCCTGATTGTAGGCAGGCCTGTCATAACAGATGTTACGCAGCCGACTCAACCAGCTCAGCCTGACCAGAATGAAACCAGTGGCGATGGTGATGGTGACAATGAAACAACCGGAGGGCAGGTAACTGGAACCGGCAGCGGCTCTGGTAGTGGTTCTGGCGGGGGCGGTGGCAGCCCGCCATGCACGCCTTCATGGAGCTGTTCTGCCTGGTCCGACTGCTCCCCAAGCGGGACGCAGACAAGGATATGCACTGATGTCAACCAGTGCGGGACAAACGAAGGCAGGCCTGCAGTGAGCCAGGGCTGCACATACATACCGCCTGAACCAGCGGAAAACAATGAAAGCTGTTCCGGGGTCTGTGTAATGCCTGCTGTTCTTGCCGTAGACAGGACAGAAAACGAGAGCTTTGCTGTATATGTATATATTAATACAACGGAAGATGTTTACGCGACCGAGTTTAAAGTCATGTTTAATCAGAGCATCATCAATGCTACAAGCGTGGTTGAAGGGGATTTCCTGAAGAGCGACGGCGCAAGCACATACCCGATCATACAAACAGACAATGATGAAGGTGAGGTATTGGTTGCGAATACAAGGTTCGCCACAACAACCCCTGTCACTGGCGAAGGCATACTGGCTGACATCATGTTCAGTGTAATTGGCCCGGAATCAAGCGGTTTGGGCCTGGATAGCGTAAAGATAGTTGATACAGACCTTCATCCAATAGACATCCCTGTATTCAATGCGACTGTCAGCATAACAGAATAGGTTTATAAAATTTACTGTTATTATTATAATAAATCCAAGCTTATAGTGAACTCAAGCATATCAAGCTCATGATTACAGGGTTTTAGGGGATGCTAATGGAAGGGGAGAAATCCAGGCTCGTCAGGTTCGTTGTTCCGGTTTTTGCCGTGTTATTTTTAATTTCAAGCATATCCATTGGCGTTGGTTTTGTTATTGCGCAGGGTGCACAGGGCTTTGATGAAGACCTGAACGGGGATGGCATTGTTGACGTAATTGACATGGTTATGGCCCTTAACCGGAACCTTCTGGGCGGGGACACAAACAATGACGCAAAGGTTAACATATTTGATTTGGCTACAATCGGCCTGGCATTCGGCTCAGAGCCGGGCGACCCTCACTGGAACCCCGACGCGGATGTGGCCAACACTGTTGACAAGATAGACATATTCGACCTTGCCACGGTCGGCAAGAACTTCAACATACATAAGGCCGCACCGCCTGTCCTAGACCCTCCTGTCAGCGTTGTTCCAAGCGCCCAGACAGTGAATCCTGGCGACAGCTTTGATGTTGACATAAGCATTGACACCCCGGTCGGTGTGTACGCGTTCGACATGCTGTTTTTGTTCGACCCCAGCATAATCAATGCAACATCGGCTGTTGAGGGCGGATTTCTGAAGAGCGACGGCGCAACCACATATCCTGTTATTAGCATAGACAATACACAAGGTGAAATCAGCATTGCAAGCACGCGGTTCGGGGTTACGTCTGATGTTACTGGCGCAGGAAACCTGGCAACCATTACGTTCACTGCGCTGGACATCGGCACGAGCAACCTGACCCTGGCCGATGTCACGCTGGTTAACGCACAGCTCCAGGAGATTGCCGGGGTCACGACATACGATGGAACGGTTGATGTTGAAATATATTGCGATTCTCATGCATATACCGCCTGCTTTGGTGATGACCTTTACTGGTTCGATTCATGCAATGTCATGGAAGATCCTTATGAGTACTGCGGCCCTGATTCATGCGATGCGTGGGGGGCTGATTTCTGCCAGAGCGGTGATGTATACCGCTCAAGGACATGCCATGACAGGGGCTGCTCTGCTGATTCATGCTTCGACGACCCGTACATAGAGTATGAATTGGTCGAAGAATGCCCGTCCGGCTGCGACAGCGGACAGTGCTTGATACAGTGTACAACAGACTCGGACTGCGGCACAGACGGGTTTGTAGCCGGAACAGAAACATGTTCAGCTGATGATGTGTACCAGGATTACCGGACTTACACATGCAACAGCCCCGGAACACCCAGCTCCTACTGCAGCCACGATGACGTCTCCACCATGAATGAAGACTGCGGCTCTGATTCATGCGGGGACTGGGGCGATAATTACTGCAATGGTGATGCTGTTTATCACTCAAGGACATGCAATGACAGGGGATGCTCGGCAGGTGCATGCTTTGATGACCCATACACAGAAGAAGAGATAGTGGAAGGATGCACATGGGGATGCGAAGCCGGCCAATGCGTAGAGCCTGAATGCTTCGCTGATACGCAATGCGGCATAGACGGGCCTGTTGGAGGCATGTACTGCCTAACAGATGACGTGTATCTTGATTTCAGGCACCACATATGCAACAATCCTGGCACATTGAATTCCTCCTGCACCTATGTGGACACGCCCAACTTCATGTATGAATGCGGCGAGGATTACTGTGATACTACATGGGGAGCCAATTTCTGCCAGGACGGTGATGTATACCATTCCAGGCAGTGTTATGACAAGGGATGCTCATCAGGGGATTGCTTCACCACACCGTGGGATGATGTCCAGCTTGTAGAGGATTGCCAGTATGGGTGTGCAGCCGGTGCTTGCGTGATACCAGAGTGCTTCCAGGATTCGGATTGTGGTAGAACTGGTCCGATTGGGGACAGGTACTGTTCAAATGATGATGTATTACAATATTACGAGCATAACACCTGCGAAAACCCCGGCACTGCCCAAGCATCATGTAATTATTCAGAGGGGCCTGTCCTGATCGAGGAATGTTATTTCGATGACCTTGGCCCATTTGGCGATCCTTACTGTGATAATGGAGATGTATATCAAAACAGGACGCACGACGAAGGTTTCTGCGTCCAAGGCGAATGTTGGTCAACTCATCTTATAGAGCTATCAGTTATTGAGAACTGCCAGCATGGATGTGATAGTGCAGAATGCCTTTTGTTCATGGAGGAAGATCTGCACGCGGGTGTTAACATGGTTTCCTTGCCATTAATGCCTCCAAGCAGTTCGATATCATTCAATAGCCTTGATTCGGACTGTGTTGTTGTGCATAATGGGGTAAACTCAACATGCACGGGCCCAGGACTTGCATACATGGAACCTTGTGTGAACCCGCCATGCTCTTACACCTGCCTTGGTCTGGATGACCCGCTTTACCCGGGCCATGGATACTTTGTGAAGGTGGAGGATCAATGCAGCATAGGTATTGCCGGGCATGAGTTGCAATCAAGCCAGATAGGCTATCTGGGCTCGGGCACGATAAGAAGGGGTGAGAACATCATAGGTGCACCAACACAGTCTGCCAGCTTTGCATCAATCAAGGGCAGCTGCCAAATACCAGAAGACCCGCTGATGTTCTTGTTCGACGCCACAACATGCACAGGCCTGCCTCATTACTCCGGGATATCATACTGCGGGTCCGCAAGCTGGTTTGACTACTGCTATTGCAGCGTGGATACCTTGTTGCCTGGCTTTGGCTACAACATCTGGTCAAACAACCAGTGCAGCTTCGTTTAGATGCCTAAAGACAAAGCAACGCAAAGTAACGATGCATATGGGTTTAAAAAATTAACTATTAAGTAAGGGTCAAGTGGTGTTGATGAATAATGGATATGTCAATAAGAGAATGAATAGAAGGAACTTTTTGGCAGGTTCCGGTAGAGTATTAGGCGGCGCATCTATGCTTGGATTGGCTGGCTGTGCTCAACAAATGATCAATTATGATAAGCTTGAGTACATGAGTCAGAAATTCATGGAATATGCTGATGAGATTGGCAAGCGATATGTTGACAAGTACTGGAGAGAGGGCAAACCAGTTGAATGGGCATGTTCGTTAATAAGACAGATATTTGCAGGCACGAATGATCTGATTGAATGGCCTGTGACAGGTGCGGGAGAGCTTGTAGCAGGGCTTATTTGCGGAGAAGAGTGCAAAATAGGGGCTAGAAAAGCTGTTAGGGGAATATTTGATAGTATCGCAGGTGGAGAAGGCAACGATGAACTCAATGAGTATCTCTGGAGAGGGGACATCAAAGGCGCATGTGAGTATGCCCGGGCACGTGAGGACTCAGAATTTGATGCTGCATCCAGGACCATTGTAACCGGTGCATCTGATGGTGCATTCATTCACGGCGTTGTGCAGACATTCGAAGCATGTCTGCATGATGGCGGTACTGGCGGTGCTGCAGCTGCTACGGGAAGGCCGGGCCCAACAGGGCCACTCCAATAGAAGATTTTTCATAGCGTATAGAAATGTTCGAAAAGCTGAAAAGTCCGTTTTTGCGCTGTTTTGGTTGTTTTTTGCCTCATGTGCCTCATGTTATAGTGTGAGCGCGAATCGCGTAGGATTGCGTGGGCAACCATGTAAACAATGTAAACCATAAAAACCTACCAAAAGTGAAAATGAAAAGTAAAAAGTATAAATGGGTGTTAGTTGTAATTATAAACGGGGAATATGAGTTTGAATCTGGGGATGGGACTGAACCTAAATCCAAGATCTTACAGCAGAAGGTACAAGATTATGTTGGCCGTTGTTGTGCTGGTAGCCGTGGCACTGGTCGTGGATGGCATGCTGACAGGCTTTGTGATAAGGTTTGCATCCAGCCGCTACGTCAACAGGGCCGTGTCCCCGAACCCTGTTGAGGCCAACAATGACCTCACTGTGACGCTGGATGTTGGGATACTGCCCGGGGACAGGTTTTTTATCATAGATGAAGTCATCCCGGGCGGGGGATGGACAATAATTGACAGCGGCAGCTTTTTTGATGCAGGCACGGCCAATGCGTCCGAGGCCGGCCACCTGAAGATGGTCGTGATACAGGGTGCTGGAGACACCTCTTATGACTACACCATAAGGGCACCTGCCACCCCGAACACGTACACGTTCGTCGGCGGCACATTCCAGGTAGATGGAATGAACAACACCCAGACCATAGGCGGTGAATTCTCAGTCATGGTTTCTCCCCAAATATTCCCGGAGACATGCAACGGCATTGACGATAACGGTGACTTTGTCATTGATGAGGGCTGTGATGATGATAATGACAATTACTGTGATGCGGGCATGGAAAGGGAAACGCTTTATTTATGCGACAACAGGGGTGACTGGTGCTGTGATGATGGCGGTGGGGACTGTGATGACACCCCGGCAACAGGCTTTTACATTAACCCTGGAGCCACCAACCCTGATTCGACGCATAATGACTACTGTGACTGTGACATTGGCACAGGTGGCGGTGTTACAGAGGGCACAGCAGAGGTGTGCGGCGATGGCATAGACCAGGACTGCGACGGGCTGGACACGCAGTGCTGTGAGATAACCGGTGCTTCATGGAACGAGTCCCAGGTAAATGATGGGGAAGCCGTGACCCTTTCAGTCAACGGCAGCGCCGTATGCGGTGATGGTGAGGTTGTAGACCTTGAGCTATGGGAGACCGACGGTGTTACAAGCGATTTAGTCGTTACCGTAAACCTTGGCACAATGACTATGAGGGGCGACCGTGCATCCACGGAGTGGCATGCTGTATGGATAAGGGACACGGGCGACCCCACATCAGATCCAGAATACTTCTTCAAGGCAACACTCAGGTCAAACCCGCTGTCTTACAACGTTTCCGGACATACACTGACGGTGATAACCGATGACGAGGACAAGGACGGCGTGCGGGACGAAATGGACTGTAATGATCAGGACACACGAATAGGGGAGTGCACGGGCTGCGCAACATGTGATGACCCGTTGAATGCCACCGGAAGATGTGTGGACGGCGGCACATGCCCTGCCATAAGGTGTGAAGTCAGGTGCGGATACGGCACATGCGGCAGTGACGAGGTACCGAGCTTCCGCAGCCCGAGCGAGCAAGCGGTATGCTCCATTTCAAACAGCCAGGGCCGATGCTCAACAAACTGTATAGATTATGGATGCGAATATAATTCCGACTGCGACCTGGATGACGACAATGACGGCGTGCCTGACCTTAACGACCGGTGCCCGAACACGTCAGTCACTTATGTTAACAGGGTGAACATGTATGGCTGCCCCAGGCCATACGCGACCAAGTTCACGCCCGAGATTACCACCGATTTCAATGACACAGACCTGCACAACATAACCAACATGACGCTTGGAATAATAGGGCTGGATCAGATACTGTTCATAGGCAATGTCAGCATGCTTGAAGAATCTGTAGTTGCTTTAAGCTCTAGATACAACCCGATAGACCTTGACTCCAACGTGTTCATGAGCATAGCCAATGTCACAGTGGATTCCGACCAGCTGCTGATGTTAAGGGATAACCCAAGTATAGTAACGAACTATGACATTCAAATAAGGCTTCCGATCATTTTCAGGGACAATGTGATATGCCATAGCTGCATAATACTGAGGCCCAGGGATTACACGGGCGGTCCAGGCAATCCGGACAACCTTACGTTCAGGGTCCCCGGATTCACATCATACGGGACCGAGGAAAGCGTGTGTGGTGATGGGTACTGTTACATTGGCGTTGAAGACTGCAGCACATGCGAGGCCGACTGCGGGGAATGCCCGCCGCAGTGCAGCGACCTTGACCTGGACGGGTTTAATGGAACAGGACCTGACTGCGACCCGGGTGCTGCTGACTTTGACTGCGATGACTTTGACAATGAAACCAACCCAGGTGCGGTAGAGATAGTATACAACGGAAAGGACGATGACTGTGACCCGGCAACAAGGGATTATGACCTTGATCTGGACATGAACAATGCAACAGCCTACGGGGGCACTGACTGCAATGACAACGACAATACAATAGGGCGATGCATTGGGTGTGCTGTGTGCTCAGACCCGACAGGCATTTCAGGAACCTGCCAGCCAGATGATTCGCAATGCGATATTCCGTGCCCGGACACCACACCATGTGACTATGGCACGTGCAACGAATCATCATTCGCCACCTTCATCAACCCAACCGAACCCGGCAGCTGCACGGTTGCTGGTAATGACGGCACTTGCGATGCGGGCCAATGCCAGAATTATTTATGTTTTGAAGACTACTTTGGTTGTTTGGGTGATGATGACAACGACAGTGTTGTCAACCGCAATGACTTCTGCCCCAACACGCAGGGCAGTGACCGCAATTACGTGAATGCGCATGGATGCCCGTTGCCATACTCAGACAAGTTCACCCCTGACCTGACAACCGACTTTGCAGACATCAACCTGTCCAAAATAATAAACATGACACTGGGCATTACCAGCTATGGCCAGATAGAGTTCCTGGGCAACGTAACCATGATGGAATGGGTGTCCGCTGATATGGATTCCAGATACACAAGGCTTGACCTTGATTCGAATGTTGACATAAGCCACGCCACTGTCTCAGTAGACAGCTCGAACCTTGCGATGCTCAACTTGGCTAGCAGGATAATACTATTCAACCTAACGCTCACCAGGCCCGTGATCCTTAAGGATGGTGCATTATGCGGGGATGATTGCAGCATAATCCAGTACATTGGGAACACAACCAAGAACCTGACATTCACTGTACCGGGCTTCACAACCTACTCGGCGACCGAGCATTATTGTGGGGACGGCAGCTGTGACAGCGACCTGGGCGAAACATGCTCAAAATGCGCTGCAGACTGCGGCAGCTGTCCAGATCCGGGTGACGGTGATCCAGTTACCGGTCCCGGGGCTCCGCCGGGAGGACCAGGACCAAGCCCTGCTTGCGGGGACAGGCCAATCCAGCCATGCCTGACAGCTGTCTGGGAAGATTACCCCACATGTGACTGGGACATAACACAATGCCAAACCGCGACTGAAAACTGCACGGTGAATGATATCAGGTGTTTGGGGGATTACCTGCAGATATGTGAGGAGCGTTCCCCACCGAACTGGTACAGCACAGAGCTGTGTTACTTCGGCTGCAATGTGAATACACTCTCATGCAACCCAGCCATGACAATATGCCAGGAAGAATGGTCGTGCACGGACTGGAGCAACTGCACCGACGGCCAGGAGACCAGGCTTTGCTTTGACAGTAACGAATGCAACACATTCATTGAGAAGCCGCTTGAAGTAAAGGCATGCGGCCAGCCGCTGCCGCCAGGCCCGATTGATGTGGCAACAATGATAAACATTGCCACAGTGGCAGGGGTTGTTATAGTGATTATAGTAATCGCCATTCTATTGAAAAGAAGGAAAAAGGGTGATAAGGGTTTCCGCGAGAAGGCAATGGACCAGACGCAGGGGGGAGGAAGCCAAGACGATAAGGGGCAAGGCGGGGGAGCCGGGCAGGGTGGTCAAGGCCAAGGAGGCCAACCCGGAAGCCCCGGATACAAACAGCCACAGTATTATTGAATGGTTATTTTTCGTTTTTTCAAGTTTTTCTATTGCAGAAAATTAAAAAATCTAAGCCTTAACTGTCAGGCTCTGGTATTTCCCGGAGACCCTGTATCGGTATGTCTTGCCACGCTTGGTACGCTCGACCAGCTTCTCCTTCATAAGCCTCCTGAGCAGGTTGTTCACAGAGCGGATGGCGTTGTCATTGTCCTTGTAGCCGTCTATTTCAACGCTCTTCAGTATCTCGGATGGCGTAAGATCGCCTTTTTCCGCAAGCGCTTCCAGAACCACCCGCTGGCGCTCCGGGAGCTCGCTTATGGCCTCCAGGGACATCCTGGATTCCGGTATCTCTGTTTCCTTAAGAAAATCCATATCAACCGTTGTTATGTTCCTTTTGGCTGCATCCTGGGCTGTCTCATTACATAAGCGAATGACTTCCCTTGGGAACCCACCAGTCCTTTCATAGATATATCCAACACTGTCCGGGGTGAAGGGCTTTATGTCATCCCCTCCCCTGCTCTCTATGCGCTTTTTTATCAGCTCCCTTGTCTCTGATTTCGTCAATGTGCTTAGTTCCACCCTCGCATTCATCCTCTTAAGGAAGGTTTCCAGGCTGTCCTTTAACGTGCCTTCGAACACGGGCAGGCCTGCAAGCACTATCGACAAGCCAGTAGTCTGGTCTGTTATGGTTCTCAGCCACTCAAGGCTCTCAGTCGAGGCTTCATGCGCCTCGTCAACGAACAGCACGCATTTGCTTCCGTCAAGCTTCTTGTTCAATGTCTCGCTGAGGTTGTAGAGCGTAACCCCGTTAGACTTAGAGAAGATGGATTTTGGGAAGCCGGGCCTGGTGAATTTGCCAAAGACGGTCACCCATTCTGTCGGGTCCTTTGGCGGCTTTGGTATGTAAACCACATGCTCATAGTTCTGGAACTTGGTCATGAGCATCATGAGCATGGTTGTCTTGCCTGAGCCTGTCGGCCCGAGCAGAAGGGAGAATTTGTTCCCCATGTTCACGCTGTGAAGGATGCTGTCAACTTCTTTGTTGTAACCCACAAACAGTTCCGGCATTATGTTAAATGTGAACGGGTTCCCGCCCCATCCAAATGATTCGAATCCATCACCATTATTCATTTCAACTTCACCCCAATTTCACCCCAACTTCACGCAAAACAATACATCTAATATGAAGTTATGATTTAAATGCTTTATCGCATGTGAAGTTTGCGGACGGCATCTAAATGAAGCTAAATGCGGTGGAATGTGGAATGTATGTTCAGACCAAGTCTATCAAGGCCAGCACAATCAGCAAGGCGAGCAAGTAAGGTAGGCCAGAATGCAAATTTAAATGCCGTGAAGTTAATAATTTAATATGAGATTGTTCATGGCCATTGACCTTACCGATGATATAAGGGAAAAGGCAGCAGAAATCATAAACAAGATGAAGTCACTGGACATAGACGTGAAATTCGTTGAGCCCAAGAACCTTCACATAACCATGAAATTCCTTGGCGATGTAAGTGAAGACCGCGTGAATGGGATAGAGGATGCTATCTCAGGTGCGGTGAAGGCACTGAAGGATTCCGGGTCAAAGCCATTCAAGGTTTCCGTGGAAGGCCTGGGATATTTCGGGGTGCCCAGCCATATAAAGACACTATGGGTAGACACGGGGGAAGGCCATGAAGAACTCGTGAAGTTGGTAGGGGCCATGAATGCCGCCCTGGACCACATAAGGAAAGATGACAGGAAGCCAAAGCCCCACATAACCCTGGGCAGGGTGAAGTCGGGCAGGAACAGGGAAGCCCTGCTAAAGATGCTGGAGGAAATGAAGCATGTGAAGTTGGGGGAAATGGACGTGAAGTTAGTCAAGCTAAAGCAGAGCGTCCTTTCCAAAGAAGGCCCGCATTATAGTGATTTGAAGTCATTTGAACTTTAATGAATGGCCTGAAACAGCCATGAAGTGGTTCAGCGTGAAATAAAATAAAAGGATGTGAAGTTCGCATGAAGGTAAATGTCAAGCCAGCCATAACAAATAAACCCAAAAAATCCAAGAATCAACCCAAGAAGCAGAAACAGCCAAAACAAGACGGATTAAAGAAAGTCTATGTAATCACAGGTAGCCCGATCGGGGGCAAGACGGACATACTGAACGAGCTTAGGCAGAAAGGTTTTAATGTAATGCACGAGGTTACAAGGAAGGTAACGGATGAGACGGATGAGTATCAGGGAGGTAGCGGGAGCAGCTCGCTGTTGAAGGAGATAAAAAGGTTCCAAACCCTATTATTCGAAGCGCAAGCAAAAGAAGAGGCACTGTTCCCTGAAGAGGTCGTGTTCGTGGACAGGGGCATAGGCGACATAATTGCATACTGCGACATCTATGGCATACAGCCACCAAGGGAGATGGCGGAGAAACGTGCCGGTTCAAAAGGGTACCACAGGGTAATACTGCTTGAGCGGCTGGCCAATTACGAGAAGGACGGGACAGTAAAGGAAGGCTATGAAACAGCAGAAAAGCTGCAATATGCAATGGAAATGGTTTACAAGAAGCTGGGCTATCAGATAATCAAGGTCCCGCCACTACCCAAAAAGGAGCGCATGCAATGGCTCCTGAAGGAGCTGGGCATGGACACCAGCAAGAGCGGTGAACAGAACTAAGAATTAAAATCCAAAAAACTGAAATTTGACCTATCCCCTTATAAAATTTTCTATCCATAATATTATATGGTTTCTATCGCCGAGGTTGACATTAAGCCTGAATTTACTGATGCCTTTGCACGGGGAAAGAAGAACGAGATTAGGCAGATTGGGATTGATATTGATTCTTTGAGGCGCGTCAACGTATATTCGATTGATACTGGGGCATCTGGCTCGGTATTTGATGCAGCATGCAAAAGGCTGTTCTCAGACAGCCTTACGCAAGACTTCAATTATAACAAACCCTCAGAAAGCAGGTTCAAAGACTGGGACTGGATGGTGGAAGTGGGAAAGAAGCCAGGGGTAAAGGATAATGTTGGGGAAACATCATCAAAGGCGCTTAGGGATATGGATGCCCTTGGGGACAATGAAGCGGAAGTTTTCACGTCCATAAAATACTTCTTAAGTGGCAAACTATCCAGGGAGGATGTTGAGAGGGCTGCAAGGCAATCCCTTGGCTATAGCGAAGTCGAGCAATGGAAAATCATTGACAGGGCAACCTATGCTAGTGATGGGTACACACCAGAGCTGCCGAGGGTTGATATTGAGGAGGAACCGGGATTTGAGTATATTGACCTTGATATCGCTGATGACTTGCTGGTTGAAATAAGCCGCGACAGGAGGCTGGCCTTAAAGATAGATGAAATGAAGGCCATACAGCACTATTTCTCACAACCCACGGTTGCCGAGAAAAGAGCAAGCATGGGAATGCAGGCCGAGCCCACTGACGTCGAACTGGAGATGCTGGCGCAGACATGGTCTGAGCACTGCAAACACAAGATATTCAACGCAAAGGTGAACTACAGGGAAAGGACCGGCTTTGATTCTGAGCCTGTGGACAGGCAGATTGACAGCATGTTCAAGACCTATATCAAAAAAGCTGTCAGTGAAATCAAGGACGCCCAGGGTGAAAATAGCTGGATTGTATCAACCTTATGGGACAATTCCGGCGTAATGGACTTCAATGACAATTACCACTTCAGCTTCAAATGCGAGACCCACAACAGCCCATCTGCAAAATACCCGTTCGGTGGGGCAATTACCGGCATTGTCGGCGTATACAGGGACCCAATGGGCACTGGCATGGGGGTTATGCTCATATATGGCACATACGGCTTCTGCACAGCAGTGCCTTTCTACGAGGACAAGCAGGCAGCCACAGTATCACTCAAGCCTGATATTGAACCTGCAAGGCTATTGGAAGGCATCCGTTTTGGTACTCAGGATGGTGGCAATAAGTCAGGGGTCCCAACACCTTGGGGTAACACGTTCTTCCACGAAGGGTTCACTGGAAAGCCTGGTGTTTTCGTTGCTGCAGCTGGGCTAATGGATAAGAAAGTTCATGGGAAACCCGGCTATGAGAAGATGGCAGCGGCAAAGGAAAAGGTCATAATGATCGGTGGCAGGGTCGGTATTGACGGAATACACGGCGCCACCGAGTCCTCATTAGAAGGCGGCAAACATATCTCACTGGGCCATGTTCAGATGGGTGACCCATACACCCAGAAAAAGATGCACGACTTCATGATAGAGGCAAGGAACCTTGGGCTTTATAGCTGCATAACAGACAACGGTGCTGGCGGCCTTTCTTCGTCTGTTGGGGAGATGAGCAATGATTTCGGCCGTGGCCGGCCTGGCGCTGCAAAGGGCGTTGAGATATACCTTGACAGGGTCCCGCTTAAGTACGAAGGCCTGAACCCATGGCAAATACTTGTGTCAGAATCCCAGGAGCGCATGAGCCTTTCTGTCCCAGTGGAGAAGCTGGAAGCATTCATGGAACTGGCCAGGAAGCATGATGTTGAGGCCACTGACATAGGGGAATTCAACGATTCCGGTTACTTCGTCGCCAGATACAACGATGATGTGGTTGCATACCTGGAAATGGGGTTCCTGCATGACGGGGTCCCGGGAATGGAGCTGGATGCAGAGTGGCTTCCGCCGGAGATGCGCGGACTTTATGAACCGGTATTGAGCGAGATGAATAAGCATGGGGATTTCCTCAAGGAGATGCTTGCCAGGCCAAACGTATGCAGCAAGGAATACATAATCAGGCAGTTCGACCACGAGGTACAGGCCACCTCAGTCGTAAAGCACCTTGTCGGGGAGAAAAGCGACGTTATGTCTGATGCTGTTGTGCTCCGGCCTGACCTCAACTCTGATGAGGCTTTAGCGATATGCTCTTCAATCAACCCAGACTATAGCGAGATTGACACCTATAACATGACTGCCATAGCAATGGACGAGGCCATAAGGAGGATCATCGCTGTTGGCGGCTCGCTTGACCAGATTGCGATGAATGATAACTTCGTGTGGCCCAGCCCGCTGGAACACAAAGACAATCCTGATGCAAAATACAAGATGGCACAGCTGGTAAGGGCAAATGAGGCCTTGTATGAATACTCAAAGGCATATGGGACGCCCTGCATATCCGGAAAGGACAGCGTATCCATGGATTCCATGGTCGAGGATGAGTTTGGGGCAGAACATAGGGTATCAGCACCGCCTACCATACAGTTCTCGGCCGCAGGCAAGATGAACAGCTGGGAACAGTCAATGACCATGGATGTCAAGCGTGCAGGGGATACGGTCTATGTGCTTGGTGTGACAAGGGATGAGTGCGGCGGGTCAGAATACTACAAGATTATGGGCGAGACTGGGTTGAACGCGCCCGTGGTTTATGCTGACGCAAATGTAAGGAATTACAGGGCACTGGAGAAAGCCATGAGGGAAGGTCTTGTTAGTTCTGTGCATGGCTGCTACAAGGGCGGGCTTGGCGTGGCGCTAGCACAATCCGCGTTTGCGGGCGGCTTTGGTATGGAAATAGACCTGGGCAGGGTCATGACAGACGGGGTTGACCGTGATGACAAGACACTGTATTCGGAATCAGCCGGAAGGTTTGTGCTGACAGTCTCACAACAACATCTGAGTGAATTCAAAACTATAATGTCAGGTGCGGACATTGCTGCAATCGGAACAACAACAGAAAGCAAGGATTTTGTTGCATACTCGAGAAAACTGGACGAAGATGGCAAAAAAATCGGCGTGCTTAATGAAGATATATACGGGCTAAAAGGGTCATGGCAATCCACATGCAAGCACATGCTTTACCAGCCGAATAATGATAAAGGTCCGCAAGAACATGATGAGGTGAAAGCATTATGAGCAAGCCAAAGATTTTGGTTCTCACAGGGCAGGGCATCAACTGCGACAGGGAAACTGCAAGGGCTTTTGAAGAGGCAGGCGCAAAAAGCTATTTGACACTGATCAGTTCACTCATTTCAGGTGAGGTGAGCTTGGATGACTATGATGGGCTGGCCCTTCCAGGTGGGTTTGCGAATGCTGACGATATCGCCGCAGGAAGGATAATGGGCATCAACCTCGAACACAGTGTCGGTGGAGTATATAAATTAATAGAGGACGGAAAGATAATAGTTGGAATCTGCAACGGGTTCCAGTTCATGATTGATATGGGCATGCTTCCTGCGACTGATGGTGATTACAAAAAACACCAAGCATCGCTCATTACAAATGAGTCAGGCATGTTCAGGGATGACTGGGTTAACCTGGAGGTTAATGAGAACTCCCCATGCATATTCACAAAGGATGTGGATAAGATTTATTTGCCAATCAGGCATGGTGAAGGCTATTTCTGGGCACCTGGAGATGTCATTGAAAAAATGAACCAACAAAACCAGGTTTTGATGCGGTATGTGGGCCCAGATGGCGAAAGGAATCCGGGACACCCACACAACCCAAACGGGTCGATTGACGGTATTGCGGCTATTTGCGACCCAACTGGAAGGATATATGGCGGCATGCCCCACCCAGAAGCAGCCAATAAGGTTCACCACTATCCGCGATGGACAAGGGACCATGCCGAGGCCGAGGAAAACGCAGACAAGGCAAGGCAGATGTTCAAGAACGTGGTAGATTACCTGACAGGTTAGCATGCAATGATTCAAGGTCAGCTATATAATGTTGCCTCCAGACATCCGCTGGCTAAAGCCAGCGGTTTTCTTGGTGAGGCAACAGCTGTTGAACCCAAATTATGCATCCATCTACTGTTTTAAAACAGCAGTTTTTGGGTTCAATATAAAATTTTGCGTTAAATATTGGTATGAAAAAAGACGGCACTGGACAATACGCAAAAGGGGTTGACTCAAGAAAGGGTGGATGGGGGGACATTTTCACTGCTGTGGATGAGCCATCATTTCCGCACGCATTTTGCAAGATATATATTGATCCGGTAACGGGTAGAGCATTTACTCAACAAATGGATGGTGTGGGCAGCAAATCCGTACAGAGATATTTACACGCAAGGGAAACAGGTGATTATTCTGTCTGTGCCGGCGACGCCGATGATTGCTTTGTTATGAATGCAGGTGATGTTGCTGCTGCCGGCCTCATGGACAATTGGGTATTTACTGATATTGTTGCTATTAATCAGAATTATGTTGATAAAGAAGCTTATTTGACAGCCCTGAACCAGGGTTTTTTACGAATAAAACAATTATATGCTCAACATGGACAAACGTTCCTTTTCACTGGCGGAGAAACCGCAGATCTAGTTGATCAGACACGAAATATGATATTCGATGGCACTATTACTGCCTATGCTGATAAGAAAAAAGTCATTACCGGCGATGAGATAAAACCAGGTGATATCATAATTGGCGTACGAAGTGGTGGACCATGTAATTTTGAAAAGGAACTCAATAGTGGTCATATGTCTAATGGTTCAACCGGCCTAAGACATATGTTTATGAGATATGATTATCAAGAAAGATATCCGGAAATTGTAGACCCTGAGGGAGATGATTACATTGGAAGGTTCTGTATTGGGGACGAACCAGAAGGGCTTGGTATGGAAATAAGTCAAGCGTTGATGTCTCCGACCAGGCATTTTCCGATCATTGTGAAGAAAATACTTGAAAGATATGGAAACCAAATACACGGTATTGTTCTAAACACTGGTGGAGGTGCAACCAAATGCACAAGGATTGGCTCCGGCATACGGTATGTTAAGAGTTCAATGCCCAAACCAGATCCGTTATTCTTGCTTGCTCAGGAAGAGAGTGGAAAAGAATGGGGAGATATGTTTGAGTCGTACAATATGGGAGTTGGCCTGGATCTTATGGTACCTGAATCAATCCGCGATAGCGTAACCGAAATGGTCGAAAACGAATTTGGTGTTGGTTGTCAAGAAATTGGTGTATGCGAAAAGAGCAAAGACGATAAAAATCATGTAGTAATAGACGGAAAATATGGAACGCATGAATACGATGAAGAATAATTTCACTCCATCTGAAACCCGCAGTAGGGCAGAAAGAAATTAAAACCCACTGCAAACGATAAACGATTTTGATTTATGCTTTCTTGACCGGCTCGCCGTTCTTCATGACCAGCTTGCCGTCTACTGTTAGATGGCCGTCCTTGCCCTTCATCTGCTTTATCATGTCTAAATGGCTGCTGGCCTTATTCTTGCCGTGGTATGCGCCCATGTTGGTGCCGATTGCTATATGGATTGTGCCGTAAATCTTCTCGTCCACGATTATGGTGCCTATGAACCGGGCGGCACGGTTCGTGCCTATGCCCAGCTCTGCTATGCGATCCTTCTCGCCGGTGTTCGAGTCAAGGAACTTCTTGAATATCTTCTTGCCTTTTTTGTCTGTCTCATACTTGACGACCTTGCCGTTCTTGAACGTCAGCCATAGGCCCTTCTTTATGTGGCCGAAGCCGGGTATGTTGACGTAGTCGAAAAAGATCCTGCCGTTGGCCGAGTGCTCAAGCGGCGCCATGAATGCCTCGCCGCTGGGTATGTTCAGCCCAACATCACCGCGTCGCATGTCAGCATTGTCTATTATGCCGTCGTCTATAAGGGCAGGCCTGCCCTTGATGGAGAATTTCAGGTCAGTGCCGTCGTTGGCAGTTATGTGGACCCTGTCCTTGTTCTTCAAGGCATTGTAGTAGTATTTGCACAGCTTTTGCGTGCGCTTGGTGTAGGTCTCCTTTATGCTGTTGATGTAAACTTTTTCATATGTTCTGGGAGAAACGATGTAGTCGCTTTTCTTGTTCATCTTGACTGGGAAGCCAACGCCGCACCATCGTATCTTCCGCTTGTCCAGTATCCCATGGAGCTTCTGGCCGGATGGCGCCCCAAGCAGCAACAGCTTCTCAAACCCCCTAGTCCATTCAGGGTCCTGCTTGTCGCCTATGCTTATGGTGGCGTCAATATTATTCACCCTTGCCAGTATGAAAGGCGGCAGCTCTACGTGCGTATCCTCAGGGGTTGTCTTGAAGTAACGCTTGGTGTCGGCGTCGTTCGCACTCTTCACAGAAACATGCACGCCCCGCTTCCAGCATTCATTGCGGATTGCCATTGCAATCTGTTTGCAGCGATCATCCGCATTCACGTAAGAAAGGCTCAGCACCTCGCCCACTAACGGCTTGACCTTGTACTTGCCGCTTGGGGCCCTGTAGACGAGCGGGCCGTATTTGGAGTCGGTGAGCTTCTGGATTATCTTGCGCTGCCTTGGCCGGAATTCCTCGAGTTTGAATGACTTGCGCTTCCTGCTGAGCAGCATTTTCACAATGCCGCGGCCAAAGTCCTTCTCAGCCAGGGCTATGCCCGGGTTGGGCTTCCTTCTCATGCGCATGGCATCGCACACATGCTTTCCGAATTTCTTGTAGTTCAGGCTCGCCATCAAAACACCTTATCGTCGTTATGTAGAATAATCACAGTTTAATTCTAGTTTAGATATTGTTAGCCGGTTAATAAAAGCTTGAAGGGCTGTTGATTGCTTATTGTGATTGTTAGTGATTGTTAATGACTGCTAATACATCACAGTGAACAAGGTGGCCATTGATACAACGAATATGATTATCAGCGCTAATATGACCTTCCACTCCTTCCATTTCATTGTTGCCGGGAAGTAGGCTATTGCTGTCATTGGGCCGGAAAACAGCAATACATATGGCACAATGTAATATGGGGCTCTTAACAATGCGCTGAAAAACAGCCAAATGACAAACGTCTCAGCAATCATCAGTATCACGAACACTATCAGCCGGTCCTTCCACGGCTTGCCCCTTCTATATTTCCAGCCGACCAGGAAGCCGACTATTGCTGGGATGAAAATGAACCATCCCATGATAAGCATCAAAAACCCAATCACTAGCCCGCCCAGGAACCTCATGATTATAACGTCAGCTGTTTCGCATTGCGGGTCTTTTGTGCAGTTATATGGGGCTTGCTGGAAAACAGAGTCCTGCACCAGCTGGCTGGTCTTTCCGCTGTAGGTGAAGGAAGTCACAAAGTTCTGGCCAGTAAGGTTTAGCTGGTTCTGATACCAGCTGTCTACAGTTGTAATCTTCTCAACATCCATAATGCCTTTGGAATCAGTCATTGGTGTGTTTGAGAACAGGTAGACATTGGCAGTGACATTGCCTGGATTGATAGATGTCATTTTCATTGGGTAGAATGGCTGGCTTGGCTGGAACTCTATCTTCAGGGGCGTGGCAACACCGCTCTTGAGATCGAAAAGCACTTTAACGGATTCCTGGGTAGCGCTGTTGTTAATACATGCTTCCTGTATTTCCTTCTCTGAGTATTGAGGATACTCGAAAATTTCCCTGATCATATATTCGGGTTTATAATATCCCCTGAATTCCAATTGTTTTTCATAATATGAGTAGATAGCATCCGCACATTGCTTGTCCGTAGCTGTGAATGTCAGGTTGCTGTATTTGTTCTCAAGGTTCACCTTGTTGGCAATGAAGTAGAAATTGGGCCGGTCAACATAATATTGCAGCGTTGTCATTGCCTCCTGTGGGGTTGAGTAGCCGTTATCGTTGAGCCAATTGACCAGGACATCTGCGCTGGTTGCACGTAGAATGGCTATGTCATATATGTCAACCTTCTTTTCCTCCAGGACTTCGACCCCATCCTCCCTCTGCATGGTTCCGCCTATCAGCGGGACAATACCGAAGCCCCTTTTTACTGGCTGGAGAAGGCTTGATATGCGGAAGAACATGTCTATATCCCCTTCGCTGACCTCTGGCTTGGTGCTGGACTGGATTGGGACTACCCAGGCCACGTCCTGCGGCTCGTCCATGGCTATCTTGGTTGAAAGGACCAGTGTTTCAGTGGTACCATCCCATATTATGGCTGCCTTCTGGGATGGCGCGTAAACATATTTGGAGAAGTCGGGCATCATTATGCACCCGTCTGCTGCTACGTTGTTGGGCATGGCTGCTAATGCAAGCGAAAGAACAAAGATTATGATAATGGAATGGAATAGCTTATTCATGCTTAATGTTTGTTGGTGATTGGTTAAAAAACCAATGGAAATGTTTCGGTGGTTTCCGTGGTTATCCCTTGGTTATCTTTTTAAGCATGGTGCCAATACAAGCTTATGACAGAAGAAAACAAACCGTCCAGCGCGTTAATTGGTAGCTATGATGTGATAGGTGACATAGCCATAGTCGAGATACCGGAAGATATGCAGAATGAGAAGGGTAGAAAGAAGATAGCCCAATCCATTGTCGATAGCCATAAGCATATCAAGACTGTGCTGGAGAAGAAGGGCGAGCGATTGGGGGAATACCGGTTGAGGGAGCTAGAGCCTATCCTTGGTAAAGGTACTGTTACAGACCACAGGGAAAGCGGCTGTGTGTTCAGGCTGGATGTGGCCAAGGCCTACTTTTCGCCGCGTGAAGGCACTGAAAGGGAAAGGATAGCCAGCCAGGTCAAGCCAGGCGAGACCGTGCTGGTCATGTTCGCTGGTGTGGGGCCTTTTGCAGTCGTGATTGGGAAAAAACAGCCGAGGGTCAGGAAGGTCTATGCCGTGGAGATAAACCCTGATGCTGTCAAGTACATGGAAGAGAATGTCAAGCTGAATAAGCTGACATATGTGATTGAGCCAATCCTCGGGGACGCCAAGGAGAAATGCAAAAAGATGTACGGCAAGTGCAACCGGATTGTGATGCCATTGCCGCATGAAGGCAGGAAGTTTCTGGGAACAGCCATAAAATGCGCAAGGCCAAAAGGCATAATACATTTCTATTATATTGGCACTGAAATACAAGGTCAAGACATGTTCAAGATGGCCATTGACATCATCAAGATGGAGTGCACCAAGCTTGGCAAGAGATGCCGCATACTGAGCCAGCGCAGGGTCCTGCCCTACGGCCCCAAGATGTACAAGGTCTGCGTTGATTTCGAGGTTTTGTGATTTGTGGGGTTGTGGGGTTTTATGGGTTGTATGGGTTGATTGGGGTGGGTGAGTTTATATGCCAATGAAAGTCGCGGTTCTGTTCTCAGGGGGGAAGGATTCCACGTTCACGGTCTACCAGTGCCAGAAAAAGGGGTATGACATCCGCTGGCTGGTATCCATGGTGCCTGAGAACCCGGAATCATACATGTTCCACCACCCGAACATAGGGCTGGCCGGCAAGCTTGCAAAATCAATGGGCATCCCGATTGTGGTGCAGGAGACCAAGGGCATTAAGGAGAAGGAGCTTGCTGATCTGCAGAAGGCCCTGTTGAGGGTTAGGAGGGATGTGGACGGTGTTGTTGTGGGTGGCATTGCAAGCAAATACCAGGCCGACCGCATAGCAAAGGCATGCCAGTCGCTCGGGCTCAAATTCCTGGCCCCGCTATGGAACATGGAGCCTGTCAGGTATTGGCGCATGCTATTGAGCGCGGGCTTCGAAGTCATGATAATCAGCGTTTCGGCTGAGGGGCTTGGCAAGGAGTGGCTTGGTCGAGTCATTGACAACCATGCCATAAAGGAGCTCAAGGCCCTGAGCAAGAGGTTCAAGTTCCATATGGCCTTCGAGGGCGGCGAGGCAGAGACGCTTGTTCTGGACGCACCCATGTTCAGCAAGCGGCTGCTTGTGCTTGAAGCAAAGACGGACTGGGATGTGGACTCCGGCAGGTACCTTGTCAAGGACTTCATGCTGGTGGATAAGAAGGCTATTTCCAGGCTCAGGGAGTCCTATGATGAGCGGAAAAAGGAGATAAAGGCAAGGCTGGATGATTTCAGTAGCCTGTTAAAGGGGTCTGAATGGGAGACGTTTGAGGAGATGTGCTTCTGCCTGTGCACCCCACAATCCAAGGCAGTGAAATGTGATAAGGCAATAAAGCGGCTGGTCAAGAATAGGATGCTTTTCAAAGGCAGTGATAAGGATATAGCAAATGCGCTGGCCGGCAAGGTCAGGTTCCACAACCAAAAGGCAAAGAATATAGTAAAAGCCAGGCAGTTATTCACCAAAAAGGGCATTCTTTGCCCAAAAGGCTGCATAGACCGGCTTGATGTCCCCAAAACTAGAAAATGGCTGGTGGACAATGTCAGGGGCATGGGCTACAAGGAGTCCAGCCATTTCCTGCGAAACATAGGGCTAGGCCGGGACATAGCCATACTCGACCGTCATATACTAAAGAACCTGGCAAGGCTCGGTGCCATAGACAGCGTGCCAAAGTCACTGACGACCAAAAAATACCTCGAGCTGGAGGAACGAATGAGAAAGTTCGCAGAGGCGGTTGGGATCCAGATGGATGAGCTGGACCTGCTGTTCTGGTCAGAAGAGACCGGGCATGTGTTCAAGTGAATAGTGAATATCAAGCGCATGGACGCAAAAAAAAAAGCATCAAACAAAAGGGCTAAAAAGGCTCTAAAAAGGCTCTAAAAAAGCTGAAAACAGGCTGAAAACACCCCTATACAAACATTTAAATACCCATGCCTACATGATAAAGCATATTATATCAACATAGGAGGAGTTAGTATGGCAGAAGAAGAAAACACAGCAACCGAAGAGGAAGCCTCGGAAGAGACTGCAGAAGAGTCAAGCGAAGAGTCAGCCGAGGGAGCTGCAGAGGAATCGTCTGAAGAGTCAGCCGAGGAATCAGCTGAAGAGCCTTCTGAAGAATCATCTGAAGAGAGCGAGGAAGCAAGTGAAGCAGGCTCTGAAGAGAGTTCTGAGGAAGAAGCAGGCTCTGAAGAGTCAAGCGAAGCAGGCGAGGAAGCAGCTGAAGAAACCTCTGAGGAAGCAGGCGAGGAATCGTCTGAAGAGTCAGCCGAGGAATCATCTGAAGAGTCAAGCGAAGCAGGCGAGGAAGCCTCTGAGGAAGAGACAGCTGAAGAAGAGACAGCGGAGTAATTCCCGCTAAACACCTTTTTAATTTGTTGTTTTTTTATTTCGATTTCTATGCATTTTTTGACTATGTGTTAGGCCAACCCATGTCTTTTTTCCTTACTTACACTAACTAATTATTTGCCGGAATTAAGCATGTATTTGGTTTTTCCTGTGTTTATTATCAGCATCTTCTTGTTTTTTGGGAGCTTGTTTTTCATTTGGATCATTAATGCCAAACCCGCTATACCCGAAGGCTCACAGTCGATATTGTTCCTTTCCGCTACCTTCAAGGCCGCACCAAAGAACCTTTCCTGGACAATATGCACATTCGATTTTGGGCCAATAAACCCCTTCTTAATGGCCAATTTTATCCACCTGTTGTCGAAATGCACAAAAGGCAGATAGTGGGAATAAAGCTTATCGGCCTTTGTGTTGGGGTTGTTTGTCGTGGCTCCGATGAAACTGCATCTCTTTAGTTTTTTAACGTCCCCGCTGAATCTCTTGTCATGGCTTTTTGATTTCATCTCACCCATTGCAACATTAACGATATTCTCATAAAGGTGGCCTGTCCCGTAAGGGATGAAGACATAGTCTGAATCCTGGTTTATGATATCATAGCTCATCCAATCATAAAAAACGTCGAATGGGCCAAGTGAATCATCGGATGTAATGTCAATGCCATCAAGATTGTCAGTAAGCTTCAGTATATCATCCGTTGCCAAAGGCCTTTTGGATAGGTCTGTCTCATACAGCTCGCATCCGATCTTTTCCAGTGCCCTTTTCACTTCTGCATTCATTTCATGGTCAACAAGCACCTTCAGGCTAGGCAAGCCATATTTTTTTAGCATGATCTGTATGGCATTCGCGGCTGAGCCGGAAGATATTATCGACATCTGCGGCAATTTGTTTATTATCCCCCTCTTCTTTGACATCAGCAGTTGCCTGTATATGACTATGATTTCCCATGCCATGCGGTCTTTATGCGTTCCTGTTGGGTTCACGCTCTCGTCTTTCAGGTATACATTCGAGAATTCAGGCACGATTATCTTTTTTATCGGGGTAGACGGCCAATGGGGACTGGCGGGCGGGAATTCCGGTCTATTCGGGTCCTGCTCAGAAGGCACTATAATGGATTCCAACGTCTCTTCTTCTTTCTTATTCAAAACCATGCTATAGTTTTATCATGCGGTATTAATATTAAGATTTCAGATGAATCGAACAAATCAATACTCAACAACCTGCCTTTTAAGAAGGCTGTAGGCAGTAAAAAGAACCACTAGAATGAGTATTATCTCGAGCCCCAGGCCCAGGCTGCCGCCAAGCAGGAACTGGCCTGTGACGCCACTGGCATCCCCCTGCGGGCTTGGTATGCTAAATCCGAATACAAGCATTGTCACAATCGCTACAACCACGAGCACGATAAGCATGGATTTCATGCTTTATTCTTGCATAGAATAAATAAAAACGCATATTTACGAAAAACAATCCAAATACTATCTATGAATCAGAAACTGTATAGGTTTTTTGTGATATGCGGTATTGTTGGCCCAATTTACTTTGCACTAACGCTGCTAATTCTAGGAGCAATGTTCCCTGGATATAGCCACGTGCATGATTACATGAGCGAGCTCGGCGCAGTGGATAGCCCTGTCATGCTGGCTACAAACACCCTTTCATTCTTTTTGATAGGATTGTTTATGTTTCTCTATAGCTTTGGGATATTCGAAATATTCAGGGGCAATAGGAATGGTAGAATTGCCTCAATGCTCATAATGATTGCAGGCCTAATAGTAACAACAATAGGCATGTTCCCATGCGACCCCGGATGTTATAATTTCTCACCAACAGGCATAACGCATGTGTGGGCAAGTATGCTTCCTTTTGCATTCTTCTTGCCGGCATTTGTGTTGTTTGCCTATGAAGGGTTCAAAGGGCATGTCTTCGACAGAAAATGGGCCATATTCATAATAATCATAACAATAATTTCTGGCATCACAGGCGCGTGGCACAGCGAGTTTGAATTCGGGTATGGCGGCCTGTTGCAGCGCATGTCATATGGATTCCCTCTCTTGTTCATGTTACTTTCTGCCAGACATATTTACAGGATTGAATTTCAGCAAAAACGGCCCCTCTAGCCGGGGTCATGTATTAACAAACTTAAATAGATTGTACAATAATTACAATAAACGCCTCCGTAGCTCAGCTGGTATCATGGCTACCTCGCTTGCGCGAGGGATGACAGCCAAGAGCGACCGCCTTGTACGAAAGGGCTACCTCGCTTGCGCGAGTGGCCTCCTAAGCAAGCGGTAGGTCATGAGTTCGACAACTGAGCCTTTCTTTCAAAAAGAAAGGCTAAGTATCACCCAAAGAAACGTCTTGAAAAGCAATGGGTGACTATTCGGAAATCTCATCGGGGGCTTTGGGATAACCAAATCATTTTAAGCTTATATAGGCCAAAAAACGCAATATTAAGCCATGGCTGACCTAATTAGCTTGCTGAATGTCCGGATATTCAACAATACCATATTCGATTATGTGCTTATGGTACTGGCATTTTTCATAGTATTGATAGTATTGCGCGTCGTGCGCAGGGTGATTATCGGAAGGCTTAAGAAACTGACCAAGAAAAGCAAGACCAATATCGATGACTATATAATGCAGGCCATATACGACATAGGCTGGCCTGCTTACGTGCTGCTTTCGCTTCTAATTTCATTCCGTTTCATCAGCGTGCCTGATGTGGCTGATTTGGTGCTTTTCCTTGTAACCACAATAGTGGTTACGTTCTATGCGACCAAGGCCCTCAGCCATTTCATTAGCCTCGTAAGCACCAGGCTGCTCAAGAGCAAGGATGAAAGGGAGGAAGAGGTGGATACCACAGTAATTGATGTTCTGAGGAAGATTGTTGTTGTGCTTATTTGGATACTGGTGTTTTTGTTCATACTTTCCGGCTTTGGGGTGAATATCACTAGCGCAATCGTTGGCCTCGGAGCAGGCGGAATAATAATCGGCTTTGCACTCCAGAACGTAATGAGCGACCTGTTCGCATCATTCTCCATATTCTTTGACAAGCCTTTCAAGAAGGGCGACTTCATTATCATTGGCAATGACATGGGCACGGTTGAGAAGATCGGCATCCAGACCACCAGAATAAAGACGCTCCAGGGGCAGGAGCTCATAGTGTCCAACAGGGAGCTTACCAGCACAAGGGTAAACAACTACAAGCGCATGCAGAAGAGGAGGGTGGCTTTCAACTTTGGTGTAACCTATAACACTCCTTCCAAGGAGCTGGAGAAGATAAACGGAATAGTTAAGGAAATCATTGACAAAACCAAGCACGCCGAGCTGAACAGAGTCCATTTCAAGTCATTCGGGGACTTCAGCCTTAACTTTGAGGTCGTTTACTACGTCGACACGAACGACTACAACCTGTATATGGACGTGCAACAGGCCATTAATTTTGAACTCAAGAAGAGGCTTGAAAAGCTGGGCATTGAGTTCGCTTTCCCGACCCAAACCATCCATATCAGCAAGACAAATTAGCCTCAGACACGCATGTTTATAAACATGCAGGCCTAATTCTTGTTATGAAAATAAGCGAAGCAAAGCCCAACAGCAACGCAACCTTTGAAGAGGTTGAAGTCGTCAGCAAAGGCGATGTCAGGGAATTCATGAAGTTCGACAAGCCTGGCAGGGTCTGTAACTGCGTAATAAAGGATGACTCGGGCGAGATGGAGCTCACGCTCTGGAACGACGAGATAGACACCGTAGATGCAGGAGAGAAGCTGAAGATAACCGACGGCTGGGTAAAGGAATGGAACGGCAAGATTCAGATATCCGCAGGCAGGAACGGCAAGATTGAGAAGTTATAAGATATATCTCATATTTCTTCCATTTCTCCTGTTTTGCATGTCTTTTGTTCTACGCCGAAGTATATTTTTTGAAACTGTCTTGTTTTTAAGCATCTTCATGCAACCTTCAGGTATATAGAATATATTTTGTATAAAAAGTATACTATATGGATATTTGGGTGGTTGGAATGAATGGCATGAAAGATATGAAAGATATGAAAAACATGAAAAGACTGGACTGCCGGATATTGAATGGTAAGAAATGCAGTTTTGTAGCAATTGGCAGGACAGAATGGGACGTGAAGAAGGCTATGTTTGACCACTACGCAACGGAGCACAAGGAGCTTTTGCTGGATTCCACCGAGCAGGACCGCAGGAAGATGATTGATATGATGGACAAACACATAGTCCGGAATGGGCAGAAAAACTAACAACTATAAGCATTCGCTCATCTCTCGATGATGGCTGATAAGAATGATACAAACATGTCCATCGGTGGCATACAGTTGTGATTTCTGTTGAACATGAACACGGATACAAACTTATGCAAGTTCTTCTTGCATACGCC
>Ga0180434_10000518_pt1 | contig 56761 bp, 49 predicted proteins | sample SS_ome_7_FD_132453 | JGI IMG/M metagenome (GOLD analysis project Ga0180434, IMG submission 132453) | Hypersaline lake sediment archaeal communities from the Salton Sea, California, USA - SS_1_D_2 metaG | ecosystem: Environmental > Aquatic > Non-marine Saline and Alkaline > Hypersaline >...
CAGGGGCTCCAGGCCATCTTTGGCCCCGTCATGAAAATCCTCGATCTTTCTGCGCATAGCAGGTTCCTTGACATCGGGAGCACAGGCTTCCAGCCTGTGAAAATCACAGGCAAGATGCCTGTGCTCCCGGGTAAAGGGGGTTGGGAGGGGGGGTTTGGGGTTGCGGGATATTGAATGGTGGGCCCTGTTCGGTAAGCATCATCTAAAACTCCCTGTCAGGTGGATATGTATGTGAAGGGTCACCCGAGGTCCCGGGCAAGGGAGGTTAACACGGCCGTCCACGAGGCCTACTATATCGCCCGTCTGAACCGTCTTCAGTACGCCTCCCCTATTGTAATCCAGCGGCACCAGGTTGAGAGGCTGGGCGAGGCCCTTGGACATGCTCGCAGGGCGATTCCCTGGTACTCCCGGTCCTGGCCCAGTTTTTCGGGTGGTGATCCTTTCGAGGTGCTTGGCTCCTTGCCGGTGGTGACCAAAAGGAATATCGTGGGGAGGAAGGATGAGCTGGTGTTGCCTGGATCGGACCTGGTGGGTGAGTGGAAGAACAGGACCTCGGGTTCCTCCGGTACTCCCAGCACGTTTTACTTTGATTGGAGGGCTGCCAGGATGGGAAAGGGTTCTTACCGGTTCACTATGCTTCAGAGCGGCTGGCGCCCGTGGCACAGGTTGGTCGCTGATTATACCCGGTCCCCGACGCCCAGGAGGTGGTACGAGGATCTGGGCCATATGAGGACGATCCGCCTGTGGACCTTTGAGCCTGCCTGTGAATCAGTCCGCAGGCTAGGGGAGTTTCGCCCCCACACCCTGTACCAGCTGCCGTCCCATCTTCAGCTGATCTCCCAGGAGATAATTTCCCAGGGTGTCAGGTTTGATCTGAGAGCGGTGTGTACGAATGGCGAGACCCTTTTTGATTCGCAGAGGGCTTTGATAGAGGAGGCTTTCGGGGTGGCGCCGAGGGATCAGTATGGCTCTGCGGAGTTCCCGAGGATCGCCTGGGAGTGCGAGGAGGGGGTTTACCATGTCCTACCGGAGCTGGTGGTGGAGATCCTGGACGATGTTGGGGAGCCTGTCGGGGAGGGCGAGAGGGGAAGGGTGGTCTGCACGGATATATACAACAGGGTCATGCCACTTATCAGGTATGACACGGGTGATTTGGCGGTTAGAGGACCTGGTGGGTGTCGCTGTGGGAGAACTCTCCCGACACTTCTAAGTGTTGAGGGGAAGGAGGATGATTTCCTGGTCACCAGGGATGGGGAGCTGGTCACTCCCCGGGCGCTTGACGGGTCTCTTGCCTCCACCCAGGAGATATTGATGTACGAGGCCCATCAGCGTCACCCGGGTCGTCTAACACTCAAGCTCGTAATGGCAAGACCGGGGCTGGATCCCGAGTTGTTGCCGGGTATCAAGGTTTTCCGAGATGGGCTTGGCAGGAGGTTCGACGTTGAGGTTAAGGTGGTTGATGATCTCCCGCTCCCCGGGTCTGGTAAAAGGAAGACCGTCGTCAACCAGATACCGGTCCCCCAGGCCCCGTGAACCGGTGGGTTGTCCGTGTCGGGAGTTAACCCCCGTGTTTCCCTGCGGTGGCTGGTACGTGTCCAGATGTGTCTCCATCCGGGGCTGGCTATCGGTCCTGAAGCGGGCGATGGTCTCCCTGACCTCCCCGGGAGTTTTTTGTATGGCGCCGGGCTCGTCGACTGGCACCCACTGGCTCCAGGTATTTTTTCCGGCAGACCTCTCTGGGTGCTCTAACAGGCATGCATATTTACTTCGGAAAAAAAGAGGGGGGAAGCCCTAAAAAAGAGGGGGCTCCCTAGTTTCTCTTGATGACGGAGCCGAGTACGAGGGCGCCGCACCCAAGGGCGATGGCGACCGGGACCGCGACGGGGTTCGGTTTGTTTTCCTTGTCGCCGGTGGCTGTGTAGGGAGAGATGAGAGGTCCACCGGATCTCTCCTCCTCCCCTATGGTCGCGTCGTCCTCCGGGGGCCTGTCGCTCTCTTCGTCCCCGCGTTCCTTGGTTGAGTCAACCGCCTTCTCGGGGTCGTCCTCCCCGACGTACGGCGTTTCCACTTCGTCCTGTTTCTGGTCTACGGCTCTGTCGGTGTCTATCCCTATGGTTACCTCGTTTTCGTCTATGGGTGTGTCTTCCCACTCTGGGTCCTCCTTTTCAGGGATTTCTTCTACTGCCCAGTCGGTCTCGGTGGGCGCGGGGGCTATCACCACGGTGTCGGTGGCGTTAACCCATTCCTCGTCGGGCTGGGAACCCTCGACACATTCTCCGTTATCCCTGGCCTCCTCGGTGCGTCCCTCGTCTGCGTACGCCGTCCCTGCGAAGAGGAGGGCAAGGGCGATGGCGGCGATGAATATATTCAGTTTCAGGTTTTTCACCTCCCTTGACCGTTCTCTGTGGAGGTGTTTGGGTGAAACGAAACATATAGTCTTGGTGAAACGATCCGGCAGAGGGGTTCTGTGGGGGGTGTTCTAGGTTCCATATCGGTCTCTCGCCGGCCCGGTTTGTCCCCGGGAACACGGGGACATCGGGGCACTGGACACTTCCACCGCAAAACCGCAACAACACAAACAGCCCCAGGGTCACTGGTCAGGAGTTTCTGGTGGTGCACGTCTTCCTTCTAGTGGCGGGGGCGAATCCCTGGGTGTAGATATCAGATGTAGCTTCTAAGCTCCCAGTATTAGTGGTTTTTCTCGCCACACACAGGAACTGGGGCCGTTGATTCAGAGTATGCTTCTCTTTTTTTATAATACATTTTTCAGAATCTCGCCAGCGGGTATCTGAGTTCAGGCGTTTGGTTTGCACCTTTTTTGGTGTATAGTATAGGTCGAATCCGGGAACCGGTGTTGAGAGCTCCTGAGCGAATAAAATGATGGTTCTGTGTTGGGTATTGGTTGTTGTGTAATCTGTGGTTCCGTGTTTCTTGGGCAGAGTTTTGAGCAAGTGTACTGACATTTCATGCTGCCTATTCTGCATATCGTGAATTGTGTTTTTGTCTTTGAATCTGCTTATGTTTTCGCCTGGTTTTGATCATTGTCTTGGTTTTTGTTGGGTGATGGTTTTTGTCGCTAAATGATGGGGTTGATCCTGGAGATGTTGGTGATATAGGTGATATCGGTGTACTGGTGGGGGGTAGGCTTGTGCCGGGTGAGGACGTTGTCCTTGTCACCAGAACCGACGTGTCCAGGGACGGGGCTTTTGGTGAGAGGTTTCTTTTCGTGACTTCGAGGCGTGTCATGGTTTACACACCGGGTGAGGATGACCCGGATGTCGAGATCGGTCTGGATCAGGTTAAGAGCGTGGAGGCGAAGCACCTGGTGGGCCAGGTGGTTCTGGAGGTGGAGACGGAGGACCGTAGGGTGGAGGTTCTGCGTGCAAGTAACTCGTTGTCAACCAGGTTCTCTAAGATCGCTAAATCCCTTGCAGATGCTTCCAGCAGTGGGGAAAGACCCGTATTTTTTCTGGATGAAGATGAGGAGGCCAGGCTCTGTCCCCAGTGCGGTAAACTTCTTCCTGAGAAGGGTGGTTTTTGCCCCGCCTGTCTGAAGAAGAGGAAGGTGTTGAGGAGGTTCTGGAAGTATGTCAGGCCTCATTGGACGAGGTTCACCCTGGTCGTGGTCGTTATTCTTCTGGGCATGGCTGTCTCTCTTCTTCCCCCTCTTCTCGTCAGGGAGCTGGTGGATGGTGTCCTGTTGGTTAAGGGTAGCAGGGATCGGCTTCTGCTCCTGATCGGCGCCCTGATCGGTGTCCATGTAACGAGTTCGGTTCTGGGTATTGTCCGGGGGAGGGTGGCGGCTTGGTTGAGCTCCAGGATTATCCACGAGATCAGGTTCGATCTCTATACGGCTATTCAGGGGCTTAATTTGAGGAGGATTGATAAGACCCAGACCGGGGCTTTGATGTCCCGGTTGACCCGGGATACCCATCGTTTGAACTGGGTTTTCGCTGATCTCGGCATGATGATCGTCCCATCGGTTCTTCAGCTTGTCGGGATCTGCTTTATGCTGGTTTTGCTTAACTGGAGGTTGGCGGTACTTGTGCTCCTGCCGGCTCCTGCGATTATTTTCGCAACGGTCTGGCTGTATCGGTATCTTCACATCCTCTACCACAGGGTGTGGCAGCGGGAGTCGAAGATGATGGCCCAGGCACAGGACTCTATTTCGGGTATCAGGGTTGTTAAGGCCTTTACCCAGGAGCCCGCGGAGGTTAGGCGTTTCGGTGAGCGGAGCCACGAGACCTATGTCATGACCGCTATGGCTGATAGCACCTGGGCAACTGCGTTTCCCTTGATCTCTTTCATCACGATGACGTCTACTTTTCTTGTCTGGTATTTCGGTGGTCTGAGGGTCATCAACGATACCCTGACCCTGGGTACCTTGATGGCTTTCTTCACCTATCTGGGTATGTTTTACAGCCCGCTCCAGATGCTCACCAGGATGACTGACCATATGAACCGGGCCTTCACAGCTGCCCAGCGGCTTTTCGAGATAACCGATGCTGACCAGGAGATCTACGAGGATCCCAACGCCATGTCCCTTGTCGACCCGGCTGGTGGGTTCAGTTTTGAGAACGTTCACTTTGGTTACCTGAAGGACAAGCCGGTGATCAAGGGAATGGATGTAGAGGTCAGGGCCGGGGAGATGATAGGCCTGGTGGGTAGGTCGGGTGTGGGTAAAACCACGATGATTAATCTGGTTTGCCGTTTCTACGACGTGGACGAGGGGGCGATAAAGATTGACGGAGTGGACATCAGGAAGATCAAGCTGAGGGATCTGAGGCGCAATATCGGTATTGTGCCCCAGGAGTCCTTCCTGTTTAACGGAACCATTGCTGAAAACATCGCCTACTCCCGGCCGGACTCGACGAGGGATGAGATCATTCAGGCCGCGATCGCGGCGAATGCCCACGGTTTCATAATGCGTTTCCCGGATGGTTACGACACCATCGTTGGTGAGAGGGGGTCGAGGGTTTCGGGTGGAGAGAAGCAAAGGATCGCGATAGCCCGGGCCATACTCCATGACCCCAAGATCCTGATCCTTGACGAGGCAACATCCCTGGTTGATACCCAGACGGAGGCCCTGATCCAGGAGGCCCTCGCCCATCTTGTTAAGGGTAGGACGACTTTCGCTATAGCCCATCGGCTATCCACCCTGAGAAACGCTGATAAACTCCTGGTTATCGATGACGGTAAGAAGGCAGAGTTCGGGACTCATGACGAGTTGTTGGAGAGAAAAGGTGTTTACTACAAACTGGTGGAGATGCAGACCAAGCTTTCCTCGATAAAGGCGGTGGACGGGTGAGTGATGGGGTGAGTCAGGGCCAGGGATGTTGGGATTGGAGGGGTGTAGATGGATGGTGTTGATATGTCTGTGCAGGTTTCGGTTGAGCCCGAGAAGGAGCCGGATTTCGAGTATCTCGACCCTGCAAGTGTTAGGTTGTTCCGATCTGGGCGGGGCTGGCTGATGCTCGAGGTCGGGGATGATCGGTGTTACATAGATGTCAGGGTGGTCCGGTCATTCCCGCTGTCGGATCCCGGGCATTACTATGGGTTTCTTAACGCCAAGGACAGGGTTATCGGGATCATCGTTGATCCATCAGGACTCGACCCAGGGTCCAGGGAGATCGCCGAACAGGAGCTGACCCGTCGGTATTTCACCCCGATCATCAGTCGTTTCATCCGGATGAGGGAAGAGCACGGGGTCGTTTACAGCGATGTTGAGACAAATCTCGGCCCCAGAGAGTTCGTTGTCAAAGGTATGCGTGATTCCATACTGGATCTCGGTGACGGGAGGGTGCTGATCAATGACGTTGAAGGAAATAGGTACATGGTGAAGGACTGGCACGGCCTTGACAGCAAATCAAAAAAATTGCTTGAGAGGGTGCTTTAACCCAGCAGGATCCAGGGCTGACCCGGGTGAGGGGTCGAGAAAATCTGATAGTATCCTGGGGGCCAGCCCACTCTTACCTACCAGGTGCTTATCTTCATTCCTTGATCCTTGTGTAGGGCTGGGTGTTCCTAGTTATCCCCCCTGGGGTTAACGGTTTTTTAGGGTGTGTAGCTGCAGGCATTATATGGTGAGTGCAAGGCGGATCAGGACAATCAGCACCATTACCATGGTGAACAGGGTTAGTCCGCCGAACACCCCGAGCCCGATCTTTATCAGGGTGCCGTGCCTGTCCAGGAAGTCGAGGATTCCGCCGGATTTCTCCATGGACTGGTTGATCTGCTCCAGCACAGTCCGGGACTCCGCCACGGTGGCGTTGACGCTGTCCAGGAGGGTCTCCATCCTGGGCTGGCTCTCGGCCCTGAAGCGGGCGATGGTTCCCCTGGTCTCCTCGAGTATCCTGTGTATGACGCCGGGCTCGTCGACGGGCACCCACTTGATGCGGTAGATGGCCTTCTCGACCTTGAGCTTCTCCCGGAGGTAGTAACGGAGCCTGCCCTGGACGGCGTGGTAGTTCTCCATGTAGGCGGAGACGGCGTTCTGGTTGAGCTCTGTGGCGACGCTGGCGGCCATGGGCTGCATGGCTATCGTGGATGCCTTGCCCTTCAGCGCCATGCTCGGCCCGCTCGCTAGGACCGCGTGGAGGATGGACCCGTCGATGGTCCCCGCGGTGCTCGTGAACCCGGCTGACCCGACCCCGTGGTGTTCCCTGCCGGGGTTATCCCCTGGATTGCCGGGGTTCCCTCCCGCGCCCCCCGGGTTCGTCGGGTTGGTTGGGCTGACCATGTTTTTCTCGGCCTTCATGGCGGTGCCGACCATCTTGGCCATCTGGAACTGGGCTGGCTGTGCCCTGACCAGGGCGTCCTGTAGCTGACTCGAAACTGCGGTGCTCTTCTCCACCAGCTTCTCCAGGTTGGCCATGGAGGCCTCAAGTACCTGCAGCTCGGCCTGCTTGGCCTCGGCGAGCTCGTGGACCGGGACGGCTTTCCAGGTCCTCACAACGAAGAGCTTCTTGACCTCCCCGAGTATCTCGTGGGACTCCTCCAGGTTGTCGTTTGCCGTGTCCAGTATCTCCTCTATGCGGGGCTGTTCAAGGGTGTTGAACCTCTCCAGTATCTGCTGGAGGCTGTATATGCTGCTGGGCACCACCCCGGGTTCCTCGTAGAGGATCTCGTTTATGGCCTTCCTCACCACCGCCAGCTTTGTCCTGACGGCCAGCTCGCGGTAGTCCACCCCGCCGAAGATGGCTCCCCAGAAGCTGTCGGTCCAGGAGCGGTCGTCGTCTGATTTCCCCAGGGACGCCAGCTCGGCGAGGAGTTCGGCCTCCCTCTGCCGGAGGGCCTCGAGGCGCTCCACCTCCTCGTCCCAGAGGTCGTCCTCGTCCCGGGGTGTGAGTCGCCTTACGGTGAGCATCTCCTCCATCTCCTTGAGGAACGAGGAGAGGTCCTTGCCCAGCTTCGTGACTGTCGACCCGACGGCTGCCAGAGCCGTGCCTGCGCCGTCGGAGATCTCCTCCAGGGCATCACCAGCCTTGTCTGCGGCCTTCCCGGCCTTGTACGCGGTCTTCCCTACGTTGTAGAGGCCCCCGGTTAGGGCCCCGAATACCCAGTCATCCCACGCCATGCATAACACCTGCCGGCCCGTATTCCTAGCGGGCCTTGTAGGATGGTGGCCTGTCCGGGCTCTAATACCTGCCGAAAGGGGGAAGGTTCCCCGGCTACGGTTCTTCTCGGGGTCGTGCGATAATCACATGTTCTCGTTTTTGCGATCGGGGTGTTGCACGGCAGATCAACCCCCGGCCCCCCCCCCCGGACTCGAAACCGGAATGATGGATGGGAGGGAGGCCCCTTGAGATGCGCCTTCTCAGTATCCCTGGACGTCCAGACCCTCGATCCTCTCGAAGTGTCGGGGGTTTCTCGTGAGGATGGTTTCACCGCGGTTCAGTGCGATGCTGGCGATCATGCTATCGATGAGGCCGATTCTTTCTCCCTTGAGCAGCAGTTCCCCCAGGATCTCCCCGGCCATCCTGGCCTCACCGTACCCGAGATCCGCGTGACCGTGGGCACCTGCGAACTCCTCGACCTTCCGCCTCTCGCTGGCGGGGGCGTCAGACCTGACCACGCCGACGAAAAGTTCGAGTACAACGGGGGTCGGCACCAAAACCGCCTGATTACCCTCCTCCAGTTCCCTTGCCTTCCTCTCGGCATCCCGATTTCCCCGCAACAGGTCTATCGCGAACGTGGTGTCCAAGATCATCTCGTCTCCTCCGAGAGCCTCGACACCTCCCCTCTATCGATCTCGGAGAGTTCCTCCAGGGCATCCTCCATCCGCCTCGCCGTCTCCTCGGATATCGCCCCGGAGAACCGTGTCAGAGGCGGTTTCCCGGACTTGAGAAGCCTGTCGATCACATCGGTGAAACTCTCTTCCGGCCTCTTCTCCGTCCTCAGTTTCTCGTACACGCTCTTCCTGATCGAGATATTCTTTGATGTCATGTGTATTCTATGTACACAGAGTACATATATATCCTACCCCGTCCTCGATCGGAGATTGTCGGTACCAAGCCTGGCTCCGGACTTCAGAATGGTGAGGAGGATGAGGGCCCTTTCCCATTCTCGAGGTTCTCCAGTTAAGTAGGAATCAGATGGTATCTCTGTCGGGCAGGGTTTTTTTAGGGTTGTCCTCCTGGTTTCCCGGACCCTGGTGCCCGGGCGGGCTTCCCGCTCTCGTCACATGCCCTAACCATCACCCAGTAACTCCGCCACGCCACAGCAGGAGTGAGTCCATGAATAGCTGGGAACAGCTGCCCCAATTATAATGGCCCTTGTCCAGCTCTCCGCACCTTCTAGGACCTCAGGAACATCCGCCCCCGTGAGCCTTGCCCATCCGGAGTCCAAGTCTCCGTGATCCATTGAATGGATACCGAGGCTTCTTCCAGGGACTTGAACTCAGGGTCACCCGTTAAGATTGTGGCATCCTTCAGGACCGCGAGTGCGGCGCAGAAGCAGTCCGCGTATGCTATTGGCCACTGGGCCTTGATATGCGACGCGGTGAGTGCCTGCTCCCGGTCGACATCCACCGGCTCGATGGGAAGCTCGTCCAATCTGGCGAGGGCCTCCTGTGTTCTCTCCAGGCCCCGTTCGAGTCCGGTGATGTAGAGCACCTCCGCGAGGGTCACGACGCTAATGAAGGCCGCGCAGCGTATCCCCTGTGCTCTCTGCAGGATGTCCCTGACCTTCCGCCACCCGGGCGTGCATTACACCTGCCGGCCCGGACCTTGCCGGGCCCTGTTAGGTGGGTGGCCGGTCCTGTCTCTAATACCTGCCGAAAGGGGGAAGGTTACCGGCTACGGTTCTTCTCTGGGTCGTGCAATAATCACAGGTTCTCGTTTTTGTGATCGGGTTGTTACACGGAAGACCGTGTATTCACGTTGGACTCCAAGTCCTGATACCAACCTTTTCGTCTCCGCGATCGGGACCCCTGATAGGTCCCTCGAACTGCTGCTGGAGCTGATGGAGAAGAATTAAGACCTCGTGGGGAATACCTACCTACTGGAAGAGTACGCAAGGTATTCGAGGATTCTCCACCTTCAACCTTTTCAGTTTATCTGATGTGGGAAACCGGCATGTGTTGGCCCGGTTATCTTATGAGCAGTGGTTTAAAGAATCTAAGCCTCTTTTTTATTGAAGAGATGTAGTTGTCTTTCCAGATGTACGAATAGGGCTTCTGAACACCGCCAAAACGGCGGAACTTGTCGCTGATATTCCTGACCATGGATCCCTCGAAATCGAAGCTCTTCGATCTGCCGGCTGTAGCCTGGATACCCTCCCAGAGCAGTAGTGCCAGAACCCCCGGGTGTTCGTTCTCGAGTCTCGACCCCGATAACAGATAGTAGGTCGACTTCGAATTCCCCACGAGGTAGATCGAGCCGACGATTTCCCCCGATTTCGACAGAGCGGATATTATCTTCCTCGCGTCTCTCTCCCCGCAGGCACTGTCGATCCTCTCTATCGTTTTACGGGGATAACTTCTCTCCATTTTTTTGTAGGTCAGTCTACAGATCGAGTGGAAGTCCCTGAGCGGTATATCCTCCCTGACCTCGACCCTGCTTCTGGCCTGCTTAATTTCAGATCTGACTCCTTTCCTTATCCCCAACCAGTTGCGATTAGGGTCAATACACTCTATAACGTAGGTGTACCTCGTGCTCTGTTTGAAATCCCTCCAGTAAAAAGGCAGCCAATCAGTGTAGCTGTAGTGAAAGTTCTGGCTGAAACAATTGAAGGACGGGAGTTGGTCGATTATCTCCGTTGACAGCGTCTGCTTGGTCGATAACACCCTTGGATAGCTGCCCTTTATGGGCCCAAAGAGTATGCCAAGCGTCTGAGTAAGAATCGGCATCACGATATTCCTGCCCTTCCTAACCACGGGCATTGCTGCAACTGTTTTGCCCCCCGACTCGACGGTGACGTATTCCCACATTCCAGGGGCAACAGCGTCAAGCCACCAAGGCCGGCAGAAAATGCTCGACTGCGCGGAAACCTCGATCAAGTCATCGAAACTCATTCATGCATCACAACCAATCGGTTATCGAGGTCCCGGCCATCGAAAACCGTCCAGTTACCCAGGGTCTACCGTCCTTCCCTCAACAAGATCTATCATCGCGTTGATGATGTCAGCGGCCCGGTAGGCCCATATCGAGTTCCGCTTTCTCATCTCGTTCAGCATAAACGAAACCTTCCTCAGTAACTTGCTTCTCTGAAAAATTGCAGGGTTCCGGATTCTGGGGTAAAGATCGAACCTCCTCTCCAGCTCACGACACCAGAGACAGTTAAAACTTTGGCACAGGTTCAGGCTCGGGTCCTCACTGAGGACCCCGGCAATGCTGCCTACGACCCCCGCTGCGTCGACGAGCATCGATTCGGCCTCGCCGATATTCCCCTCCACGATCAGTCCTTTTTCGATCATATCCTCATTAAGGTCTGGCAGCCTCAGGGTGCAGCCCCACTCATTATTCCTATAAATCCCAATTGAACCGTCCTCCCTCCGGAAACGGACGCCGTGGGTCGGTGGAAGTATATTCAGAAGACCTGCCTCAAGCTGCCCCTGATGCCTCAGGCTGACCAGACGTCCCCCCAAACCTATGAAAAGTCCCTTTCCCCCGGCCTTGGCAAGCCTGGCGTAGGGTTGGAAGGCCGATGAATTCTCGTCGTGGCCATCCGTTAAGAATCGAGCGAGCCTGCCGATGGCGACAACGGAGTGTGAGGGATGCCTCGACCTCACCGAGCCTTCCCTCCTCCACATCGCCGCGGAAACGGCCCCGGTCTCCGGCGGCGTCGTATCAGGGTCGAAGACGTAATCCCAGGGCACCAGACCGCCCCACCTTTGCCTAAAACCGTTGCCCCTCTTGTTTTTCGGGATAGGCAGCGGGAAGAGACGGGTGAAGGTGGGGATCATTAGAGTTCCATCATCTCCAACCGCTTCAAGCAGTGCATCGATAAGGGCTTCCGGACCTACGTCGATCCAACCAATGCTTTTCAAAGAGATGCCCAGTGCGAGACAGTCACCACTATCGACACCTATCCCGGAAATATCCTCAAATAAGTCCTCACGACCAAGGCCCATTCTTTCAGGCACTCTCCAGAAATCAAAAAAGGTCAAACAAATATCCACTGAAAAATCAATCATTCTTTTGAGAGAAAGCCAGAGCCCTGCACTTGAACCGGATTCTTCAGGGTTGGATTTTCGCGATATGCGGTCAGTTGACCCGGGTTATACACGATGATTTTTTCCCGAGCAGGCGGTGTGGCGTAATCTCATGTTGTATTCTGGCAGCATTCCCGCAGCGAGTAGGAGAAGAAGGAAAGCTACTGTCACGGCTTGGGGTATCTCGTTCTGGGCATCGTTGACTATGTCAAGAGCATTAAGGGCAAGGTTTTTTGCCGGCTGGAGGTTTCCCTTCCCGAGTTCTTCCCTGGCACCCCCCAGGTAGATCAGGGCTCTTCCAACATCGAGCCCCATCGTCACAGCCTCCTCGTATTTCAGACTTGCTTTTTGGATTATCGATTGGCATTCTCTATGCCTCAGTTCGGTGATAGTCTCCCCTATGGTCTGGTTGAGGCCGTAGTAGTCACCGATAACAAGGTTCTCTTCAGCGTCCCGTGCTAACTTCAACTCGTTGGATACCTCCAAACCCGCGTTCGAGGCATCCAGGGTTGCTTTTGATAGCTCCTCCAGCCTGTCTTCAGCCCAGGGTTTACCCAATATAACCCAGCCCTGCCCCCCATTGTCATCCACAGCCTTTGGTATTACGGCCTGGTCGGTGAATCTCAGTTCCAAGGTGTGAATCTGTGAGTCAGGGGGGAGGAGACACACCCAAACATCCTGGCCGAATCTCTCCATTGGTGTCTCAAAGTACCGGCTTAGGGCTAGTGTCCGGGAAGTGGCCAGATTTGTGGGAGGTCGTTGCCAGCCATTTACACCCCAGACCAAGTAGCAGGTAGTGGATCCGGCGATGTCTGAGTGGGATGCATTGTAGTAGATCACGGTTGGTTCATGTTCATCGATGCCCCTTGGCAGGTGGGCCGGGCCGACGCCCACCAGGTCATCGATGTGTATGGCTAGGTCCGCCGCGTTGTTACTCTCCAGTATTTCGTCGATCAAGTTATCTGGGTCAGCTTCGAATACAGCCCTCCATTCACCTTCTAGTGTCAGCCAGGCGGTCTCTGTATCTACAGTCTCCCCCGGGGTCAGTGACTTGATGTTCATCCTTTGGTGTTCATATACCTTGTCCCTATCCCTGATCGCGAATTCGAGTTCGAAGGGATCAGAGTCCGCGTTCCCGGTATTCTTCACGGTGGCGCTGAGCTTGATCTCATCTAGGGGCCCGGGTACAGCTGGACTGCATGTTAGCGATACAAGCTTCAGGTCGGGTCTTGGCACCGAGATGTTTGTATTCAGTGAAAGCTGGTTGTTGTTCTCCTTCAGTCCTTCGTCAATTAGGCAAAGGCAGTCAACCTGAACCTGTATATTTGCAGGGCCGCTTTCCTGAGGTAGCCACCCTGCCTGGATCGTTGCGGTCTCTCCGGGTCCAAGGGGCCCGATCACGATATCTCCCAGGGTCTCACCATTTACCGTGAAACGTGCCAGTGAGCCAGCTGCAGCGGCCCCTGGGCCCCTGTTGGAAACAATAGCCGTTACATTAGCCCCAGCGGTAGGTTCCGGGTATCTGGGTTCGGTTGTGATGGATTCAACGACCAGATCAGGGAGGTCCATTTTCTGGATCTCGAGCCTATCGAAGATGGTTCCATCGGGGAGCCGTGCCTCAAGCAATAGGGATTCCCCACTGACGGTCACCAATACGTAGTGATGCTCGCTGACGGCGACCTCGGTCCATGGTTGTATGACGGCCCCGAGCTCGTGCAGACCCGCGCCACCTCCCCCCGTGACGATGTGTATCACTCCGTGGCCCCCGCTCACAGATCCCATTGGCCTGATTCTCTCGTAGATGTGGTTGTGTCCACAGAAAACGAGATCCACGCGGTTACTTACAAGGGTGTCTTCCCAGGTCCTTCTCACGGAGAGATCGGACCCGTGGTACCCCGAACTGTACATCGGTCTGTGTAGAAACACGAATTTCCATGTCGAGTTGCAGCTGGACAGATCATCTTGGAGCCATTCAAGTTGCTGCCCCGTCAGCGTGGTTTCGGTTGACAGAGCAACAAAGTGGGCGTTGCCGTAGTCAAAGGAGTACCACTCTTCAGACCCAGGGAGGGCGAACTGATCGAAGTAAAGGGGAGAGTTCTCCTCATGGTTCCCGATCGTGGGCATGACAACCTTTCGGGCCAGCAGCTCTTTCAGGGACTCGAACCAGAGATCCCATTGGGTCTGAACCGTTCCTTCACTGACAAGATCCCCAGTGTTTATCACAAAATCGGCATCCATGCCCAGGATATCAGTACCGATGGACCTCCTCACATCGAAGTTGGACCTGTCATCGCCATACGCCGCGAAGCAGTACCTCTAGGAGGGATCCCCTGGACCCGTCTCGAAGGAGTGAACCTCGCTCCAAGAGCGGCCGTCACCGCATCTGTAGAAGTAGCGGGTCTCAGATAAAAGTCCCTCCAGGGACACCTGGTGTATCTTTCCCGGCGTACTAGTTGCATTTTTTCCAAGGATCTCGGAGGGGCCGTACTCAACGATGCTTTGGGATACATCGTCGGTGCGCCACGTAACTGTTATCGATGAGGCCGGGTTATCTTCCCACGAGAGATGAATGTGCCTCGGACCCGGATCACTCAGGACGTCCGGGGTGGCCCAGATTGCCACGGTCAAGAGAAGCGAAAGGGCCCCCAGACGCAGTGGGCACAGGGGTTTGTTCAGGAGCCAATGTTTATAGGCCACGAACATTACCACATAGAAATTTACTTCTCCCTGTTTATAGATAAAACCCTCAACCCAATTCTAGCATTGGTTCCTGCCCGATTACATTTCATCAGGTTTGGTGACTGAGTATACCAAGAGATGGGTAATCGATCCCTTAGATTCTTGTTTTTCTAAAAACCTAAAAAGGATGTTATAGCGACTCGGCCACGACCCCTTCATTTGGATGTCTTTGCCTGATGGCTGGCTTTCCCCGCGGCTTCGCCCTGAGGTAGACGTGGTAGTGGCCAGGGTTGCTCGTTCCCTCGCTGTATCTGGATGGGTCCCACATGCCCAGATTCTCGAGCACCATCCGAACGTGCCTGAGCTCCTCCTCGGTGGGTATGCCGTTATGCCTCTTCAGGGCAATCACCGGGCAGCCTATTCCCTCTATCTCCGCCACCCAGACCCTGTTGTCCTCGTAACGCAGCTTCTTCATGCCTGATACAGGTGGGCAGAGGGGGCATGGCATTATGTTCACTCAGCTTTTTCTCACGGGATTTGGGGGTGATTGGGCGTCGGGTTGATAACTCTGAAGTCGAACACAGCCCTACTTTTGGGATCCACGCAAGGGAAAAAGGAAGCCTATTCCTACAGAAACACCACTAACCGAGATGGCAATCGGGTAGCGCACCGTATCGATACAATTGGAGGTATTTAATCAGATTCTGTGGGCGGGTGATGCGTCCGCCATGTATGCACCAAGTCTCAAACCCATGACGAAGCCGATTGTGCCGCCAACCAGCGCTATCAGAATCACCTCGAGAACTGTTGCGTTGAAACCCATACCCGAATTCCCCCTTGGCTGGAGCTTTTCTTTGATGTATCTTAGGGATAATCACGGGCGAATATATCGAGCATCCCGGTCTCCCCCCTCTGAACCCCACCATTAAACCTCGTTTATTATATAAAAACTATACGCATTTGGAATGAAAAACCATTTATTGAGATAAGTGCGGTGGAAAAGCAAGGTGTGCTCGGTGACAGATGAGCTTCGAAGCCGGGCGGAGAACGCCATCGAGGAGCGCAAAGCTATTCAGGATCAGCTGGAGAAGCTATCTTCCCTTGAGTCCTCCGGAGGGGTATCCTCCGGGACGGCATCCGAGATCAGGGAGGAACTCGGTAGAAAGGTCCGGGATGTCCATGAGATGTGCAGGAAGATCGCCGATGAGATCGAGGAAAACTTGAAGTCACTTGAAGGGGAGATGGCGGCCAGGAGAAAGGAGAGAGAGGTAATAGAGGCCAAACACAAGATCGGAGCCCTCGATGAGCATGATTATATGAAAAAGATCTCGAGTCTCGTATCCGGGGTCGACAAGATCGGGATCAAGGTAACTGAGCTCACCGATCTGGCAGAGAAGCTTGAGGGTGTGAATACTGATTCGGGGGGAATCCCAGAAAAACCGCCAGTGACCGACAATCCTCTGGAAAGTGGAGAGAAGAAAGGGTTGGGTGGGGAAAAGAATGTAAAAACCAAACCTGGCACTTGCCGTAATTGCGGTGCCGAGAACCGCCCGGGGGCGAAATTCTGCAAGAGCTGCGGGTCAAAGCTGGTGGCGGTAGAGACCAAGGGGGGCGGTGCATCCGGGGCCGGGGGGAAAGAAGCCGGTGTTTCTAGGGATAGTCCTCGCAGGGTCCTCTTCCTCGGCGTACACAGCACAAGGGTCATCGGCGATAAGGTAAGCGGCTACGAAGAGGTATTCGGTTTCCTAACGGGAATGGGTATTGAGGTCAAGTACGAGGTGGCCAGCGGGAGAGGTCCCATAAACCCCGTAACTGATGAGTACCTGGAGAAGTTCGGCGCTATCTTCGTGCTCGGGGCCCATAATGACAGGTTAGACCCCCGGAAGATTATGCAGAAGGGGGAGGTCGATGTCCTGAGGGGCTTTGTGGCTCGAGGGGGCGGGCTCCTATTAACACCCTGCATCTACGGCTCTGGCTTCAACTACCTGGAGGTAAAGGAGGGCCTATCGGATCTGTGCTTATCCATGGGGGTAAGCTTCCCGGAGGAGAGGGGAGACCTGATTGACCCCGCCAAGAGGGTCAGGGGAAGAGACGACCACTACCCGGGGAAGAAGGATGACTGGGCGCTCATCGAGGCCGGCGAGCACTCGCTGGTCAAGGATCTGGGGAAGGTGGGGTTTGGTCCCCACGGAGGAACCTTCCTCAAAATCAACGAGAACCCTGGCAACGGACTTCTGGGCGGTGTTGAGGTGGTTCTGGAGACGGGAAAGAACCAGGAGCCACCCGGTGCACCTGTCATGACGCTATCGAGCTACGGGCAGGGAAGGGTCGTGGTTTTCGGCTGCCCCACCGCCTTCATGTACCCCGAGCTACTTACAACGGATCTAGTGGATAACGCGAAGCTGCTGAAGAGGGTAGTGGAGCTGCTCCTCGAGTAGCGAGGGCGCTGGGGTATAGACCTAGAACCGATTTGTAGGATGTTCTACGCTTTCCCGATGATTAGACCATTTTGTAGTGGATCGTTTTCCAGGTACCTTTTTGCCCAAGGACAGGTTTTTCGTCGCGGGATTCCCGGTTCTCCGCTACCTTGAAAGACTTGGACCGGAGGGGAACAATCCCCACCAGAAAATTATTAATATACAGGACGTTATTATCGAAATTATTACCAAAAAACCAACAAATATTTCAATGAATGGGTCGTATGCATGTTTATCCGGGGTTTTTCTTTGGGTCACAAATAGGGGAAGGTTCCGGTGGAGTTGTCAACTACATGAGGAGAGCCAGGTGCCCGGACTGCGGGAACATGGGTGTAAGATACGACAGGTCAAGCAACCTATACACCTGCAGCTGCGGGAGCTCCTTCGAGCACCACCCTGACCTCTGCCCTTTCTACCACCGGAAATACGGCTGCATCTACTCCCCCACGGGGCGGAAGAAGGCGCCAGGGTTGGAGGGGGCCTTCCCGGACCCCTTCAGGGATCCCTACCCGAGCCCGTTCCCGGAGAAGAGGAAACGCCGCTGACCGTACCGCCGATCCGGTTATTTTCCCGAATACATCAACACCTTGTCTTCCATCGCAAGGGCAATACAGTGGCCATTTGGTAGGGTATCCCCACTCGGTCTCCTCATCCTTAAGAGTATCAAATCCCCAGTTACTAGAATCCCGGGAATATGCATCCTGAGTGGCGCGTGGTTCCCGGGCAGGAAGAATGAGGCGTGAAGAAGCACAGTCAGCGGCGCGGGGTTTAGCCGATGATCGAGCAAATCCGGAACCCTACAAACGCGCCGCCCGATTCATCATTTGGGGAGCTCGCTGAACTGGTTTCGGCCGACCCGGTTTACGACGGGGTCTGGGGAGAGCTTGCAGAGGGACCCGGGGGATCTGTTTTCAGCTCCCCTCCCTGGATCAGGGTTCTCAGGGAGACCTACGGATTCTCCCCCGGGGCCATAGTCGCCCTGAACCGGGAGGGCAGGCCACTGGGCGGGATGCCCTACTGCCGGGTTGAAGATCCCATCATGGGCAAGCGTGTGGTTACCCTGCCCTTCTCTGACTACTGTGATCCCATCGGAATGGACGATGATCTCTGGGGAGGCGCGGCCACCATCCTCGGGGAGGATGGTTGCCCCGTTCTGATAAGGTGCCTCAGATGCCAGCCACCCTTGGAAATAACCGGCCTAGATTTCCGGGTCTCCCGTACCGCCCTCTGGCACGGGATCGACCTCCGCTGGAACCGGGAGGAGCTGTGGTGCGGTATCAGGGACTCGGCCAGAAGGGCCGTCGAGAAGGCCAGGAGGGCGGGAGTTTCCATCAGCGTCGAAACCGGGAGCGAAGCCATAGACGAGTTCTTCCGGATGCACCTGGGAGTCAGGAAGCACAAGTACCGGCTACTTGCCCAGCCCCGGAGCTTCTTCAATAACATCTCCAGGTTCTTCTTTGAAACCGGCAGGGGATTCCTGCTCATGGCCAGGCACGGGGAGCGGGCCATTGCCGGAGTACTTATCCTCGTGTGGGGAGATACCCTGTACTACAAGTTCAACGCGTCAGACCCGGATTACCTGGACATGAGGCCCAACCACCTCCTGATATGGGAGGGGATCCTCAGGGCCAAGAGGATGGGTCTGAGGCGGTGGGACTTCGGCCTCTCCGATCCCGACCAGCCAGGGCTGGTGAGGTTCAAGAGGCACTTCGGTTCCTTCGAGAGGAAGATTAGGTTCCTGCGCCACGAGCCGGGAGATGGTTCTGCATCGGATAGGATCGGTGAGTTCAGGGAGGTCCTTGGAACCATAACCGACATCCTGACGGAGCCATCTGTCCCGGACCACGTGACGGAGAGGGCGGGGACCCTGCTTTACCGGTACTTCGCATAGCTGGGAACTGATTTGGCCGGAGGGAGAACATACAGCCCGCAGGGTAGGGGCCTGAGGCTGGTCCTCGCCCAGCACCCGGCCTCGGTACCTACCGGACCTGGTAGAGGTCAGCCGTCAGCCGCGCTATCTTCTCGGGGTTGTGGAAGCCTCTCACGAACCTGTTGCCCTCCCCCCCAAGCCGGGCACGGAGACCGGGATCCTCAACCATCTCGACGAGGGCATCGGGGAGTTCCTCCGCGCAGGCGTTGATAATTCCCGGGTTTTGGGGGAGAAGCTCGAGAAGTCCGTGGTCAATGGTGCTGACCACCGGTATGCCCATTGCCTGGGCCTCGTTGGCCACGATACCGTACCAACCGCCGTTTCGCCGGGGTTCCGGACGGACCTGATCGACGAGGACGTCGAAGGACTCCATTGCGCGAAGCGCCTCTCTGTGGGTGGTATTTTCCACGATACGCAGCTCCACCCCGGGGTGGCTCTGGGACAGGGTCTCGTAGGCTTTCTCTAAGTACCGAGTTCCCTTCCTCTCCCTGCTGGACGGTATGTGCCCGATCACGACCCCCTCCCCGCCCGCCCTGTTGGCCCGGGTATGCCCGGAGACTGGGTTGGGTACCCATGTGGCTCTGGGGGCGTATCTCAGGAGGTCCGGTGTGGATACAACGAGGTGGTGAGCTAGCCTGTCCAGTTTCCGGGTTTTCTTGCCCCTGATCTCGCTTCCGTGGTAGTGGACCACGACCACCTTTCCCCTGAGCCGGTGGAGGGGTAGGTCCAGCCTCCTTGACAGCAGGGAGGACCCGTGGAGGTGCAGCACGTCGTAGTTCTCCGTAATTTTTGCGGTGAAGGCCAGTGCCCAGGGGTAGTGCCGGGGGGCAAGGTCGAAGTGCATCCTGGGGAAGGGCGGGTCATAGTCCATGTGCACGGGGTATTTGAAGGGGTGGGGCAGGACAGCGCAGTCGCTGGAAAGCCCGATCTCGCGCTGGGCACATGCGAGTCTGTAGGGCACCCCTGCCAGGTTCTGGGGGGCGTGGAGGATCCTGATTCAGACCACACATAGGATTATTCCGCACGCAGATAAAAGGTGAAGCCAGTCCGATCGACAAGCAACTCGGCGGCCCCGGCGAACTCACCTGCATGGGTGGGACACAAGGTATCGATACCTTCGATTTTCCATCCGGGACCGGTTAATGGGTGCGGGACCGGAATTCTATTAATGCCTTTTCCGAATCAATTGCAGGGAAGATGGGAATGGGTGGCGATACAGGGAAGAGGGTTACTATTGGGCTCCCCGTCAGGAACGGGGAGAACTACCTGGGTGAGGCCCTGGACTCGATAACAGCCCAGACCCACGAGAACCTGCTGGTTATAATCTCGGACAACGCCTCGACCGACAGAACCGAGGATATCTGCAGGAACTACGCCGACTCGGACCCCAGGATAGTATACCACCGCCTGGAGGAAAACATCGGTGGTGCCAACAACTTCAACCGTGTATTCAATCTCTCCAACTCGCCCTACTTCAAGTGGGCCTGCCACGATGACGTCATAGCGCCGAATTTCTTGGAGAGCTGCCTCGCGGTCCTCGAGGAGGAACCCTCCGTTGTCCTATGTGCATCCAGGACGGACCGCATCGACGACGAGGGACGGGTGACGGGTACCTACGAGCACCGGATGAGGCTTGGATCGGATAAGCCCCACGTTCGATTCGGTGACCTTCTGGACATGGATCACCCCGTCTGGCCGATATTCGGCGTTTTCAGGTCGGAGGTCCTGGCGAAGACCCCCCTAATAGCGAGCTACGTCGGCTCGGACCGGAACCTCCTGGCCGAGGTCGGCCTAAGGGGCCGGATACACGAGCTGGCGGAACCTCTCTTTTTCAGGAGAGACCATCCGGGGGCTTCGACCAGGGTCTTCAGGAAGCACTCCAACGGACTTAAGAAGCACGACGAGAGGCTCGAGTGGTTCGACCCCTCCAGCTCGGTCAAGGTCCTCCTGCCGTACTGGCGGAGGTGCCGGGAGTATCGGGCCTCGGTGGTAAGAACACCCCTGCCCTGGGCGGAGAAAATCAGGTGCTACCTGGCAATAGGTTCATGGCTCCGCAAGGAGGGCCTGAGGCTCATGGCAAGCGATCTGGAGAGGAGATTTTTGAGGACGACCGAACCGGGGAGGCGGATAGCCGACCTTTTTAAGTTATTGATGAGGCACACGCTAGTGCACCAGGAGGTGTCGTTGTGAAGGTGGTCATACTGGCAGGCGGTGAGGGAAGGAGGCTTGCCGAGAACACCGCTACCATTCCCAAGCCCCTCGTCGAGATAGGCGGCCGCCCGATACTCTGGCACATACTCACCTACTACTCTCACTTCGCTTTTAACGAGTTCATAATCGCCCTGGGATACAAGGGCAACATGATCAAGAAGTGGATGACGACCTACAGGGTGCTGGAGGGGGATATCTCCATCGATACCGGCACCGGCAAGACGGTCCTCCACAACAACCACGCCCAGAACTGGAAGGTCGACCTGGTTGACACAGGGGAACAGACGGAGACCGGGGGTAGAATTAAGAGTCTTTCGAGCTGGATAGGCGGGGAGACCTTCATGATGACCTTTGCCGACGGGCTATCCAACATCGACCTCAGGGAACTGCTGCATTTTCACCGCTCCCACGGAAAACTCGCAACCGTGACCGCGGTGAGGCCGCCCCCGAGGTTCGGTCACCTGACCCTTGAGGGGGAGAGGGTGGTCGAGTTCGCCGAGAAGCCCAGGATAACCGATCGCTGGATAAATGGGGGCTTCTTCGTTCTGGAGCCCGGGGTGGTGGACTACATAGACGATGACGAAACCGCCTGGGAGAGGGAGCCCATGGAGGAGCTGGCACGGGACGGGGAGCTCATGGCCTACCTCCACGACGGGTTCTGGCAGTGTATGGACACGATCCACGACAGGGACCTCCTGGGAGAGCTATGGCTAAATAACAATGCCCCCTGGAAGATATGGTAGGTCCGGGGATGATCTTCAGGGAGTCAAGGCTCAGGGGCGTCTATGAATTAGAGGTTGAAAGGATAGAGGACGAGAGGGGATTCTTCGCCCGTAGCTTCTGCAGAGACGAGTTCACGCAGCACGGGCTGGAGACCCGGATTGCCCAGTCAAGCATATCGTACAGCTCCAGGATGGGAACACTGAGGGGAATGCACTACCAGGTCGAGCCCAGGCAGGAGTGCAAGCTTGTCAGGTGCACATCGGGCTCGATCCACGACGTCGTAATCGACCTCCGTCCGGGATCACCAACCTACAGGGAGCACGTGGGGATCCGCCTGACCCGGGAGAACCGGAGGATGATATACGTTCCAGCTGGATTTGCCCATGGCTTCATTACTCTGCAGGATGACACGGAGGTCCACTACCAGATCTCCGAGTTCTATTCCCCTGAGCACTCCCGGGGAGTCCGTTGGAACGATCCGGCTTTCGGGATCGAGTGGCCCGAAAGGGTCGTAGTAATTTCTGAAAGGGACAGGAACTTCCCTGACTTTGAGGGTGAAACTGGATGAGGAGGATCGTTGGGGAAGATCCGGATTTCTCCTCCCTGGGCGAGGAGATGTGGAGGATGGTGAAAGGACTCTACCCGATCTGCCGCAGCATCACCGGGGAGGGTCTGAGGGAGACCCTGAGGGTAATCGGGGAGCACATCCCACTGAGGACCCGGGAGCTGCCAACGGGGAAGAGGGTTCTGGACTGGACCATCCCGATGGAGTGGAACGTCAGGGAGGCTTTCGTGGAGAACTCCCGGGGTGAGAGGGTAATAGACTTCGAAGACCACAACCTCCACCTACTCGGGTACAGCCACCCTTTGGACGCGAAGATGGGCCTGGCGGAGCTGAAGAAACACCTCCACACACTGCCCGATCACCCCGACTGGATACCCTACAGGACCTCCTATTACGACGATAATTGGGGCTTTTGCCTGAGCCAGAACCAGCTGGAAGGCTTGCCCGAGGATAGCTACCACGTGAGGATCGACACCACCCTGGAGGAGGGCCACCTGAGCTATGGCGAGTGCATATTCCCGGGGGAGGTGGAGGATGAAGTGCTGCTTTCCTGCCATGCCTGCCACCCCTCCATGTGCAACGATAACCTCTCTGGTATAGCCCTGACCACGGCCTTGGGAAAATTGCTATCGGAGATGCCATCCCGCCGCTTCACCTACCACCTGCTCTTCGCCCCCGCCACAATCGGGGCCATTGCCTGGCTCTCCGAGAACCTGGACAGGGTGGGGCGGGTCAGGCATGGCCTGGTGGTAACCTGCGTGGGAGACCCCGGCCACATGACCTACAAGAGGAGCAGGAGGGGCACTGCCCGGATTGACAGGGCCGTCGAGCTCATCCTCCGGGAAAGTGGGGAGGAGTACGAGGTCATGGATTTCTCCCCCTGGGGCTACGACGAAAGGCAGTACTGCTCCCCGGGATTCGACATGGAGGTGGGTTCGCTGACGAGGTCCAGCCATGGACGGTATCCGGAGTACCACACCTCGGCGGACGATCTGGACCTGGTCAGGCCCGAGCACCTCTCTGACTCCCTAAGGAAATACCTCGCCGTCATCGACGTACTGGAGAACGACCGGAAATACCTGAACACCGTTGCCAGGGGCGAGCCCCAGCTGGGGAGAAGGGGCCTGTACCGGGCCGTTGGTGGGGGCACCTCTGAAGAGAGAATGCTCTCCCTGCTCTGGGTGCTGAACCTCTCCGATGGGGATTATGGCCTCATGGACATAGCCAAGAGGTCGGGACTTCCCTTCCGCGTTATAAGGGAGGCCGCGGGGGAGCTCCTAAAAACTGATCTGCTGCGGGAGATCTAGAGAGAGCTATGGAGGACGATTAGGTGCATGGTCAGGGATACTGGCGTGGGAAAAAGATCATGATCACGGGGGCCAGCGGCTTCATCGGGAGCCACCTCTGCAGGTACCTGCTGGACAGGGACGCTCAGGTCCACGGAATATCCAGGAGGCAACGGGATGGTGGTGGAGTCAACTGGTGGAGGGGAGACCTTTCAAAAATCGAGGACATCCGGCGAATAATGGGGGAGGTAAGGCCGGAGCACGTATTCCACCTCGCTGGTTTCGTCTCCGGTAGCAGGGCCCTGGACAGCGTGCTGCCGATCCTCCGCGACGGACTCGTATCCACCGTGAACGTCCTAGTTGCGGCTACCGAGGCTGGCTGCGAAGGGGTGTTACTGGCTGGTTCCGTAGAGGAGCCGGAAGCCTTACCCGCCGTTCCCTGCTCGCCATACGCCGCGGCAAAGTGGGCGGGTGGCGGGTATGCCCGGATGTTCAGGGAACTCTACGACACTCCTGCTGTAAACGCCAGGATCTACATGGTCTACGGGCCGGGTCAGATTGACCTTAAGAAACTGGTTCCCTACGTCACATTAAGCCTTCTGAGAAAGGAGAGGCCGCTGATTAGCAGCGGGGAGAGGCCCGTCGACTGGGTCTACGTCTCGGACGTGGTCAGGGGTCTCGCGGCGACATCCCGGGCCGGGTCCCATGAGGGAGTCGACATCGGGACGGGAAGGCTGGTAACGGTCAGGCAGGTCGTCGAGATCATCTACAGCATTGTCGGGGCAGATCATGAGCCGATCTTCGGAACCCTACCGGACCGGTCCATGGAACGGGTGCAGGCGGCCGACTCCGAACGGACCATGAGGCTGACGGGCTGGAGGCCGACCGTGGGCCTGGAGGATGGCCTCAGGGATACTGTCGATTGGTACAGGAGGGGGCATGAAGAGGGCAGGTTCCCACCGGGGGGATGAGGAGAGGGCGGTAGATTTCCCCTGACTATGTACCCCGCCCCGAGAGGTGTTCCAGACAACCGGCCTTCTCACCGGTGTGGAAAACCAGATCCATGATGAAGGAATCCAGCGGCATTTTCCTGGCTATAACGTTAAAGAGAATCGCCACATCCCGCCTGAAAGCCAGAACAAGGGAGAGACCACACGCTGCCAGCAGGGGCAGGGTGAACTGTGGACCCGTGACTGCGGTGGCGGCAATGGCGAGGGTCGCAAGGGACAGCAGGAGCCACACCAACTCCGTCATCCTCCAGAAATCGGAACCCCTGTACCACGCCCCGTGGTGCTTGAGGTTGTAGGCGCAAAGACCCCTCGCGTACCACCGCCCCCTACCAAAATACTCGGATAGCCTGGCCGGGTGCTCGTGGTCCACCCTCGCGCCGTGCGCGTAGGATATCCCGTGACCGGATTCGAGGATACGGCGGCCAAGGTCCCTGTCGACCTTGGAAACGAGTCCCTCATCGAAGCCGCCCAGATCGTTGAAGAGCTCCCGTGTGATTGCCATGTTGGCTCCTATCAGGAATGGGAGGTTCCGGCGGAGGCGTCCACGGGTCCAGGCCTCGATCTTCCTGTCCTCCGCCCTCGCCCACCTCGTACCCTGGGACGATGATACCCGGCAGGTGGCCGCCTGTGTTCTCTCCCTCCCCATGGCCCTGACTAGCTCCGCGATCCACCCTGGTGATGGCATGCAGTCCGACCCCGTGAAGGCAAGGACCGGGTACCTCGACAGGGAGACACCGAGGTTAAAGGCGCGGGAGACCCCGACCCTCTTCCCCAGGGGAAACACACGGATCCTGCCCAGAGTGTCACTTCGGGCCGTGGAGAGGGCTACCCGGAGCGTTTCATCGGTGGAGGCATCATCGATGAGTACTACCTCGAACTCGTCCCATCTCTGGGAGAGGAGGGACTCAAGGCATCTGCCGATAACACCCTCCTCGTTATGTGCTATGACGACTACTGATACAGCCGGTTTTCTGCCTTCCACCCCTCGTTCTTCCGGTGACAACGGGAAAATATTGGTCTGCCGCTTGAAAAGCCGGATTTCGAAAGCCTTCCAATCGATCCCATGGCACCCGGGTGGGAATTCGGTGGCGGGCTGTTCTGGTGTGACCGGGTAGGGTATGCCTGCCAGTTGCCAGAGCAGGTGCTGGCACTCATCTCTAGCCTTAAAAACAATGGATACAAAGAGGGTATGTTGGAGAGGTTTAAACCGGTCATAGAACTGGCCCGCGAGGAGGACATGCCGGAGGTGATCCGGATACTGAAGACCTGCGGCAACTACTTCGAGGGGGAGGAGGAGTGGCTGGCGAGGTCCAGGACTCTAGTTGCCAGATACGAGGGAAGGGTGATAGGGGCCAGGTCTTTTGAGAAGCTGGTCAACGGCTACTATCACGTCTACGGCCTCTGCGTGGACCCGGCATACAGGGGAAGGGGCGTGGGAGCTGACCTCTGCAGGCACGTCGAGGAGATTGTCTACCACGAGGGGGGAGTTGGCTACATCGGCGAGGCCCTGGACGAGGAGCTCGCCCAGTTCTACGTCCGCAAGCTGGGGGTGAAGATATGCCGGTTCAGCCTCAGGGGCTGGAGGAGCAACCTGGTTCCCTACAGGAAGGAGTTCAGGCAGGAGGGCATCGGCGACTCGATCAAGCTATCGATCAGGAGGTTCACCCTTTTCTGGATAAGGATCAGGCGCCTCCGGAAGATCGTGGAATTACTCGAATCAGCCTCCAGAAGGGTGAAGCAGGTTTGAATGTGGGAAACGGGAAGAGGAAGCCCCCCACCGATTCGCCCGATTTCCTCCTCCCGCCCTACGGACCCAGGGTGGAGGTACCGCTGTGGGATCCTGGGCCAAGGCTCAGAAGGCCTTGGGAGGCCCTGGGAGGTCTACTATCTCGACGGGGATCGCCGGGGGAGCTCGAGGCCGGTGTGAGGTCATTGACGGGGGCAGGCAGGGTCGCAAGCTACTCCTCCGGGGGTGCAGCACTGACGGCGGGCCTGATGGCCTCCAGGCTCCCGAGGCGTGGCGAGGTCATAATACCGTCCTACATCTGCGGGAGGGTCGCCGATGCCGTTATCTCCGCCGGTCTGCGGCTCTGTCTCGTGGACGTGGGGGAGGATGGCCTGATTTCAACGGGTGCCGTTGAGGAGGCGGTGGGGGATAGCTCGTGTGCGATCATCGCCCCCCACCTCTACGGAAAGCTCTGTGACATGCCGGCCCTGTCGGAGATCGCCACCGACAACGGTCTCATCCTGGTGGACGACTCGGCCCAGGCAATCGGGGCCTCGTCGGGGTCCAGGATGGCGGGAAGCATGGGGGATTTCGGCATCATAAGCTTCGGACCGGGAAAGGTCAGCTCGGGCATCGGGGGTGGCTGCCTCTTGACGGACAGCGAGGAGATATTCAGGGCGCTCCCTGAACCTCTCCCTCCACCAGGTATCCTCGGGGAGATGAGGCAGATCAACGGCCTGCTTGTCGAGAGGAGGCTCAGGAAGGCCGCCGCCCCATACAGGCACCTGAAGAAACCTAGTCCACGCAACCTCCTCCCCCCGGATAGGCCCCCCCGGAGGGTCGCCGTCGAGGGCATGGGATTAATCCAGTCCAGGGCATGCCTTGCCTCCCTTAACGACATCGGGGATGACCTGGGAGCCCGGAGGCTGATGGCAGCCTGGCTCCGAGAGGAACTCCATGGCATTGACGCCACGCTCCCCGGGGAGATCGAGGGAAGGGCATGGAGGGGCTACCCCGTGCTTCTTTCCGGGAAACACCGCTACGAGGTCGCCGTGGAACTGGCAGGATCACGCGTCGAGACCATCCCGCCATACGTGCCTATCCACATGCAGGGAAGGTACCGGGAATACTACCGAATATCGGGGAACCTCCAGGTCTCGGAGGATTCCTTCAGGCGCCTCGTCATCCTCCCCCTCCACAGGGGGATGGGGCAGGCCGAACTTGAGCTCGTAGCTGGTTCGCTGCGCAGAGCTGTCGGTCCCGGGATTTGACATTCTGGGAGCGAAGAGGAAATCCGTTGTGCTAGGGCTCCAGTAGCCCTTCCTCCCGCAGCACGTCCACGGCAAGGGCAGACGGGCTTTTCGACAGCCTGGCAGGTTCGGCCCTGAAATCCCCGTAGCTGTCGAGAAACTCCCTGATCACCGCCATCCTGTTCCGGGATACAACGCATGTGGAGCCTAGACCCTCTGGCCTCTCGGTCACCCCCCGTAGGAGGAGGCAGGGAACCCCTAGGTAGTAGGTCTCCTCCTGCAGGCCGCCACCGTCAGTTATCACGTACTCCGCTCCCCTGATCAGGTTTATGAAGGAGAAGTAATCCCTTCTGAGGGGGCTGATATCGACGTTTTCCTCCGCCTGGAGCCTGGACAGTAGGCCACCTCTTATCCTCCTCTTCGTGGAAGGGTGAAGCGGGAATACGACCCTGTGCTTCCCGGCCGCCAGCAGGATCGCCTCGATGGACCTCTTGAGCCTCCAGGGCACCATTATATTCTCGAACCTGTGCAGGGTCGCCACCACGTAAGGATCACCCCCCTCGGGGAATCCGTTCCGGACCGCGAGCTGGACGGAGTCGTACCCCGTGTTGCCCTCGGAGAGCAGCACCCGCCCCCCTGAGCCGGAAAGGTTACCCACGGCCTCCCGGGTCGGGGCGATAAGGAAATCCGACATGGCGTCCACGGAGATTCTGACAGACTCCTCGGGGAAGGGCTCCCTCAGAGTCCCGGACCTTAGCCCGGCCTCCAGGTGCACGAGCTTCCTGCCGGATAGCTTTGCGAGGAGCGCCCCCTGCAGCGCCGACAGTGGATCGCCGTGCACCAGGAAGGTGTCACCACCAAGCACCCCGATGCTGGAGAGAAGCCGCCTGCTCGAGGCCACCGACCAGCGAATTCCCGAGGCCATGCCGGTTACATCCTCCCTCCCACCGGCGGCCATGTCGGGTTCCCTGAGGTCGAAGAGCTGGATCAGCGATCGGATTATATCGCCGTGCTGGCCCAGGAGGACGAACTCGTAGGGTATCCCCCTGCGCTCCATCTCGATCAGCATCGGGGATGTCTTTATGAGCTGGCCCTTTGTGCCTATCAGGATCGAGATCATCCGGCCAATTCCGCCCCTATCTGGTAGGAGCTTGTCCCATCCCTTGAAAATCCTGCCCACCTGGGAGGGGTTTACCGGCCTGGGTTCAGTTTTTCAACCTCGATGCAGCAGATGGAACGGAATTAAAAGGGCCTTATTCACCATCCCAAACTTCTTATCTTCCCCGCGGGATACCTATCCCTGTTGGCAGGAACTCGCCCCCGTGCACTGGTTCTCGAGGGCCGATACATGGAAAAGGTAGCCAGGTTGCTCTGGCGCAGGGACATACCGGTCTACCTCGGAGATACGGTGCCCCTTCCCTTCGGCGTTCGATCACGCTATTTCGACGGTTCCCTGGTTCACCCCAATCCGTACTTCCACGAGGAGTTCGTTGAGACACTTGTACGTTGGCTAGAGGAGGGAGAAACCTGTGTACTATTCCCCGCATCTACGGACACTGTCTCCGTGATCTCCGCCTACCTTGGGAGAATCCAGGCGGTAACGGAGTGCCTAGTGCCCTGCTTCGACACCCTCATGATGGCCGTGGACAGGCTCGAGATCCTGAGGATCGCCCGGGGCGCCGGTATACCGGTGCCCGAGACCAGGCCATTAACGGATCCCGGAGATGTTGAGGTTTTCCCGGCGATTGCCAAGCCTCGTTACGAGACAGGCGGGGCAGCGGGGCTCAGACTTCTGAGGGACGGGGAAGATGCGGTGAAGGCCCTGGAGCTGGAGGAGAATTTCGGCCCCATGATCCTCCAGGAGTACGTGCCGGGGCCCAGCACCCAGATGAGGGGCTGCAACCTCCTGTACAACGCCAGGGGTGAACCCAGGGCCGTCTTCACCATGAGCAAGATCAGGGAGCACAAATCAACCGGGGGGATCACCCTCTCCGCCGTGAGCACCCGGGATGCCGTCGTGGCCGACCAGGCAAAGCGCTTACTGGGATCAATAGACTGGAGGGGCCTGGCGGAGGTGGAGTTCAAGGTCGACCCCAGGGACGGCGAGGCTAAGCTGATGGAGATCAACCCCAGGTTCTGGGCCTACCTGGAGTTCCCGGTCAGGTGTGGTGTCGACTTCCCCTACCTCTACTACAGGCTCTGCACCGGCGAGGAGTTCGATCCTGTGGATGAATACAGGACCGGCGTCGGCTACGCGAACCTGAGGCGCAAGCCCTCCAGGATACCCCTATCATACCTCTCAGCCCCGAGGAAAAACGGCCTGGTGATCGACCTCCCCGACCCCAGGGGCGTGGGCTGGTTCTGGATGCTGATGCTGAGGATAAGGAGGCACCTGAGGGGCGTGGACACCCGCAGGGGAAAGGCCCTGAGACATGTGATGGAGGGGAAGGGCGTTGGCTGAGTTTGACTTCAAGGTGTTCCATGATATCGACAGCGTCCCGATTCTGTGTTCCCATGAGGGGACGAACCCCTTCACCAACGCCCGATGGCTGAGGACCTTCGAGTACCTCTGCCGCCGGAACCGGGTCGATTACAGCTACCTCGTGGCATTCTCTGGTGAGGGCCTTCCTTCCGCGGTTCTACCAATGTACGTCACCGACTCCGAATCCGGTTTTGACACCGTTGATTCTGTCCTCTTCGGACGTTTCGAGGGTGCTGCACACAGGGTGGGAATCTCCGCCCTTCCGTCATACAAGGTTGGCGTTCCCTACTCCCCCTCGGACACCCTCCTCCAGGTAGGGAACGGGGACGGGATGGCTGGCCCGATAATGGACGAGGCGGCGCGTATTGCCTTCGAGGAGGGAGGCAGCCTCTACCTTTCCAGGACCCCCCGCGGAGGGGTCATCGAGCGGTCCCTGAAGGGTTCCGTAGCGATAACCTGTCCTCCTCCGACCTATCTCAGGATAAGGTGGGGGAGCATGGATGAGTACGCGAACTGGCTCGGGGAAAGGGGGCTGATGAAGGGCAAGAAGGTGAGGTGGGAGATCAGGCAACCTGAGAGAAGGGGAACCAGGATCGAGGTAATAGACACGCTGGAGGGCTTCAGGAAGGCAGCCGACGATTTCGCCCGACTCTCGACAAAGATATTCAACCGTCTGGGATCCAGGCCCTCCCCCTTCGATGAGGGGTTCTTCGTGACCCTGAGGCACAACATGGGCAACAGGGTCAAGGCCTACGTTGCGAGGAAGGACGGCGAGATTACCGCCCACATAATCGTCATGAAGTCACCCGGTAGCTGGGCCGTCCAGTTCGGGGGCAACGACCAGGAGAAAACCCACAGGAGCCTCGCCTGGATTAACGTGGTCTTTTACAGGCCCATGGGCGAGGCGATCGGGAGCGGCGTGAGGTTGATGGAGTACGGGACCCGTAGCTACGACTACAAGCTGAGGCGTGGATGCGAGATGATGGACGTTAGGGGTCAGCTGGTGGTCCCCGGCATTCTGAAGATGAGGGTTTACTCATCCTACTCGGTCCTGGCCAACTTCCTGCTTAGCAGGAAATACGGCCTCCGGTAATCAACTGGTAAGCTGCCTAATTACCCATGGCCCAACCATCCTGAAGATGGGCAGTGGAACCCGGGAGAAGATCTTCCTGACCAGGCCGGACCGGGCTAGTGAGGAATCCTTGGAGGTTACCAGCCTTTGCGGGTGATAAAGCTGGAGGGCGTCCTCCTCCAGGGTACCCCAGCCCCTCTTGAAGGCCAGTAGACCGGTGTTGTCCTTCCTCGTTAGCCCCATGTCGAAGCTCTCGTAACCCCGGTCGCAGGACCACTCCAGGGCTCTCCAGAAGAGGTAGTTGTTCGGCAGAAGCCTGAGGCGCCCCGGATCGGAGGCGGCAAAAACGCCCAGGATTGAGGATCCCTCGTCGAAGGCCATGATGCCAGCGACGGGTATCCCGCCCTCCCTTGCCAGCATGACTCTCGCCCTCCCGGGTTCCAGGGTCTCGAGTATCGAGAGGAAATACCTGGCGGACGGAACTGGAAGCCCCTGCCTCTTCCGGGTCAGGGTCTCTAGGCGGTGCATTTGGATGAAGTCCCCCCGGCCGCACGAAACGGAGAACTCGAGCCCCTGCCTGAGGGACCTTTTCACGCTTCTCTGCATTCCTCTGGAGAGCCTGGACCAGACCCTTTCGGGGTCCTCGTCCAGGGAGACAGTCGACCTTACCTCCTGGCTGAGGGCTTCATAGGGTAGGTGACAATCGGGCGTGCTGTACGTGGTGAGCCCGTGGATCGAGACCCCGTCGGCTCCCGTTGCCCTAGCAATCCTCGCGGCCTGGCCAAGCATTGCCCCGATGACCCCACCACCACCGAGCCACAACGGCCCTCCATAGGTGGAGCAGGGGAGGGATATTAACCGCCTGCAACCGAGGTTGTTAACAAGGAAAAGTGGAAGTATCCCCGAGATCGCCCCGCCCCTGTCCCTGGCGACCAGGTAGCGTGGGGTGAACTGGGGCGAGTACTCGGATGCCAGGATATCCCTCCACCGGGTGGTGTGAAACGTGGTCCCTCCATTCCCCCGGGCGAATGTGTCCCAGTCCCCCTCGTCTCCTGGCGGCAGGAGCTCGACGTGGATGATTTAACCAGCCCCCCCATTCTTGAAAGCATCTGCAAACTGGAGGTGGGTACCGGTCTCGATCCCTTCATCCCTGACGAAACTGAGGACCTTCTCCAGGAGCTCGATCTCATGGGAACCCTCGTAACGTGGATGGACGTAGAGGGAGGCGAGGCCATGAGCCCTCTCAGCCTCGAGTATCTTTCGGGTTATTCTCTCGTAGGTGCCCTTCCTGGATATGCCCGAGGTCCTCAAAAACTCGATGCTATCGACGTTGACGGGGATGTAGACGAAGGGCAGGGAGCCATCGCCGGTGTCCACCAGCTCCGGGTCGCCCCCAAGTCCCGTGAGTGTTTTGAAGTTATGGCGAGCCACGAGCTTCCTGACCCCGGGTCCATCGTGGCCGAGTGGCGTGGCGATCGCCCTGGGGCTCTCCCCCGTAAGGTCCCTGAATGCCAGGGTCATCTTTTCGAACTCCTCCTCCAGCTCCCGGGGGGAGGGAGAGTGCCAGCGGACGTGGACGTAGCCGTGAACTCCTAGGCAGTGACCACCACCCCGTATCTCGTTGAGTAACCCCGAACCGAGGGCGGGTATTTTAACCGGGTAGAGCAGGCACCGGGAGTGTTCCAGGAGGCGGACGGGTCCCATTCCCCAGCTGGCCCCAGATGCCCCACCCGGAATGCCCCTCCGAGATCGCAGAAACCTGTGTCTGAGCGAGGAGATCAGGTCGCCCTCCCAGCCCATGATGGAGTAGAAGGTGCCCTCCATGTCAAGCCTATCAAGTATGCTCAGGATTCTTGGCACGCCCCTGAGCAGGCCTGATACGGAGTCTATGTCAACCCTGAAGAGGAACATCTTGGGCGCTTTCCCGGGGCCACCCCGCGACTTGTTGGGCATACTTCAGGTGGAGGGTATTCAAAAGCTTTCCATGGCTGCAAATAACACCCAATATGATCCAAGGATTCCACCATATGCCCTTGATGGACCCACCCGACCCCCTTTATAAGGCTGTCGTCTAATCTAGACGGGAAGATTCAATGGGCGACCCCTCCTACGAAATAATTCCCTACAGGCACGAACACCGGGACGAAGTTCTCGACGTGATGGGTTACCTCTGGGGGGTCCGTGGAGAGATGGCCGAATCCTATTTCCAGTGGAAGTATCTTGAAAACCCCGCGAGGGTTGACCCCCCTGGAATGGTCGCCATACACGGAGGCAAGGTGGTGGCATTCAGGGGGTATTTTCCCAACAGGTGGACCCTCCTCGGCAGGAAGCTCGTGATACTCTCCCCCTGCGATACCTGCGTGGACCCGGCCCATCGGCGCAGGGGGCTGTCCGTAAGGATGGGATACGAGGCGATGGTACAATACGCCGGTAACCACAGGTTTTTTCTCAACCTAAGCAGTAGCGAATCCTCCCTGCCCGGATACAAAAAGATGGGGTTCTTCCCCCTGGTCCCCCGGACCTCGGCCGTAAAGTACACGACTAGGGAATACATCAGGCTAGGGTTCCGCAAGGTGGGACTGCATGGTCTGGGCGAGTACCTGTCCAGGTGCCGGCATCTTGAGCTCTCGGGGCAATCCCACCCATCCGGTTCCTACCGGGTCCAGACCACGGGGGAAACCCTCCCGGTGGAGATGGCCGAAATCATCGCGGCCAGCCCCGGTGGGGGAAGGCTTCAGCTGGACCGGGATAGCGACCTCTACGCCTGGCGGTTCCGTAACCCAAGGCGGACCTATGCATTTCACTACCTCATTGAGGGTAGCCAGCCCGTTGCCTTTGTAGCGATGCGCCTGGCCCCGAAAAACCAGGGTGACATACTCGACTACGGGGGCAGCGCCAAGGAGCTGGAGATACTGATTCGCAGCGTGCTGGGCTCCGGGTTTTACAGGTCCCTTTCAACGTGGGATTTCGCCCTTCGTGACGGGATCGGCCCGTGCCTGGGCTCCCTAGGATTCGTAAAGGCGGCGTTCCCGGATTTTCTCAGGTCCAGCTCCAAAATGGAGGACCTTCCACTTCTCTTGAGACCCGTCAGAGCTGAATCCGAGGAGCAGGACTGGTTCATTGGGGAAGTTGACCTGAGGAGGAAAGAGAACTGGCAGATAAGCGGGATTTGCTCGGAGGCCTACTGAGTGTGGTTGGCCCCAGCCTGTTCGCTGGTGGCACCCAATTTAATTAAGCACACAAACAGAATAACCATCGTTGCAGGCAGTCATACTGGCGGGTGGGATGGGGACGAGGCTCAGGCCCCTGACCATGACCCGGCCAAAGGTATTGCTCCCGGTGTGTAACCGGGCCATTATGGGCAGGCAGATAGACGCCGTCGCCGGGCTCGTCGAAGAGGTGATAGTGGCCGCGGGTTACAGGGGAGAGTACATCGAGAAATGGGCCGCGGAAGTCAAACCCGGTTCCCCGGAGGTTACGGTTGTGAGGGAGAGGGAGCCTCTTGGAACGGGAGGGGCCCTGGTAAACATCTGGGATAGGCTTGACGAGGAGTTCCTGGCGATGAACGGGGACATCGTCACAGACATGGATTTCGCCAAGCTCCTCGGGAAATCCGGAATGCATAGCACAATAGTCGCCGTCGAGGTCGAGGACACCTCAAGGTACGGCAACATGTCTCTGGATGGGGACATGGTGGTCAATTTTTCGGAGAAGCGGAGAAGTGCAGGCCCAGGAATAGTTAACTCCGCACTCTATCTCCTGAAGAGGAGTGATCTCGACCTCCTCCCACCGGGTCGATCCTCCCTGGAGAGGGAACTGTTCCCGGTTCTCGCGAGGAGGGGAGTCCTGGCTGCTCACATGATGCCGGGGGAAGATTATTGGCTGGACGTCGGCACACCCGCGTCCTACCTGGCAGCCAACCTCGACTGCGCGGAGAGGGAACCGATGGCAAGGATTGGGGCAAACGCCAAGATCGAGGGTCGGATTGACGGGTCCTCATGCATAGGACGGTCGTGTGCGGTGTCCAGGGGATGCACGGTGGAGGGCAGCCTTCTACTTGACGGCGTGGAACTGGAGGAGGACGTCGAGGTCCGGGGTTCGATTATCGGAACCGATTCAAAAGTCGGGGCCGGATCAAGGTTAATATCGACTGTCTTGGGCGATAGAACCCTTCTGCCTCCCGGTTCGCGATCCCAAAGCGGCTAGGCAAAGGCACATCAAACGGTATTGAACCGAATTTTTACCAGTGTTCTCGCCGGTTTTTCTCTCGCGGTGTACAACCTTGGTCCGATGAAGAAGTTCTCCGCGAGGGCACCCTGCAGGATAGACCTCTCTGGCGGCTGGACCGACGTTCCACCCTTCTCGACCGAGCACGAGGGGAGGGTCGTCAGCGTGGCAATAGACCTCTACTCGAGCGCCACCATAGTTCCCAGGGACGACCAGAGGGTCTCCCTTATCTCGGAGGATTTCGACGCCTTCGTTGAGGCGTCGGATGTGAGGGAGCTCGAGTACGACGGCAACCTGGACCTCATTAAGGCCGCAATCAAGAGGCTCGCGATTCCTAGCGGGCTTGACTGCCGGACTAAGAGCGATGCGCCGCCGGGATCGGGGCTGGGAACATCGGCCTCGATGGGCGTCGCAATACTGGGAGCCATAAACCGACTCCTCCCACCGAGCAGGCGGTACCTGACCATTGACAAGATAGCAATGATCGCCAACCTCCTGGAGGTGGAGGAGCTCAGGATCCCGGGGGGAAAACAGGACCAGTACGCGGCCGCCTTCGGCGGCATAAACCTGATGAGGTTCTCGGACCCGAGAGTGGAGGTGAGGAGACTGGCCTGTGTGGAGGGTTTCAGGGAGGCGCTAGAGGAGCACCTGTTGCTGTGCTACACGGGGAAATCGAGGCTCTCGGGGGACATCATAACCAAGGTCATGGACTCCTACAGGAGGGGTATCCCGGAGATCACGGAGGCCCTTTTCGACATGGTCGAGGTGTCCGGCGAGATGGCCCGTGCCATATGCAGGGAGGACCTGTCGGACCTGGCCATCCTGATGACGAGGAACTGGGAAGACCAGAAGGCTCTGGATCCCTCAGTTAACAACGATTCGATGGAGGCGATAATCACCGCCGCGAAAAGGGCCGGTGCGGTGGGATACAAGGCCTGTGGCGCTGGGGGAGGGGGTTGCCTTGCGATACTGTCGGGCGAGTCAAAGATGGAGTTGATAAGGAAGGCAATACTGAGAAACGGCTCTAGGATACTGGACTACAGAATCACCGAGTCGGGTCTCGAGCAGCAGTGATGGGGTCAGGGTTCGAACTGCTGGATGCACTCCGCCACGTAACTGACCTGGTCCCTGGAGATCTCGGGGACGATTGGCAATGAGAGTATTTTCGCCGAGACCTCCTCAGATACCGGGAAGTCACCGGCCCGGTACCCCAGATCTTGGTATATGGGGTGCAGGTGGATCGGGATCGGGTAGTGGAGTCCACATGAAACGCCGCGTGACTCCAGGTGCTCCATCAAACCATCCCGGTCACCGGATCGGATGACGTAGAGGTGGTAGACGTGCTCCACGCAGTCCAGCTTTGAGGGGGTTACCACGCTGCTGTCGGAGAGCAGGGAATCGTAGAGCGCCGCGTTATCACGCCTGTTCGCATTCCACTCCCCCAGATGCCTGAGCTTCGCTATGAGGACCGCAGCCTGGATGCTATCCAGCCTCTTGTTGTACGCCGGTGCGACGTGGTGGTACTTACTGTCCTGGCCGTAGTTGCGCATCTTCCTCACCCTGTCGGCCAGTTCCCCGTCATCGGTGGTGATGGCTCCCCCGTCCCCGTAGGCACCCAGGTTCTTGCCGGGATAGAAGCTGAAGCAACCCGCATCGCCCATTGTGCCCGCCCTCTTTCCCCTGTAGGTCGCGCCGTGTGCCTGGGCCGAGTCCTCGATGACCGCCAGGCCTCTCTCCCCGGAGATCTCCAGTATCGGGTCCATGTCGGCGGGCTGACCGTAGAGGTGGACGGGGATAACCGCCCTGGTCTTATCCGTTATCGCCCGGGCAAGCAATGATGGATCCATGTTGTATGTTTCAGGATCAATGTCGACCAGGACCGGCCTTGCCCCCGCGAAGCTTATTGCGGAGGCCGTCGCTATAAAGGTGTTCGCAGCCGTTATGACCTCGTCCCCGGGGCCAACCCCGGCTGCCAGCAGGGCAAGCTGGATCGCGGAGAGCCCAGAGTCCACACCGATGCAGAATTTGGACCCGCAGAACCTCGAGAAATCTCTCTCGAACTCGTCCACCTTTGGTCCCAGAATGAAGCTCGAACTGTTGAGAACCGTGTTTATCTCGACAAGGACCTCGTCCTTGATTGAACTGTACTGGGCATTCAGATCGGCAAAAGGGACCTTCATATCTACTGCTCCTTTTCCACCTTTTCCCCCGCCGCCTCCCTGGCTTGTACATCAAGGCCGTCCCTGTATGGCCTCTCGACGATATCTAGTGGGCATTCGAGCTCGTCAACATCGCAGATTACCCTCGCAGGGTATCCCCTGACCATTTTCCTGGGCGGGACGTCCCTGGTGACCATGCTCCCCGCGGCGACAAGGGAGTGGGCCCCGATATTCACCCTGGGAAGTATGATAGATCCCAGGCCTATACGGGCTCCTCTCTCGATAGTCGGGCCCTCCATGCACTTGGTGCAGAGGGGATGGAGGTCGTTGGCGACCATGACGCCGGCTGATATGAATACATCGGATTCGATGGTCGTGTACTGGGATACGACCGTGTTGCAGTGGACCTTCACGCGGTCGCCCACCACGCAACCGTAATCAAGAGTGGAGCTATTCCAGATGGAGAAATTATCCCCGATGTCGTTCTCCTCCCTTATCACCACGTTATGACCCGTCTCGAGCCCGTCACCAATTCTGGTGTTACTGTAGATCACGGTATTGGTCCGGATCCGGGCGTTCCTCCCGATCACCAGGTCCCTCAGGGGGATATCCCTCCCCGGAGCATAGTTCAGGATGGCCGAATCGTCTACTCTGGCTCCTGAACCTATCTTCACCGGGATATTCTCCCCTCCAGTCTAAGTAACTATTTAGACCGGGGATTTAAATTACAATTGAAGAAAACAATTGGTTTGCATGCGATTCCGGGCAGACTTTTCCCTGAATTCGGTGGAATTCTTATTAATTCGGAAGGGGAGGGGGGTGGGTGAGGGCCATTGTAGTCGGTATAGATGGTGGCGGCTGGAACTTCCTACTGGATTCCGCTTTGGCCGACTCCGGACGGGTATTCCGCGAGGTATCATCAGATTCCCCATCGGGTGACCTCATCTCAACGGTTCCACCGGTCACCGGCCCGGCCTGGGTGAGCTTTGCTACCGGGTGCAACCCGGGTGAGCACGGATGTTTTGGGTTCCTCATGCCCGCGGGTGGACTCACAGAAACCAGCCCCATCAACTCGAAAAACATATCCCGCCCGACCTTCTACGAGATACTTGAGAAGGTGGGGAAGAAATCCATCCTGATAAACCTGCCCTGCTCATACCCACCAAGAATACCGGGGGTGGTCATAACAGGACTCATGACCAGCGGAGACAGGTACATCTTTCCAGGGGGGATCGAGGATGAGTACCGGACGCTGAGGAAATACAGGCCCTTTCCCGACCAGGGACTGATGGCCAGGAGGAAGACCGCTGAACACCTGGAGGATATCCGGGACGTGGAGGAGAGGAGGTTCCGGTGCGCCAGGGAGCTCTTCGAATCGAGCTGGGACTTCTTCTTCGTCCTGTTCTCAGGCCTGGACTGGGCGCTCCACTCCTCAAGCGGCGGCCTGCGGGAGGCATCGGAAAATGCTGGGATCAGGCGTATCGTCGGGGACATCGGCCGATATCTTAACTGGTTTGTGGAGAATTGCCCTCCCGATGCATACCTGCTCCTGGTCTCCGATCACGGTTTCACCGATTACAACAGGACCTTTTACCCCAATGCCCTGCTCAGGGAGAGGGGTCTGCTGGACCTGACGGAGAGGGAGAGGGGAATCGAGGGACCGCACCGTATGTACAGGGAATACTCTTCCAGGTCCCTGAATCTAGGGGTACCCCGACCGTTCGTTTCCCTGCTCAGAAAATCACCTCGCCTCATGAACTTGGCCTTCAAGACCCTGGAACTCTCCCCCGTCCAGGTGAAGAGCAAGACGAGGCTGGTGCTCTCTGGGGATACCAGGGCAGCCTGCATATCTCCGGGCATGAGCCGGTACGGGACAGTGTATTTGTCGGAAAATGATGGATCACTCCTGGGGCGTGTAAGGGAGGAGCTGCTCGCCGCCCGGGATCCCTCCACGGGTGAGGAAATGGTGGACAGGGTGTGGACCAGGGATGAGATATATCATGGAAGGAGCTTGGGGCTCGGTCCCCACCTGGTAATCCGGGTGAGGGAGGGTTGCTGGGTAAACAATGACCTGACCTTCCCGAGGACGACTTCGACTGAAAGGGAGGTCAACCACGGTCTCCTCGGCATCTATGCCCTGGTGGCCAACGGTTATGCAGGGAATGCAGATTTCGGGAGGGCATCGATCGAGGACGTGGCCCCGACGGTACTGGCGAACTACAGTTTGCCCCTTCCAGGCTGGCTGGATGGCCGGCCCATTTTCAGGTTGAAGGGGTGATCCCGGCCTCGGGCCTGGTTCAAGCTTAATAGCCGCCTTGCCAGAGTTAATGGGGAAGAGGCAAGTGATTAGGATAACGGATTGTTCAGGGTACCAGGGGACCTGGGACGGGGTCTCTGAGGCCTCTCCTGCTGGAACCATCTTCCACAAGGATGCCTGGATCGGCGTGCTGGAGAGGAGCCTGGGCATTAGGGTCAAAAGGCTCGCTGCTGAGGAGGGCGGAGAAGTTGTCGGTATAATTCCCGTCTCGCTGAACATAACCCCAGACCAGTGGGGGAAAACACGCAGGCTACCGTTATCGGCTTCTTCCCCGCCGGTTAACATTGAAACCCCATATGGCGGTCCAATTGCCCTTCCGGGAAGGGAGGAAGCGGTTTTCCACCTGGTCAGGCACCTGCTGAGGAGGACGCCATCGACCAGGGTGATCTTCTCGCCCGATCCCGCAGAGGCTGAACTCACATACCCCGGGCTCGGGGGACTTGCGAAGGTCCAGACGAAGAGAACCTATATCGTGGACCTCGATCTCAACCGTGGGGCCCTTTGGAGCAATTGTAAAGGTAACATGAGAACCCACGTCAGGAAGGCGAGGAAGCTGGGGGTCAGGTTCACCACCTCGGACAGGTTCGAGGATCTTGATGATTTCCTTCGCCTGATTCGAATGACCTATTCCAGGGCGGGGTTTTCCCCCCTTCCCGGTCGGTTCTACCGCGAGGTCTTCGCCACCTATGCCGCCGAGGGCATGGCCATGCTTTTCTTCGCCGAGGTGGATGGGTACCGGGCTGCAGCCGAGATCTCCCTCATAGACGGGGACAGGCTCTACTCCTGGTCAGGGGGCTCCGATCAGGACTTCTGGAAGTTCCGGGCAAATAACCTCCTCAGCTGGGGCGTCCTGGACTGGGGGAGATCCCGGGGTCTGTCCATGGCCGACCTCTGCGGTGCCGGACCCCCCTCGATTGCCAGGTACAAGAAATCTCTGGGTGGCAGGGCATGCTCGTACCCCTTCATCGATGTTCAGGGCCGGATCTACGGTAGGGTGGGGAACTTACTGCAAGCGATCAGGGCTAGGGGGAATAACGCTTGAGGGTAGTTCACATCACGACCCAGCATCCGCCGATGGATGACCGAATATTTTACAAGGAGGCGATCAGTCTCCGCGATGGGGGTCACCAGGTCACCGTTGTCGCCGGGGGGTCCAGGGACAGAGAGGCAACGGTGGATGGAATAAGGATAATCGAGGTCTCCCCGGGCAGGGGCCGCCCCCGGGGCCTATTACGAAGAAGGAGGCTGACGAGGGTCGCTCTAAATCTGGCACCCGACGTGATTCATTCCCACGAGCCGGATTCCCTCGGAATCGCCTGCAGGGTGAAGGAGGAGAGGAGATCACGGGTAGTTTACGACGCCCATGAGAACTACCAGGGCCTGGCTGCAACCGGGGAGGGGTCCTGGATTAGGAGGAAGGCAATTGCATCCAGGCTAAGGGCCTACGAGGAAAGGTGCTGCCCCAGGGCTGATCTGATATTTGCGGCCACGGAACCCCTCGGCCACCTCCTCGAGATGCACGGCCCGGTGGTTAACCCGCTTTACAACTACCCGAGAACCGAGATCTTCCACCCGGAGGAGGACCCCGAAATTTCTAATAGGTACTCCGGGAAAAGTGTCTTCGTCTACGCTGGGAGCTTGAGGAGATCCCGTGGCCCCGGTAGGATGGTCAGCTCAATCCTCGAGCTTTCTAGGGAATACCCTGACCTGATGCTCTCCATCCTGAGCCCCCACCCCGTCGACCCTCTACTTGAAGGCCTTGACCCCATGGAAAGGGAGCACTTCGACTACCATGGTTTCATCCAGCACACCCGGGTACCCCGGTACCTGACAGTGGGTCTGGCCGGACTGGTCCTCCTTGATAGGATTCCCACCTACCAGATTGCCGCGCCCATCAAGATGTTCGAGTACATGGCCTGCGGCATTCCAGTAATCGCCACAAGGCTCGAGGAGCTATCCCGTTTCCTGGAACCCAACGACGCGGGCATCCTGGTAGGTGAAGATGACGATGAACTCGTCGAGGCAATGAGGACCATGCTCGATCATCCCGGAGTGGCCTCGGAGATGGGTGGAAGGGGAATGAGAGCCGTGGAGGGGAGATACAACTGGTCGGTTTCCGAGAGAACCCTGCTCCGTTCCTACGAAGATCTGGAATAGAGATGAACTAGGCAATCCTCGGGTTCACGCGGTAGCCCAGTGCGCCCTTCACGGACCAAGCGATGCTGTTTGAGATCTCGAATATGTGGGGCTTGAGGTCATCGACCCTCACCTCGTACCTCATGCAGGGGTCGAAAAAGTCACCCAGGAAATCTGGAAGGGCCCCGGGGCGCTGCGAGAGGTGCAGGATGTCCTGAGCCAGCCACCGGAACCTCACCCCTATGGCGTAGTCCTCGACGGGCTCGATCTCCTCCCCGGTGGCAAGCCTTGCAGCTAGCAGGGGGAAGTCGATTCCCGAGGCGATGGCCAGCTCCAGGGACGCCCAGAACCTGGGGTTGATCTCCATGAGCTTGAACCCGCCGTCCCTCTCGTCATGCTTGAACTCGACCATCGCTGCACCATGCCAGCCAACTGACTCAAGCATACGCAGGCCCATCCTCGTCACCCGGTTTGGCCCGATCGACTCCGCGACGGTGGCGGAACCCCCGGTTGGTGGAAGCTCCCTGAGCTCCCGGTGGGTGAAGACGGCCAGCGGATGACCGTGGTCAAGCAGTGCACAGACGGCATAGTTGGTGCTACCCGGGACTAGCTCCTGGACGATCGCGGAGGGAGTGTCCTCGAGGGCACGCCCCAGGCCCTCCTCATCATGGACGTAGAGGACCCTGCCTCCCATCCTCGGCTTAACCACCCTAGGGTAGGGGCCTCCATCCCTTGGGGTTTTCGGGACTGGCACATCCATCTTCCGTGCGAGGTCAAGGGTCCTCTGCTTGTCCGCCGCAACCGTCAATGTACCTGGCTCCGGTATCGCCATCGAGCAGAGGTTTGACAGCTCATCCTGGGATCTGGATATTGCCAGGGTGGACTGGTCACCCCCGGATAACAGTACGTCAGACTTTTGCCTGGCCAACTCCCTCTTAATCGCCGGCACGAAACCGGGGCTTCCCGGCCCGGGCGTTATGACCCCCGTGTCGCAGAAACGGGAGAAGAATCCCTGGCACCTTGGATGCTTCGAGCATGCGGTTACCCCGTATCCCTGGGAGCCGAGGGAGCGGATAACTGCAAGGGAGTGACGGACCTCAGCGTCAGTGACGAGGGCTCGCATGGAAACCACCACGACCATTTTCCCTGCCCATCTCCTCGCTGCCCCCGCCCACCAGTTCGAGTGCATTGTTGGCCATTCTATTCCTCCACCAGTCCGAGACCTCGCTTACCGTCCCTATGAATGCTCCACGTTTTTTGACCATGTCGATGATCCGGCTATAGATATCCGCCCACTCCCGGTAGAGCGTGTCGTCGAAGAAATTATTGTGCCAGAGGATAACGAGAACCCCTCCGTGGTCCTCCACGACGTCCAAAAGCTCCCTGAAGGTACCAAATAGCTTCTCCGGGGATACCTCCTGGTACCAGTAAAAGGATGAATCCATCAGTGAGAGAGGTACCTCCATTACGGGGACCTCCCTTCCAGCGACGGGGTCAAAGAGCATGAAGGGAAAACATGTACCGGCCCTGAAGCCGGCCCTCCCGTTATACCCGACAGAGCAATCACTTAGCAGCCCTGCCTCCTCGATTCTCTCCCAGCTTTCCGGTGCCCTGAATTTAAGGCGATGGTACCTAACGCTATGGGTTGTCAGACCCAGTGAGGACATGGCCCTCGCCTCGCCGTCAATTCTTGCGTCGCCAACCGTGTGCAGGCCCACCTCCCATCCTCCCCTGGAGAGATCCCTCGCCTCTCCCTGAACCTTTTTTGATTCGGCGATTCCGTAATCGTGCTCGGAGGAGCCATCCCTGAAAGGGATGAAGAAGAAAGATGACCTGACTCCCTTGCCCTTCTCGATCGACCTGATTTTGTCGAAGGTCCAGAATGGGCTTCTAAATCGCAAAAGGGCCCTTACAAACCTCGGGAGCATGGAGGGTATCGATGCCATTACCCTCCGGCCTCCCCGCCTTTTCATGTCAAACTGGTACCAGTTCAGGGCGGTCCTGGCGGTTATCTGGTCGATGTCGTGTGTTAAGCAGACGGCGAACCTGTGACCGCCGGGCCATTTTGGTTCAGAACTGGCAGTGCATCCGCATCTCTCCATCAAGCTGCCGAGGAACCGGGCCTGGGCGTCGACCAGCGGTTCCCGGTTGTTCTGATCTAGCTCCCCCCCGTCACCGCTATTCCCGCGGAGCTCCCGTGCGATTACCTCCCTGTAAAGACTGAGCTCGAGGAAAGAGGCGGAGATGGGGTCGATGTTGGTCTCGACTGCTTTTCCCTCGCTTGCGACCCAGTATTTTTCCCGCTCTGAACGGGCCAGAACCTCGTAACGATCGGGCGGGGAGGTCCTTGAACCCAGTATCACGGGAAAGCCGATCCCATCCAGATGGATCCTATCAGCACACTGTTGGTCCAGGGAACGCGCCGTCAGATAGTCCTCCCCGAATATGCCCGAGGGATGAATTAACACCCCACCGAGCCCCCTGGTTTTCTGGAGGTCTTCACCGGAGCAGTAGAACACCTTCGGCACATCTCCATCATGGCCGTGTGGACACGAGCCACACCGACACCTGGTCGATGATCTGATACCCAGGGCTGTCATCATAGTCCTGAAGGTGTAGGACAGGTGCGGATGGAAAGCGTGATTTTTGTGCAACAATAGGACTTGGTTCAACGCAAGCACTATCGACGAAATTACTTAAAACAGTAGCTGGGAGTATCCTATAATGCAGTTCAATCCGTGGCCCAAGCGATTCTCTGGGCAGGAACGGAGATAGGTCGAATGGATGTAACCCGCGAAGAACTGGTTGGGGACCTAAAGGATATCGGTATTGTGGAGGGAGATACCCTTGCCCTAGGAGTTTCCCTGCGGAAGGTGGGATGGATAGAGGGGGGTCCTGAGACCTTCCTGGAGGCGGTTCTTGAATCGGTTGGTCCTGGCGGAACGATATTCATGCCGACCTACACCCGGAATTTCCCGCTTCACCGACTGCGCGGGGGTTCAGCCTGGGGCCGGGCCAGGAGTGCAAGGAGCTACGTTTTCAACCCCGAAACGACGCTCCCCGTAACAGGTAAAGTACCAGTTACTCTCCTTGGGTGGCCCGGTGTCAAACGTTCCTCCCATCCCACGAACTCGATCGGCGCGGTTGGAAAACATGCGGGATACCTCGTCGAGGGGCACGATGAGCACTCTCCCGGGTACACCCCTTACCTGAAACTGGCCCAGCTCGGCGGTCACCTGCTATGCGTGGGACTCGACGGAAAACTGGTGGGCTTCAGGCACGAAGCCCAGTACCTGGCGGGCCTGCTAACCATCCTGCCACCGATATACGGGGTAAGGTACATCCGGCGTGATGGGACGACAGGGCTGTACGAGAAGTGGGACCTGGGGGGTTGCACGACCAGGCTGCCCGAGCTCAATGCCGGCTTCATTGAGAGGGGCCTCATTTCACCCGGTCGCCTGGGGAAGGCCGAAACACTGCTTGTCCAGGCCGATCCCGTTCTCTACCAGATGGCGTCGATGCTGCGCTCTGACCCCACCCTGAACCTTTGCCGGGATTATTCCTGTTACTGGTGCCGAGAGATCGAGAGGAAGCTAGATCTTTACCCCCATATTGAAGACCCGTGTGTATTTCAGAGGAACGGGCTACTGGCAAAGACAACGAGGTTGATCAACGCAGCCAGGACCAGGGCGGGAACCATGGTCCCTGCTTCCATCCTCTCCAGGGTCATGGCGAATATAATGAATCCACCAGGGAGCGATGCTGAAACCGTTTAATTGGCTTCCCTGAAATCCTTCATAAGCCCGCCGGATAATGAGTCTCGAGGAGAAAAACGCATGGTACTAAAGAACCTGGAAGGGGAGGACCTGTTCATCATCACCTCCTACTACCCTCCGCCATTCCAGGCCGCATCAAACAGGATCGTTTCGCTCGCGAATTACCTCCTGACAAAGTATCCGGGGGCCTCCATTGGCTTCCTGGTCCTTGGCAGGGATTCCCCAATCTCCGGAACCGGGGAGGGCTGGGAAGTCTCCTTTCACTCCTGCGGATTCAGGCCGACCCCGCTAAATCCCCTCTTCCTGCTCTGGGCGATATGGGTATGCGTCAGGGAGATAGGTGCCAGGTCTCCAAGACACGTCATGGTAACGGCCCCACCGGCCAATACGCTTATAGCCGGGATAATCGCCTCGCGGCTCCTCCACGTCCCCAACATCATCGATCTCCAGGATGACTGGGAGGGGGTGTATCTGGACAGCTTCCCACACGGGGGAGCTGCTCGGTGGGTATACAGGTTCGTCCTCGCACTATACGGAATGCTGGCCAGGTCGGTCTACGACTCGGCCATCTACATGCTCACGGCAGACGAGACCCTGGGCAAGATAGCCAGGAACCAGTACAGCGGGAGGATAGCCCCGGTCCTGAACGGGGTGGAGATGGAGGATCTGGCTATGACAGGAGAATCATCATTGCCCGCCAACGAGGTTCCACAGCTTGTCTACAGCGGGGAGCTCAGCTGGAGGCCTGGCGTTATTCACATCGTCGCACCACACCTCGGGAAGCCGGAGCACGGGGGGTGGCAGATCAACATAATCGGTGGGGGAACGGAGGAAAGCGTCGAGAGGTTGAAGTCCCTGTTCAACGGGGGCACGGCCAGGTTTCTCGGGTCACTTCCAAGGGCAGAGGCCCTTCGGCTAATAATGGGCTCGGACGCGGCCCTGCTCGCGATGACCGAGGGATCCCAGCTTGACCACCTCCTGCCGGTCAAGCTAATGGATTACCTCTCCTGCGGAACACCGGTACTGGCCGTAATTCCCCCGGATTCTTTCGCGGCCCGCAAGATCGAGGAGCTGTCCGCCGGTATCGTGGTATCCAGCCTCGATCCCGGTGGGATACCCGGGGCGCTCTCGGAGCTCAGGTCCCACGAGTGGAGAAAGAGGACTAGGAAGACGGGTCAAATGGCGGCTTCATTACTTAGCAGCTCGAAGCAATGGAGGAGATTTGTAAACAGCATCCCGTCAATCGTGGATGGGAACCGCTAGCGGCCAGCGATTCAGGTTAAAATCGTTGATGTAAATGGTTGAATCGACCGAGGGAGGCGTCAGTGGACCATCGCTCTACGAGCAGTTCATGAAGCTATGGAGGCAGTCCTCGGCATACCTCCTGGGTTCGGCTGCGAACAGGGCCATCGCAATAATACTGATTCCAATGTATACCAGGTACCTGACGCCTGATGACTACGGGGTTTTCGCAATCGTCATTGCTACTGTTGGTTTTATATCAGTGATCATGAAACTGGGAATGCCGGGGGCCTTCGTCCGGTTCTACGTTGACGTGGACGAGGAGAGCCCCCGGGGGGAGGTATTGAGCACATCCCTGCTCTTCACGGTTTTCTGGGCCCTGCTGGTCCTTTTCATATTGCTGCCCCTCACAGGCCCCCTTGGTAAAAACCTCCTGGGCAGGGAGGACCTGGGAATGCTGTTCTTACTGGCGTTCTCCTCCGCGATGGTGGACGCTGTATCGGCGATACTTCTTTCCCGCTTCCGGGCAAGGGGGAACGCAAGAAGATACGTTTTGTTCACGCTCGCCAGGTTCACCATTGGCGTTACGCTGAACATATTCTTCGTGGCCTTCCTGGGGAGGGGGGTAAGGGGGATATTCGAGGCCGGTATAATCTCATCAACGATAACCCTGGTTGCACTGGTTCCCATCTCGCTCGGCGAGCTGAGCAGGAGGGTGAGGCTGGACCTTCTCAGGTCGATGCTCCGGTACAGTGTGCCACTAGTCCCCGCAAGCCTCGCCGTGATAACGCTTTTCTACACCGACAGGCTTTTCCTCCAGTTCTTCAGGACCTCGAGCGAGGTGGGGCTATATAACCTGGGCTACAACATAGGTCTGGCGATCAACCTCATACTGGTAAGCCCTCTGTCCCTGGCCTGGGGACCCCTTGCATTCTCCGCCTACAGGGACAGGGAGAGCGCCACCAGGCTGTACTCTCGGGCACTTACATACTATGCCGCCATCGGGAGCCTGCTCTGTCTCGTCTTCTCCCTCCTTGCCAGGTCAGCGGTGGTGTTCCTCGCGACGCCGAGCTTCTACGATTCGAGCCAGGTAGTTCCCCTGATATCGATATCCTACTTCCTCAGCGGGTCGGTTATCGTCTTGGGCACCGGCATCAGGCTGGCGAAGAAGACCAGCTACATAGCGATTACCCACGTATCGGCGGCCTTCCTCAATATCGCGCTGAACTATCTTCTGGTCCCGCCGTACGGCATGATGGGGGCTGCGGCGACGAGCATGGCATCCTACCTCTTCATAGCAATCGTAATACAACGGCTCTCGTCGCGCTTCCTTTCAATCAAGTATGAGACGGGACGGCTGCTGAAAATCGCCCTGGCAACGGTGTTGACGGCCACCGTGGGGCTTCTATTAAGCCCATCGAACCCCGTTGTGGAGGCCATTCTTCGCTTTCTAGCCCTCGCGGTTTTTCCACTGGTCCTCCTGGCCTCGTCCTTCTTCACGGTGGATGAGAAAATACAGATGAAGAAGTTCATCCTCCACCCATGGAAGGTCATCAGGGAAAGTTAGACCGGGAATTCGATGCAGTACTTTTAAACGCCAGGGATCATTGTATCCAAGTGAAGCATCATGGGAAGAGGGATGTGCAGGGTGTTTGCATACTCCTCGACAAATCATCGACCTGGCCTAGCTCGATGAAGCTGGAGGATTATCCTGGTATAGAACCTGAGACCAGTCATATCTCCTGGCTTCCCCCTGCGTCATTTCTGAGGTCCATTAGGCAACTTCGTCCCAGGAAGAAGGCCCTCCTTTTCTACCAGGGTGACCGGGTAGGGGATGAGGGTTACCTTCGAGGACGCGGGAGGCTGGCGATATTGCTGCTGGGCAGGGCAGGGGCCAAGGGTCTTGTCGACGGCGAGGGGAGAGCCGTGTACCTCGCCGATGGCCAGCTGCTTGCGATGACCATGGCGACTATTATCGAGGGGATCCTGGCGGCTATTGCTTCCGCAGTCCTGGTCCCGGCAACGGTTCTGTTCGTGGGCACGCTGGCATATTTGGGAAGAAGGCGGGAACCTCCCCGGAGGGTCGACTGCCCGGAAAAAACGAGGTTTGCCTACCTGAGGACGGACCTCTGGTCAATGACATGGGGAGGAGCGGCAACGCATATCAGGGAGTTCTCCAGGGCGGTCGAGAATCTGGGCGCCGAGGTGCACATCGTCACCAGCCAGGAGGTACTGGGACTAGAGGGAGTTGACCAGCGGATCATCCCGCCTCCGGGTAGGCTCGCGGTACTAAGGGACATTCAGATACTAGCGTACAACTTCACTTTCACGTTCAGGGCCCTGGAATACATCAGGGGCGTGGGGGGCGTGGACGTGATCTACCACCGCTACGGGGCCTTCAGCTGGTGCGGCGCGATGCTATCAGTCCTGCTCAACATACCACTGGTCCTCGAGTTCAACAGCTCCGAGGTCTGGTGGGCAAAGAACCTCGAGAACGAGTTCCTCCTCCGTATCCTTAAAGCCTCAGAGAGAACCGTTCTGGCATGCTCCGACTGGATTGCAACGGTTTCAAAGGTGCTTAACCGCGACCTTATCCTGACGGGGGTGGATGAGGGCAGGGTCTTCGATAACCCCAACGGAGTTGACCCCTCCCTTTTTCCCCCCGTGGCAGCCCAAGAAAACCGGGGCGGGGAGCTTGTCGTTGGATTCACCGGAGTGTTCGCGGAGCACCACGGCGTAGAAATCCTTATCGAGGCCTTCCGAAGGGCCGAGTCGGGTGAGAGAGATCTTAAACTGCTGCTGGTAGGTGGGGGAAGGCTTGCTGATAGGGTACTGGCCCTGGTGCGGGAAAAGAACCTGGAATGGCATACCAAGCTGACGGGGATGGTTCCCCACGGAGAGGTTCCTGAGTACCTCCTCTCCTGCGATATTCTGGTACTGCCCCACCCGAACATGGGTGATGGTTCCGAGTTCTTCGGCTCGCCAGTAAAGCTTTTCGAGTACATGGTATCTGGCAGGGCAATTCTCTCCACGAGCGTAGGGCAGATGGGTAGGATCCTCAAACACGGGTCAACGGCGCTTCTGGTCGAACCCGGGGACCTTGAAGGCATGGCCGAGGGCATCCTGGAGCTCGCCGGGAATCCACCTCTTCGGCGCAAAATGGGGAAACAGGCGAGGAAACTCGCACTCCAGAGGTACACCTGGGAGGAAAACGCCAGGAGGGTGCTCAGCAGGATTTGCCGGGGGAAGGCCGAGTGACCGGGATCTGCCCGGCCCGCGTGATCGGTGAGCTGGTGGGCAGGTGCGGGGTCCTCATTCGGCAGGGAAGGCTGAGGTTAAGGCCAGTCTTACTCAGCGACGGTGATTTCTGGGAGGCAACCGGCATGAACCCCGGGGATCTGCGGGGCCTTCTGCCAAACATGCCCTGCGATCCCGACCGGCTCGGTGAACTGGCGGATCTGGTTATGGAGAGGTACCCCGGATCTGCGAGAAGGGCTGTGGCGAGGGCGAACAGTATATGCGAGCATAAATTCGACCTACTCGGCTCCGGGGAGGTGGAAGTGGACCCGCTTGACTGGCACAGGGATTTCAAGAACGGGTTTGACTGGGACCCGAGACGATGCTACACAGGGACCTGGGACCACGTTACGACGTATTTGAGGAGGGGGATATCGGCCGATGTAAAGGTTCCTTGGGAGCTCAGCAGGTTCCAGCACTCGACACTTCTGGGCAGGGCATATCTGCTCACGGGAGACGGTAAATATGCAAGGGAGTTTAGGATCCAGGTGGAGGACTGGATCGCAAATAATCCGGTCGGGCTGGGGGTGAACTGGGCCTGTACCATGGACGTTGCGATAAGGGCCCTGAACTGGGTCTGGGGATACCTGCTGCTCCGCGGCTCGAGTCTTCTCACAGATGAGTTCCTGACCAGACTGCTCAAGTCCCTCTACCTTCACGGCCGCTTCATCGCCAGCCACCTGGAAGTTGGTTCGTACGGCAACCACTACGTGGCCGACCTGGTCGGGCTGGTGGCACTGGGATCCCTCTTCCCGGGGGTCGAGGCCGATCTCTGGTTGGAGGACGGGATGCGGAGAATTGAGGGGCAGATCGTCAGGCAGGTGGGAGGGGACGGAGTCCACCTCGAATCCTCCATCTCCTACCACAGGCTCGTGGCTGAGGCCTTTGCCACCTCGATGACCTTCGCATCCCAGGCCGGTACAGGGGTCTCCCCGGAGTACAGGTCGAGGCTCGGTGCGATGATGGAGTTCGTGCGGCATTACACAAAGCCGGACTCACTGAGCCCGGTAATAGGCGATGCCGACGACGGGAGGATTCAGGCGATGTCTGAAAGGGACGTGAGGAACCACTCGTACCTCCCGGATCTGGGTGCCATTCTTCTTGGAAGGCCGGGCCTGGCATGCAACCCGGGGCTGGACGAGGAGGTAATCTGGCTACTGGGCCCTGATTCTCCCGGTAGATATCCCTCCGGCAAGCTGAAGGAACCGCCCCTTTCCAGGGGCTTTCCGGTGGGGGGTTTCTACGTTATGAGGGAGGGTGACCTCTACATGATAGTAAGGTGCGGACGCCCCCAGCCGGGTGCTCCCGGTGGACACGCCCACTGCGACCAGTTCAGCTTCGAGCTCCATGGCGGCGGGAGGACCTTCATCGTGGATCCAGGAACGTACCTCTACACGCAGTCTGCGTCCTGGAGAAACCTCTTCAGGAGCAGCGCGTATCACAATACCGTGGTGGTAGACGGGGGCGAGATGAACGGCTTCGACGAGAGGGACCTGTTCAAGCTCGAATTCAGGTCGGGCCCGAAGGTGCATTCATGGGTTTCCTGTGATCGGTACGATTTCCTTGACGCGGAGCACCTGGGCTACTCCAGGGGAACGGAGAAGGTAGTCCACAGGAGGCAGGTGCTCTTCGACAAGGTCGGGGGCGCCTGGTGTATCAGGGATGTGGTAAGTGGCACCGAGACCCACAGGTGTGATTTCGTTCTGCACCTGGCTCCGCTCCCGTTGGAGAGTCTGGGGGTTGGGGATGCAGGTCTGGTGCTGGGGGGTGGCAGGTCCCGCCTTGCGGTCAAGCAACTTGGTAAACATTCGGACGAACTGAGAATAACTAAAGGCTGGATTTCCCCGAGCTACGGGGTCAAGGAGGAGGCCCCCGTGGTCACCCTGTCAAGGGAGGGCAGCGTTATCACCTTTGAAATCCTGTTCAAACTCATTGTGGAGGACCAAGCGGAACCCGACCCGGTCTCGGGGTCTCGTTGCCTGGAGATCATGGATCGGCTGGAGGTATAGGGCGGGGGGTGATGGTAATTGACACCAAGACCGAGGGTGGATGTCGTGGGGCTCTTCCCAGGCACCACGGGCGGTCCATCCGTCTACGTCCACAGGCTATCGGATAGGCTTGAGGAAGAGGGTTTCGAGGTACGGAGGCAACCCGCCTACCCGCCAGGGAGGAAGGGTCTCGCCCGGGTCTCCCCATCACTTTCAAGGTTCATATTTCATTTTCGATACCTCGGTGGCGACCTTATCCACCTGAATTCCCGCAACTGGAAGCTGTTACTGGGCGTGGCTCTGATCTCCATGGTCAGGCGGAAAAAGTGGATAATCACCATCCACGGTAGCTTCCGGCGTTGGCCTTTCAGGCACGGTACTGGATTTCCCTCTAGGTACGTCAGCGGGCTGGCTGAGTCAATGGTGAAAAGGGCTCTGCAAACAGCGAGCACCGTCGCCGTGGTTAACAGGGAGCTTTTCGGCGTCGTGGCGGGGATGGGAATTCCACCAGACAGGATCAGGGTAACCTCACCCTTCATCCCACCCCGGGCCGTGGATATAACGAATGAACTTCCCGGGGATATCGCCAGATTTGCAGAAGACCACGAGCCGGTGCTGCTGAGTTTCGGGTCAATCGTGCGAGCCGGCGATATCGATGTCTACGGCGTGGACCTGATGATCCGAGCCCTCTCGTCGGTGAAGGTGTCGATGCCATCTGTCGGGCTCCTGCTGCTAATCAACAGGATATTCCCCGGGGAGAATGAGTACTTCAGGATTTTGAAGCGATCCATCAAGAGTCGTGGCCTGGATCGAAACGTGATGATCTGCGAGGCACTCCCCACAGCGGCGCCCCTCTACCCGGCTGGGAGCGTTTTCCTCAGGCCCACCTCCACCGATGGAGATGCCATCTCCGTCAGGGAATCCCTGATGGCCGGTCTACCCGTCCTGGCAAGCGATGCATCCCCACGCCCTCGGGGCACCCTGACCTTCAAGAGCCGGGACGCTGATTCCTTTGCCGCTGCCCTCATGCTGGCTCTGGGGGAGCTCCCGAAGCTTAAGAGGAGGTTAAGAAATCCTCCAGATAGTGGGTGGAGAGAGGTACTCTCGATTTACCTAGAGCTGACCGGCTGAGGCCCGGCGTATCGCTGGCAATATGGAATCTCTCACGATGCTCCTCCAGGAGTAGCGGGCGTCAAGTCCACCGGGGGCCCGCGATGGGCCCGGCTTCCCCAGCAGCTCGACTACCCTCCTGACGAAGGGTTCCAACTCATCCTCTATGAAAAGGTGGCTTCCGGGGATATCCCCGCTCAGACCCTCCGCCCCGATTGTGGTGGAAATCACCCTCTTCCCGCATGCAATGCTCTCCAGTATCTTGAGGCGAGTTCCCCCTCCGCTGAGGAGCGGACATATGACGAGGTCGGATAGGTTGATCAGGTCGTTAATTCTGGGAACCTCGCCCGTGAAGAAAATGTTGGGTTCCTTCCAACCAAGCTGCGGGGGGTTTCGCCCGGCTATCACGAATACTGCACCTGGGAGCTTGGCTCCCACCCCTGGCGCGATCTCACCCTCAATCAGGGCCAGTGCCTCGGAGTTCGGAGCGTAGTTATAATTGCCGAAGTAGAGAACTACTTGCCCTGGAGGTATTCCCAGCTCTTCCCGCGCCTTCCCCCCCGCATCTGGATCGGGCCTGAAGGTTCCCTGGTCGTACCCGTTCCTGGATATTATGATCTTCTCCGGAGAGATGCCGAGGTCGATGATCATGCCTCTATCAACCTCGGAGACGCTGTAGACGAGGTCAGCCTTTCTGCAGGCCATGGTCTCGATAACCTTGACAAGGGGCCAGACCGGACTTCTGGTCCGCCGGTAGCGGACGAACTCCGCGTTTTGTTCGTCCAGAAGGAGGGGTTTTCCGGTAATGAGCTTGATGAGCAGGCCCTGGAGACACGGGAGGAAGGTGTGGACGAAGATGCAGTCGAAGCCGACCTCCCTGTGAATTTTAAGCATTCTAGTTAAGATCTTTGGAGACGCTATCTTGCCCAGACGGCATCCTATTTTTACCGGGTGTATCTCCCCCGGATAGCCGGAGCTCTCAGATCCACATGCCTTTTCCAGGGGGTGGACGAAGTGGGTGCAACAGAACTCGGCGACGCCCCGGGAGACCTCGAAAATCCTTCGCTCGGACCCGCTGGTAGGGGGGAAGGCATCGTGGGGGGATAGGAACAAAACAACGGGTTTTTTTGAATCCATGTTCTTCGTCTGCCTTGGGATGACACCTATCTTTTACACCCCTCACTTATTAGTGAACCCCGGGATAGTCCTGCGGCGAGCGTGGGGGAGTTCCCCCTCGTGAAGGTCCGGTGGGTGAAGGGGATTAAATCTCTGCACTAACCCTTCCAACAAGGTCGATGAGAAAGTCGCTCATGTCGACTGTATCCTGGAGCAGGAAGGCCCGCCTGGAATTCCATTTTTCACGGGTCATCGGGTTATCAAGGAGGACTTTCGCCGTTCCGATGGCCTCGGATATGTCCACCTGGTAAGCAAGCCGGTATACCCTAGCAAGGACATCAAGGTATCGAAGTCGGAGGCTCGAGGCAAATACTGAGGGAATCCCCAGGACAGCCGCCTCAGCGGCCATCGACGCCCCATCCCCGAGGTATAGGTCGGCCTGCGAGATGATATCGTGGATCTTGGCAGGAGGTGCCTTTATGGCGTACTTACTGCAAGATGCTGGGAGTGAACCCTCGCTGGAGATTAGAACGGTTCCGTACATTTCAAGGGCCTCGACGATCTCGGTTAAAATACATCCCAGCCCGCCGTGACCGACATCGTGGGCGGCGGACCATGAAACTGTTCTTACCAGGGAAAATCGTTCCCCGCGGGAAAGCCCGACTTCCTCCAGCGCCCCCGGATCCGGTGAGAAATGCCTGGGATGCAGGTATATCAGCTCCTTGAATCCCCGGTAGGTGACCTGGCCAGGCCCAAGGTCGTCCGGGTAACACTCGGGCGTGCAGATAACATCAGCGGCGGGGAGGGTCAGGGAGTTCTGCAGGAGGGCGTGTTCAGTGTCCAGAAATACTATGCTTCGCTTCCCCATCAACCTGCCAATCTGGGCCACCAGGGGATTGGACTCTCCGATGAGGACGTCTGGGTTAAATGAGCGGGCCTCCCTAAGGACCCCGACATACCTCCCCATCCATTCCCTCGCCAGGCCAGCTCCCGATGATTGCCTGCCGATTCTCTTGAAGGTAATTCCGTAGTACTCAAGGAGGTCCAGGGCGACGTCCTTGTCCCTCGCAATAATTAGAACCTCGTTGCCGTTATTCTCCAGGTGGTCTATTAGCCCCCTGAACATGTGAACGTGAACGGGATGTGTCAGGTCGAACAGATACCTCAGTCCAATACCCCGGTCAGTTACTTATCTACCATTCCTCATCATGTCGGCCAGGAACCCAAAGAGTATGATCTGCAGCCCCACAGTTATCAGCAGGAACACCGTCCTGAAGCCCAGATTGTTCGAAAGCCACGGAAGGGCATCCCTTGTTAACAGAAGGAGGAGGCCCAGCAATACGCCAATAAGAGCCAGGGAGGCCCCGAACCCCCCGAAGAACCTCAGGGGTTCGTAATCCCTGTATATCCTGACCATCGTTATTATGGCCCCGGAGGCGTATGACACGACGCTCTTGACGGCCTTGGACTGGCCGTTTTCCCGGGGGGTGACCCTTACATCAACCTCAAGTATCCTGAAACCCTCTCTTGAAGCCCGGATTATCATCTCCCGGACGTAGGTTTTACCCGAGGTCAGCCTGAGCCCGGTGGCTACCTCCGGGGTCATGGCCCTGAAACCGGTCTGCGCATCCCTGACCTTGGTGCCTGCGAGCTGGTTTGTGACCTTGGTGAGCAGCCAGTTGCCGAATCTCCTAGAGGGCTTTGGCCTCCACCCTTCGTAGATCCTCGTTCCGATGACGAGGTCAGCCTCGTCGTCCAGCACGGGCTGAATGATTTTCCTTATGTCCCCCGGGTCATGCTGACCGTCGGCGTCCAGCTGTACGATGACCCTGGGGTCTTCCCTTGCTGCCTCGCTAAGCCCGGTTCTCACGGCCTGAGCTACCCCCTTGTTTACCCTGTGCCTGACCACCCGGGCACCTGCTTCCTGGGCCACGGTAACCGTGCCGTCTGTTGAGCCGTCATCTATCACGATAACCTCGGTACGGAGACCTCCGAGTCTCTCAAAGCATCCCCTTACCACCTTGCCGACGGACCCCTCCTCGTTGTAGCTTGGGATGATTATGGCGACATCCGGTGATTTCCCCTGTCTGGGGCCAACCATGTAACAGAAGGGGCACCGTTGTTTATTAGCTCTCCCATTAGCCCCCGACCCGAGGGGTTTTTTCCCCATGAGAGCGTTCTAATCCTGGTGCAAACCCAGGGAGTACACGATGTATAGATCATTTTCCATGGTTTTCTCGAAGATCCCGTCGAACTTCTCCTCCAGTTCTGCGGGATCGTCCATCTCCTCCCCCCTAATTCTGGGAGCCTCCTCCCGGTTCAGGACGAG
>Ga0180434_10000519_pt1 | contig 56755 bp, 46 predicted proteins | sample SS_ome_7_FD_132453 | JGI IMG/M metagenome (GOLD analysis project Ga0180434, IMG submission 132453) | Hypersaline lake sediment archaeal communities from the Salton Sea, California, USA - SS_1_D_2 metaG | ecosystem: Environmental > Aquatic > Non-marine Saline and Alkaline > Hypersaline >...
ATGGCGGATAGACCTGGAGGTGTTCGACTGCACCGTGTGCCACGGTGAGATGGAGACGGGGCTGCACGGGGTTGTGGGGCACGGGGAGTGCCTGGCGTGCCACGGGGAGCACCTGTGGAAGCCTGCCGAGCGTGAAACCTGCACCGCGTGCCACACCGGCCGCGAGGACCACTATCCCGGCACCGGCTGCGTCTCCTGCCACTGGGATAACGGAATCTCCGGATAAACTATAAATGCGCGATTTTCTGTATAAGATTAATACAAGGAGGACGATGTGAAAATTGGTATCGGCAAATGGCTCCCGTTGACCATTCTCGCTGTTTTACTGCTGGCTATGAATCTGCCGGCTGAGGAGACGGCTGAGAAAGCGGAAGAAGTCAACAAGTACATTGGCGATAGCGCCAAGAAGTGTAAAATGTGCCACAAGGAAGAAGTTGCCGCGTGGGAAAAGTGGGGAATGGCCAAAACTTTCGATGTCCTATCGGAAGAAGACAAGGCTAAAGACGAATGTATTCGTTGCCACGTGACCGGCTTTGGCGAGAAAGGCGGCTGGATTTCCGCCAAAGACACGCCCGCCCTGATGCACATCCAGTGCGAAGCATGCCATGGTCCTGCCGGAGGTCACATGAAGGCGGGCATGGACAAGGAAAAGCGGGCCGCCACGCAGACGGCGCCAGACAAGGAGGACTGCCTGGCGTGCCACAACGAGGATTATCCTGATTTCGAGGGTTTTGACTACGATAAAGCGCTGAAGGAAATCAAGCACTGGAGCGATCCTGAGGAGTAAGTCATTCAGTGTTGGCTCGCTTGAATGGCATCAAACAACACGTTGATCTCTGATGGGCGAGCGGATGTTTTATCCTCAATATGGTGAAGGCCATTGTGAATGATGAGCGTCAAAGCCAGGCCGGTGCCGGTATTGCGCAATGGGCGAAGTGGTCCGGCCTGGCGTTCGCTCTCCTGGGCTTACCGTTTAGCGTATATTTTGGCGGATACCCGGGATTTCTCTTTTTTAAGAGTTTTCGCTGGTTTCCCTTAGATTTGGTCGTGAGGACTTACTTTGGAGCGGTCGTAGGGATTCTTGTGTCAATTTTCCTTTTCTGGGCCTTTGGAACCGTAGCGGGAGCCTTCATATGGTGGCTTTTCACTCGGAAAACTGAGCGTAAGACAGCGCTATGAGCGCACGTAAGAGCCCACTGCAACCAGGCCGAGGCGGTGTTTTGCTAGGACTAATCGTCTTTGTATGCGTGGGCGCGGCCCTCCTAATAGCAGGATATGCGACTCCCGCACAGGAGGAGCTTCCTGTTGAGCGGCACGAAGACCCGGAGTTTGAGCACTTGTATATGGGCGTAAGTGAAAGCTGCCTGATCTGTCACGGCGACTTCGCCTTGTTCGAAGCCAAAGGGCCTGACCGCAAATACTACTACATCGACCGCGCGGTTTTTGGCAGGTCTGTGCACTTCGAATTAGGGTGTATTGGCTGTCACGAGCCGATGCGTGTTGGAGTTCACGCGCGGAGAATAAAGGGCGAAGTTACTGACGAGGAAACGGAGGGCTTGCAGAAGAAGGAACTGTTGAACCTGCGAACCTGTGAAGGCTGCCATTTTGAAGAGCACAGTCAGTATCGCCAGAGCGTCCATGGGTTGGCAGCCTTGAGAGATGGTGTCGCAGAGGCTCCCCTGTGCGTGGACTGCCACGGTAGCCACTATATATTGCCTTCGGCGGACCCACAAGCACACACCAATCCTTCAAACGTTCCGGTTCTCTGCGACGGGTGCCACGGAGACTCTTTAATTAACGCCAAATTTGGGCTCAACCCGGAAGTGGTGGCCTCGTATGGGGAGAGCTTTCACGGCAAGAAAGAAGCGCTGGGCGCCCGGCGGATGCCGGTGTGCATTTCTTGCCACGGCGTCCATCTCATTTATCCGGTGGACGATGAGAGATCAATGGTAAACGACGCCAATATCAGCCGTACATGCGGCCAGTGCCATCCTGGTGCAGAACGAAGCTTCAAAGCTGCGTTTACGCACAAGAAGCTATCCTCGGTCGCCAGGGCGGTCCTTTTCTACGTTGAACAGATCTATCTCTGGATGATATTCCTCGTCATAGGCGGAATGCTGTTGTTTATCTCCCTTCACCTTTTTTATCACTTCCGCAAGCGCTCTGAGACTTCTTGATGGAAGCTGCAACGGAAAATGCGACAGTGGGTACCGGTTCTGAGGAGACACCCCGGTCCAGGTATGCGCGATGGAACTCCAGCCAACGATGGCAGCATGCGGTGCTGATGGTGAGTTTCCTGCTTCTGATCGCAACGGGCTGGCCACTACGCTTCGCCCACCTTCCCGCGAGCAAATACGTAATGTGGATTTTCGGCGGGGTTAAGGGTGCGGGAATCATCCATCGTGTCGCTGCGGTTGGGCTTATTGGTGTATCGGTTTATCACGTAGGCTATCTCGCAAGGCAATTCATGCGGGGTGTCCGCTCGATGCCGATGATGCCTTCTTTGAAGGATGTTCGGGACGTATTCGCGGACGTGGGTCTTTATATAGGCTTTCGTGAACGTGGAGCGCGTTATGGGCGGTACAACTACTTGGAAAAATTCGAGTATCTTGCGCTTATCTGGGGTAACGCGGTGATGATCCTGACAGGCCTGGTGCTCTGGTTCCCGCGCTTTTCCACCGAGCGCTTCTTCTCTTGGATACAAGACCTGGCACTGTTGCTTCACGACTACGAAGCTTGGCTTGCCGGACTTGCCATCTTTATCTGGCACCTCTATTGGGTTCACCTTAATCCAAAGGTCTTCCCGATGGATACGATGTGGTTGACAGGGGAAATGTCAATGGATGAGCTCAAGGAGCATCGTCCCGAAGAGTACGAAGAGCTTCAAAAGGGAGGAAAGCTCAAGCAATGAAATCCGGTGAGAGAGTATTCACGGTTATCGCGATACTGCTTGTTGGCATAGCCAGCTTTGGAGTCGGGTGCAACCTGGTGTCCCTTCCCGGTCCGGCTGAACTGGAAAGAGCTTTTGTTGGCCCCAGCAACAACATTATCGCCGTGGACACTGGGAGAGAGTCAGCGTTGACAGTACATACCGATGAGCTATTCGTAGGCGGCGATGTGTGCGCGCGGTGCCATCCTGAGCCTGGCACGGACGCGGATTGGGACTTTGAGACTCGGCATTTCCATGGTAGCAGGCCCTGCGCTGATTGCCACAGCAGCAACTTTCCCACTAAGGAGCAGGTAAGCGAAGCAGTTGGCGGGGGAATTGGTCTAAACTTCAGCCATGACCAACACCTGAAGCTGCACCGTGCCGAGTGCGGGGCATGTCACGAAATGAACGTGCATCAGCACGGTGTGATTGCCTCGATGGTGACCTGCCGGAACTGCCATATGCAGATGGGCGGGCCAACAGAATGCTCGGAATGCCATCCTCACTGGGAAGAGATTATGCCTTCCTTTCACCGTAACGTGGACATTCTCAAGACTCACGGCAAGGTGGCACGTGATACCGAAACCGACTGCACCCGATGCCACGTGCAGAGAGGATACTGCCGGGATTGCCATGCCAACAGGATGCCGCATCCGGAAGGATATCACCGGCGGCACCTTGAGGAAGTGATAGGACATCCAGAGACCTGTGCTCCCTGTCATGGTGCTACCCCGTGCCGGTCCTGCCACGCGAAGCACGGCATCGTCATCAACGAGACGGAGGATTAAAGAAGGTTCTTATAAGAATCCGCGGCCAGTCGCTGCGAGTTATCGGGCATATCTTCGCTTCCAGTGGCTTTCAGCTATGCTCGGTCCGATGCGGCAGGCAGTTTCATTGTCCGTGAGTAAAATGGCTATCGAAAATATGGCCGCATTACGTAGTATGGCAAGACCGCGCGGAAGCTGTCGGCCCTTTAAGGATGCGGCTTTTAGCTGGGGCTTGACAGGTTAAATACTACAGCGTGAAGCTATAGCCCAGCAGAATTTCCAGGTCTGAGTTGTCGAAAAGCGGGAAATAGTCCGCATCTTCGTTGGTGTAGGTCAGGCGCAAACGCCACGGATTACCCGTGTTGCCCCATTTTATCTCGCCGCCCATCCGCCACCAATCGGCCTGTTCCGGCCCGTCTGCATCCCACCAGTCGCAGAATAGCTCTCCCTGGTTGCTATCTGACTGCCAGGAGTATGTCGCGCCTAAACTGTCCGAATCGGTATTCCAAGCTCCCCCGGCGTAGTCGCTATCGGCGTCCCAGTGGTTGTAGCGCAGATTGATCCGGCTGCACTCGGAAGGCGTCCAGTTCAGTGCAGTGCCAAAAAGCCAGCTGTCGCCGCCGCTAGGGCCATTCGACCAGTCGGAGTACGAGTGATTTAGGTTAACCGTAACTTCCTGTGAGAGCGGCACATAAAAGAGCGTGTTGTAGCTAAATGTGCGATCTCGCCTTAACGCGATTGTGCCGATGGGCGCTGTGCCCATGGCGTCATCCATTCGGCGCAGCTTCATTCCTCCGGCAAACCAAGCGCCGTGGTTGCCCAGATCCACGCGGGTGTTTATATACCAGGTGTTCGCATCCACAGTCATCGGATCGTAGTACGGGGCCCAGTTAAGAGGTGTAAGCCCTTGAACGTACGAAAGCCCGGTCACACCCGGAACCTCGTAGGTTAGCCGCCGATAGCTGTAGCTCTCGTACTTCCAGCCGCCCTCCAACAGGCGTATACCGCCCGTAGAAGTGCGTAGGTTAATGCCGTAGCGGTTGCGCACACCCCAGTGCGAGTTAAGCGTTGCCGTTTCCTCGTAAACACGGCGGTGGTAGTAAGTGCGCAGATCTATTGGATTGTGTGCCGAAAAGCGGTGTTTCCATTCAACTTCAAAGTCGTTGCGGCCCAACTCGCCCGCGTTCAGATCAGCGGTGTCAGAGGCCATGCGCCTGAGTCCTGCGGATATCCAGTCTGAAGCGGAAGGTTGCCACCCCAGTGTAAGGTCAACGCCCTCGGCCGCCGCGTGGTTCATTCCAATCCGCGGCTCATGCCGCTGCTGCACCCATGCGCCGGCCTGAGCTTCCCATTCGCCGCGCTGGTACAAGTAGTCCATCCACGCGCGGCGTGTAAGCTCGTCGACTGCAAGACTGCTAAGGGGCTCGCGGTCAGCGGTGTATTCTGAAATTCCGAGGGCGAATTCGCGATCGCGCCCCAGCCAGAGCTCAAGCTCCGCATCTTGCGTCAGATGCCGCGAAAGGCTCCACGCGAAGCCAGGAACTGGTGCCTGGTTCAGGTTCTGAGTGCGCTGGCGTGCAATATTGAAGTGGCCTTTAATGTGGTCGCCCGTCGTCCAGGCGTCGAAATACATCCGGTCCTTACTGAGAAACTCTCCTCTTACGTCAAAAACCGCGTTCGCGCAATCGTAGAAGCGCATGTCCAGTTCGGTAAGGCTTAACGGCCAGCTATCGCGATGGAGCCGTTCCCCGAAGCTAGTTGCGTCATCGCGAGTATGCGCGATTGCTGCGACTTCGATGTTGCCCTGCAGTATCAGCGCTTCCTCGTAGAGCGCGTAGTTGTCCTCAAAAAAAGGATTCTCAACCGGCTCTTCCGCGAAAGCCGCGGTGCACATAAGTGTTGCTAGCACACAAACAGTTGCGATAAGTCTCATAGCCGACTCCTTAGTTGGGGCTATCGCAATAACAGAAGATTCTGGTTGCTGCCATGTACCTGGCTGTGGCAGCCCGCCGTCCAGCAAGTCATTCCGGGTTTATGGTTGGTGCGGTCTGTGTGGCACTGTAAACACAGGCCATTGCCGCTGACCTTTAGCTGCGCATGGTTCGCGCTGCCGTGGGGATCGTGGCAAGCGGCGCACCCTCCGTCGCCGAGATCGCTGTCGGCAGCAAGGTGTGAGTAGATATACGGGCCTGTTGCGGCGGCGTGGCATCGCCCGCAGGACTCCCATCGGTCTTTGTTCCACGACATCGCGCCATTTGCGCTGTGGGGATTGTGGCACTGCGTGCAGGTTTTACTCTCGTCCAGCACCGGATGGTGCGACGGCCCGTCGAATAGTTGGACAACGTGCGAATGGCAATCGGCGCAAAGGTCAGGCTGTTCGCTAGAGACCTGGTGCACGTGCTTCGTTCGATCGTGCGGCTCGTGGCATGTTGTGCATCCGACCTGCGCGAGGCCGTGGGCACTCTCTTGCCAGTCCTTCACGTCGCGAGTCTTACGGTGGCAGTCCATGCAAACGGCAAACTGCCGGTAACTTCGCTTCGCGCCTTCAAAGCGTACGAGTGCCGGCCAGCGCGCATCCTCGGTATCGCCCATTATTTCCGTATGCACACTACCGGGGCCGTGACAGGCTTCGCATCCTACGTCCGACAGTGGCGCGTATTGCTTGCCAAGTGAGAGTGCGTGGAGTGTGCCAAGGTACCTTTCTTTGAAACCCTCGTGGCACATCAAGCATGATGCTGTCCCGATATAATCTGCCTCAAGCTCTTCCAACAGCGCAGCCTTGGGCGTAACAGACTCGCGGTAAGTGAAAACAGGCGCAGCGTCTTCCTCCGCGTCTCCTTCTTGAGCAGGAGCGGCAACCGAGAGCATCACCGCCGCGAATAAGGCTAATAGAAACGTGCACGAAAGCAGAAAGTGTTTCATGTTAGTCCCCCGAAAGCACGGGGTTCGCCAGAATACCGCGGCCCGTGCAAGCTAAGCCGAATTCGATTGTAGCCACTCACGTGGTAATGTCAAGAGACTGTCACCGTTTTGTCGGATTGTTGACGGGTGCCGCCTTCGGGGATAGAATGTGGCGCTTGTCCTGGAAAACGTCAGATGTTGCCCTTTAAGCGTTGCTGAATATTTCCCCGAGCGGGAGATTATAGTATTGCTTAAGGGTAGTAATACTGATCTAACAGACATTTCTGAGGAGCGCATGACCGAACTTGGCGTTGTATTTCTGCGGGTGGCGCTATTCACTTACGTCGCGTCCACGATTATCTATCTGGCTTATGCGAGCTTTCTTAGGCGCAAACTGGTAGGTTTGCTCGGCTTTATCGCTTTGCTTCTAGCCTTTGCCGCTCACACCGTATTTCAGGTTGTGCGGATTTCCGAATACTGGCATCAGCACCAGGCTTTTATTCTGCCGACGGCTTCGCTCTTTGAGGCTATCAGCTACTGCGCTTGGATGATTGCGCTCGTCTATCTCATCGCCGAGCGTTTCATGCGCACTCGTCTTTTCGGCGCCCCCGTTGCTGGAGTAACTGCACTGATGTTAGGTTACGCTATGATGTCAGGAGCAGCTCTAGCCCCCCGCGCTCTAATGCCCGCTCTTAAGAGCCCCTGGCTAAATATCCACGTAACAGCGATGATGCTCTCGTATGCCGGACTTCTTATAGGGTCCCTAATTGCCGTATTCTACCTGTTAAGGCAGCGCCGTGTCCGCTGGGCTGAGTCGTTATTCAGCGCGATGACTGTTGAGGAGCACGATATGCTTGCGTATAAGTTTATCGTGTTTGCCTTTCCCATCCTGACGGCGGGCATTATCACGGGCGCGATCTGGGCCGATCAGGCCTGGGGACGCTTCTGGGGCTGGGACCCGAAGGAAACGTGGAGTCTCATCACCTGGCTCATCTGGGCTGGTTACCTTCACACCCGGCTGGCGCTTGAGTGGCGCGGGGCACGCAGCGCTTGGTTCGCCGTGGCAGGGATTATCGCTGTGTTTATCACTTTCCTCGGCGTAAATTACCTGGTGGAGTTCTTTAAAGTAACTTCGTTGCACAGCTATTAGGCTGTTTTTCACATGAACGAAAGAAACGATTCTACGAATAATGCCCAGAACGGCTCCCCCACCATCGGGAGCAACGGTGCCCGCCCCTCTGAGGCGGGGCTGTTCGACTTGCTCTGGACATGGTTAAACTCGTTAAGTGTGGTTATCTGGGTCCTTGTGCTAATCGCGGTTTTCTCGATCATTGGGACCATAGTCCCGCAGTGGGATCAGGTGCAAGGCGCTAGCGCGGCTGCTTATCTGGAGCGATACGGGACCTTCAAATGGGGCATTATCGAGTTTTTCGGCTTCCACCATATGTACAGTACTTGGTACTTCGTTATGCTGAACGTCTGGGTGGCGGTCAGCGCAGCCATATGCACATTAAAGAAGCTGCGCGAGGCGTTACGGGCACGGCGCGAAACGCCTAAGGTCCGTCCCTCAGCATTCTATCGCTCGGGAAAAGCTTTCCGTCAAGAGCAGGCTATAGACGCAGACTCGGCAACAGCCTTATTGCGCGCTTCCCGTTTCCGCGTACGAACCAAGGTCGAACCGGATGGCTCAGTCTACATCGTCGGACAACGGGGATTAACCAGACTCTGGGCACTGGTGGTTATGCATTTCTCCATACTTGTTGTCCTGCTCGGGGTGGTAGTGAGCTGGGCGTACGGTGTCCACGGCAGCATCCCGGCTGAACCGCTTAAGCCGACGCGTGTAACGGTAAACCCAATTAAGGGCAAGCCAGGATGGCTTCGCGCCATTTTAGCCACGCACGCCAAGCCGATTACGTACGAATTCGTCTTGAACGACTTCAGTATACCGATGGATGTGCTTAAGTTCCCGGAAGAGCAGCAAATGGCCGGGCATGGAGATGTCAGCGAGTTTCAGAATCTAGTAGTACGACAGTACACTTCTGACCTGACAGTCCGCGCAGGCGATATCGAAAAACGCAAAGAGAATCTCGCCGTCAACTGGCCGATGCACGTCGCAGGTCTAACCATATATCAGAGCGCTTACAGATACCTCGCCCCTTTGCGTTTTGAATTCGAAGGGCGCGATCTGCCCTCCAGGTCAGTGACGACGGGAATGGCTCTCTCCGTTTCCGAGCGAGGCGTCTATGAAGTGGCGAATGCCCCGCATCCGGGCTCATACATCGTCGAAGTGCTGGATTTCAAAGTAGGCGGGGTTTACGATGGTAACGAACTCGTGCGTAGACTTCCTCCTACGGCGCTTGTTCGAGTTATTGGAAAAAGAGGCGAGCACGGCCTACACCTAGTTAGCCCTGACAAACCGGCGGTCGTGTCAGATCTGAAGCTTAAAATGGGAAGCAGCGATGAGGTCGTCGGCATATCGATATTCTCATATAAGTATGACCGCGGAACGGACATTGTGTACCTGGGTACCATATTGCTTACTCTTGGGGCTCTGTTGGCGCTTTGGATTGGCTTCGACCGCGTATATGTTCGCGTGAAGGATGACCGTTCAGATTGGCGGCTTATCCGGCAAGGACTGCAACTGAGGTTAGATGAGGCGCTGGATCGTGTAATCATGAGGAGTAAGCGCGCCTCCAGCGCTGAAGGGGACGGAGCTGCTTGAGCAACATCACTCGGCTGTGATAATGTATTTAACACCACTTGTGATTATCTGAGCGTAGGCGATAACCAAAATACGCTGCTATAAAATTGCGAGGAGGCAATTATGCCAGCGAAGATAAGGCTTGTTGCGCTAGCCCTGCCCGTAGCGGTTGGGCTTATGCTGCTGTCTTGCGGCCCAAAGGAGCCCACCCGCCAGGCTGGGATCGTGGAAGGGCAGACCGCTCCGCAGCAGAGCATCGAAGCGGCGATCACGGAGATCGAGGCTTACGAGGTTCCTTACGGGATTGACGTAGCGCTTTTCGAACAACTGCGCCGTGTCCTGATTACAGAGTTGCAGGCACGCGGCAGTGAGAAGTTCGCGTCGGTTCCCCCATACGGTCCGGAGAACGCGCCCATTATGAGCGTCGTTGATGACGGCGAAGGCGGCTGGAGCGTAGCCTGGGGCTATTTCAACATCGGGGATTACGACCAGAACGGAACCGTGGGCATTTCCGACATAACGCCTATCGCCATGCACTTCGGCGAAGACGTACCGGAAGTGGACGGCAATCCAGACGATTACTCGTTGCAGGCGGTCATTGATGGTAGAGGTAACGGTGCGGTCGATATTGCTGACATAACTCCGCTGGCGCAGAACTTTGGCACCGCTTTCGCTTTATACACTGTTCAGGGAGCCAATCTTGAGCAAGGTCCGTACGAGGACATTTCCACCGTGACACTTACAGAAGCCGGTGGAGACGGGCGTAAGACATTCTCGTTGCCGCTGCAGGAGCACCAGGTTTGGGTAAGGGTTGTCGCCGAGGACAGCGAGTCCGCACGCGGAGCCGCATCTGACCCTATCCGCAATGAGTCGCCGGCAGACTATCCGCTCAGACCGGTGGGCTACGTCGGTTCTGAACGCTGCCTGTCCTGTCACAGCTCGTTCGTCGACAGCGAGGACTTCTTCGCAACCGCACACATGCAGGCTAATCGCGACCCGAATGAGGGCGCTGGCGTTGTTGCGGACTTCACAGGGGAGGTGGTCGTTAGTGAGGAAGGGACCGACGGCACGGTGAGCCTGTCTCAGGAAGGGCAGGATTACTTCGCAACCATAGGAGACAAAACGTACAAGGTCATTCGCACAATCGGCGGTGGATTCGGCTATATGCAAACGTACGTGGTGCGTATCGGGCACTCCGATTACCTGCTTCCCATCCGCTGGAATGAGTCTACAAACGAGTGGGCTTCTTACCACCTTACGGACTGGTTCGACGCCGGCGGACCGCTGCCAAGCGTAGACGCTGCCGCATCCTTTGAGCGCAGCTGCATCGGATGCCACTCATCAACCGGCGCAGTTATTGGATACGATAGCAGTTCAGGTGAATGGTTGGCATCTTACCTGAACCTGAAGAACAGCTGCGAACGCTGTCACGGCCCGGGGGAAGCCCATGCCAACGCGCCTTCGCCTGAGAATATATTCCGGGCTAGTGACGTGAACGAAGGAGATTTCGCGACGAGGATTGCTGTTTGCGCCCAGTGTCATTCAGTGGGATCATCAGCGGGACAGCTGGGAGGAAGCGCTCTTGGGTATCCTTGGAAGGACCTTGAGGGCATATTTACTCCCGGCAGCGTGCTCGCAGAATACTGGGAATTTACGCCTTATACCGATGAAGATGCGTTCTGGGTGGCAAGTAACGGTATTAGTTATGCCAAAAAACACGTACAGCAGTTTTCTGACTACGCTCAATCGCGTCATTTCGAGCTTCAGTTTGGCTGCTGGACATGTCACGATCCACATACCCCCGAGCCGCCTGAAGCAACAACAACAGCCGAGGCGAACGCGCGGTGTTACAGCTGTCATTTCGACCATCAGCCTCCCGACCTTTCTTTGCACACTAAGCACATTGAAACGTCTCCCGCGTCGCGATGCGTCCACTGCCATATGACGAGGACGGGGATGTCTGCTATGCCGTGGGACATCTCGAATCACACATTCGTGCCAATCCCGCCGAGCGAAACCATATTGATGCTAGACGCAAGCTCACCTAATCCCATAGTTAATTCCTGCATGGCAGCTGATATTTGTCACGGCGGAGCGTCAGCGCTGACAGATCGCGATGCTCTCGTTGCCAAGCAAGCGCAGTTTGAATCGTTTTTCGGCGCCGAATAAGTGTTATTGCTCACGAGCCGCAATCGCATATCAGTGGCGCACTAAAGAACAGTAAATCCGATTTCCTGAGCCTTAACATTAGGCGGCCTTCTCTCATTTTGAGATAGCCGCGTTTTTCAGTATGTGAAGAATTTCGCAGGTTTAAGTTAACTACCGTTGGCGATGTTGACAACTCACGCGGATGTGGTAGAATGCCTATTGTCACAAGTCTGTCACAACGACGTGCTAGCATATGGCCACTAAATGTATTTATTAATTGTGACATCGAGGATTCTCAAATGGAGGAATATATGAGAAATCACAAGAAATTCATTTGGCTATGCGCGGCGGTGTTTTTGCTCGCGTTCACGTTCGCTGCGTGTGGTGGAAGAGGCGCAGGTCGGGCACCCTTGCCCACTCCCTCCCCGGGAACATCGGTTCAGCCGGATGCGGAGACATCAGTGCTATTGCCTTCCGGAGGAGGCGTCATTTTCCCCGCGGGGTCTTTCGCTACGGCAACGACTGTGGAGGTTAGCGAGGATCTGTCGGCCGCGCAGCGCGACGGCGCCGGTTTTCCTCCTGATTCAGGCGCGTTGCTAGGGGCTACTATGCTTGACGTGCCCGCCGGCAGAACGCTGCTTCGTGACGTAACGGTGCGGATAGGGCTCTCGCAAGTTGTGACGCCGGGCACAAGTTTCGTGATATTCCGCTTTAACGAAGGGACTCACATGTGGAATAGCACGGAAAGCACGGCAAGCGCACTTAGAGGAACTAGCGTAGTTGGCTCGGTCGGGAGTTCCGGCTACGTAGTAAGCTTTATCGCTCCTACCGAGGGCGAGAGCGGACTCAGCGTCGCTTACGCAGTGTTTGAGAATTACACGGTGGGCGGAGCTGTTCCCGACGTAAACCACGTGCCGGCCGTTACCCTTGAAGCTGATAGCACAAGCGTAGACCCGGGTGTCGAGGTAACGCTCACCGCTACGGGTACTGACGCTGATGGTGACACTCTTGAGTTTAACTGGCTCGCGGCTGGCGGAACGCTTGGAACGCCTGTAGCCACAACCGGCACTTCCACGGTTACTTGGAGCGCCGACACAGGCGGCGTATACAGCGTGTCGGTGTCGGCTTCTGACGGACGTGGTGGTGTTGCGACGGATGCCGTTGCCATCACGGTTACGACGCCCGGCGCCGAGAACAACCCGCCGGTCATTAATGATCCCGGCATCAATTCGGATGTTACGGCGCCCTATGTGACACAGCTCATAATCTTCTCTGCCGAGGCGACGGATGAAGACCATGATGAGCTGACGTTCGCCTGGAGCGACGACACGGGTGGAAATAACTTTTTTGACGAGTCAATGGGCGAGCACGGCGCTCAGGTGTGGTGGAACTACGATACTGCAGGCAGCTACGTCATCACGCTCGAAGTATCGGACGGAATGGGTGGCACGGACACGGCTACGTTCGACGTGACACTCGCGGAGCTTCCCGCATCGTACGACTGGGTCGGCTACGAAGGGTGCTTTGACGCCTGTCACAGCTCTACGGACGTTACTCAGGCCGGATGGCTGACCACCGCTCATGCCAATGCCTTTGAGAACAGCCTGAGCTCAGGGCACGGCTATCGCAATGAAGGCTGCTACGGCTGCCACGCAGTAGGATACGAACCGGTTGGCGAGGGCGGCTTCATCAGCGAGGACGTAACACCTCAGTTTGCCAACATCCAATGCGAGTCCTGCCATGGCACAGGTTCGGGGCACCCCACGGGCGGAATGCTTCCGAAGCCCTGGAATCCCGGCACGGGCTACGAGAAGGACATAGACGGTAACTACGTAATCGTCGACGGCGTTTACCAGTACGACGAAGCCTACGATGGCTCCGATGGCTACGGCTGCGGTCTTTGCCACGAGGGCAGCCGCCACGGCTCCTTCGAAGAATGGGCAGAATCCGGTCACGCGAATCTGGAGCTCTGGGAAGACGACGGTGAGGGTGGACTGGAACCGGCGCATCAAAACACCGGTGCGAGCTGCGCGTACTGCCACAACGGCTCTGAGTTTGTGCGTGTAGCGGTCCGTGGTGAAACTCCCGAGGAGATCCTCGAGGAGGACTACGATACCGATATGGTTCTAGTCAGCTGCGCGGTTTGCCACGACCCGCATAACGACCAGTACGAGGCTCAGCTGCGAATCGACTCCGAGGGAGATGTGGCTCTCCCGTTCAGCGATACCGATGATGTACCCACAATGGTTCCTGGCGGGAAAGGCAATCTTTGCCTTTACTGCCACGGTGGCCGCCGCGACCGCGGCAACTACGACTCGCACATTACTAGCGGCAGCGGCCACTTCGGGCCCCATCACAATGTGCAGGGGCCGATGCTATACGGCATCATTGGCGCCGACCTCGGCAATCCCGCTGCAGTTGTGGACTATGACACCGAGCACGCGCATGAGACGTGGAACGATGATTCGTGCGTAACCTGCCATATGTATAACCGTCCCTATATCGATTCCGAGAATCCAGCGTTATGGGGCCACAACTTCGAGCCTCGCTTCGAGCGGTGCATTACTTGCCACTCGAACTTCCAGGACGAAACAGAGTTCTGGGGCTGGGTTGAGGACTACGAAGCCGAGATCGACGCGTTGCTCCAGGCGTTTGTTGACGCCTGGCCCGAAGACTGGAAGGACGTTTCCGATCCTGAAAATCCGGTGCTCGAGAACCGCGATACCGATCCGCCGACCAATGCCGGTCCTGCGCGAGACGATCCTGTAGGCAATGCCTACCGTGCCGCGCTGTGGAACTACCTTGTAGTAGTTGACGACGCAAGCAACGGTATCCACAATCCTTCATTCACCATTTCACTGCTTGAGGAAGCGACCGCAAGCGTTATCGAGCTAAACGGCGGATAGACACAAACATCCAACTTAGTCTGCCATGAGAGGGTCCCGGTAATACGGGACCCTCACGCTTTTAATAGCCCTTTCGCAGCTGCGCCAAAGCAAGATTGAGGAAATCGACGAAGCACTTAATCCTGAAGTATCGCTCACAAGAGTTGTTTGTATCAGCGTAGTCTACGCACTGGAAAGCACAGGCTAAGGCGTATGTGTAACGTGAACATGACATATAGTAAGGATATTACTACACATTATGTGATGGTGTATCTTCACAATGTAGGGATCGTAAGGTAAGATTCTGCCTTTCCCAGGTTCTAATGCGATTGGGGAAGTGAGAAACCGTATTTTGATTACTGTGCAGTAACCTCTTCATATAGGAGGCAACTTCAACGATGAGCAGGAACATACTAGTTATAAGGCATGCTGATGTCTACGACAATCCGGGGGGCAAAAGAGTTCTCTACGGTAACTTGCCGGGATACTGGCTTACTCAACTGGGGATCAGGCAGGCGCGAGCGGCAGGAGACTTCCTGAAGGACTACTGTGAACTAGACCTCGTAGTGTCCTCTCCGCTTGAGCGTACCCGGCAAACATCGGAGATCATCATTGTGCACAACAATGGTAATCCCGATCTTCTGCTTGATGAAGAGCTGCGCGATATTGGCGTTTCTCCCTGGGAAGGTAGAGTATTACGCGAAGACTGGGCCGAGAACCGTGAAAGGCACTGGCAACAGCAGCTTAATCAGAGCGTTGAGGGTTTGGAGCATCCGACAGCCATGCAGGAACGGGCGCTGCGGGCGTTTGCCAAGCACGGCAGCCAACATCCAGACGCTAACATTCTGTTTGTCTCTCACGGCGATATCATCTGCTTTCTGCTCCAGCATTTCGCAAACGAGCCTATGGAACCGCTGGTCAACTACCACAGGGGAGTTAATAAGGCCAGCGTTTTTGGGATTGACACGGGGCCTCCCGCCGTCATCACAAAGCTGTATGAGCCCACGGAATATGGCACCGTGTATCCGCGCGGCCGATAAAGCGTAGGTATCCTGCGCTCGTGTTAGCGCAGTCGTAAAACGCAAGGCCCTAATTTGAATCTGCTCTAATCCTAACGGAGCCGGTTAAGCGTAATTCAACGCCTCTGGCAACCGAGAATAGCACTGGAAGGACTACCAGCACGAGGATGGTGCTGCTCACAAGTCCTCCGACGAGCGGTATGGCGATAGGCTGCATTACTTCGCTTCCCGTGCCCGTGGCCCACATTATTGGCAGTAATGCCAGCAATGAAGTGGCCACGGTCATCAATTTCGGACGCAGCCGCAATGCGGAGCCCTCGTAGGCCGCTTGTTTCACGTCCTGCCAGCTCAGCCCGTCTTTTTGCCTTTCCGCAACGACTCGGTCCATCGCCTCGTTGAGATAGACCATCATAAGTACTCCTGTGTTTACAGCTACGCCAAACAGCGCGATGAATCCCACCCATACGGCTACGCTCAGGCTGTAACCTGAATACGCCAACAGCAGTATCCCGCCAATCATCGCAAACGGTACCGAGAGCATTATGATTAATGCGTCAGCTAGGCTGTTGAACGTAAGGAAGAGAAGTACCAGGATAATCAGCAGGACGACGGGCACGACGACGCTTAACGTCTTCTTTGCTCGCAGCTGATTCTCCCATTGTCCGCTGATACGGTAGTAGTAGCCTGGCGGCAGTATAAGGTGCTTAGCTAACGCACGCTCCAGTCCTTCAACCGTTGAGCCCAAATCGTTGTCGCGAACATTGAGGAAAACCAACGATCGCAGGAGACCGTTCTCGCTGTTTATCATCGGAGGGCCATCCACATATTCCGCATTGGCGACCATGCGCAACGGGACTTCTCCGCGTGCTGGGACCATCACCAGCGTATCCATGATTGCCGTAAGGTCACTTCGGTGCTCGCGACCGTAACGGACGCGGATCGGATAGCGTTCCCGGCCTTCGATAGCTGTGGTCTGCGGCATTCCGCCGATAGCGGTCTTAATAACCGCTTGAACGTCCTCTACGTTTAGGCCATAGCGTGCAGCCTTCTGCCTATCCACTGTGATATCTAAATAACGTCCGCCCGTAACCCTCTCGGCAAACACATCCACCGCGCCGCGCACGTTGCGCGCGATCGCCTCAGCTTCGCGCGCTAGCCGTGAAAGCTCGTTGAGGTCATCACCGTAAATCTTTATTCCCACGTCGGTGCGAACACCGGTCGCGAGCATCTGGATACGGTTGACTATCGGCATAGTCCAGCCGTTAGTGACACCGGGGATTTGAAGCATCGCGTCGAGTTCGCTACGAATATCGGAAATCGTCTTGCCCCTCGGCCAGGTCTCAGGATCAGTGAATTGCACGAAAGTTTCGATCATGCTTATCGGTGCGGGATCAGTGGCGGTTTCCGCGCGTCCAGCTTTGCCGAGGACATACTTCACCTGAGGGTGACTCAGCATAATCTTGTCCTGCACCTGCATGATACGCTTGGCTTCGCTTACAGAAACGTTTGGCAGCGTTACTGGCATGAACACAAGCTCACCCTCGTTGAGGTTGGGCATAAACTCCCGTCCAAGTCCGCGATATACTGGCCAGGTAAATGCGAATATCGCGATAGCGGCCAGTATTACCAGAGGGCCGAACCGCAAAGACCATTTGGCAACCGGTTCATATGTCCATTGAAGGAACCGTGTCACTGGATTGGCTTCGGAATCAGTGCCTTTGCGTCCCAACAACAAGGTCATCAGTACCGGGGTGAGTGTAATAGCCAGCAGAGCCGAAACGAGCATAACTGCGCTTTTGGTGAATGCCAGCGGAATAAATAGCCTGCCCTCCTGGCCCCGCAGGAGGAACACGGGTATGAAGCTAAGCAGGATGATGAGTGTCGCAAAAAACACAGGCTTGGCTACCTGCTTGCAGGCGGCGACGATAGCGCTGAGCGCCGCATCCCGTTTGAGGATTCTCTTGCCGTTATTCGAGGCAACCGCAAGGTGGCGCTGAGCGTTTTCAACAAACACAATGCCGTTGTCCACGATGACGCCGATGGCGACGGCAATGCCCATCAGGCTCATAATATTGCTGGTAACGTTAAACGCGCGCATCAGGAGGAAGCCGCCGAGAATCGCTGTAGGAATCACCGTAATGATGACTAGGCTGCTGCGGAAGGCAAGCAGGAAAAGCGCGGTGACGGCTATTACGACCAGGATTTCGTAGATTAGAGTGTGTTTTATCGTACCTATGGCGCGCCCGATAAGCTGCGATCTGTCGTGAGCGATTTCTATGTGCACGCCTTCGGGCAATCCACGCTGCACTTCATCCATCTTTTTCTTTACCCGCTCGATTACCTGGGTGGCATTCTCTCCGTATCTCATGACGATGATGCCGCCGACGGCCTCGCCCTCTCCGTTTTCTTCCAGCACGCCGCGCCGGATAGCTGTTCCCTCTTGCACCGTTGCCACGTGCTTAACCAGAACCGGCACTCCGTCCTTGCCTGTCGTAACCACCACGCTTTCGATGTCCCGGACGCCTTTGAGATAACCTTCCCCGCGAATAAAGTACTCAACATCGCTCTGCTCCAGCAGGCGTCCGCCGACTTCGTCGTTGGCGCGCGTGAGTGCCGCCGCGGCTTGGTCCGAACTTACGGCATACAAGCGCAACTTGTCCGGATCTAGGTCAACCTGATACTCCTTGACGAAACCGCCTATGCTCGCGCACTCGGCAACGCCCTCAACAGTGGCAAGCTGATAGCGCACGTACCAGTCTTGAAGCGAGCGCAGCTTCGCAAGATCGTGACCCAGGTCGCTCTTGAGAACGTACCAGAGCACATGGCCGACGCCCGTGCCCTCTGGTCCCAGCTGCGGTGTAACTCTCTCAGGAAGAAGGCCTTGTGAACTGTTCAATCTCTCTAGAACACGGCTTCGGGAGAAATAGATATCAACGGTCTCGTCAAAGATGACATAAATTAGGCTAAAGCCGTAGAAGCTCTGTCCACGTACGTCCTTCACGTTGGGCAATCCCATCATCGCGGTTTCCAGGGGATAAGTTACTTGGTCTTCAACGGTAATCGGCGACCGCCCGGGATAAGGTGTATAGATTATGACTTGGTTGTCGCTAAGGTCAGGGATTGCGTCGACGGGCGTGTCCATCATTGCTTTCCATCCCGCAGCCACAAGCAGAAGGGACAGCACGATCACGACGAATCGGTTTCTAGTGCAAAAGTCAATCGTCGCGTTGATCATTAGAGCACCGCAGTTGCGTCCAATCGCTTATTTGTGCTAGCTGGCAAATGAGAATCGTCCATTAGCGTGCTTCGTCCACCGCTTCGTTATCAGGGACTTCCTCCGCCGGGACGGCGACAGACAGCAGTTCGGCTTCGCTGTCCACCAGAAAGACCGCGCCGCTAACAACCTGCTGGTGTTCACGGAGTCCGGAGACGATCTCGTAATACTCCCGGTTCTCGCCCATCACTCTGCCGATTTCGACTTTGCGCGGCTCAAACTGGCCCTCGACGTCCGGGCTCGGCACCCAGACCCGTGCACCCTTGCCGGTGATAAGTACCGCGTTGCGCGGCACGACGAGGGGAGCTTCCCCGTTCTGTTTAAACACTTCCCCTTCGACGAACGCGCCGGGCTTCAGGCGTCCGCTAGGATTGAGCAGCTTCACACGTGCGACCAAAGTCCGTTTTGACTCACTCAGAGTCGGCCGGAACTCGAATATACTGCCCGTCGCTCCGTTAGAAGGAAGCCCCGCGCCGGTGAGTCGCACCTTATCGCCGATGCCGACGTAGGCAAGGTCTGATTCGTAGACGTGCAATTCAACCCATACTGGGTTAAGCTGTGCAACCTGGAGCACTTCTCCTCCCGCGGGTACATACATCCCCTCGTCGGCGTAGACCTCCAACACCTCGCCGCCATATTTCGCATAAACCGTCACCGTCTCCTGGATCTGACCGGTCTTCGTGACGGCGGCAATCTGCGCATCCGTTAGGCCGAGCAGCCGCATCTTGCGTTCGGTGGAGGCGGCAAGACGGCGGCTGCTCTCCGCCAGATCCGGATAACCTGCCGCATCCATGCTATCGACGGTTTGTCGGGCAATCAAGTATTCCTCTTGGACTGCGACAAGGTCTTCGCTGTACACCTCCAGGAGTGGCGCGCCACGACTAATGTAGCTGCCTACAATGCGGGCGAATAGTCTCTCGATCCTCCCGCTTACCCAGGTGGTTTCAGTCCTTGTCGCATCTTCCGGAATGACGATCTCACCAACTACGGGGATCCGCTCAGCCCATTCAATGCGCGTAGCTTCCTCCAGCGCGACATTGCCGACAACGCGCTGTTGAGGAGACAGGCTGACCTTGACAACATCCGCAGTCAACGCCGCTTGCATTGCTTCTGCTTCCTCTTTCGAGACTTCGATCAGCTCCATGCCGCAGATGGGGCAGGTACCCGGCTTGTCGGAAGTTATCCACGGGTGCATCGAGTCGATGAAGATGCTCGAAGACGCTTCCGCCGCAGCATCTGCGTGTATTCTCTCGTACCCTTTCGCGAGCATACGGTCCATCTCGCCCTTCTGTCTGATGACAGCATAGCCGAGCAGGACGATGCAGCCCAGAACGAATATGATTACGCCTATGTTAACTCTGACCATCCATTACCTCCGGCACGCCGCTCAGTAGAACGTCCGGGAACGCTAGCCGCAGCAGCCGCACTCCTTCACGTTCCCATCGCATGTCTCGTTCTCACATGATCCCGCGTGGTCGTGCTCGCACTGGCTGTACGCTACGCCACAATTGGGGCACGTTCCTTCGCAATCTTCCATTATTTTCTCCATAACAAGCTTGTGAGTTTCTTTGAAGGAGAGAACGGAACTATCGTTGCTTTTGGCGTGCAACTCCGCATCAGCCTTGCCTGAGAAGCTCGCAAGATACGGTGGCATCGACATCTTGAGCGATTTCACCGGCACATACCATGCCTTTTCGATTGCGACATAGACAGGCTTCTTCGCGCCGAATGTTGAGCTGTCGAGGACCTTCACGTCGCTAAACTCACCTTCTGGCGGATCCATCATCGCAATCCTCATATAACAGCCCAGGGACTGGAAATACATCTTCGTCGTATCCTTTTCCTTCTCCTTGTACGTCGCTATGACCTGAGTGGGCGACTTGCTCGTGTCCATCGAGCAATTCGCGCAAGCTGGCCCCATCTTGGCCGTCTTTTCTTCGGCGAAGGTGGCATCAGTGACAAACCAGGCGGCGGTTAGCACCGCAAGAGCCGTAATAACAGTAAAAGCCTTTTTCATAATATCCTCCATGTAGTGTTTTTCGTCGTTCCTGACGTTCTCGGTCATCGGTTCGTCCACGTTTCAATCAAGAATCCCGTTTCCCCGAAGAAACTCATAGATGTAGGTTTGCATCTCGGAAGCGGACGCGAGCTTTCCGCCAAGGTTGCCCATCGCTTTTTCCGCGTCTGCTAGAGTCCGGAAAGCGGCTGCCCCTGGCGGCATTGCGCCAGGCACACTGCCGTCCAGGTCGATAAGCCATACGGCGTCGCTGAAGTTGAGCAATACGGGATGCTCCAGGCGATAAGTGTCGTATGCGACTATCCGCTCAGTGACAGGTGATGATCGCGCAATCGTTTCTGCGTATTCGTAGTAACAGGCAAGGCTGTCGAAGGCCACAAGGTCGCCGTCCGCGAACTCCGCTTCCACGCGCATCGCTGATCGCTGCGGATTCATCCCGCAAACAGGATCGGATTCGTTGGATGCGAGCGCGATACTATCTGCGCTGCCGGGAGCCTTGAGCTTTGTATCAATTGCATCATCTGAAGCTCTTTGTAGTGGCTCTTGAACTGACGACGGAGATACCTCGCTCCCAGTAGCTACTGGCGGGATTGGGGAAGGTTGCATTAGCTTAATCCCGACCCAGGCGATTACGCTTAGAGCGATGAGTGCAATAAGTACACTTGGAAACGCTGCAGTACTCCGTGAGCTTTTGTCTTTTAGTTCGCAGTTGTTATCTTTAGAATGTAATGAACTCATGTTTAAGGTCTCTTTAGCAGCCCTAGCGTTAAGTAATCAATCTGCAAGGCTGCTCTGGCTTCCTCGACGTCGAGCAGCAGTAACGAAGTCTCGGTGTCAATAATGTCCAGCGTTGTGCGCAGGATATCCGCGAGCGGAATCTTGCCCGTCTGGTAAGCGGCAAGCTGCGAGTCAAACGACTGCTTCAGCAGCGGCAGCGTCATCTTCTCGATTACTCGTCTGCGGTCGGGGATCCCTCTCAGCTTCGCTACCTCCAGCTGCACACTGCTGCGAATCCTCACGCGCAACTCCTCACGCATGAGCGGGACCTGGTCTTCCTTAATGTATGTTTCGCGCATCTTGGGATCCACCCGCTCGTCATTGTGGATGCGCAAGGGTATGCTGACTCCGAGAGAAACGAAGTCATCGTGTTTCGGGCTGAAGCTCCAGGCGGCCTCGATCGTCGGATCAGCTCGGTAGTCAAGGCGGACGACGTTTCGCTGGGCTCGGATACGCTCGCCGATTGCTTCATATAACGTGCTTTCGGGGTGCTCTTTAACGACTTCAGTGAATAGAGCTTCCCAATCTGTCGGCTCAACCACCGCCGGCGCAGGCATCGCGGTAACGTCTAGCTCTGGCAGATCACTCACAGCCAGTCCGGCAGAAGAAGCTAGCCGCGCCTTCAGCGTGTCCAGCATAGCTTCAAGGTCTGTCCGCTTGCTATCAAGTTCCGCTAATTTCTCCTCGGCGGCCAGTAGGTCTGATTGTGGCGCGCGGTTTAGCTCGTATCTGGTTCGGATTACTTCGCTCAGTGCTTTGAGAAGCTGCCGGTTGCGGTCAAGCTGCTTCAGCCTGACGCTTGTCTCAGCGAGGTCAAACCAAGCATCCAGCAGCCGTTCACCAATGGCGTACCGGGCGACTGCAACCCGCTCGACCTGCACCACTATGTCCGCTTCAGCTACTGCTTTTCTGGCGTCACGCTTCGAGCCGCGTTCAAGAAGTTGCTTTATCGCCACTCTCTCGCGGGTCATGGGCGACTTCCAGCTGAAGAAGTCGTCGTATACGTGGTTTACGGTCCCAAATGAGAGAATGGGGTCGGGGCGGCCGCCGGCAGGAGCCATCTTTTGCTGTAGCACTGCGATTTCGCTCAGCAACAGAGCGATTGTGGGATGCTCCTTCGACGCCCGCCGCCATATGTCCGCAAGCTGCGCAGGATAACCATCAAAGCGCTGCAGCTTCAGCGGGCTATTAAGCGCTTTTTGCAGCGCTTCATCAGCCTGCAAGCTCAAAGCCTTCTCACCATTAGCGGCGGCTGTATTTTCGTAGGAGTTAATCCGAACCGGAATCGCGCCTTCGCCACTCTCGGCGGCTGCGATTGCGGGAAACAGCAGGGCTATCGCCAGCATTACCGCGCCGCTGAGAATTCCGCTTCGAATTACGAATTGACGCCAAACCTGTTCCATAAGGGTTGTGTAGTATACCATAAGCCCTATGGATTTATTTGCATTTCTGCCAAATTTCTAAGCTATTTTCCGGATATCTGATATACTCTATATAACTTATGGAATTAGGACCCCTACAACAGTTGATACTCGCCATTGTCTGGGAGAAGGGGGAGGTTTCTACACCGGATCTCGTCAGCGCCGTCAACGCGGCTTCAGACGAAAACTTCAGCTACAACTCGGTTAACAACTCTGCTGAGATCCTGCGCCGCAAAGGGCTGCTAAGGCGCCGCACCGTCGGGCGTGTTGGGATGTATCGTCCGGGCAAGCTGCGTGACGAGTTCGTTTCCGAAACGTGGGCGGAAGCGCTCCGGCGGGGGATTAAGCAATTCGGCGCGCCAGTGGGTAGCAACTTGGTAGATGCAGTAGAGATGGCCGACCCCGAAGCCTTGCGCGAGCTATTAGATGAATTACGCAAGCGTGGCTATATTAAGGGCTAGTTGGCGCTAACGCTGAAGATACTGGCACTTACCTATCTGCTGACTTGGTTCAGCTTGTTCTCCACGGGATGGCTTTTGCGGTTACTGCTTTCCCGTCTCAAGCCTTCATCAATGGACGCTAAGGCCATCACTCTTTCTATGTTCACAGCTGGTATGTTGGGCTTCGCAACGGGCATCGGCGTTTCTTGGGCTGTCGTGACTGGCAGGCTCGTTATGGAGACGCCCTATTACACCGTTCTGATGTACGAGCTCTCGCGCACAGTGATGTTCCTGGGGATTGCCGGATTTCTCTATTCGGTAATTTTATTGCTAAGGCTTTGGCTGCGCGGTCGCGGGAAGGCGTTTTTTCGCAATGACGCTGGGATTTCCGAGGTATACAAGGGCATAACCGTTTACCATACCGGCCAAACCGCGGCACCCAGCTTGCGCGGTATCTGGACGCCGGTTGTCCTTTTCCCGCAGGGATTAGCCGCGCGGTTGCCGCGCGAAGATATGGAATTGATGCTTGAACACGAATTGCTGCATCACCGGTGTGCGCACAATCTAAAGATGGTCATCCTCGAAGCGCTAGGAACGCTTGCGCTTAACCTTGGAGGAATAGCGAAGCTGACCACGCGGTACCGGCTTTCAGCGGAAATGGTGGTTGACGCAGAAATGCTCGCAGTAGCTGAGCCTTCGCGCTACGTATCGTGCTTGCTACAGTGCGAAAGCGTGGACTGTGCAAATGGCACGCTGGACGAGCATACGTTGGTACGTTTGCAGACAGTCATGGACCGCAAATCGGGCGCTAACACGATGTTAGGCTTGGTGCTACCGTTAGTGGTTGCGATATTGCCGACTGCTGTAGTTCTGTCTCTGCTCGTAGTTCAGGCATTCCGCTGTTTCTTCCCGTGCTTTCTCGGGTACTAGAGTGCGGCTGCGTAAGCGCTACGCTTCTAGAACGTGCCTGTTCCCGATTCCTGATTAACTCCTGAGCAGCTACCGCTCCGCGAGTGGGATTCCCGCGCCGCTGCGGTCGGGATATTTGGGCTTAGGTGTGTCGCGCCAGGTGTTTGTCTTCAACTCCTCCAGCACGACATCGATAGCCTTTTCCAGTTGCGGGTCAATGCCCTTAGCCAGAAGCGTCGGGTGGTCAATCACTTCGATATCCGGGTCAACGCCGTGTCCCTCAATCGCCCAGGTGCCGTCGACTTCGTAGATGCCGAAGCTAGGCACGGATATATATCCGCCGTCGATCAGCCCCGGATTGCCGGTAAGGCCGACCAGTCCACCCCAGGTGCGAGTGCCGATGAGCTTGCCCAGTCCGGCTTTGCGGTAGTAATAGGGGAAGGCGTCGCCGCCTGAGCCGGCTGCGTGGTTTATAAGCATCACCTGCGGGCCGACGTGTGTGCGGTACGGAGAGCGCCAGCTAATGCCATCATGACGCGCCCAGTAGTTCAGGACCGGTCGGTTTAGCAGTTCTACAAAGCGCCAGGGGAGCATCCCTCCGCCGTTCCAGCGCTCGTCGATAATGAGCCCGTCCATGTTGTGCTGGCCAATGAACTGGCGCTGCAGGTCGATTAGCCCGCTCCAGGATGTGTTTCGCACATAGATGTAGCCGATGCGGCCACCGCTGCGTTCGCACACGTGCTGGCGGTTGGCTTCAATCCATGCGCGCAGCCGCAGTTCGTATTCGCTGCTTGACGGCGTGACCAGCACTTCGCGCGCATCGTCGTCGATACCCGCCTTCTCGCTCACGGTAAGACTGGTCGTCCTTCCCGCCATTCCGGTAAGCGCGGCAAAGGGCGGCCTGTCAGTGCTGACCGGCACTCCGTTCACCGCCAGCAGGAAGTCGCCTTCATTCACCTCTACGCCCGGCTGGCACAGTGGGCCCCGAACGTCCAGTTCCCAGTCGGCGCCGTTATAGACCTTCTTGATGCGGTAGCCGGCGTTGCCATCGCTGTCAAGTGCATACTCGAAGTCGCAACCGAGCAGCCCCACCGACATTGATCGCGTTTCCTCACTGGGCCAGCTCCAGACGTAGGCGTGGCCGACATTTAATTCCGCAACCATCTCGCCGAGGATGTACGCCACGTCATCTCGGTTGGCGGCGTGCTCCACCAGCTCGAGCGCTTTGTCGCGCGCATTCTCCCAATCCACGCCGTGCATTCCGGGATCGTAGAAGAAGTCGCGGTAGATGCGCCAGGCTTCATAAACGATCTGTCGCCATTCGTTTCGCGGGTCGATCTGGACGGTTAGTTCGCCTATGCTAACTGGCTTATCAAGCTGCGCGCCTGGACCGGCGGTTGTGATGTAGTATCCTCCGCTTGCTGAGACCAGCATTTTTTTAGCATCGGGCGTCAGCGTGAAGCCGGAGGCGCCTGAGAGTAGCACTTGCTCCTTTTGGTCCTCAAGATCATACATTGAAATGCCCCAGTCGCCGCTTCCCCTGCGCCCGCCGATGTAAAATAGGCGCTTATCGCCAGCCCTGAGGTTGTAATAGGAGCCGGCGGATATGGGCAACAGCTCGGCCCGTTCCTCAAAACCTGCAAAATCGATATCAAGATTTTCCTCTACTTCATCTTCATCCTTGCCGTTTTTGGCCTGCTTGTCGTTATTATCTGCGTCAGCAGCTTCGCCGTTATCGCCGCCAGTTTCCGGATCAGTTTCGGCGTCGGCTTTTTCTTCACCTTCCGGCTGCTCCTCTCCGTCTTCCTTAAATTCCTCCTCGTCGTTTTCGGGCGTGAAGGGCGATGCAACGTCCTCGCGCAGAGGGACGACTGCGAGCACAGTTGTGTCAGTAAACACAAAAACCCCGTCATCAATGTTGCTGAACGTGGGGCGAAGGCTTCGCTCGGTTGAGAAATATAAGTAATCTCCGCTTAGATCAAAGACCGGATCGCTGCTGGAGAACATGTCCGATGTAACCTGGTGAGAACAGCGGTTTTCTATATCATAGAGTTTAATCACGCTGTTGTTGTTATTCTCGCTGTTTACGGTATAAGCGAGCCAGTTGCTGTCCTTCGCCCATGTAGCCGCAAGTCCTTGGTTAGCCCACAGGTCGCGGTCAACGAATATGGTCTCGCCGCTGTCGATGATGAAGATGTAGTATGAGCCTGTCTTATCGGTGAACGCTATCTTCTCGGAATCCGGTGACCATCGCGGGTAGTAACGGTAAGCCTTGCCGTTATACGTAAGCCGTTTTTCCTCCCCGCTGCCATCGGACATCTGGATGTACAGCTCATATTCGCCGGTCCGGTCGCTGAAGTATGCGATCCACTTGCCGTCCGGCGACCAGGCGGGATAACGCTCAGCTACGCTGTCGCTTCGATTTAGGTTGCGGGGAAATCCCTTCTCTGCCGGAAGCGTCCAAATATCACCGCGGAAGCTGGCCACAACGCGCTTTGCCTGCGGTGAGATTCGCATGCTGCTCATTCGGTCGTCCGAGACGTCCACCATCCGCGGTCGGACATTTGGGTGATCGCCGGGAACGATGACGTCAATACGCCGTGTGCGGTGGCTGGCAAGGTCCAGCAGAAGAAGTTCGTCTCCTAGCTGAAACACGATATCGTCAGGCCCGATAGAAGGCCAGCGAACGTCTAAGCGCCTGAAATGCGTCACCTGCTCTCGCTCCCCGCTTGTTGTGTCGTAGATCCATATATTACGGCGGTTTGCTGGCCCCGCATCTGAAAGGTAGTAAAGCTTGGTTCCGTGAAACATCGGTAGGTCGTCGCTTCCGGGATGATCGGTAATGCGGCTGGATTCATAGGTATTTAGATCAAAGAGCCAGATGTCCGAGGCGCGTCCGCCCTGATAGCGCTTCCATGTGGCCCACTCGCCTGAATAAGGCACAAACGCCAACCACCTGCCGTCCTCGCTAACGCACGCATTTTCGCCATATGCTACAGGCAGCGCATCAGGAAGCGCTCCGGCGGGCGAGGCGTAGTAGAGCCGCGAGGTGTATGAATATAGCGGCTCGCGGGACGAGCCGAAAATGACCCTCCCATCTGAAGCGAAGTCCACTACGCGGTCGTAACCTGGATGGTAAGTCAGGCGCTGGGGAAGGCCGCCGGCCGAGGGCATCGCGTAGACGTCGTAGTTGCCGTCGTAGTTCGCGGTAAACGCAATGGCCTTTCCGTCGGGGCTGAACTTGGGGTGCTGTTCCTGCCCCGGTGGCGAGCTTAGCGGAACGGCAGTGCCGCCATCCTTGGGAACTATCCAGACGTCGTTGTCGTAGACAAAAACGACGTGAGTCGCGCTGACGTCCGGATAGCGCAGCATTACCGCGCTGATATCGGTGCCCGCGCCGGCTTGCTGCCCGAAGGATATGGTAAGAACTACTAGCGGCAAGATAACGGCGATAGCGGTACGCATCGAATAGGACCTCCTGTCTGGTAGATGAGGGGTCCGCCCTCCCGGTTCCACATTCTAGCATAGGACGTATGCTTCGCTGCTTGATGCGCGAACCAGACCATCTTCGCGCATTTCCCGCGCGCATCATCCGCTATAATCGGCGGCCGTGGGAGGAAAAAACGCGAACTACGGCCCGGAATCGCTGCCCGAAGACTACTTGCAGATGTTGCGCGGGCTGGAGGACGCCTATCTAACACACGATGATCCCATCCGGCAGTCGGGATTTTCCGGCGGCGAAGAGCGCTGGAAGAACGAACGCGGGATCATCCTGGATACGGTTACCGAGAACGGAAGTTTCCTCGATATCGGCTGCGCCAACGGCTACCTGCTGGAATGCCTCGTTGATTGGGCGAAGCTAAAAGGCGTCACGCTCACGCCTTACGGCGTGGACATGGGCCCGCGCTTAATCGAGCTGGCGCAGCAGCGTTTCCCGCAATATGCGTCGAATTTCTGGGTGGCGAACGCCTGGGATTGGCGGCCGCCCCGCAAATTCCGCTATGTCTACGCGCTCCACGACTGCGTCCCGGAAGACTACCTGATTCCGTGGGTAAGAAGGCTGTTTGCGCATCACGTTGAGCCGGGTGGCACGCTTATTGTCAGTGCTTACGGCAGCCGTTCAGAGAACTATCCTCCCAGAGACATCGCGGGGGAGTTGCGCGCCCACGGATTCCCCGTTACCGGCTCGGCGTACGGCGGCAATCCGCCCGTAACAACCGTCGCGTGGATAAAAACGTGAGATTAGCGGGGCTTGCTGGCATGCCTTAACACCTTTGCTAGCATCTCCCGAACACACTTACGCTTTCGTGCGTCAAATGTGCATGGGGTATAAGGCATCCACACTGACGGTTGTAAAGAGTCTAGTCTTCTCGCTTTTTTTGGTTTCCGTGCTGGCTTACCAGGCGCTTGCCGACGGGATTATGATCCCGCCGCCCGACGTGCCGATACACACCGCGTTCGCCATCCGCTACCACCGGGTGACGGTGGACATTCAGGACGGCTTCGTGCGCACGGAGATCGACCAGGAGTTCGAAAACCTGACTGGTCGGCGCATCCAGGCGGACTATGTCTTTCCGATGCCCATAGGTGCGGTGCTACAGGATTTCGCAATGTGGGTTGGGGGCGAGAAAATCACCGGCGAGGTGCTCCCCGCGGGCGAGGCGCGGCGCATCTACGAGGATATCGTGCGCGCGCAGCTTGATCCCGCGCTTTTAGAATACATCGGTAACGACGCCTTCCGCGCGCGCGTATTCCCCATCGAGCCGGGCGAGCGCAAGCGGATTCAGCTAAGCTACACGCAGGTCCTGCAAGCGGACAACGGCGTCTACGAATACGTCTATCCGCTGAACACCGAGAAGTTCAGCGCGCGCTTGATTGACGAGGTAACCGTCAGTGGGAAGATCGAGACCACCGTGCCCATCAAGACGGTGTATTCCCCGTCGCACGCGATAAGCGTCAGCCGCAACAGCGATAACTACGCGAGCTTCAGCTACGAAGAAACGAACGTGCGCCCAAACATTGACTTCATCCTCTACTACTCGGTTGACGCGCGCGAGATCGGCGCGAGCCTGCTGGCGTACGACGCTGACGACGCCGAAGACGGCTTCTTTTTGGCAACGCTTACGCCGCGCGTGGAATCTGGCGATAAAAAAGTAATCAATAAAAACTTCCTTTTCGTGCTCGACAAGAGCGGGAGCATGCAGGACGACGAAAAGATCGAGCAGGCAAAGGGCGCGCTGCGTTTCGTGCTGCGCAACCTCAACGAAGGCGACCGCTTCAACGTCATCGCGTACTCCGACGAGCTCTGGACGTGCTTCGAGGATGGGATGAAGACGTGGTCGGGAAGCACGCGGGACAAAGCTCTCGACTTCGTCAGGCAGTTCGACGCCGTGGGCGGCACGAATATCAACGAGGCGCTGCTCCGCGCGCTGGATATGCTGAAAGCCGAGGGCGGCGAGAAGCCCGGCTACATCGTGTTCCTGACAGACGGCCTACCCACGGTGGGCGTGACCGACGAAAGCTCCATCATCGAAAACGTCACTAACGCCAACCGGCGCGGCGCGCGGCTGTTCGCGTTCGGCGTGGGATACGACGTCAACACGCACCTGCTGGACAAGCTCTCGGAATCCAATCACGGCATCACCGAATACGTGCGCCCCGGCGAGAGCATCGAGGTCAAGGTCTCCAGCTTCTACTCGAAGATTTCGAGTCCGGTACTCACCGGCGTGAAGCTCAGCTTCGCGGGCGCGAGGGTTATGGAGTATTACCCGCGCGAGGCACCGGATCTCTTCAAGGGCGAGCAGGTCATCATCGCGGGGCGGTTCGCGCCCGGCGCGGGAAGCGCAACGATTGAACTGACGGGCAAAGTGGATGGCAAGCAGAAGACCTTCCGCTATCCCGTGAGCTTCACCAGCCGCGGCAATTACAGCTTCGTGCCGCGCGTGTGGGCGGGGCGCAAGATCGGCAATCTCACCGACGAGATCCGGTTGCACGGTTCAAACGACGAGCTCATTGAAGAGATTGTGCGCCTGTCCAAACGCTACGGCATCATCACCGAATACACGAGCTTCCTCATCCGCGATGAGGACACGTTCTTCGCGCCCGAAGAGGACAATCTGGCGCGGGCGCGCGATATGGGCGTGGAGCTTGAGGAAGTAAAATCCGGCGCCGGTGGAGTGGGGCAGTCCCAGACGGCCCAGAAGCTGAAAGGGCATATGGCCGGTGGCCAAGGCTCAGCCAACGCGCCTGCGACTTACTACGATATCGAGGGCCGGGAAATGCACGTGACCAACGTCAACTTCCTCGACGACCTCACGTTCTTCCTGGTTGACGATTACTGGACTGATAGCCGCTTCGATCCCGACGTCCACGAGATTATCGAAGTGAGAGCTTTCAGTGACGCGTATTTCAGGTTGCTTGAGGACGGCCAGGTGCTCAACCGGCAGATGGCGCAGGGCGAGCAGGTGATAATCGTCCTTGACGGCGAAAACGCGCTGAAAGTGAGCCGCGACGAGGGGCAGGAAAACCTATCTGAAGACGAGGTTGCGCGGATCCAGCAGCAAATTGCCTCGGCCGCTACGGCCGGCGCTAGCACAAACTGGTTCGCACTGCTCATCAGCGCGGGCTCTCTGTGGCAATTCATGCTTGTCTAGGTGCGATTACGCCGGTCGTGCAGTTAGGTGGCTGTTGCGGTAATCGTTGCATAGCGTGACGCATCGCCCTTGCATCTGCTATTATTATAGCGACCCACCGCGCGTGCGGTGGCAACTCAGTCAGACGGAGGGGAAGAGGGGATGCGAAACCTGCATTCAGAATCGGTTGCCGGGCGCTGGCATCTGTTGCTTATCGCGCTTGCGGTTATGCTGCTAGCGGCTTCGGCGTGTAAAAGCGTCAGCCTGCACCGGTCTCTGGGGCAAGGGCCGGAGCGAGCACACTTGAATCAGTTCCCGCCGGAGAGCGCAGCTGCGAATTATGGAGCGGATTCGGCGCCTGATGGCGTTGACCCGGCGCTCTATGCGAAGCTGAAAAACGTTTTGCGGGATGAACTGCTGCGCTTAGACGCATACAAGAGAGCCTCCCAGCCGCCAAGCGGTGCCGCTAACCAGGTTGCCGACCTTGAGCTTGCGGAAGACGGGGGCGACTACTACCTGTCCTGGAGCTATCGCAACTTGGGCGATTACGACCAGGACGGTGCAGTGGGCATCTCGGACATCACGCCGATCGCGATGTATTACGGCCAGGCCGTGCCGGAAATCGATGGCGATCCTGACGACTACTCCATACAGGCGGTCGTGGACGGGAGCGGCAACGGCACGGTGGACATTGCGGACATTACTCCGATAGCGATGAGCTACGGAACTTCGGTTGACGGCTACGCTATTCAGACAAGTGCGGACGAGGCGCAGACCTGGGACGACCTGCCGCCGGTGCTCGTGGGCACCGCGACCGGTGACGGACGCGTGGGTTTCGAGGTGCTGCTGGATTCCCCGGTGGAGCGCAACATCTACCATGTCGTGCCGTATTTCGGCGCGGAGTTCGGCGACGACAGCAATGCGGTGCGTTACTTCACCAGCGAGCTTGTGCTGATACTTGAGACTCCCGCTGAGAGCGGAGCCGGTACCGCCGAAGACCCGTACGTCGTGCTGCTGGACACGCCCTATGAGCTGCGCGTGGAGGACGATGAGGAGGTAGACATCAGCGACAGTGTCGATTTTGAAACGACGCCGCCCGCGTTTATCACGTTTGCGCCGGACGTGCCGCGCCTAATGACAGTGGACGACGTGATGGCGGGTGATTTCACAGTCGTGGCTCTTCTTGGCGAAATCGCACCGATGCCGTCTGGTGTCGTATATTTCCGCGCGCAAGGCGATTTGCCGCCGTAAGATGCATGGACTAGGCGTGCATGTTAGGAATGCATTGTCCGGATGCGGCGGAAATAGGACTACAATCGGGGCGGGGAGATTTGAACTCCCGACCTCAGCGTCCCGAACGCTGCGCTCTAACCGGACTGAGCCACGCCCCGATAAGCGATCGTGCAGCGGATTCTATCACAACTCGCCGCGCAAGGCGCTAGCGCTGCTATAATCAGCTCAACCGCGCAAAGGGGAGGTAGTGGCTATGCTGCGGATTAGCCTTATTGGGCCAGAGGGAACCGGTAAGAGCCGGTTGTTCACGCTCCTATCGGGCGAGCAGCCCCGCGAAACGATGCTCACCGAATCGTTTTCGCCGCCGGTCGCGCCGGTGGAGCTTGAAGACGCGCGCCAAGCGGCGCTTTCTGGAATTTTAAAGGGGCGCAAGGTCGTGCCGCTCACGGTCGAGCTTTACGACTTCCCCGGCTTCACCGGTGGCACGCCCACGAAGCTCGTGAACCGCATCCTCCGCGAAATCCGCCAGTCGGACTTGCTGGTCACGGTGCTGATGACCGACGCTGGCGCACAGCAGCTCACGGCAAGCTATAAGGATTTCCGCGATGAACTCGTGCTACTTGATTATGCCAATGCCGACAGCGCGCTTTCCAACCTGAAAACAAAGCTTCGGGTATCCAAACGTCCCTCGGAAGACCCCCGATACAAGCTGCTGACGCGCGTCGTTGAATTGCTGGAAGGTGGGGCGTCGCTGCACGCCGGGCTTTCGCTGGAGGAAAAAGACGAGCTAAAAGACCTGGCGCTGCTCACGCTCAAGCCCCAGCTCGTCGTGGTCAATCTCACTGAAGAGCAATACGGCGATAAAAACTTTCGCGAAGTAGCCTGCACTGAGTTCTGCAAGCAGGCGAGCCTGGCAAACTGCCACACGCTGCCGGCTGCGCTGGCGGCGGAGCTTGCGGAGCTTCCCGACGATGAGCGCGCGTCGTTCCGCGAGCTTTACGGCATAGAAGGCGCGCTTGTGCCGCCGCTGAAAAAAGCGCTGCTTGCGGCGATGGACCATATCGTGTTCTTCACCTTCAACGAAAAGGAAGTGCGCGCGTGGAGCGTGCCAGCGGGAGCCACAGCGGTGGAAGCCGCTGGCGCGATACACACTGACCTGGCGCGCGGGTTCATCCGCGCGGAGGTTATCGGCGCGGAAGAACTGGTAAAGCTGGGTTCTACCGACGCGGCGAAGTCCGCGGGCAAGCTGCGCACCGAAGGCAAGGACTATCCCGTTCAGGACGGCGACGTCATCCTGGTGCGCTTTAATCTGTAGAGCGCCAAAGCTGCTGCAGGTTAGCTCTAATCAATATCCGGTGTTAGAATCAACGGTGGCGGAGCGTCCGCCGGGGGACGTGTGATGGCAACGAAAAGGGCGTCGAAGAAAACAAGCGGGAAAACTGCGAAATTGGCTAAAACGGCGAAGGCGAAGAAGCCTTCCAAACGTGGCGCAACGGCGCGGACTGCGAAGCGCGCCGGTAAGCTGCCCACGGGCAAAGGCCTTTCGGTTTTGATGCTCGGCACGGGCGCGGTGGCTTATCCCACGACGATGCTGCTGCGCGAAGCGCTGCCCGACGTCGAGCTCTTTATGGCCAAGCGCAGCTGGCGCGACGAGAACATAGGGCGGATGACGCGCCTGTGCGAGCAGTACGGCGTCAAGCTGGCCGTGCACCGCGAGGTCTACAACCGCTTCGGCGAGGCGGAATTCTACGGTTTCCGCTACCCGGTCGCGGCCACCGTTGAGGAAGCGGCATCGCACGTAAGCTGCATCGTCGACTGCACGGGCCAGGACATCAAAGCGTGGTACGAAGACCTGCTGGCCGCGCGCCCTCGCAAGTCGCTGCGCGGCATAGCCGCCGAGGGCGGCATCGGCGAGTTCGGCCCGCAGTTTATGTATGGGCTAACGGATGCGAAGCTCGATCTCACGATGGAGCGCCGTGTGGAGATACCCTCGTGCAACACGCACGCCATAACCGCAGTCGTCTGGGCGCTTGCCGATGGCGGCAAGGACATCGACCGCATCCGCCAGGTCGTCGCGTTCATCGACCGGCGCAACCAGGACATTGGAAAGGAAGGCGGCGCGGTGCAGACGATGACATTCGAGCCGCTCGTGGACGACGATTTTGGCACGCACCAGGCGCGCGACGCTTACGATGTCATTATCGCCGCGCTGGGGGGCCGCGTCCCGCCGAACTTCCGCATGGTGTCCCACGCCACCAAGCTGCCGCAGCCGCTGATGCACGCTATTCACTTCGGCATCACCGTCGAGGGCGAGTGGACGCAGGAGATGGTGCACGAACGGATGGAGAAGTTCCCGCTGTTGGCGTTCACCGATTACCGCGCGATGGGGCAGGTCTATGACGAGTTTTGCTCCACCAGCTTCGCCAGCCGGGGCTACGATTACGCGGTGATAATCGACAGCCAAACGCAGTGCGTGCCCTGGGTGGGGCAGGGCGTGCTGCTGGAGCCGGGCGAGTGCCGCTATTCCACTGTGTTGATGTCGGCGCTCGTGCCGCAGGAGGGCAACGCAATACTATCCAACCTCGCCTGCGCCATAAAGTACCTGTATCCCGACGATTACGGGGCGATCGTCGAGGACGTCATCGCCAAAAAGCACTTGCTGACCGTGATTGTGTAAGGAATATGTCTATTGCGACTGACCTCATCGCCGGAATCGACATCGCCTGCAAAGACCCGTGCGAGGTTCCCGCTTCAGCAGCCTGCGCCATTGCCGTATGCAGGATTAGCGAAGGGCGGTGCGAGCCCGTTTACGAAGCAATCGCGCGTGGCGAAGTCAACGAACCTTACCGTCCCAGCTATCTCGCCAAGCGCGAGCTGCCGTTGATGCTACAGGCGTGGGAAAGGCTGTTGCGGAAGACAAAGCGCGCACGCGGCGTCTCGTTCCTTGTGGACGGCGCTGGAGTCGCCCATCCTCGCGGCGCGGGATTGGCATGCGCGTTTGGCGAAGCCACAGGCTGCACGACTGTCGGCGTGGCGAAAAGCTGGCTTTGCGGCATCTACACGCTTCCGCCGGAGCCGCAATTGCCGGATGGCAAGGCGCGCTTCCGCGCGGCAGCGGCACGGGAAAGCGCGTTGGCGGAAGAAGAAAGCGGCGATGTGATGGGTGCCGTGCTGCGCCCGGGCAAGAGCGCGCGCCGGCTGCTGTTCATCTCGCCCGGCTGGCCGCCTGATCTCACCGTGGACGATTCAGTAGCGCTTGTGCGCCGCGCCATCACCACCCACATCGCGCCGGAACCCCTCCGCCTGGCGCACCTGGCGGCGCGTCAGGCCTTGCAGAAGCTATAATCAGAAGTAATCAGAAGGGGGAAGAAGATGCGTGCATTTCTCTTCGCATTGATATCGCTCGTAATCCTCACCTGCGGCAATGCGCAGGCGCGTGAACCGCTCCCGCCCGCGCACACTTATTCCATCGTGGCTTACGACGCCGAGGCCAACCAGATGGGCGTGGCGGTGCAGAGCCATTACTTCTCCGTCGGCCCCATCGTGCCATGGGCCGAAACCGGCATTGGCGTCGTGGCCACGCAGTCGGTAGTCGAGGTTTCCTACGGCCCGCTGGGGCTTGATTTGATGCGCGCGGGAAAGACCGCAACGCAAGCACTCGCCGGTCTTCTCGCAGCCGACGAGATGTCGCAGGTGCGCCAGGTGGCGATGATTGATGTACATGGTATGGTCGCCGTTCACACCGGCGCGATGTGCATTCCCGAAGCGGGGCACGTGAGCGGCGGAAGCTACTCCTGCCAGGCGAACTTGATGCTAAGCGACACGGTGCCGGACGCGATGGCGCGCGCATTTGAGCAAGCGGAAGGCGAGCTCGCGCACCGTATGCTTGCTGCGATGTACGCGGCGGAAGCCGAGGGCGGGGATATACGCGGCAAGCAGTCCGCGGCGCTCGTCGTTGTGGCTATAAAGCCGAGCGGCAACCGCTGGGAGGATTACATCTATAACATCCGCGTGGACGATGCGCCGGAGCCACTGCCGGAACTCGAACGGTTACTCAACATCGCCGAGTCGTACAAGGCCCTGAACAACGCCGCGATGTTCGCCGAGCAGGGCGATCTCGACGCCGCCGAAGCCGAATACGTGCGGATGCGCGCGCTGCAGCCGGGAAACGCCGAGCTTGGCTTCTGGTACGCCACAGTGCTGCTGGAGCTTTCTCAGATGGAGCCAGAAACGGAAGGGACGGAAGTTGGGAATACGGAAGAAGGCACGCCGTCCTATCCACCTGAGCTTCGTAAGCGGATGCTGCAATTCGCGCTTGCGCACTTCGCCGAATGTTTCGCCCAGGCGCCGATCTGGCGCGAGATAATCCCGCGTCTGCAGGCCGTGGGGCGCTTCACCGAAGACAACGAGTTGCTCAAACTCATCCTTTCGCAATAGGCGCGCCGAAGCCTCAGAAGATGCGCCAGAAAACCTGCTTGCCAAAGAAGCAGCAGAACACGGCGATGGCGAGCGCGAGCGCGATGAGGGTGAACATCAGGGCTTCCCTGCGGGTGTGCGGGTCGTCTTTGCTCTCGCCGCCGACGAATACGCGAATCGCGTTGACGAACGCCGCCAACACGAATATCGCCACAATGGCGACAGCGACGAAGCTGAAAAACGTGCCCACCTTTCCGCCCCCGGCTTTCGGCGCCGTACTCGCGCGCCTGAGCTACTATTATTGTATCATTTGGGCGCTTCGCTGTTCGTTCTGGCGAAAAGACAGTATTCTAAGATAAACGCCTAACTTGTAGGAGAAGGGGGGAATCGTATGTCGCTATTGTCTCCACCTGGCGGCAAGCCTGTGGTTCTAAGGGACGATACACCGTTTAACGCTGATTGGTTTGGACATAAAAACTCGCAATACATAGTATGTGGAGAATCACATGCAGTGGACTGGACGGATGAAGGCGACAAGGTCGTCGTCGACACTACAGGCCGATTTCAGGAGTACGCTGGAAACTGGATTAAGCACTTCGGTACACATTATCGACTGGCGAGCTTCGCAAATAACTCCGTCCGCGGGAGTCACCTTTATCGCGGAGAGCGTGACGATAAGATAGACCGTCGGTTTCTTGAGCAAGGGCAGAAGAACGTAGCTTTTGGCGAGGTTATACCTTGGCTGGCAGGACACAAAGATCAGGCTAGTAGCGGTGGCAGACAGAAGTATATGCAGGAGTTTCGCAGGGCAATAGATCCCAGGCTGGCAAGCCCAAGGAGCCAACTGTGCATGGCGATAGAGAGAGAGTGGTTTTCTTGTCAGCTATCGCGCTATCCGAATGCTAGGATCATCATTGTTGCCCACATCGGCGGGTGGCGACGATTGCATGAACGAGGACAGCTTAAAGGTGAGAACTGCCTATTTGGTGAGTCATTCTGTATTGAGGTCGACAAAAAGCGCATGTGGCTGGCCTGCAAGGCGGTAGGAGCTTTTGGCAGCCCATACAACACACTCAGCGAGGCTATAGAAGAAGCCAGGCCCTATCTACCGTCACCGTAGTCAGCCGCTCTTGCTAAGGACTGATGCTGGCGACTAATCGGCCCCGCCGTTATCTCTAACAACTGATTGCCAGCAACCAACAACAAACCACCGACCACTAGTAAGCCCCCCCTCACACCCGGACCCGCTTCCAGTCCCCCGGCGGAAGAGTCAGAAGGCGGCGAGGTTGAGGGCCTCGGTTATTAGCATCAGCCAGTAGATGGAGTATATGCCTAGACGCAGCGTGCCGGTGCGGCCTTGCCCACCCCCCTAATCCGGCAATTTCAGGGTGGCGGCGATGGGGTAGTGGTCGGAGGGGCTGGAGGTAAGGTTCAGCGGGCGGTGCGAGGCGGGTAGGCCGCGGCTGGTGAAAATGAAGTCCAGGCACTGGCCCGAGACGTGGCTCATCTGGGTTGTGCAGCAGGGCACGAGCATCTCGCTTACGCGTGCGAAATCCTCGGTGTCGGGCGTGGCGTTGAGGTCAACCGCCAGCACCAGAGGTTTTTCCACCTTCGCGAAGCTCTTTAGCATCCGCCGGGTCTCGCGGCAGCGCGGCAGCCATTCCCAGTGCCATTTCGGCGTGCCAGGCAAGGGGAGCGGACTGAGGTGCGCCGTTGCAATGGTCATCTCCACGCCGCTCAGCTTGATGTCCGCTAGGAGCAGCCGGCGCCGGATGTGGAACGACCTCCCGATGTCGAAGTGCTGGACGTTGTAAACCTGGGGGCGCGTAAGGATAGCGTGCCCGACCGCCTGCCTTCGGCGGGGGCTGAGGTGCGTCGTGCACATAGCGAATCCGTCAAGCTCCAGGTCAGTGCGCAACTGGGCGATTTCCGGTGAGTAAACGCCCCGGGAAGGATCCCACCGCGCTTCCTGGAGGCAAAGCACGTCCGGGCGAAGCCCGCTGAGGATATGGAGCATCTCGGAAAAGCGCAGCCTGAAGTGGCTGTCGAGCCAGCTGTGCACGTTCCAGCTGACGACTTGCGCCCTCATCTCGGCTTCCCCTTAGCGGCGCAATGGCACCCGCAGAGGCCAGCCGCACGGCCCACATTGGCTTCGTGACGCACTTCCTTCCTCCCGCTGGGTTCTACTATTCTACGCGATGCGGGCTGTCTTGCCTAGTATGGCGGTAATGAAGGCGGAGAATCCAAATAAATTCGTGACCGAGGGCTATAATGTTCATTTATCTATGCTACTCCGGTTACGCTGAGCCCAGTAATAATGCGGCTTCGCGCTTGACAGGGCTATCGTTTATGCTGTAGACTGGAAGTGCAGACGGGCTGTGCTCGTTAGGCCCGGGAGGAAGGGGGTACGCGAATTGAACGAGTGGTGGGCGTCACTGCCCGGAATTCTGCGGTTTTTCTACATCGTCGCCTTCGGCGCGTCCTTTGTCCTCGTGTTCCAGCTCATCCTTACGATGATCGGGCTGGGGCAGGCGGACACGGACCTGGACGTTGACGCAAGCGGCGTGGGCGACCACGACTTCGCTGTGGCTGGCCATGACTTCGACACGGGCTCGCTTGAGGGCGATCACCTCGCGGCGCATGACGCGGGCCTGCACTTCCTCTCCTGGCGTACGCTGATTGCGTTCTTTGTCGGCTTGGGCTGGGGCGGCGCCACCTTATACGAATGGACGGAAAATCCCTACATCGCCCTCATCGGTGGAGCTGCAATCGGTTTTGCCTTTATGCTGCTCGTATTCTGGTTGATGGGGCAGATATTCAAGCTGAGAGATTACGGCAACATCAGCTACGCCAACGCTATCGGCAAAGTCGCGACTGTTTACATCTCCATTCCGCCAAAACGTGAAGCTGCGGGCCAGGTGCAGGTTGTCGTGCAGGGGCGCATGCGCGAGGTCTCGGCGGTCAGCGATGAGCCGGAGCTGCTTCCGCCCAGGGCTAAGGTGATTATCACTAAGATGCTGGACGCAACGACTTTCGTAGTAAAGAGAACAAGGAGCGAGGAGTAATATGCCATTACAAGGTCTTATTGGTCTTATAGCTGCATTTGTACTGCTTCTATTCTTCATCCTGACCTGGCTTTTATCGCGCTACAAGCGCTGCCCGTCCGACCGCGTTATGGTCATCTACGGTCGCGTCGGAACGGGCGCGGAAGGCCGGCGCTCAGCGAGGTGCCTGCACGGAGGCGCGGCATTCGTCTGGCCGGTAATCCAGGACTACCAGTTTCTGGACCTGACGCCGATAACGATTGACATCCCGCTGCGCGAGGCCCTTTCCCGCCAGAACATCCGCATCGACGTGCCGTCGACGTTCACTGTAGGTATTTCGACCGAGCAGGGGATTATGGAAAACGCGGCGGAGCGCCTGCTTGGGCTGTCCAACGAGGCCATCAAGCGCATCACTGAGGACATCATATTCGGCCAGCTGCGTGTCGTAATCGCGACGATGTACATCGAGCAGATTAACGCTGACCGTGACAAGTTCCTGGACAACGTCACCGGCGGCGTCGAGATCGAGCTGAAAAAGATCGGTCTGAAGCTCATCAACGTCAACGTAAAGGACATCACCGACAAGTCCGCCTACATTGAGGCGCTGGGCAAGGAGGCCGCGGCGCAGGCGATAAACGAAGCCAAGAAGAAAGTCGCCGAGCGCCTGCGAGACGGCGAGGTGGGCAAGGCGGAGGCGGAGCGCGAACAGCGCATCCGTGTTGCCGCCGCCGATGCTGACGCAGTTGACGGTGAGAACCAAGCGCGCATCCAGATTGCCAACTCGAACGCCGACCGGCGGGAAAAAGAGGCTGAGGCGAACAAGCGCGGCACGGCCGCCGAGAAGGTGCAGGCCGCAAAGGCGCTTGAGGAAGCATACGTCGCCGAGCGCGCCGCCGAGCTTCAACGCGCTGAGCGCACGCGCGCGTCCCAGAAGGCGGACATCGTCGTCCCCCAGGAAATCGAGAAGCAGCGTATCGAAATCGCCGCCGAGGCCGAGGCCGAGAAGCTGCGCCGGGTGGCTCGCGGGCAGGCCGACGCCATCTTCGCCAAGCTGGAAGCTGAAGCCCGGGGTAACCGGGAAATTCTCGTAAAGCGCGCGGAAGGGCTGCGCGAGTTGGTAAACGCGGCGGGAGACGACGCGCGTCTCGCCGCACTCCTGATGATTACCGAGAAGCTGCCCGAGCTGGTCAGCACGCAGGTCGAAGCTGTGAAGGGCCTGGCAATCGACAAGGTCGTGGTCTGGGATTCGATGAGCGGCAACAGCAAGGACGGCGGGCCGTCCACCACGGCGAACTTTTTCGCAAATCTGATGAAGTCGCTGCCGCCGCTGCAAAACCTGTTCGATATCGCCGGGCTGTCGCTGCCCGATTTCTTAGTGAAGGCGAAAGAAGCGAGCGGAGGCGGTAGCCCTGAACCGCCCCTCGAATTCTCGCCCGGCCCGCCAGCATCGCCAGATGAGGGCGCCCCCGCTCCTGAAGGCGAAGAAACCTAACGGCTGCTATCTGAGAAGGGGTCAGACAAGGTGAAGCCTACACAGGCTCACAGACTGCTCACGCTTGCAGTGGCGCTAATTCTTGCGTCATGCACTCCCACGGGATTTGCGGATGAAAATTTCGGCCTGGGTGCGCACATCACTGACCGGCTTGGACCCGCCAGCGACGCTGTGCGCGGCGTAATTAGTGTTTTTGATGCAAGTGTGCAAGCATCCGCCGTGCGCGGTGCCTTTTGCTGCACTGACGACGAGGCGGACATAAATGTTGCGCTTCAGGACCTTGACTTCGACGGGCGCATTGACGTCATCCGATTCTGCAGCAAAACCTACGAGCGTTCAGCGTTCGCGCCTGGAGGAGTTCCCGGCATTGAAAGGCTGGGGCGCGAATACGAGGAGATCGAATACAAACAACTCGTCGAGGGCTTCCGCGCCAAGTATCCCGGCGTCAAGACGATCGAGGGCATCACGCTTGGCTCCACTTACGATGAGATTCGCGATGCATACGAGCAGGAGCCGCTATCGCGCGAGCAGGTGGGGATGAAGCGCCGCGTGGTCTACCGGCGCGGCAACTCCAACCTGATATTCGTCCTCATCCGCGGCCGCGTCGTCCAGATGGTCCTAGTCGGCAAAGAGTACTTCGATGGGGTTTACGGGAAGCTCTAGTCCTACTGGTTCTTCTCCCAGATAAGGCGCAAGCCCAGAAGCGTAAGGTTCGGGTCGACGATTTCGATGCGCTTGCTCGCGCGCCGCATAAGCTCGCCAAAGCCGCCGGTAGCCACGACCTTCGCGGTAAAGCCCTGCCGCTCCTCGATATGCGCAATCAGCCCGTCCACCATCGCGCCGTGTCCCCAGAGCACGCCGCTGCGGATGCTCTCCACCGTGGTGCGCCCCACCGGATCGTCCGGCAGCGCAAGCTCCACCAGCGGCAGCCTTGCCGCGCGCTCCGAAAGGGCCTCTCGCGAAATATCGATCCCCGGTGCGATAGCCCCGCCCAGGTAGTCCGCGGGCGGCTGCAGCACGTCGAACGTTGTCGCCGTGCCGAAATCCACCACGATAAGCGGCGGCTCGTGCTGCGCCAGAGCTCCCACGCTGTTTACGATGCGGTCGGCGCCGACTTCGCGCGGGTCCTCGTAGAGAATGTTCAAGCCGGTCTTTACGCCGGGGCCGACCACCAGCGGCTCGTGGCCCGTCAGGCGCTCGATTACCTTCATCATTCGCGGCACAAGCGGCGGTACAACGCTGCTCATCGCCGCGCCGGTAAACTTCTGCAGGTTGAGCCATTCCGGACTGAACAGGCTGCGTAGCAATCCAACGTATTCGTCGGTCGTCGCGTCATGCCGCGTGGTAATGCGGAAACGGTGCTCCAGTTCGCCGTCGCGCCACACGCCGATGACGATGTTGCTGTTACCGATGTCAACGACAAGCAGCATTACTGCTTCACCTCGCCTGTAATCTTCATCGAGAAGTCCAGCGCTGGCGAGGAATGCGTCACATAGCCAAGCGATATCACGTCCACTCCCTCGATTGCATATTCCATTATGTTTTCGGGCTTCACGCCGCCGGAAACCTCGATGCGCGCCCGCCCGTCAGCGAGCTTCACGCATTCGCGCACCTGCTCCGGCGTCATGTTGTCCAGCAGCAGGATATCCGCGCCCGCGTCAATCATCGGCTCAACCTGCGCCAGCTCGGCAATTTCCACTTCTATCAGGTCCACCATCCGTTTCTGCGCCTTTGCGCGACGCACGGCTTCTGCCGTTTCGGGGAAGAAGCTCAGGTGGTTGTCCTTTATCAGTATCGCGTCTGAAAGCGACATCCGGTGGTTCACGCCGCCGCCGTGCCGCACCGCTTTTTTTTGCGCGAACCGCCAGAGCGGGACTGTCTTGCGCGTGTCCGTCACTCGCGTTTTCACGCCCGCTTCGCGCAGCTTTTCCTGCAGCTCGTAGGTGGCGGTGGCGATGCCCGATAGCCACATCACGAAATTGAGCGCTAAGCGCTCACCCGCTAAGAGCTTGCGCGTATGTCCGATAAACTCCGCAACGCTGTCTCCGGGCTCCACGTAGTCTCCGTCGTCTTTGTGCAGGATGATCTCAACGCTTTCATCCAGCAGCTCGAACACGCGCACTGCCAGCGACAGGCCTGAAACTATGCCCGGAGTTTTGGCGCGCATCACCGCGCGGCTGCGGTGGTCGTGCGGGATGAGGAGTTCGCTTGTAAGGTCGCCATCGCCGGCATCTTCCTTCAGCGCCATCCGGATAAGGTCGTCCCAGATCTTCTCCATACGCTGATTCTAGCAGACGTATTGCTTGTCGGTGGCATTAGCGTCCCGCCCGTGATTCTACTCCTGCTACGAGTAGGCGGCACTGACTAGTGCCGCTCTTAAAGAGCTAGGCTGGTCAGCCCAGCCTACTCAATGGGGAGAACGCGGCGTGCCTGCTTCAGATGCGTGTCCGGTAATCTAATCCTCCGCCCCGGCTTGCCCGTCACGCAGCCTGGACGTTATAATCACCCGCACAAGGGAGGAGGAACAATGCGCATCGTCTTCTGGTTCGCAATGCTATGCGTGGCTATCCTGTTTTGCTGCGCGTCAACCTGCCGCGGACAGGCCGAGCCGCAAAACACCGCCCAAAAGCTGGCTCCCCGTAGCTCCGCCGCTCCCGCGTGGACTGACGAGGGCATCGAGGGAATGAGCATCGTGTATCTGCACCACTCCTGCGGCTCAGGCTTCCTGAAGCAGGGCGGAATGTGGCGTGGGCTCGAGGAGCTGGGCCTTTCCGTATTCGACATCACCTACGGCGATGGCTGGATCGGCGACAACACCAATCCCGGCCACTTCCCGGTCACGTTTGGTGAGCATATGGATGAAGTGCTAGCGTGGAATCTCACCGGCGCCGACCGCCACGAAATCGTCGCGTTCAAGAGCTGCTATCCCGCATCCAACGTCAAGTCCGACCAGATGCTCGCCGACTACAAGGGCTACTACGAACAACTAAAGCCGTTGTTCGTGAAGCACCCAGAAGTGCTGTTCGTCGCGTGGACCGCGCCGCCGCTGGTGCCCGGCGCGACGACGGCGCAAAATGCCGCGCGCAAGCGCGTTTTCTGCGACTGGCTGCAAAACGACTGGGCGCCCAATGAGCGCAACATCGCGGTGTTTGACTGCCACGGCGTGCTTGCGGACGAGGAAGGCTACCTGCGCGTAGACTTTCGTAAAAGCGAAAGCGATTCCCATCCCAACGAGTCCGGCAACAAAGCCGTCGCCCAGGCTTTTACCGACCGGCTCCCCAATATGATCTCCCGCTGGAGCGGGTAGGGGCAGGAACACAATCCCACAAGAGTCCGCCGGGCTTGTTCTGATGACTTGACATTTGTATGGGTTATTGATAATATCGTCATGCGGCAAGATGATTCACCATCGAATCCTGATGTAGGGGAATCTAATGGAGATTAAATATGAGATACAGGGCGATGCTATCTCTTTATTCTTCCCTGCCGCCAATGCTGGTAAGTTTCGGTTTAAGAAGAGAGATACTAACCTTGAGTTCGGCTACTCATTCTCTACTCGGAAAGAAACGTTCGACGAACACGTCTATCTGGAATGGCAGATCGGTTACGACGTTCCGGTTGCGGATGTCGAGAAAGGAGAGAAGAGGACAGTAATCACAGGTGTGTCGTTCATCGGCAGCAACGGGAAGCTGAAGTACCCTTACGAGCTATCAGAGTTGCTTCATATGTCCGTCCAGGTGGGACTCCTCCCACGCGAAAGACTCCAAGTATTGCTTGACGAGGTAGCCGGTTATGAAAGTTTCATAGACCAGAAGCCAATAACGACCGAAAGCGCTTTAATCGTATCCCTAAATGGGGTGACCTTCAAGGAGACGACCATCAAGCTTCCCACGCTATATATGCCCGATACTGCCGACGGAACGCAAATAGAGGCGTCTATCGAAAAGCAGCAGTATGCCACCGGCGTTCAGCCTATGATTTACTTCTGCATCCCATTTGCCGCGTTCGAGAACGCACCGGCGCTTAGTGGACGCCCCTCGGTTCGTGGTGATGAACTGGTTTACGTGATAAGTCAGGACAATGTGACGAACCTCGTTCTTATGGTTAAGGTGTTTGCTATGGCATCTGAACGTCACCACAACGATGTCGCACATATCCTGAAGTTGCTTGTGGAGATGAGCGAAAGGTGAGTGCCATGGAGGTGAATCAAGCGGTTCACTTACCGGAAAGCCTACGAGTTCAGCTCGGGAGCTTCTACACGCCCCAGCAACTCGTTGATAGAGTTCACGAGTTTGTCAAGCCGCATTTAGCCAGCAGAAAGGAGAGGTGTGTAGTATTTGACAGCGCCGGGGGCTGCGGCGCCTTTATGTTCGCGATGAAGGATTTCGATTACAGGATTGCTGATCGCGACCGCGTAGCCTGCAAGTTCCTGACGAAGCACTTCGAGCAGGCGAAGATATTCTGCACTAATTCCCTGGTTGGCGTTAGCCGGGAGAAGTTTCAGATACCTTCCTCAGCGTTCCTCGTGATGATCGGCAATCCGCCCTACAACGACACAACATCGGAGTACAAGTGTGGGAGGAAGGGACAGAATACCTGCGATGAAGACCTATACGACAGGGACTTGGGTGTCTCCTTTCTGAAGTCGTATAACAAGCTTGATGCCGATTTGATCTGTATCCTGCATCCCCTATCGTGGCTAATCAAGAAAGCTAACTTCACGAGGCTTCGGGATTTCAGAGAGAACTACAAGCTAATCAAAGGGGAGTTATTCTCTAGCGGGCTGTTCGAAGGCACCGGGCTGCGTAAATTCCCGATAATGGTCGCGCTTTATGAGAGAGACGGTGCGGGAATGACTTACGATTACATTAGGGACTTCCAGTTCACCGTGCTCAATAGCGATAGGAGATTCACCCTCTCTTCATACCGAACGACGGACGGGTACATCGCCAAATATCCGCCGAGGACAGGCGAGGTGAATGTATCACCCATAGGTGTATATTACCGCAGCTTCCGTGACCTGAACTCCATAAAGAGGAATGCTTCGTTCCTCTCGCGCCAGGACGGGAACAGCATCGTTGTCACACTTGAGAACTTTTACAAGTATGCATATCTCTATGCAATGAAAGCCTTGTTTGACCCGCCGGACGTGTGGCTTTACGGTAATGTGTCCCCGCTCGTGGACGTGAGTGCGCTGGAGCGGAACAAGGAACTCTACGTATACTACGCGTTACGCAAGAATGGCGTTCTTATGAGGATTGGAGATTCCGTCCGCAAAAACATCAAAGCGCACTACGGCATTAAGGTGAGTCATAACCTAGAGATTGGCAAGGTTGAAGAAGCCATAAGGCACGAACTGCACAAGCCTGTGTTATAAGGTTTCCGCTAGTATTTTGACCCGTAGAGTAGTAGCTAGAGCAAGAACCATAGTCAACCGCCATAAGTAGGGTGCGCCACCTTACGTGGTATATCATTATCAGCCTTGCACTCGCAGTTCTCCCCCCTCTGATACAATAATCCCATCGGGGTGAGGATTGCGACAATCATCGGGACGCGGCCCGAGGCCATCAAGATGGCGCCGGTAATCCGCTTGCTGGAGGCTTCCGACCACTTCACCCACACCCTCATCGTCACCGGCCAGCACCGCGAGCTGCTCGACCAGGTGCTTGACCTTTTCGCCCTCAAGCCCGCCCACGACCTCAACATCATGCAGGAGGGCCAGCAGCTTGACGAAATACTCGCGCGCACGCTTTCTCGACTTGGCGAGATACTGCGCGCGGAGCGCCCCGGCTGCGTCCTCGTGCACGGCGACACCACGTCAACGCTTTCCGGCGCGCTGGCTGCCTTCTACAACCGTATCCCCGTCGGCCACGTGGAGGCGGGGCTGCGCACTTGCGACCGCTTCCAGCCCTATCCCGAGGAGATGAACCGCCGGCTGGCCGACGAGCTCACTGACTACTACTTCTGCCCCACACCCGGCGCAGCGGCGAATCTGCGGCGCGAAGGCTTGACCGACGGCGAGATAATCATCACCGGCAACACAGTCGTGGACGCGGTGAATCTGGTACTGGAGATGCAGCCGGAAATCCCCGAAGCCCCGCGCGAGTTCATCGGCCGCTTTCCCGAATACGTCGTTGTTACCGCCCATCGGCGCGAGAACTGGGGCGAGCCGCTTCAACGCATCGGCAACGGCATTGCGGGATTCGCCCACGCCAATCCACAGGTCGGCGTCATCATCTGCCTGCACCCCAATCCGGTGCTGCGCGGAGGATTAGAGCCGCTCGTCGGTGCTGAGCCAAACGTCCTGCTCGCTCCCGCGCTCAGCTACGCCCCGTTTGTGCATTTGATGCACGGCGCAAGATTCATCCTCACCGACTCCGGCGGCATCCAGGAGGAGGCCTGCAGCCTGGGCAAGTTCGTGCTTGTTCTGCGCGAGCGCACCGAGCGTCCGGAGGCGGTGGATGCGGGATTTGCGCGCGTCATTGGCACGCGAGCTGGCAGCATCGTTTCACAGATGGAAGGTGCTCTGGCGGGAACGATGGAGGGGAAGATTCCTCCGGCCGATACGCCGAATCCGTTCGGCGACGCCCATGCCGCGGATCTCATCGTTGAGTTCCTGCAGACCAAGCTGGGACAGATAGGCTAAGCTCTAGTCCGAACGCATCCGGCCCCATTTATGTACTGCATCGCGCAGATTGTCTATCTGGCGCACGTAGGTGTTCGTCTTAACCGAGCAGCCCGGCGTGAGAATGAGCTTACGGCCACCCGTCTGCTCGATTGCGTCCTTCACTTGGCTCTCAATGTCGCCGAGGTAAGTCTCCTTGAAGCTCAGGTGCTCCACGCCGCCCATCAGTGCGAGGTCGGTCATCCCCCGCGCTTGTGTTAACGACGGATTAGTCTCGTCGCGGTCCGCCCAGTTGATGCAGCTTACGGGATAATCCAACACCTGCTCCAGCCGGACATTGTTTCCGTGCACGTGCAACACGTTGAACGGCGCGCCTTCCGCTGCCCGCAGCACCCGCAGGTCGAAGGGCTTGCCGAAGCGCTCGTATTCCTCCGCCGTCAGGAAGTTGCCGGTCGCGCCGGCGATGGTCAGGAAGATGCCGCTCGTGCCAACCTCCAGCATGGCCGCAACCAGCCGTTCCAGGTTCGTCGTGATGGTTTCCAGGCCGGTAAGGAAATCGTCGGTGTGCTCTTCCATATGCCCGCGCCAGTGCTTGAAGCAGATGTTGCGCGCGGTCGTCCATGGCGAGAAGATTGTGTCGATGAAAAGCGCCGAGTCCGCCAGCTTGCGCGAAAGCTCCCGCAGCGCGACAAGCTCCTGCTTGTATCCGTCGTAATTCCACGGGCTGACGGTAGTGAGCTTGTGCCAGTCTTCAGGTTCGCAGATGTCGTAGAGCCCATCCGCGCGCGGGTAATCGTAGTCGTTCATCACTTTGATGAAGTCGAGGTCATACCGTTCGAAAAACGCATGCTCCATCTCGGCGTGGAAGACGCCTTCCCGGAAGTGTTGCCCGAAATGGTACCAAAGGCTGAACGGCACCCGGTCGACCGGCTCTCCTGCCAGCGCGGCCCGGATCCGTTCGGCTTTTGTCATTTCGACCATCAGCGCATCCTGGAGTGAGCGAACATTATACACGCGCCCGCCGACCCGCTTGGCGCGCGAGGGGCTTTCACCTATAATCTATGCACTCGCATCTAGGCTAGGAGGGGCGTATAGTGGATTTCACACTCACCGAAGAGCAACAGATGGTGCGCGAAACCGCGCGTGACTTCGCCGAAGAGCAGCTTCGCCCGACTGCGGGCGAGCGCGACCGCACACACACAAGCCCGGCGGAGCAGATGAAGGCTATGGGCGAACTGGGCTTCTACGGCTGCACGATTCCTGAAGAGTACGGCGGCAATCCGCTCGGCGCTGTCGCTGAAGCGCTGATCGTTGAAGAGCTGTCGCGCGTGGATGCAGCGTTTAGCGTGTTCTTCTCGGTGAACGTCAATGTGGGTTGTCTGCCCATCCTGAAGTTCGGAACTGGTGCCCAGAAGGCAAACTACCTTCCGCGCATCGCCGATGGCAGCATCTATGCGTCCTACGCGCTCAGTGAGCCCAATGCGGGGAGTGACGTGGCCGCGATTCAGAGCACGGCAGTGAAAAAAGACGGTAAGTACCTGATTAACGGCCAGAAAGTGTTCATTACCAACGCTGAGATCGCCTCCGTGTTTATCGTTATGGCGAAAACCGACCCGGCTGAGGGCGCGCGCGGTATTTCCGCATTTCTGGTCGAGCGTGATTATCCCGGTTTGAAGGTGGGCAAGCGCGAGCGTAAGATGGGTATCAACTCGTCCGACACCTGCGAGATGATTTTCAGCAACTGTGAAGTGCCCGCTGAGAACCTGCTGGGCGAAGAGGGGCAGGGGATGCACATTGCGCTTAACGCGCTGGATGACTCGCGCATCGGGATCGCCGCGCAGGCTACCGGTATCGCGCAGGGAGCGCTGGAGGCTACCGTGCAGTACGCCAGTGAGCGCGAGCAGTTCGGGCGCAAGATCGGCGGCTTCGACCTGGTCTATAACTACATCGCCGATATGCGCACGCGCGTCGAAGCCTCGCGTTTGCTTACGTGGCACGCCGCGTGGATGCGGGAACAGGGGCAGGAGCACACTGCGGAAGCTGCGATGGCGAAGACTTTCGCCTCCGACTCCTGCCGCTGGGTAACCGATAAGGCCGTTCAGATTCACGGCGGTTACGGTTACATAACCGATTTCGACGCCGAACGCTTCTACCGCGAGGCGAAAGTGACCCAGATATATGAGGGCACGAATGAGATACTCCGGATGGTCATTGCGCGCAAGACGCTGCCGCCTGAGACGTTTGCCCGAAAGAAGTAGTTTTCCGGCTCGATGTTGACTCAAAGCGCTTCCTGGACTATCCTAGCGCGCTCATCTGTGGGAAAAGCCACGTACGTGTATTGCGCAATATCAATTACGGAGTTCCATAGCCTGTTAGGAGGTATTTGCTGTGTCTGATAATCCTGGAGATATCCTTAAGTCCGTTGGCATCGAAACGAGCGGGAACGCATACCGGAATCTCAATATGCCCGAGCTCGTGGAGCACGCGCTAAGGCGCGAGGAAGGCTTTCTGGCCAGCAACGGTGGCCTGGTAGTGCGCACCGGCATATGGACCGGCAGATCGCCCGATGCGAAATTCACGGTCCGGGATGATGTTACCGAGGACGGCGTGTGGTGGGACGGTCCGAACAAGTCCGCTACCGCCGAGCAGTTCGACCATCTGCACAGGAAGATAGCCGATTACCTGAGCGACAAAGACCTTTACATCCATGACGGATTCGTGAACGCCGACCCTAAGCTGCGTATGCCCATCCGCGTTATCACGGAACTTGCTTGGTCGGCCATGTTCTCGCGCACGCAGTTCCGCCGCGGCGCCCCTGAGGAGCTGGAGGGCCACCAACCGCAGCTCACGGTGCTGCACGCGCCCCAACTGATGCTGGACCCGGAGAAGGACGGCACAGGCATTCAAGCAGGCGTGCTAATGGACTACTCGAAGAAGCTTATACTCATAGCAGGAAGCGGTTACTGTGGCGAGATTAAAAAGAGCATCTTCACAGCGCTTAACTTCATTATGCCCACCAAGGGCGTGTTGCCGATGCACTGCTCAGCAAACGTCGGCAAGAAGGGCGATTCGGCGCTGTTCTTTGGCCTGTCCGGCACCGGCAAGACGAGCCTTTCCGCCGATCCCAACCGCAAGCTTATCGGTGACGATGAAACCGGATGGGGTCCGGATGGCGTATTCAACTTCGAGGGCGGCTGCTACGCCAAGCTTATCCGAATCTCGCTGGAAACTGAGCCGCAGATATTCAATGCGATTCGTTTCGGATCAGTTCTGGAAAACGTCGTCGTGGACGATAACCGCACTCCCGACTACTTCGACGCCAGCATCACCGAGAATACCCGCGGAACGTATCCTCTGGAGTATATAGATAACGTCGAGATATCCGCGCGTGGCGGTCATCCGAAAAATGTGGTATTCCTCACCGCTGACGCATTTGGGCTGCTGCCTCCGTTGGCGCGCTTGACGCCCGCGCAGGCTGCGTACCAGTTTATCACCGGCTATACGGCAAAGCTCGCAGGAACCGAGCGCGGGATAGATGAGCCGCAGGCTACCTTCAGCGCCTGCTTCGGCCTGCCGTTCCTGCCCCGGCATCCGGGCGTTTACGCGGATATGCTGATGGAGCGCGCCGCCAAGCACGGCAACAGCTTCTGGCTGGTAAACACCGGCTGGAGCGGCGGCCCCTACGGCGTGGGCGAGCGTATGCCGATCCACCTGACGCGCAGTCTGCTTAACGCGGCGGTGGACGGCGACCTCGATAACGTGAATTTCGAAGAAGACCCGGCGTTTGGCTTGAGCGTGCCCACCGAGTGCCCCGGCGCCGACGCGAATTTGCTTTTCCCGCGCAACACCTGGGAGGACAAGGACGCTTACGACGCTAAGGCCAGCGACCTGCGCGGCCTGTTCGAGGACAATTTCAAGAAGTACGAGGCCAACGTCTCACCCGAAGTCGTCGCCGCGGGGTTTAAGCGCTAGTCGGAAACAACCGGTCCAATATCTCCTGCAGGTCGCGGGCGTTGCGCACCGCGTGAGTCTCCACGTGGTTGTTGAACAGCAAAAACGCCTTCGGCGCGCCGGTCTCGCCGATAGCCTTAGCCAGATCTTCCAGCTCCTCGCTCGCATACTTGTAGCAGTAGCGCGCCCGCTTGGCTTCCTCGTCCGGCGCATCCGCCTTAGCCCACCAGTGCTCCTCGCTGCGCCCGTGGAACCGCGCGTACGCGAAATCCCCTGTGAGTGGGAAGAAATGGCGCGGCAGGTGCGAGGATTTGGGCGCGTCCACCCAGCAAAGCGGCACCCGGTAGCGGCCCAGCTCCTCCGCAACCTGCTTGGTGAACCACGCTGAGTTGCGAAACTCGAACGCCTTGGGGCAGTCCACGAAAGCGTCCGCCAGCGCGCTTAAGTATTTCGCAGTCTCCGCGCCCGGCCTAAACGACGGCGGGAACTGGAATACCACCGCTGTGAGCTTACCCGCATCGGTCAGCGGCGCGATGTCAGCCAGAAATTTCCGCGCGACTCCCGCGTAATCGCGCGAAACCTCGTGTGTAAGCTCGCGGTAAGCTTTCACGGCGAACGAAAAATCCTCGCGCGGCGCGAACGCGCTTTCCAGCACGTGAAGCTCCGCTTCCGGCCGCACGCGCTTGAGCATCCCCTCCAACTGAGACGGGCTCGTGTGCCCGTAATACGTGAAGTTGAGCTCAACCAGCGAAAACTGCGATGCGTAGTAGGTGAGGAAGCTCTTGCGGTCGCGCGCCAGGCTCACGGGATAGAACCTGTCCTCCCCGACCCATTCGGGATAGTCGTACCCGCTTGTCCCCACCACAAAGCGCATTAGCTTGATAATAGCAGACCGGATTCGGCTGGCGAAAGGCAAGGCTTTGGCAGTGTTATGGAAAGGGACGAAAGCCGCTGTGTTATAGTATGGGGCAACGCGCAGGTACTGATTCAGCGATTGCCCGCCTGCCCAGAGGGCGAGTGATGTGACGCCGTGCAGTGGCCCGTGAAGGAGGAACAATGGTTTGCGCAGATTGCGTATTATAATTCCGCAACAGCCATTCCCCAACGTTTTCAGCGGCCTGGCTATGCCGCCATTGGGGCCTCTCTACATCGCTTCAGCGGTGCGGGCGGCCGGCGGCTGGGAAGTCGAAGTCATAGACGAAAATAACTGGACCGGCCGGGGCGACCATCGGGCACTGCAGGCGCGTCGCCCGGCCGATGTGGTCGGCTTCTACGGGGGGATGACTTCGTCGGTGCCTCGGCTTTATAAGCTCGCGCAGCTGTATCGCGACATGGGCGTTTTCACCATCGCCGGCGGCGGGCACGTGGATTACCTATACGCCGAAGCGCTGGCGAACGGTGTGGATGTTGTGGTAAACGGCGAGGGCGAGGAGACCACCCCCGAGCTTATGGCCGCGTGGGAGAAGGGCGAAGGCCTGCAAAACGTAAACGGCATTTCCTTTGTGTGTGATACGGGCGAAGCTACGGTTACGCCGCGCCGCGCTGCCATATCCGACTTCAGTCGGGTCGCGCGCCCGGACTTTTCGATGATTGTCGAAAAGAAGCGCTCCTACCGCTGGATTCCGGTGTCGCACATACGGGGCTGCCCCTACCACTGCGAGTTCTGCTCGGTTAGCCGGATGCTGGGGAACACTCACGGCCATACCGTGGAGCAGACTGCGAATTACCTGGAGAGCCTGGTTCGCGCGGGGCACCGCGAGTTCTTCTTCGTTGACGACAACTTCGTGAACAACCGGGACGAGACCATCAAGCTGCTAAAGAAAATCCAAGAGACTGCCGCACGTAACAAAACCGAGCTGAAGCTAAATGTGCAGCTTCGCGTCGATGCTTCGCGGGATGAAGAGCTGATGCGCGAGATGAAGCAGGCCGGAGTGGAAATGGTGGCGCTGGGCATTGAGTCGCCGCTGCAAGAAGATTTGAAGGTGATGAAAAAGGGCCAGTCGGCGGAACAGATGAAGCGGGATATCGCGGCCTTCCGCCGTTTCGGCTTTTACATACACGGGATGTTTATCTTCGGCTATCCCTCGGCGGACGGTGCGCCGTCCCCTTCGGTTCCGCTGTGGTTGCAGGCGCGGGCATTTCTCGACTTCATACGCAAAACGGGCATAGACACCATACAGGTGCTGAAGGCGGTGCCCATACCGGGCACGAAGCTCTTCGAGCGCCTGAATAAGCAAAACCGCATCCTGCCGCTTAAACTTCTGGGCTGGGAGTACTACGACGGTAATTTCCTGACTTTCCTGCCGGACAACGGCGCGTTCGCCCAGGTACACGACGGCGCCGTATGGATAATGCGCAGGTTCTACAGCGGGGCGAACCTGCTGCGGCTGGCGCTGCTTGCGCTTTTCGGGCCGGTTCTTATGGCCGCCGGTTTGGTGCGCAAATGGGTTTGCCTGCTGCGGCGGCGTCTCGCTGAAACCGGTCGCGCAACGCGCAGGCGGATGCTGACGCCGCGCGAGTTGTGGGAGGTGGCGCGGGAAAGCGCAAGCGCAAGTTACCGCGATTTCGCCCGCTCCTTACGCAACGCGCTGTTCAGGAGCGCGGGCTACTTCATCGTGTGCAAGTGGTCGTTGCAGACGCGCCGCAGCCGCTTTATGGCGCTGCTCAGGCGCTTCCGGCTGCGCCCCCCCGACACATCCGAGATACGCTAGCCCTTCACGCCTTTACAGCTTCTCCACGTCGCGGTGGATGACCAGCGCGCGGCGGCCGCGCTCCTCGAAGCGCTCTTTGAGCCAGTTCACCACGGCGACGCTCCTGTGTTTCCCGCCGGTGCAGCCCAGCGCAATCAGCAGATTGAACTTCTGCACCGCCTCGAAGCCCGGCAGCGACCCTTCGATGAACTCTAAAATGCGCTCGCCCGCCCACACTGCGCGCTCGTCCTTCATCACGAAGTCATAAACCGCCTTGTCGCGCCCGGTAAGCTCCTTTAGCTCTTCAATATAAAACGGGTTCGGCAAAAACCGCAGGTCGAAGATGAAGTCGGCGTCCGTGGGCACGCCGTATTTATAGCCGAACGACAAGAGCGTGAGCGACGCATAGCTCATTTGGTCGCCGGCGACGAAAAGCTCGCGCAGCGCGTCGGTGAGCTGGCGCGAGGTCAGGTTCGTCGTGTCGATGACTTCTGTCGCCTGCACTTTTAGCGGTTCCAGGCGCTCGCGCTCGCTGGTGATCGCTGCCTCGTTGGAAATCCCACCTTGTGTGAGAGGATGCTGGCGCCGAAGCTCCTTGTAGCGGCGCACCAGCGTTGCGTTGTCAGAATCCAGGAAGATAACGCGCGGCGACACGCCCATCGCCAAAAGCTCTTCCCAAACGTGGTGGAAGGCGTCGAACAGCGCGCCGCTGCGGATGTCGCAGACGAACGCCACCTGCGTCGGGCTGGTTTCCGACTGGCCCAGCAGCTTGAGGAACGTCTCGATGATCTGCGGCGGGATGTTGTCCACGCACAGGTAGCCCATGTCCTCGAAGCAACGCAGTGCCGTGGATTTGCCCGCGCCGCTCATTCCGGTGATGATGACTACCCGCTGCAGGTGTTCCGCCACTTCTGGAATTATAACACGCGCAGGCCGCACCGGAACTGAATTGAGACGTCGCCGCCGATGGTATAATAGGGTGATTCAACCCATGCCGGAAGTGATAAAAACGATGATTACAAGGAAAATCACCGGAATTTTTATAGCGGTTGTGCTGACAGCGTCCATCGTCCTGGCACTTGCGGGCGCGGCGTTCGCGCGCGATGAAGACCCGTTCGTCTGGGGCACGGTGCGGATGGACAACGGCTTCTACCTGTACACGAAGGTCTACCCGATAAGCATCGTGGGCGACCAGTTCTTCGAGTTCTGGGCGGGGGAATCCGAGGGCCGCGCGGTGCTCTTCGACTCGCTGGGGCAGATATGGTATCCCGCGCCGGTGCAGTACGAGCGCACCGCGATTATCTTCCGGGGCGAGGAGCTTGAGGGCTTCGTCCGCGTGTGGGGGAACACTATCCCCTTCATAGACGGCAACTACTTCTTCGCCATCGATGGGATGACCTACAAGCTCGTGAAGAAGTACAAGCGCACCGGCCCGGCGGGCAACCGCCATCGCAAGTTGAGGTCATCCTATTACGAGAATATGGTTACCGGCGAGCGCAGCACGTGGCTGCCGCGCACCGAAGAAGAGCAGTACTACTACGACTCGCTGATACGGGAAAGCGCGAAAGAGGCGTTCCCCAACTGGTACTCCGAGGCCGAGCCGGAGGAGCTGCCGCCGAGCACCGAGCCGCTCACGGTCCCGCTGGATGAAGTGGTTGCTGAAGCTATCGAGGCGGAAGAAGCAGAATCCACCGGCAATGCCGAGCCAGCCGAGCCTGTTGAGGATTCTGAACCCGAAGAAGCGGAAAGCAGCGAATAGCCGTTGCGATAGCGCGCGCGCCCGCGGGGTATTCGATGTGGGCGCTAAACGATACCTTAATGCCGCTATACGAATACAAGTGCGAAAGTTGCGGCCAGGTCGTCGAGCTGCTGGTAAGTTTCACCAGCCGGGACGACCCCGATGAAACGTGCGAAAAGTGCGGCGGCAAGCTCGTGCCCATCTTCTCAATGACCGCGGGCGGCTCCAAAGCCTGCGAAAGCTGCACCACCACTTCGTGCGGCACCAGTGGCTGAAGCATCCTCTAGCCCCGTGCGGGCGTTTCTTCAGACGAATACAATACGCAGCGCTTAAGCCAATCGCTTTCGCTCTGACGCGCTGTCGCGGATTGTGGTATAATCAAAGCATAGCATAACATCAGGTATTATGACCCAGTAGGTCTAGTATTATGGAAAAGACAATATATGACAGGGGGGGGCATGCGCTGGTATGGGCGCTTAGTTATGCCCTCGTTGTAATGGCCGCTTGGCTGGCCGCGTCGTGCGGCAACTCCGAGAATAAAGCCTGAGGGGAGGGGCGGATATGCCTGTGAGATTGACACTTGTGGTGGTGATGGCGGCGTTTGCCACCATTTGGGCGATGGTGGCATGCGGGCAAGGAGAGCGCGCGGTAGTCCAGGGCTTAAGCCCTGGCTCTTTGTCAGAAACCAAGACCAGCCCTGAAGGCTTGCCCGCCGAGGCGGGGCTGGACTACCGGGAAAATGAATC
>Ga0180434_10000520_pt1 | contig 56714 bp, 53 predicted proteins | sample SS_ome_7_FD_132453 | JGI IMG/M metagenome (GOLD analysis project Ga0180434, IMG submission 132453) | Hypersaline lake sediment archaeal communities from the Salton Sea, California, USA - SS_1_D_2 metaG | ecosystem: Environmental > Aquatic > Non-marine Saline and Alkaline > Hypersaline >...
CGGTCACGGACGCCTCCTTGTTCATCAGCTTCTTCAATGATCCGAGGGTCTCGGTCAGTGTCTCCGAATAGGGTCTCCCATAGTTCTTGAGTTCCTCTACCCTCATTGCACACTCCTTCTCCGTATTCCGGTCGCCTTCATGTGCGTTCAACGAGGAAGCCTATCACAAACCTTCGCATAATTCATACGGTGCAGTGTAACACCCCCATTCCGTGATAGGATAGAGGCCAACACTTGATTTCGTTTGAGGGGGAGGAAATATCCGTGAAAGGCCGTATGCAGGATGAGCCCTCATCCGGGGGGCGCCAAGGTCTACAAGAGCGCCTGCAGGGCGTGCCACGGTGGTTGCGGGGTGCTCGTTCACGTCGAAGACGGGAAGGTTGTCAAGGTCAAGGGCGATCCCGAATCCCCTTTAAACAAGGGGAAAATGTGTCCAAAGGGCGCGGCGAGCATCGAAAACCTTTATCATCCCGACCGGTTGAAGTACCCCCTGAAGAGGGTGGGAAAGAGGGGGGAGGGGAAATGGAAACGAATCTCGTGGGACGAGGCTCTCGACACCGTTGTCGGTAGGATCAACGAGATCAAAGAAAGCCATGGGATCGAGTCCGTGGGTGTGGGGACGGGGACGGGAAGACACCATTTCATGCACGTCCTCAGGTTTGCCAATGCCCTCGGGACCCCGAACTGGTGTGAGCCGGGGACTGCCCAGTGCTTCCTTCCGACTGCGTGCTTGTCTGGGGGCACAATCCCACCGAATCAGGGCCGGACGGAGAGATTCAGTTCACGATAAAGGAATGCACAAAGAAGGGAACCAAGCTGATCGTTGTCGACCCGCGACAGACGGCCCTGGCAAAGAAAGCGGACGCCTGGCTCCAGGTCAGGCCGGGTACGGATGACGCCCTCGCCCTGAGAATGATGCACGTCATCATCCGGGAGGGGTTGTACGACAAAGAGTTCGTCGAGAAGTGGACCGTCGGCTTTGACCCGCTCGCCGCGCGCGTTGCCGACCATCCCCCTGAATGGGCAGAGAAGATCACATGGGTCCCTTCAGAGGAAATCAAACGAGCCGCAAGGCTGTTTGCGGAAACCAAACCGGCAACCCTCGAGTGGGGGGTAGGGCTCGAGCACACGCCGAATTGTCTGCAGACGGTCCGGGCCGTGGGGCTTCTTCCGGGTATCACCGGCAACATCGATGTGCCGGGAGGGTTCATTCTTGGAATGCACGCTGTCAACGACCCTGATCTGCTTGCGGGAAATCTGTCCGATGAGATCAAGGACAAGAGGATGGGAGCGGATCGATTGAGGAAGCCAAGGAGAAGGGTTTCGTTACGGTTCCCTTCAAATACAGGAAATACGAGGAAGCCGGCTTCATGACGCAATCCGGAAAGGTGGAGCTTGCGTCGAGCTATCTCGAAAGCCTTGGGTATGATCCTCTGCCGTACTATGAGGAACCACCCGAAAGCCCATACAGCGCGCCGGAGCTGGCAAAGGAATTCCCCCTGGTCCTCACGTCGGGGGGCAGGATTCAGCAGTTCTTCTGCTCCGAGCATCGGCAGATCGCCTCCCTGCGCAAGCAACACCCGGACCCGATCGTGGAGATCAACCCGGAAACGGCCGCAGGGCTGGGCATTCAAGAAGACGATTGGGTCTGGATAGAAACGGTGAGAGGAAAGATCCAACAGAAAGCAAGACTGACCCAGATCGACCCGAGAGTCGTTAATGTCCAGTACGGATGGTGGTTCCCGGAAGAAGAGGGGCCTGAATACGGCGTGTGGAAATCCAACGCCAATGTGTTGACCAACATCGGGCCACCCCACGACCCGGCTCTTGGAACCTATCAACTCAGGGCGCTCCTCTGCAAGGTTTACAGAGCGGACGAATAACGGGAAGTGTCGCATGGAATATCAACTGCACCGCTACAATCAGATGAAGCAGAAGATCGAACCGAGGCCCGCGAACCGAGGGCAAGATCCTTTGCTGAGCTTTTCCTGTCGGCCATGTGCCATTGCTTCCCGCGGGTTGATGCACTGGGATGCATAGGCGTTGTCCTTCCTCAGGCCGAGATCGGGGACAGCGACGATATCGGGCGAAGACGGTTGAAATGCTTTCTTGTTTGCTGAGGCGGAAATGGTTATTCTCTGCAACGAGACCCGTTTGATCCGACGACGGACACGGAAGAGAGGAATCATGAAGAAGGGATGGATTGCCATACTCCTGATCTCAGCCATGGGGTCGTGCAAGGCCCCGACAGGGGTTGTACCAACTGACCATGAGACCGAGGCAGTCTACGTTGACATGGATATCCGGGATTACAGCCGGATCATAGAGAAGAACCCACGACATGCCGAGGCTTACGTCTACCGTGCAATGCTCTACGTCCGGCAAGGTGACTACGACAGGGCAATACAGGATTTCACGGCAGCCATAGAGATCGATCCCAAGGTTGGGAGTACATACAGCAAGAGGGGAGCGGCTCATCTGGAAAAAGGAGATAATGAGGAAGCGATTCGGGATTTCACGAAGGCGATCGAGTTGTACCCCCACTTTGCCCAGGCGTACTGCAACCGGGGGAATGCGTATCTCCGCAAGGCAAACTACACGCAAGCGATCCAGGATTTCACGGCAGCCATACAAATCTACCCGGAGTATGCAAAGGCCTACTACGGACGCGCAAGAGCCTACCGTTCGAAGCGCCTCATCAACCTGGCTGCCGAGGATTTTCGGCAGGCCTGTGAACTGGGTGCCAAAGACGCTTGCGGGGCATTGGATCGTTAATCGACTCGAGAACGTTATATGTTTTACCCCGATATTCCATGTTGACAAACAACGCCTGCCCATGTTATGTTCTCTCCGTGTCTCAGGAAAACGCGAACCGAGAGAAGAGCGAACAGGTGATTCGAAGCAGACACTTCTGGAGAGTCCTGGCCCTCACGCCGGTCCTGTTGGTTCTCTTCTTCTCTCCGCTCCTGCTGGTTCTGCTTTTCCCTCAAGTCCGGCTGCTGCTGGAACTCGTCCTAATCCTTCTGATCCTTTTCCTGGGGGCATTGCGAGCCAGGAGAAAGGAAGTCGTGGTCAGCAAAGCTCCTTTCGTAGAGGGCCGTCACAGCAAGGAAGAGTTTCGGCAGGGTTGCCTCGAAGAAGATATCATCATAGATTCTTCACCTGGTGATGACACAATCCGGCCTGAACGAAATTCTCTATCAAATTGAGAACCAAACAGAGAATTCCCCTCAAGATTCTTTCCCTCTTAACGAGGGTCAAGGAAATACCCCTCAAAATTCTCCTTTGTAACAGTTAGTTACGGCCTACATCCCCTTCCCCTCGAAGTGGCACATATCTTGTAACGTTCCCCGGCGAACTGAACCGCGAGACGCGGGGACCTGGGCAAACAGGACCGGATACCGACTTCCGGCCCGCCCTCATTGGAAGCAAGAACGGAAATAGAATACCGGTGATCTCTCAACACAGAATCTTGATGATTACCAGAGGCAGACAACGGTGAGACGCAAGGCAGGTTCAGACAGCAGCCAACGAAAGAGAAGAACAGGGAAAGATACTGCGTCATGGGAAGAAGGCGGGATGGAGAAACAAGACTTCGAAATACCCACCGACCCCAGGAGGCTTCTTATCCTCATGGCTGCAGGTCTCTCGGCCTTCATCGTCCTGTCCCTCTCCACGTTGGTCGTCCTCTGTATCGTGATTGTCCCGAAAGTGCACGAACTGCATGACAAGGTCGATAACCTTGGAGGTCTGGATGAGAGGGTTACGAAGCTCGAGACGTATGGGAAAGGGCTTGAACTGTCCGAGGAAAGCTGCGGTAGGCTGGAACAGTTGCTTGCCTCTCGAACGGCCAGGACTCCTGACACCCAAAGCAAGAGCGGACATGAGAATCGTGAAAAGAAGCTCCCTGAAGGCGGATTGGCTGTCCCGCCTAATGAAAGGGCGAGGGTCAAGCACCATGAAGTCTCTTCCGGAGAGACCCTTTATAGCATCGGCAAACGATATGGAATCAGCGTTGACCAGCTACAACGCCTAAATGGTCTTGGGACGAAAGTAACGATCTATCCTGCACAGGCACTTGTTGTGGGAAGAAGGGGAAGCGGGTGATGCGGCGACCTTGTCCCGGGCAGAAGAAAGACGAACCCGAGAGGCTAGCTTCCAATGTTAACGGCGCAGTCGAAAGGTAAGAGGGGAAGAACAGGTCAAGAGGAAAACTCTTTCCCTTTTGTTCCTACCCTTGTCCTCAATGCAACATGCATCGAGACAGGGGGAACAAAGACGGAGGACCAACAAAGAAAAGCAAAAAAACCTCAACGGAATCAACGAGGACCATTCCAATCAGCGTCCCTCCGATTTCCAGAATACTGCTGTTGGCATATTCGTTGCAGTGTTACGCGCAACCGACTGTACTAACAAAAAGCATAATCGAGAAAAAGGAGGGGAGCCAGGAGAGTAAAAAGGATCAACACAGTTGGAACATGTTAGTCAACCTTGAAAGACCGAAACAAGAAAAGGAGACAAGAGAATGGAATGGTTCAAGAAGTTCCTCAAGGAAGAAGACGGTGTGACGGCCATAGAGTACGCCTTGATCGCAGCCGTAATTACACTAGGGATTCTGCTTTCCGTGCAGGGTGTGCGCACCTGGATCACCACGCAGTTCAATGCAGTAGCCGCGATCACTCCCTAACCACTACAGAAGGAGATGGGGAGGAAAAGGTGAAAGCACTCAAAAGATTCCTGAAAGAAGAAGAGGGCGTGACTGCGATCGAGTATGCGCTGATCGCGGTGGTGATTACTGTGGGTATCCTGCTTTCGGTGCAGGGTGTGCGCACCTGGATCACCACCCAGTTCAACGCAGTCGCTGCAATGACTCCCTAACCACCGGACAAAAAGAAGGAGAGAAAGAAATGAAGGTTCTCAAGAGGTTCCTGAAAGAAGAAGACGGCGTGACCGCGATCGAGTACGCCTTGATCGCAGTGGTGATTACACTGGGTATCCTGCTTTCCGTGCAGGGCGTGCGTACCTGGATCACCACCCAGTTCAACGCAGTGGCGGCAATCACTCCGTGATGTTTGTGTATCAAGCGATCCGCGCACCCCTTTGGCGCCCGGATTACCGGGACGGGGGTGCGCAATCAACAACCCTATCCGTGGCATGGAAAAGCCGATAACAGGTAAGCCCGATGAATCTACCCAATGACGGTCTCTTCATTCTGTTCTCGTCCTGCATGCTCATTGCGGCGGCGATCTTTGATCTCCGGTACCAGAAGATTCCCAACAAGCTTACCTTCCCTTTGGTGATCATAGCCCTCAGTTATTTTGGCGTCACCAGGGGTCTGGAGGGACTTCTTTTCAGTGCAGGTGGCATGGGCCTTGGCATCGGCATCCTGTTCGTTCCGTATCTGATGGGTGGCATGGGAGCCGGGGATGTCAAACTGCTGGGTGGTGTGGGCGCAGTGCTCGGCCCCCTGGGCGTCTTCAACGCTTTTGTGCTTACCGCCTTCATAGGCGGGATCTATGCAGTGCTTCTTGTGGCGGTCAACTACAAACACGCAAAACGATTTGTCGTACGACTCACAACCATGTTCAAAACCTTCGTTCACACGGGTCAGTTGATCTACATCCCGGCGCACAAAGAGGAAAAGAGACTCAAGTTGTGCTACGGCATCGCGATTGCCCTGGGGGCGTTGTGCACCATAGCGTGGAAGTTCTCGCATCAGAGCTTTCCGATATCGACCTTTGCGTAAGTTCGGGTGTCTCGAAAGAGATGCCCGCCAACAGAAACAGAATAAGGTGAGAAGCCATGTCAAGACTCAAAACGATCCTTCCGATCCTGCTCGCTGTTTGCGTTGCCCTGGGAGGGGCTCTCTGGACGTACAGATGGGTCAACCATCAGATCGCTCCGTCGGCCAAAGAGGTGGAGATGTCTCAAGCGGTGCCCATCGCGGTGGCCCTCGTGGATTTGCCCTGGGGAACGCTCCTGACCAGCAAGCACATCAAACAGGTGCCCTTTCTCGAGGAGAGCCTCCCTCCGGGACATTTCCGGGATCTTGCTGAACTGGAGGGGCGGGTCGTCATTTTTCCGGTGACGGCGGATGAACCGATCATAGAGTCCAGACTCGCGCCGACGAGCGTCGAAACAGGGGGCGTCTCAGCGGTCGTAAGCCCGGGGAAGCGGGCCGTTGCCGTAAAGGGCGACAAGGTCATCGGGCTCTCCGGCCTCATCCGGCCGGGCAATCGGGTGGATGTGCTCGTCACCCTGGAGGACCCCAGGAAGAAGAGTGAGGTCACCAAGCTCGTGCTCCAGGGCGTCCCGGTTCTTGCCACCGGGGAAGAGCTAAGCGAGAACGGGGAGGGTGACGCCTCTCCCGTGGATGTCTACACCCTGGAAGTCACCCCGGAAGACGCGGAGAAGCTCTCTCTTGCGGCCACCCAGGGGAAGCTCCAGTTTGCACTGAGGAACGCCACCGATATCGACACGGTACTGACCAAGGGTGCGACTGTGCCGGAAACGCTCGCCTCCTTCCGAAAGGTCGTCCCAAACCGCAAGAGAAGCGTCGGTACCCCCTTCGTGACAAAGGTGCAGGTCATCAAAGGCAACACGGTCAGTCAATCGACTTTCTATAAGTGAAAGTGAGGGGAGAGCCAAAATGATCTCACTGCCTAAATCATGGTTGAAACAATCGGTCATCATCAGCCTTGCAGTGCTCCTCTTGTCCGTTACTCTGGTCGAAGTCCAAGCGGAAACGGAATTCATCGTGGCAAGCCAGGAACTGGACAGACTGGAGCTGACAGCCGGGAAATCCATTCTGATGAAGACGTCCGCCCCCGTGAAACGTGTGTCCATAGCGAACCTCGACATCGCGGACCTGAACCTCCTCACCCCGCGCGAGGTCTACATCACGGGAAAGACGCCCGGCATCACCAACATCACGCTCTGGCATGGGAACGACCTTCGTAAGGTGTACGATCTGGTCGTAATCGCCGACATCTCGAGGCTGAAGCAACGGCTCCATGAAATTCTCCCGGAAGAAGACGGCATTCGTGTCCTTTCCTTTGATGAGGCGGTCACCCTCACCGGCAAGGTATCGAGCACAGCCAATCTTGCGCAGGCCGTAGCCCTGGCCGAGGCCTACGCACCTGAGAAGGTGCGGAATCTGCTCGAGGTCGGCGGTGTTCAGCAAGTGATGCTCGAGGTGCGGATTTCGGAGATGTCCCGGACGCTGATGAGACGACTGAGCATAAACTGGATCTACACGAACAGCGACGGCGGGTTCGGCGTAGGTCTGCTCGGCCAGCTGGCTCAGCTGGTGAACCCCCAGGATGCCAACCTGTTGGCAGGCCCCCTCGCATTCCTTGTTTCACCGAATACGAACGCCATGTTCCGGTTCAACGCTGGAGACGGAACGCACACCGGCCTTATCGATGCCCTGAAAGAGGAAGGCCTGATCAAGATCCTTGCGGAGCCCACGTTGATCGCCTTGAGCGGTGAGACCGCATCCTTCCTGGCCGGAGGGGAGTTTCCCGTTCCGATCCCGCAGGGCCTGGGGACCGTGGCGATCGAGTACAAGTCCTTCGGGGTAGCCCTTGCCTTTACCCCGACCGTCCTGGCCGAAGACAAGATCAGCGTCCGCGTAGTGCCGGAGGTGTCAGAGCTTGATTTCAGCACAGCCGTGCGTTTCGAGGGATTTGTCATCCCGGGCCTGAGCACGAGAAGGGCTTCTACGGTTGTGGAACTCGCCGACGGCCAGAGCTTTGCCATTGCAGGCCTGCTCAAAGATTCCGTGCGCGATACTGCATCCAAGTACCCTGGCCTGGGAGATCTCCCGGTCCTGGGCAACCTCTTCAAGAGTCGAGATTTTCAGAACAGCGAGACAGAGTTGATCATCATCGTAACGCCCCATCTCGTCAAACCTCTCGACCAGAACAAACAGACCCTTCCCACGGACTATTACGCAAAACCGAACGATGTTGATTTCTACGTATACGGATATCAGCAGGGAAAGCCACCGAAATCTCCAAAGAAGGGCCCGGTAAATCTGGACGGCGATTTCGGACACACGATTCCGATGGGGGAGTAGAGGAATGAAGATCTGCAAGTGCGCAAATAACCCACCCCAAAGACAGAAGGAGCAGGCAATGTTCAGAAGACACCCTGCACAGGTTGGATTGATCGTTGTCATGTTGCTTGCGTTTGGCTGTGGACGCGGCTTCATAGAACCGACACCCCTGGACAGGCATTGGGGGAAATCTTTCGAAAGGGCGAAAGCCTCTCAAGAGTACGCCCCGGAAGCCTCCCAGAACCTGGATCCCGTGACCGGGCTCGATGGTCAGGCAGCCGAGGGCGACATCCAGAAATACAGGGAGGCACACACTAAAGACAAGGGCAGTTGTGGCGGTAGCGGTGCGAAAATCCTGCTTGGGACCCTCGGCGGTTCCTCGGGCCAGAACTGAAGGTCAGGAGGTTTCGTACATGACCGGGAATCAACGAACAAGAGACCAGAAAGGAAGCTTGGCTATAGAGGCGGCGCTCCTCTTGCCCATGATGGTGCTTCTCATTTTCGGCACCATCGAGTTCAGTCTCCTAATGTATAACAGACAGGTCATCACCAATGGCAGTCGAGAAGGCGCACGGGCCGGTATCGTTCAGACGGTGCCAAGATTGACCGACGGGGGAATCAGTACCGTAGTGGGACAGTACTGTCTCAACCGCCTGATCACCTTCGGATCTGCCACTGGACCTTCGACGAGTGTTACGAGATCAGGAAGCGCTTCCCTCTCCCCTCTTACCGTTCGGGTAACCTATGACTATGAATTCCTGGTCCTCGGCGCCTTGGGGTTTGACCCCATACAACTGGTTGCCGAGACAGTGATGAGACTCGAATGATGGAACGATCAAGCCAGAGAATACGAGGCGTCCAATGAGCAGATTCCCTGGATGCAAGACGATACTCAAGAAACAGAGAGGGATCACGGCCATCCCAATGGCGATCCTTCTGACCATGTTCCTCGGTTTCGCAGCTATGGCCGTGGATGTTGGTCACGTGATGGTGACAAGAAACGACCTGCAAAACATTGCAGATGCAACCTCTCTCGCTGGGGCCCGATGGCTGGGGGCACAGTATGAAGGCATGACTTACGAGGAACAGAAAGCCTATGTATGTGATCCCTCGGCGATCCAAACGATCATCCAGGACGTGGCACAGAACAGCTTTGCAGGAGGACAGCAGGGGATAACGATCAATCTGGGGGATATACGGATTGGACAATGGAACCCAGACGCCACGCCGCGCCTGACCGAAACGCTGAACCAACCCGATGCCGTGAGTGTAACCGTACGGAGGGACGGCGGCGCCAACGGGCCGATCAGCACCGTCTTCGCACGCGTCTTCAGCGTGGACGAGGCGAACCTCGCAGCGGATGCGACGGCGGCCCTGACGGGCGAGAGCACGGCCGGTGACGGCGAACTCGATATCCCCGTGGGAATTTCCAAGAAATGGTTCGAAAAGCCCGAGTTCTGCAACCAACCGATCAAGTTCTATCCGACCGGAACGCTCGACGGCTGCGCGGGCTGGAACGTGTTCACCAACCCCCCTGCAAACGCCAGTAAGCTGAAAAAAATCATCGACGGGATGGAGGCCGGAACATTTCAGAGTCCGGAGACCGTGGCCGGAGATACGCAGTTCGAGTTCATCGGAGGAAACATCGCCAACCAGCTGTGCAACATGAAGGACCTTTTCGATCTGAGAAAGGTTGAAGAGCCTCCCTACGATGAATGGACAACCCATGTGGTGGTCTACGATTGGGAAGACTGTTCGAACCCCAACACAAACATCACGATTGTCGGCTTCGCCACCGCCATCATAAAGAACGTCGTGTGCCCTCCGGCCGGTCAGGAGATAACGGCGATCGTGATCTGTGATAACTCCGAACCGGGTAGAGGGGGCGGTGGTAACTACGGCACGAAGGGCAGCATTCCCGGTTTGGTTGAATAACTTACAGGAAAGGTTTTGTGACCCATGCAGAACGAAGACCTGACGATAAAGATCGAGGCAAAGAACCCCGATGTGGCCGGGCAACTCGAACGGCTTGTCCGATCCCTGCAGGGCATGAGGATTCACTCCGCCGGGGATGTGAACGGGAACGGCCTGCTGATCTTCGAGCTGGGCAGAGAGCTGGAGCGTGACTTTCGGTACGTGGAGTCACTGTTGTCGGCAAAGGCGGTGAGCGAGGTATTCCTGACCTCCCGTGAGCCGAGTCCCGAATTGCTCATGCACGCCATAAGGACCGGGGCAAAGGAATTTCTATCGCAACCACTAATTGACGAAGAAGTCAGACAGGCTCTGTTGCGGTGTAAGAAGAGACACAACGGATCGAATCACGGGGAGCTTCTCAAGGCGGGGAAGATCACCAGCGTAATCGGTGGCAAGGGGGGAGTTGGGACGACCACGGTAGCGGTCAATCTGGCCGTCAGCATGATGCAGAGAGAAGACATTTCTTCTGTGGCCTTGATCGACATGAACCTGCTCTTCGGAGAGATCCCCGTGTTCCTGGAGATGAAGCCCAAATATCATTGGGGCGAGATCGCGTCACAAATCGATCGTCTCGATTCCGATTTCCTGATGAACATTCTCTCGCAACACAGTTCCGGCATTTGTGTCCTGCCTTCTCCGGCCTACTTTCATTACGATCAAGAGGAAATGCCGAAGATTATCGAACGTGTTTTGCAGCTGGCAAAAAGCATGTTCGATGTGGTGATCATCGACGGGGGACACTCCCTCGGCAGGATCTCTTCGAAAACCCTCGAGATGTCGGACGAGGTCCTGCTCATCTCCACCATGAGCCTTCCCTGTCTGTCGAACACGAACAAGCTCCTCGAGTCTTTTCGTTCCCTGGGGTATCCCCCCAGAGAACGGATAAAGATCGTGATGAACCGCTTCGAGAAGAACGCGGAGATTTCCTTGAAGGAAGCGGAAGAAAGCGTCCATCAGTGCATATTCTTTACTCTTCCCAACAACTACAAAGCCACCATGACGGCCATCAACCAGGGCAAGCCCCTTGACGAGATTGCCTCGAATTCGCCCATAACCAAAGAGGTGAACAGGTTAGCTCGTGTCCTGATTGAAGGCAAGGATGTAGAGAAGAAGAAGAGAGGCTGGTCGTTCCGATTGCGAGGTTTTTCAAAGGCCGGGAACAGGCCACTGTCCACTCTTGAGAGGAGGGTAGGTTGAACATGGAAACGCAACTGGCACACCTCGAGGAAGTCCGGACGAGAAAGCAGATACCGGAGGAGTATTTCGAGCTGAAGACGCGCATTCACGATCGATTGCTGGATCTCGTGGACCTGTCGATCATCGAAAGCCTCGAACGGGACACCCTCAAGGCACAGATCAGGATGCTCGTGGAGAAGATACTCCGCGAAGACGCGACAGCATTCCCTCTCAATTCTATGGAAACGGAATTGCTGATAACGGAGATTCAGGATGAAGTCCTGGGGCTCGGTCCCCTCGAGCCTCTTCTTCAGGATCCCACGGTCTCCGACATCCTGGTCAACACCTACGACAAGGTCTACGTCGAGCGGTTCGGTAAACTGGAGCCCACCGATGGGAGATTCAAGGACGATGCTCACCTCATGAAGATCATCGACCGAATCGTCTCGTCCGTGGGTCGTCGTATCGATGAATCCTCTCCAATGGTCGATGCCAGGCTCGCGGATGGGTCGAGAGTCAACGCGGTGATCCCTCCCCTCGCCCTGGACGGACCCATGCTCTCGATTCGACGCTTCGCCGCGGATCCGCTCGAGATGGAGGATTTCATTTCCCTGAACACCCTGACCCCTGAAATTGGTGAAATCCTGAAGGGAATCGTCAGAGCGAAACTCAATGTCCTGATATCGGGAGGTACAGGGACCGGAAAGACCACAACGCTCAATGTTCTCTCACGGTTCATTCCCGAGGAGGAAAGGATCGTCATTATTGAAGATCCTTCCGAATTGCAGCTCAAACAGGAACACATTGTCAGGCTGGAGACCCGACCCGCGAACATCGAGGGCAAGGGCGAGGTCACACAGCGCGACCTGGTCAAGAACAGCCTGCGCATGCGCCCTGACCGGATTCTCGTTGGGGAGGTCCGTGGGCAGGAGTCCTTTGACATGCTCCAGGCGATGAACACCGGACATGAGGGCTCACTGACCACAGTCCATGCGAACTCACCCCGGGACGCCCTGATGCGTTTGGAAACCATGGTGGCCATGGCAAACTTCGATATTCCGGCCAACTTCGTAAGGAGATACATAGCTTCCGCCCTAGACGTGATCCTGCACCTGGAACGACTCACGGACGGAACAAGAAAGTTGATCAGCGTCCAGGAAATTAGCGGAATGGAAGGGGACACGGTCACCCTGCAGGAGATCTTCTCCTTCGAGAGAACTTCGATTGATGAAAAAGGCAAGGTGAAGGGGAGATTTCTCTTTCACGGTGTCCGGCCTCGGTTCATGGACAAATTCAATGTTATGGGCATAAGCACGCCGCCTGATCTGTTCGACAAGACCGTGATCCAAGTCATCTAGGCATACGAGGAACGGAAAGATGAAGATCTTCTTGGTTACCCTGATCGCACTATTTCTTGTTACCGTCTTGACCATAGAACTCCTCCTGTACGCTTACAGGCGTTCGAACAACGCGAATCCGACGAAACTTCGAAAAAGGGTTCGGGCGATCTCTCTGGGCGATCATCGAACCGAGACACCGGACATTCTTCGAAAGAAGGCGTTGAGCAACGTACCCAAACTCAACGAGATCCTTTCACACACTCCCGGAGTAATGGCCCTGGACCGGCTCTGCCAGCAGGCAAACGTCAGCTATCCTCCGAGCGTTTTCGGTCTCCTTGGGCTTGTCCTGTTGTTGATGGGTTACTACCTCTGTTTCTCCATTACGAGAAACGCGGTCGTCTCCCTGGTGGTCGGGGCGTCGCTGGGTGGACTTCCTTTCTACTATCTCGTCATCAAGAAAAGGAACAGAATGCAGAAATTCTTGAGGCAGTTGCCCGAAGGGCTGGACCTGATTGCCCGTGGGCTCAGGGCCGGCCACGCTTTGACAACGGGCCTGAAACTGGCCGCCGACAATTTCGACGATCCCTTGGGCACGGAATTCGAGGAAACCCTGGACGAGATCAACTTTGGCGTCAGCGTTCCAGACGCACTGAAGAACCTTGCACATCGCGCTGATTGTCCGGATCTGAAATTCTTCGTCGTTTCGGTCATCGTCCAACGGGAAACAGGGGGCAATCTTGCGGAAATCATAGACAGTATCGCTCGTATCGTCCGGGAGCGTTTCAAGTTCGACGACAAGCTGCGCGTCCTTTCCGCAGAGGCCAGGTTCTCGGCCAAGGTCCTTGTGGGACTCCCGTTCCTAATTCTCATCGCCCTTCGCTTCATGAACCCGGAGTATATAAATCTGCTGTTCGAAGAACCCATGGGAAGAATCATGTTAGGCGGTGCTGCCTGCATGATGATATTCGGCATTCTTGTCATGATGCGAATGGTAAAAATCAAAGTGTAAATCAACGGAGGCTCAAGACATGACACCCTCCCCAACCATGGTTCCTCTCGTGATCTCTACAGGAGCCTTCTTTGTGACCCTCCTGCTCTTTGTGGGCTTGTATCAAGTCTACCGGGAACGAAGCACAAGACGTGCCATGCTCGAGAAAGTTCGTATTTCCGCGGGCCATTCCGAAAGGCCGCTTGCGGAAGGTTCCTCCGAATCATCCAGCGATCTACGGGGGAAGATTTCGAACATCCTGAACTCCATAGGGAAGCGTGTGGCCCCCGAGAAGTCCGAAGACTACTCTCGACTCAGGCGGAACCTCGTGAGTGCCGGGCTGCGCAGGACAAATGCCCCGAGCATCTTTTGGGGCGCGAAGTGCTTTCTTGTGATCCTCCTGCCTTCCGCCTTCTTGCTTGCAGGGGCCGCCTACGTTCGGACCCTGAACCCTAACCTGGATACGACCATTACCCTTTTTCTGGCCCTTGCCGGCTTCTACCTTCCAGATGTCTGGTTGCAGAGGAAATCCGAAAAACGAAAAGACGTGATACGTAAGGGGTTGCCGGACGCCCTGGATCTCCTCGTGGTCTGTGTCGAGGCGGGCATGGGATTGGATTCAGCCATGCACCGGGTAGCCCAAGAAACAGTGCTGAGTAACAAGACACTGAGCGATGAGCTCAAACTCTACGGACTGGAACAGAAGGCCGGGAAGCCGAGACATGACGCCCTCAAGAATCTGGCGGACCGGATCGACATTGAAGACGTCCACAATCTTACGTCCCTATTGCTGCAGACAGACAAGTTCGGTACGAGTCTTGCCCAGTCCCTGAGGGTGTACTCGGACTCGTTCAGGACAAAGAGGTACATGAAGGCAGAAGAGAAGGCCGGCGAGATGCCGGGGAAGATGCTGTTCCCGCTGATCCTTTTCATCTTCCCGTCCCTGTTTGTTGCCATCCTGGGACCTGCGGCCATACGCATCTACCAGACAATGATTCAGCCTTCAGGCCAACTCTAGAGCTTCAATTCGTTCGAACAAGGAAAGGGATCTTTCCATGGAAAAAAGAAAGCAGAGAAAGTCTACAATGCTGAACATTGTAATCGGCTGCCTGGCCATGAGCTTGATCGGCTGTGCCGCTTCCGACAAATCCATGATAAACAGCAAAGACTACGAAACGGTTCTTCAGAATCATTCCTCGGTTGGCCGTGGAAAAGCGACTTCCCTTTTCTCTGACGAGCTTTCAAGCCCGAAGGTGATTCCGGAGATGTCCAGCGACGTGCATGAATGGTCGGGTGACGTCTATTTCCGCGAGGGCAAGCTCCAAATGGCGTTTGTGGAATACAACAAGTCCCTCGAAATCGACACGGACAACGCAAGGGTCCTTTACAAGAGGGGGCTTGTCTTCCTCGCTGGAGGGCTTACCGAAGAAGCGATGGTGGAGTTTGAAAAGGTTCTTGAATGGGACCCGGAACACGCCCTCGCGCGAATGGGGCTTGGTCAGGTGTACTTCCAACAGGAGAAATACGAGAAGGCGGAGGTGCAGTTTCGGAAAGCGGTCGAACTCGACAAAAAGCTCTGGAAGAGTCGCAATTTCTTGGGCATTATCCACGACTATCGGGGAGAACACGAGTGGGCGGTTCTTCAATACCTTGCTGCCGTCTCCCTCAAGCCTGACAGTGGACTGCTGTACAACAACCTCGGAATATCCCATTACTTGTCCGGGGACTACGAGAAATCGGTCCGAGCCTTCCACAAGGCATTGGAATTAGGCCCTGCCCACAATAAGGTCTACAACAACCTTGGCTTGGCCCTGTCCAAGGCAGGTCGAATGGACGAGGCCTTTGAGGCCTTCAGGAAGGGAGGGGGCGAGGCTCGGGCGCACAACAACCTAGGGTGTGTCTACACGTGGAACGGTGACTCTGAAAGGGCCATTCGATCCTTTGAAAAGGCAATCGAGGCGAAACCCGCATTCTATACAGAGGCTGATGAGAATCTCAGGAATTGTCTTGCAGGGGACAGACGGGCCGTCAACCCGAATCGAGAGTCCTCCTTCGAGGAGATCACCCCAAAAGTGAATTAGTGACATCTGCACGAGGAGTCTCTTGAGAGGGAAATCGGGGACAGCCGCCGATATCGGGGAAAAACGGTTGAAGCCAAAGGACTTAAACCGGACATTTCTGTTTTGACGAATCAGACTCGCAGGCTGTTGCTCTCATCGAGAAGATGCTTGCCAGTACGGCAGAAAGAGATTCTGCGTTCTGGGCAGCTCTATCGAAACAACGTCCCCTATTTTGCGGGCAGGGTTCCTATGTCTACGGGCAAGGAGTCCGGGCCGGGGCCCCAGGGGGTCGGCTCTTCGCACATGAGGAACTCGATGGTATCGCCCTCTTCAATGGTCTCCCACGGAGTCCAGACCTGATCACTCTCTTCCTCGTTCACCCGGAGCCCTCGCACATAGGGTGCCTCCCATGACCAATTCTCCGCGCTGATCTCGAGAACCCTGTCGCGCATGTGGACGGTGAGCTTCTCGAATGCGGGGGAGCCGACGAGAAAGCCGCCGAGCCCTGGAACGGCCGGGTAGAGCCCCATGGCCGAGAACACGTACCAGGATGACAGGGCCCCGCCGTCATCGTTGCCCGGCGGGCGCGGTCGAAGTCCAAGGAAGGACTCTCTGCCTCCAGATTGGCCCTGGCCTTCTCCCGGCTCACGAACGGGAGGCCTTCCTTCAATCAGGCAAGACGATCGCGTGGGCTTCACGGACGAAGAAGGACTTGCACTCGTCCCAGTCGAAGGGCTCGAGCATGGGCGGGGGTGGCTCCTGCTCAGCACCCTCGAAATAGGTCAGGCTCTTCAGAATGTGGTACACGTTCGCCCTGCCGGGGCCATACTTCTTCGGAAGGAGTTCGAAGTAATCCTGCAGAATCGGTCCGCTTCGAAGAATGGTGTGGAGATCCACAAAATCCTTTCGGCTCCCTCTTCCGGAAATGGCGATCAGCTTCATCAGGGCAATGTCCCGGATATCGGCCAGGAGGAAGGAACGTTAGGGCGTTCTTTCGAACAGGAATGGGTCAGGGACTTGAAAGAAGGATAGCTTTGTCCCCTGAGTGAGGACCGTCAAGAGGTTTTCCGCTTCCTGGAGCGTTTCATAGGCACCGTGCCTCTTGAACGTCCCGTGCAGGAGATTCAAATCTATCCCGTCGGTTCGGAAGAAATCGAAATCTTCCGAGACGCGGTGTCCGACCCAGAGAGCGAGGCCTGTTTCTCCGGCCAGGGTCCACTCCTGGAAGATCGATGCGGCGATCGTCTCTAGCCAGGCCAGCAGGGCCTTGCTTCCTTCCGGGAGAACCTTTTCGTGCATGAAACGCCTTCCCTTTGCAGGATGAGATGCCAGAAGTTTTCCGTCCTGGCGGATTTGAATTGAACCTTTGCCACTCTTTCAAGGAATCGCTTCTGGCCCATTCTTAGAGCAAGAGATCTGACGTCTTCAAGGGAACCGTACTCCAGGACGCGTTCCAGCACTTGCAAGGGGTACCGATCGAGATCGCGACTCCGAAGCCGCCGGTCCCAGAAGAGGCGTTGTAGGTCTCGAATGTTGGAAGCCCTTCACCTCTTTGAGGAAGATGGTTCCATGGGTTCCAGTTCTACTCGCAAGCGACAACCCAGTGCTGTGGCAAGTTTGCGCAAGGCGTATAGTTCAAACCGCTGCCACCCGTTCTCGTATCGTGTCATCTTGCATAGATATCATCATATTTATTGACAAGAGGCTTAACGGTTTCCTATATTGATGAGCCCCCGGAGGGATGGTTGAAGCCAGCTACGGGAAGGGGGGACTTCCCATGAGACCGAGTGTGATTGTCCTGGTTCTGGTCGTTGCGGGGGTGCATGTTTGCATCAGCCCTGCCCTTGCGGAGACGCTGTCCGAGCCTGCGAAGGCCGCCTTGGAGAAGCGATTCGCGGAGATGGATACGAACGGGGACGGCAAGATCGACCGGGCCGAGTACGTGGAATACGAGATCAAGAAGGCGAACGAACGGTTCGATGTCGCAGACCGGAACGGCGACGGAACCATTACTCGCAAGGAGGCTGAAAAGGCCACGAAGAAGCGGCAGGAAGAGATGAGAGAGAAGATGTGGGAGTGGAGGCAGAAACAGGTCCTCGAGTGAGGGGTGCCGGCATGAGCGAGATGACTTCCAGGGAAAGGGTTTATGCGGCCGCGAACCATCAGGAACCGGACCGGGTGCCTATTTGTTTCGCCGGCCATTCCTGTTCCGGGATCACCGAGTGCCCCCCGGACTATCTGCTGACTTCGAAGCTCTACGAACACCTGGGCATCGAGGATGCGGATCCCCCGTTTATCAGCCCGTGGATGAACATCTGCTTGAATGTGGACGAACGTGTGCTTCAAAGATTCCGTTCGGACATGCGTCTGGTATATGCCTTCTCCCCGCTCTGGATCGATGAGCCGGACGGCACGAAGACGTGGCCGTGGAACATGGGGATGCGAATCAAGAAGACCGGCCTCTATGATGATCCCTTCGAGTTCCCCATGAAAGACATGACAACCGAGGAGGATATCGCGGACTACCCCTGGCCCGATCCGGCCAACACGCCCTCGGTCGCCCCACCGGAGCTCGTGGACATGATCCGGAGCCTTCAGGAGGAAACGGGCTACTTCCTGGTGGCAGACAGCTTCTACGACTCGTGGCCCTTCAACGGGTACGCCTTCGTGAGCGGTATGGACAAGTGGCTCATCGACATGAAGATACGGCCCAAGTTCTACCATAAGTTGGCGGAGAGGATGCTCGAGATCACGCTCCAGGTGGATGCGGACTTCTACAGCAAGGTGGGCCCCTATGTGGACGCGGCACAGATCTACGACGATCTCGGCACCCAGGAAAGGCTTCTCATGTCCCCGCAGGACTATCGGGAGTTCTACAAGCCCTACACCGCGGAGATCGTGAAGAACATCCGGAAGTACATCCGGCCGGAGGCGAAGATCCTCCTTCACAGCTGCGGGGCGATCTCCGAAGTGATACCGGACTTGATCGAAATCGGTGTGGACATCCTGAATCCGGTGCAGCCCCTGGCCAAGAACATGGAGCCGGAGCGCCTGAAGAAGGAGTTCGGCAAGGATCTCTGCTTCATGGGCGGTCTTGATATCCAGCAGCTTCTGCCCCTGGGAAGGCCGGAGGAGATCCGGGAAGGAGCGAAAAAGCTTATTGCCCAGTATGGAGAGGGAGGCGGGTTCATATTTGCGCCCTCCCACAACATCGAGCCGGATTCGTCGCCGAAGAACATCTGTGCCATGTTCGACGCCGCCCAAGAGTTCGGGCGATATCCGGTGGCCCCGCTCGAGGGGGAGACATTCGTGGAGTATGTGAGAAGCCTCAATCTTCAGGATCGGGACTTGAGTTTGAAGGCGCTGTAAGCGGGGCAGGTGTTTGTACCAGAGGAGAAAGCGAATGGCGGATGCGAAGGAGAAGATTCGAGAAGCGATCGTCACGGGAAAGCCGGATGAAGCGAAGGCCGCCACCCTGGAGGCGATCGAGGAGAAGGCCGGCCCCGAAGAGCTGCTGGAGATCATGAAAGAGGCCATGACCGTGGTGGGAGACAAGTACGCGGAAGGAATCTACTACATACCGGACATGCTTGTGGGGGCCATGGCCATGCAGGCGGGAATGGCCGAGCTCAAGCCGCTCTTGGCGAAGGCGGATGTGACTATGTCCGGCACCGTAGTTGCGTTTGCCGTGGAAGGGGACGTGCACGACATCGGCAAGAACCTGGTGTGCATGTATTACGAGGGGGCCGGGTTCAACGTTGTCGACCTGGGCGTGGACGTGTCTGCGGAGAAGGCGGTCGAAGCCGTCAAGGAGAACGGTGCGGACATCGTGTCCATGTCCGCCCTGCTCAGCACCACCCGCGCGAACATACCCAAGACCATCCGAGCGATACGGGAGGCCGGGTTCGACGTGAAGGTCATGGTGGGCGGCGCGCCGGTGACCCAGGCTTTTGCGGACTCGATCGGAGCGGACGGGTTTGCGGAAGATGCCGGCGGCGCAGCCCGAAAGGCCCTGCAGCTCGTGGGTGCTGCTTGATTCCGCTTGAAAGGAGTCGCCATGACCACTCTGCTCGAAGTCCTCGGATTGGACGAATCGCCCATGGGCGTCTTCTACACGGACTTGGAACCGGAAGGCGGCGTGTCACCAAAAGCGCAGACGCCGGTGAGCCGGGAGGCGGAGGAGAAGGGAGAGGTGGACTGGATGGCGGTTCAGGAGAACTTCTCCTGCGTCCTGGGCAAGGTGTGGCAAGCCCGGAAGAAGAAGACGGCTGCTTACTTCGACAAGGAGCGTTTCGGCTGTCTCGGAGGAGCCTTCTATCTCGGTTTTATGAAGCCCTTCCTCCACATGCATCCCCCCTTCATCTCCACGGGCATCGAAGGCATCTTTGAAGGAGAGCGCTACGCGGCCTCACCGGAGGCGGCTACGGCCTTCTTCGAGGCGATTGACCCGCCGGCCGCTCCGAAGCGGTTCTGCGTGATCAAGCCGATCGACCTCTTCACGGAAGGCGAAGACCCGGAGGTGGTCGTCTTCTTTGCCCGGCCCGAGATCATCGGAGGGCTCTCGTTCCTCGTGTTCTTCGTGACCGAGGACATCGACGCGGTCAGGACCCCGTTCGGCCCCGGCTGTTCGGGTCTGGTTACCTGGCCCCTGAAGTATCTGAGCGAGGGCAAGCAGGTTGCCGTGCTGGGCAGCATGGACCCTTCGTGCCGGAAGTTCGTGAAGCCCGATGAGCTGACCTTTGCCGTTTCCTATTCGATGTACAAGCAGATGCTCGAGCGCTGGGAAGAATCCTTCCTGAAGCAGGAGACATGGAATACGGTTCAGAAGAAGATCGCCAGGAGCCGGAAGGTGTGGGGAGAGGGCTGACAGGCCGGGGGGATAGGGACGCCATGAAAGATGCTCACCAACTGACGTGCACCGATGAGCTTCACGAGCGAATCAGAGCGAACGTTCATGGGTTCGAGGTGCGGAGCCTTGCGCGGGAGGGCCTCAAGCAGGCTGCCGTGGCGCTTACGGTTGTGGATGTTGCCGACGAGCGGGGCGTGTACGGCATTCCGATGGATGGCTTTTCGAGCGAGGAGGCGGCCCTCATCCTTACGCGCAGGTCACTGAGGCTCAAGAACCACGCGGGCCAGTGGGCCCTTCCCGGGGGAAGCGTGGATGCGGGCGAGGAGCCCGAGGACACGGCCCTTCGGGAGCTGGCCGAAGAAGTGGGGCTGGAGTTGCCGCGGGAGAACGTGATCGGCCGGCTCGATGACTTTGCGACGCGCTCACAATTCGTGGTCACGCCCGTAGTGGTGTGGGCCGGTCCCGGCGTGGACCTGACCCCGAATCCGGCCGAGGTGCAGTCGATTCATCGCATCCCGGTCGGTGAGCTGCTGCGCGAGGACGCGCCTCTGCTCGAAGACACCGTAGACAGCGAGCGCCCGATCCTGTGCATGCCGGTCGGGGAGAGCTTTATCGCTGCGCCTACAGCCGCCTTCCTCTACCAGTTCCGGGAAGTGGCGATCCTGGGCAAACACACGCGCGTTGCCCACTACGACCAACCCTTCTTCGCCTGGAAATAGACCCCTGCACAGATCACTCGCCGGCGACTTGGAGTTTGGGGACAGGCACTAAACTCCCGGAGAGTTTGGGGACAGGCACCGATCTTCAGGGAGTTTAGTGCCTGTCCCCCCTACTTCTGCAGCTCCGGCAGGATGGACTCGTAGTAGTCGAGGGATTCCGGGTTGCCCAGGGCGTCCCGGTTCATCACGGGCCTGCCGTTGACGATGTTCGTGATCGAGCTCTCCACCTTCTTCATGTTCAAGGTGTAGGGAATGTCCGGCACTTCAATGATGAGCCCCGGAACGTGTCGCGGGGAAGCCCGTCCCCGGAGGGTCTTCTTGATCTTGGCCTGTAGTTCGTCGGTCAGCTCGTGCCCGGGCGCCATCCGAACGAACAGAAGCACCCGCTGGTCGCCCTTGTAGTTCTGCCCGATCACCAGGCTGTCCGCGATCTCCTCGAAGGGATCGATGATGTTGTAGATCTCGGCGGTGCCGATGCGTACGCCGGAGGGCTTGAGGACCGCGTCCGAGCGGCCGTAGAAGGTGATGCCCCCCGTGTCCTTGTGGACGACGATGTAGTCGCCGTGCCGCCACACATTCGGGTACACATCGAAATAGGCATCGTGGTACTTCTTCCCATCCGAGTCGTTCCAGAAGTACAGGGGCATCGACGGCGCAGGGGCCTCGCACACGAGTTCGGCCTGGTCGTCGAGCACCGGCTGGCCCTTGTCGTCGTACGCCTTCACCTTCATGCCCAGGGCGCCGGCCTGGAGCTCGCCCGCGTATACCGGGCTGATCGGGTTGCCGGCGGCAAAGCAGCCGTTGATGTCCGTGCCGCCCGAAATCGAGTTGAAGTGCAGATCCTGTTTGATCTCCTGGTACACGTACTCGAAGCCTTCGGCAGACAGGGGGGAGCCGGTCTGCGAGATGGCCCTCAGTGCAGACAGGTCGAAGTCCTTGCCCGGCGTCATCCCCTGGGACTTCACGAAGTTGATGAAGCTCGCGCTCGTCCCGAAGATCGTCACCTTCTCATCCTGAAGCATCTTCCAGACCGCCCCTTCATCCGGATGCATGGGGTTGCCGTCGTAGAGCACGATCGTCGCTCCGACACCGAGGGAGCTGAGGAGCCAGTTCCACATCATCCAGCTGCACGTCGTGATGTAAAGGATTCTGTCTTCCCTCTTCAGGTCCGTGTGGAGGAGCAACTCCTTCAGGTGGTTGATCAGGATCCCGCCGGCCCCCTGCACCATGCATTTGGGCTTGCCCGTGGTGCCTGAAGAAAACATGATGTAGACCGGATGGTCGAAGGGGAGCTGCTCGAACTCGAGGGCGGGCGCTTCCCCCTTGGCCAGGAAGTCATCGAACCAGACCGCGTTCGGGATGGCGCTCAAGTCCGGTGTCTCGTCCGTGTAGGACGCGACGATCACCTTCTTCAGGGACGGAATCCCCTTGGCGATCTCGGTTGCGTTGGCGAGGGAGTCGAAGGTCTTGCCCTTGTAGTAATACCCGTTGACCGTGTAGAGCACCTTCGGCTCGATCTGGCCCAGTCGGTCGAGCGCTGCCTGGGCGCCGATGTCCGTTGCACAGGAAGACCAGGTGGCGCCCAGGCTCGTGGATGCGAGCATGGCCACGGCCGTCTCGACCATGTTCGGCATGTAACCGGCCACGCGGTCGCCGGGCTTGATCCCGAGGTCTCGCAGCGACTTGGCCAGCCGGGCCACCTTTTCGTACAGCTCCGCGTAGGTCACCTCGACCTTCTTCTTGTCCTCGCCCCTGAACACGAAGGCGAGGTGGTCGTCGCGATACCGGAGGAGGTTCTCGGCAAAGTTCAGGCTTGCTCCGGGGAACCACTTGGTCCCGGGGAACTGGCTCAAGTCTTCGACCACCTTGTCGTAGTCCTTGGACGCACGAATCCCCGCGAACTCCCAAACGCTTGCCCAGAAATCCGGGATCGCCTCGACCGACCACTGGTAGAGGTCGTCGTAGGTTTTGAGCTCCTTCCCATATTTCTGATTGACCTTTTCGATGAACTGCGTGATGTTGGCGTTCTTGATCCAGGCTTCCGAGGGGGCCCAAAGCGGCTTCTTCATTCGCGTCTCCTTCGTTTCTGCGGGGAAAGACCAACCTTTCCTTTAAACACGAATTGACGAAAAAAGTCAATTTTGCAGGGGAGTTGCATGGCTTTCCGGGAGGCCCAACCCTCTCTTTCCCTTGAGGAAACGCTCCAGATAGAGCAAGATGTCCTCCAAGTATCATTATAGAAACAGGGGCAAGAACCGAAGCGCCCCGAGATTGGGGACAGGCACGAGATTGGGGACAGGCACCGAACTCTGAATTTGGGGACAGCCACCTATTTCCTGCCCGGCAAAGGAGGGCCCGCACAGATGCGAGTCTTGTTCATTTCCGCGAATATGGAGCAGATCACCTTGCCGAGCCTACCGCTCGGCTTGGGGTGTGTGGCCGCTGCTACCGAGAGGGCCGGGCACGAGGTGAAGATGGTCGACCTGATGAACCAGACCGACACGCTTCCTGTCCTCCGGGCTGCCGTCGAGGGGTTTCGGCCGGACATCATCGGGATTTCGGTCCGCAACATCGACGACCAGGCCATGGAAAACACCCGGTTCCTTCTCGACCAGGCGAAGGAGGTGGTTGCCGACTGCCGGGCTGTGTCCGATGCCCGGATCGTACTTGGCGGGGCGGGCTTCAGCCTGCTTCCCGAGGCAGTGCTGGCCTATCTTGGGGCGGAGATGGGGATTCAGGGGGAGGGAGAGAGGGCCTTTCCCGCCCTTCTGGATCATCTGGAGAGAGGGGCCGATCTTTCCGGCATGCCGGGCCTTTATCTGCCGGGTGAGGGGCTTCAAGGGGAGAGGGGGTTCACCGAGGACCTGGACGCTTTTCCCCTGCCTGATGACCACCTGCTCGGCGCCGCAGACGCAAGCAACCAGGACATGATGATTGCGGTCCAGACCCGGAGGGGATGCCCCATGGACTGCAGCTACTGCTCGACTGCGACCATCGAGGGAAGGCGCCTGCGAAAGAGGTCTCCGGAGGCCGTGGTCGAGTGGATGGCTAGGCGCCGCCGAGCCGGGTTCAAGAGGTTCATGTTCGTTGACAACACCTTCAACATCCCGGCCTCGTATGCACGAGAGCTCTGCAGAACCCTTGTGAAGGAAAAGCTGGACATATCCTGGGCGTGCATCATCTACCCGGGTGTGGGTGACAGGGATCTGGTGAAGGCGATGGCCGAGGCCGGTTGTTCCGAGGCGAGCCTCGGCTTCGAGAGCGGATCGGACCGGATGCTCGCCAGCATGAACAAGCACTTCGACTCAAAGGCAGTGCGTGAGTTCTCGAGCATGCTTGCAGATGAGGGGATAGGCCAGATCGGCTTCCAGCTCTTGGGGGGGCCGGGCGAGACGAAGAAATCGGTTCTCGAGAGCTTCGAATTCGTAGACTCTCTGCCGCTGAACGTGGTCAAACTCTCGATCGGCGTCCGTATCTATCCTCACACTGCGCTGGCCAGGACCGCGGTCGATGAGGGCGTGATCGCCCCGGATGATGATCTGCTGCAACCCAGGTTCTACATCCAGAAGGGTCTGGAAGACTGGCTGCGGGAAACGGCGAAGTCCTGGATGGAAGAACGGCCCCACTGGTTCATGTGAACGCCGTGCCCTACTTGCAGCCGCACCCGCCGGCCCCGCATGTGGCGCTCGCATTCTCCTGCTGCGGCTCCGCCTCGTCGGCCGATCCCCCCGACAGGGGGCAGCCGCCATCCGTGCTCGCAGGCTTGCCGCTCAGGTGAGTGCCCACGAGCTGGTCGGCGAACGCCTTCATCATGTTGGCGGGCTGCTCCTTGACATATTGCCCGGTCATGACCGCCTCCTTGAGCTTCTTCTCGTCGATGCCATCCGTTCGTGCCATTCCAACGATGGTTTCCAGGCAAGGGATGCATCCTGCCGCAACCGCCGAGCCGGCGGCGACCAGCAACTGGGTTTCCCTGTCTAGGGCGGAGAGAGGGTTCTGCATGGGTTGGCTCCTTTCTGAGAAACCTTACGATACTTCGACATATTTCGAATTATAGTATTTTGTTCGTGGAGTGTCAAGCGTTTTGTCGCGTTTTCTCGGGAAGGTGGCGTCAGGATTAGACGTGGGACTGCGACCAAACAAAGAAAGCCACCCGCAATGGGGTGGCTTTTCTTCCGCGCTTTGGCTTCTGGGTGCTCTTTCGCTATCCGCCGATGGTGGCTCCACCGCCTGTCTTCCACTCAGCTACGCAGTTCTTGAGCTCTTCTTCCGTGGCGTCGGATTTCTTCTTGACTGCGCTCTGAGGGCAGATGTACTCTTCCCCGTCCGGGCCTACGACGATAATGTAGCTTTCTGTTCTTCCTTTGAAGGTGTCCGTCTCGCTCATTTTCTTGCCTCCTTATGCTGTTGTCCAAAAATCATTTTCCTACTACCATTTTCTTGTTTCTTGCATCAATTACTATAATCGATGCGGCATATCACCGGAAGGATACAAAAAAGGATACAGAAAAGGTGCCATTCACGACGGTAGAGGGAAAAGACTTGGGAGATGTGCGACTCTTCACGACTTCCACCTGTGCATGGTGCGAAAAGGAAAAGGAGTTGCTTTCCGAGAACGGCGTAAAATACCACTATATAGATCTGGACCTCCTGGATGAGGAAGAGCGGGAAGAGAGGGTGGAGTTCCTGGATTCTATCTATCCGAACTGGGGCTTTCCCTGTCTGCTCTACAAAAAGAAGTATTTCATCCTCGGATATCGAGAGGACTACATCAGGAAGACCCTAGGTCTGCCTCCGGCAAGCCAGAAGAAGAAAGAGGTCGCTGCGGAACCGGTAAGGGAAGAGATCAAGAAGGTCATGGAGAGGCTTCAGCGCTTCTGCGAGAAGAAGGGCGCCTCTCTGAACCCGGATACGGCAATCACCGCGAAACTCATAGACGGCCTTCTTGCGAACCAGGAAAGGTACGGATACTGGGCCTGCCCGTGCAGGCTCGTGACCGGTGTGAGGGAGGACGACCGGGACATCATCTGCCCCTGTGACTATTGGGAGAAGGACGTGGCCGAGTTCGGTGCCTGTTACTGCGGTCTTTACGTTTCGAAAGAGGCTGCGGCGGGGGAGGTGGAAATCAAGACCGTTCCGGAGAGGCGAGAAAAGGAAGTCACGTAGCCCGGACCGCACAGGAGAACGCATGGCAAAGTACAACGGTGTCAACCATCTGGCAATGGCCACCGGGGATATGGACAAAACGATTCGTTTCTGGCGGGACCTGCTCGGCATGCGGCTCGTGGCCGGACTCGGCCGGCCCGGGTATCGGCATTATTTCTTCGAGATCTCTGAGAACGACCTGATGGCCTTCTTCGAATGGTCGGACGTCGAGCCGATCGAGGAGAAGGATCACGGCCGTCCGGTCAAGGGTCCCTTTGCCTTTGACCACGTTTCGATCGGTGTGGAGACCGAGGACGACCTTTGGGAACTCAAGGACAAGCTTGCCGCGGCCGGTGTCTGGGTCTCCGAAGTGATTGACCACGGCTTCATCCACTCCATCTACGCCCATGACCCGAACGGCATCCCGATCGAGTTCAGCTACAACGTAGAGGGTATCGACATCCGCAAGAACCCCCAGATGGCCGACAAGGCCCCTTCCGCGATCACCGAGGAAGGCCCCGAGCCCCAGCCCGGCCAATGGCCGCCCGTCACCTCGCCCACCCCCAAAGCGGAGCGCAGCATCTACCCAGGAGCGGGCAGCGAATACTTCCACGGCAAAAAGTAACCCCCCACCCAATTCCCCACCCAATTCAATTCCCCACCCAATTGGGGACAGGCACCAAACTCCTTCTCAGATCGGGGACAGGCACCAAACTCGGTAGGTCGGGAACGGCCCCTTGTTCTATGTTGGCATGATATTAGCTGCAGAATGGGCTAGTGTGCGAAAGGAGCGACGATATCATGGCACGTTTGGCAAGAATTGTGGTCCCTGGATGCCCTCATCACGTCTTCCAGCGAGGAAACAGGCGGATGGATGTGTTCTTTAGCAACGCAGACCGAACCGCCTACCTTGCCCACCTTCGCAAGGCCCGCGAACGCCATAGTGTAGACATCTTGGCCTGGTGTCTGATGGGTAACCACGTTCACTGTATCGCTGTGCCCAAGAGGGAGGACTCTCTGGCTCGCTGCTTTGGTGAAGCGCACAGTAAGTACGCGCGTGGCGTGAACAGGCGGGAAGGATGGACGGGGCATCTATGGCAGGCTCGGTTTGGCTCCAGCGTGCTGGACGAACCTCACACGATCGCGGCAGTACGATATGTCGAGAGGAACCCCGTGAGGGCCGGGATCGCGGAATTGCCGTGGAGTTACCAATGGTCAAGTGCGCGGTGGCATATTGGGAAGATCAGGACAGATCCCCTGATTAGTAGTGACGCCTTGTTGAAGGACTTGATCGGGGATTGGGAAGAATTCTTGCTGGACCAAGATGAAGATGTTTTCTTGGAACGAGTACGAAAAGACTCTCCTGTGAATCGGCCACTCGGGAGCGAGCCGTTTGTCCAGGAGTTGGAGAAGAGATTCGATACGAGCCTGGTTCGAAATCCCAGGGGGCCAGCTCCAAGAGGGGAATGAACTCGGGGTCCTCTGGATGTCCAGGCCAGTCCACCGGTCTTATGTGCCTGTCCGCACAAACTACCGGAGATAAGTGCCTGTCCCCAAACTCGGAGCAAAGGCAGACTTCGATCGGGCGGGCCTACTCCTCCTCCCCTTCCTCCTCTTCATCCCAGTCCTCCGGGTCGTCTTCCTCGACCTTGTCGGCGCCGTCCTTCTCCTTCTTGTCTTCCTCTTCGTCCAAGTCGGTATCCAGCTTCACGTTCAGGTCCGGGGAGTCGAAGATCTGGGCGAACTCTTCCTCCGGGGTGATCGGCTCCTGCGCGTGGATTTCCGCCTCCATCTCGGACAGAGGCACCTGTTCGACCAGTCCGTGTGCGATTTCTCGCAGTGCGATGACCGTATTCTTGTCACCCTTCTTCTGCATCAGCGGTTTCGAGCCCATCTGAAGCTGGCGGGCGCGACGCACGGCGGCATGCACGAGCGAGAAGGGACTTTCTACGTTGCGAAGGCAATCTTCTACAGAAATGCGGGCCATGATTCCTCCTTCATGTCGGTCCCGTCGGGGACGCCGACGGTCGCGTGCGATTCACAACCGACTAAGTATAGACGATCCCGGCTAGAAAATAAAGTCAAATTGTGGTTTTATAGGGAGGACCGGGGAGAGCGACCGAGCAGAGAAAGGCGAAGATGAGCAAACAGCGCGTGAACGTTGGGGTAGTCTTGGGAGGGATGTCGGCCGAACACGAGGTCTCCTGGCAGTCTGCCAGGAACATCATCCAGGCCCTGGACCCGGAGGCGTACCAGCCCATACCGATCCTGATCGACAAACAGGGGGCCTGGCTCCTCCTCGAAAACGAGGAGGTCTTCTCGGACGATCTTCTGGGCGCGGCCGACCCCAAGCCCCTGCCCCGGGACCGAAGGATCCTCCTGGATCGGGATGAAGGGGCCCTTTTTCTCGTCCGAAAAGACGGCGGAACCCGAATGCACCGTCTGGACGTGATCTTCCCTGCGGTCCACGGCCCCTATGGCGAAGACGGAACCCTGCAGGGCCTCTGCAAGATGTACCAGGTGCCCTTCGTCGGGCCCGGCGTGCTCGCCTCGTCGGTCTGCATGGACAAGGAAGTGATGAAGCGCATCCTCCTGGAGCGTGGCATCCCGGTGCCCCGATACGTGGCTTATGACAACAGGACGGGTGGCCGACCCGACCTCGAGCAGGCCCGCAGGGACCTGGGGCTCCCTCTGTTCGTGAAGCCTGCCAACCTGGGCAGCTCGGTGGGGGTCACAAAGGTAGACGCCATCCAGGATCTTGGGAAGGCGCTCGCCCACGCATGGCAGTTCGACGACAAGGCGATTGTCGAGGAGTTCATCGAAGGCCGGGAGATCGAGTGCTCCGTCCTGGGCAACGAGGATCCGATGGCTTCCGTACCGGGCGAGATCATCCCTGGAAGCGATCATGGATTCTACTCCTATGACGCCAAATACCGTGACCCGGAGGGCGCGGACCTGAAGATTCCTGCCGAACTGCCCGAAGACGTGACCGCCGAGGTCCGGGAGCTTGCGGTGCGAAGCTTCGTTGCCCTGCTCGGGGAAGGGATGGCGCGGGTCGATTTCTTCGTGAAGCAGGACGGAAGCGTTCTGGTGAACGAGCTGAACACGATCCCCGGGTTTACGAACATCAGCATGTATCCTAAGCTCTGGGAGGCAAGCGGAATTCCCTGCCGCGAGCTGGTCCACAGGCTCATCCAACTGGGCATTGAAAGGTTTCGCAGGGAAGCGGCAAAGAGCTGCGACTGGGATGCTCCAACCCCAGAGGGGTCTTGAAAGATATCGTGACGTCCAAGCCCGAATCCAAACCCAGCGGAAACGTGAAGCGCAAGAGACGCCGCCCCCCCCGCAGGCGCGCAAAGCCCAAGCCGATTCCAGGCGGTCCGAAAAGGCCTGATGCGAGGTTCGGAGCCATCCTCGCCCAGATCGGTGTCCCGGAGGACCAGCCCTTCCAGCCCGACCCGTTCCAGACCGAGGCGGTCGACAGGCTCGGGGCGAGCGATGTGCTCGTTTCGGCCCCCACCGGGTCCGGCAAGACCTGGATTGCCGAGCAGGCGATCAGGCAATGCCTGGACTCCGGCGGTCACGCCTGGTACGCGTGCCCACTGAAGGCCCTTTCGAACGCGAAGTTCGAGGAGTTCGGAAAGACCTTCGGGCCGGAACGCGTGGGCATCGTTACCGGGGACCGCAAGGAGAACGCCCAGGCGCCGCTCGTCGTGGGCACCACGGAAATCCTCCGGAACCAGCTCTACGACTGCATGTGGCAGAAGACGCCCCTGCCCTACGAGCTGGTCATCCTCGATGAGGCCCACTATCTGGGCGAGCTGGAGCGCGGAGTCGTCTGGGAAGAGACCCTGATCTACGTACCTGCCTCGACACGGCTGCTGCTGCTCTCCGCCACGATTCGGAACACGAACGAGCTCGCTTCCTGGCTCGACTCCATACGCGGCGTGGAGTGCGCGGTGGTCGGCTCGGACGAGCGTCCGGTGCCCCTCTACCCGCTCTTCCTCTACCCGGACGGCCAGATCGGGATGCTGAGCGGGAAGAAGGGCCTGCTGCGAGACGTGGAGCGATGCCTCGAGGCCCTTGGCCAGAGAAGAGGCAGGCGTCCGCCGCCGCCCCAGTACAACGAGATCATCGAGCGCCTGAGGCGGTACAACCTGCTGCCCGCGATCTTCTTCCTCAAGTCGAGGGCAGAGTGCGACCGGGCCATCACCCAGTTCGGCCCGAAACGAATCGATCCGGAGGAACAGGCCGCCTTCCAGAGAGACCTGGACGAATGCCTCGAGCGATATCCGGCCCTGAAGGACCACCGGGCAATGCCCCACATCGTGGAAGGGCACGTGGCCTCCCACCATGCAGGCCATCTGCCCTACTGGAAGGTGCTCGTCGAACAGATGATGGTCAAAGGGCATCTGGACGCCATCTTTGCCACCTCCACCGTAGCGGGCGGCGTTGATTTCCCGGCCCGGACCGTGGCGCTCTCCCAGAGCGACCGCTTCGACGGCACGGAGTTTCAGGACCTCTCGGCAACCGACCTTCAGCAGATGATCGGAAGGGCGGGCAGGCGGGGCAAAGACCGGGTCGGGTTCGCGCTGGTCATCCCCGGCCCGTACAACAATCCGAAGCTGATACACCAGCGGCTCCGTTCCCCCCCGGATGCCATTGAAAGCCAGATCCGGATCAACTTCTCGATGGTGCTCAACCTGTTGCAGTCACACTCCCCGGAAGAGGTTCGGACGCTGATCGACCGGTCCCTGGCCGCCTTCCAGCAGGCACGTCGGCTGGAGGCACGCAGGAAGCGGGGAGGGCGCGTGAAGAAGGACAAGGTCGATGTGTGCGAGGCCCTCTGGCAGGACTTCCTGCGGCACATGGTCTTCCTCCAGTCGACCGGGTTCGTAGACGACGAGGCCATGCTTACCTGGGAGGGACAGTGGGCGGCCCAGCTTCGGCTGGATCACCCCTTGCTGGTGGCCGAGGCGATCCGGAAGGGTTCCTTCGAGGGGGCTCCGCCCGAGATCGTCGCCGCCATGATCGCGCCCTTTGTGGTGGACAGCGATCGGAGCGAGGAGCTGGACAAGTCCCTCACGGTTCGCGCGCAGGACCTTTCCCGGCGGCTGGACCGAATGAAGAAGGACCTGAAGGATTTGAGCCGGCGGATGAAGAAGGCTGGGTTCGAGATCTCGGAGATCCCGGTGTGGCCCGCCCTGGCCGCCTATCTCTGGGCCAAAGACATGAGCTGGGAGTCCTTGCTCAAGGCCGTGCCGCTGGAGGAGGGCGCCATGTCCATGATGATCATGCGAACGGCGGACCACCTGAACCAGATCGTGGGCCTCCGCCAATCCCACCCCGAGCTTGCCGAGACCGCCGCCGAGGCGATTCCGCTCATCTTCCGTGAACCCGTTTGGATGTGACCCAAGGAGGAGAGAAGGAAATGAAAACGGTGATCATCTATTTCTCTCAGTCCGGCTTCACAAGAAAAGTGGCCGAACAGATCCGGGACGGCGTTGCCGAGGCCGCAGGCCATTGCGATCTCAAGACTCTTGCCGAAGTGAAGCCGGAATCGCTGGCCGGCTACGATCTCGTCGGGCTCGGCTGTCCGGTGTTCTACTACAACGCGCCTTTCAACGTGCGGGACTTCATGCAGGGGCTGCCCGATCTCAAGGACAAGCAGTGGTTCGTGTTCTGCACCCACGGCTCGGTCATGGGCAACACGCTGATCATGATGGCAGAGGCCTTGACGAAGAAGGGGATCCGGGTCGTGGGCTATCACGACACCTACGCGGACGGCACGATTCCCTTCTACCCGTACCCTACCCTGACCACGGGCCACCCGGACGAGCTCGAGTACGAGGAGGCACGCGCCTTCGGGCGAGAGGTTGCGGACCGAAGCCGGCGGATCGCTGCGGGGGAGCAGGGCCTCATACCGGAACCGGGCACGAAGGATCCGGAATGGACCCAGCAGGCCGACACGTTTACGCTCGACTTTCTGGGCCAGGTCATGCCGCGCATGCGCATCAACGAGGAGAAGTGCGTGCGCTGCCGGGAATGCGCGGAGAACTGTCCGGTGGATGGCATCGACCCGGAGGCAGACCCTCCCCGCATCCAGGACCCGTGCATCTACTGCTTCTACTGCGCGAAGATCTGCCCGGAGCTTGCCATCGAGGCGGACTGGGACCCCGTAGTTGCCATTGCACCGCAGAACTATGCCCGCTACCGGGAAGTGCTCGAAGAGGCGGAGGCCCGGGGAGAGTTCCGCTGGTTGATGGACCCGGATTCCCTGGACCTCGACGATCCGCTCTACAAGCAGCGCGAACGGGAGATCAAGGCAGGCCGTTGAAAAACGCCCACCTGCTGCGTTGCACTCATCCTTCGTCACTGCGGCGTACGGTGTACGCCTCATTCCTCAGGATTTCGTGCGCCTTGCATCTGGACATTTTTTAACGGCCTGCGGCAGAGCAAAAGGCGCCCTCAGTACACTGCGCCGATGGATCCCCGCCTGTCGCGGGGATGACAGCATCTTGGAGCGCGTCGCACAACCGCGGATATTGCGAGCCGAAGGCGTGGCAATCCCCCGGCCGAACGTAACCCGGTAATCGGGGGAGTGTCGCGTTGCCGCTGCAGCTTACTCTTCGTTCATGAACTCGCGGATGTACTTCGCCACCAGCTCCGGCTTTTCCTCCTGCAGGAAGTGGCCGGCAAAGGGGATGACCTCCATCCGGCGGGCCCCGGCGATGTCGTCATAGAACTTCCTGCCCCAGGAAACGTTCAGCCACCGGTCGTTGCCCCCCCACACGATCATGGTGGGCCGGTCGAACTCGCCGAATTTCTCCGCCGCCTCCAAACTGTACCGACAGTCTCCCGCAAGCGTGAAGAGCCGGAACTGTTCGAACTTGTCCGGGCCCATGTGGTTGATCTTGGAGTACTCGTCGATTGCGAAATCCGTGAGGGCCTCCGGATCGTGGACGCCCAGCCGCATGCCCACGGGCGACTTGCTCCACCACGCACCCAGCTTGAAGCGATGCATGAAAGCGGCCAGGCGCTTCATGCGGTAGACCTTCGCGAACCGGGCAACGATCGGCACGGGCCAGTTGTCGTAGCCGACGCAGTTGGTCAGGATGAAGCGATCGATTCGCTCCGGATTGTTTACGGCGAGCCACTGGGCGGCCGCACCCCCCTGGTCGTGGCAGACGAGCGTGAAGGTCTCGAGATCGAGCCGGTCCGCAAGCTCGAGCAGCTTGTCTGCCTGTGCCTCCATGTCGTAGCGGTGGTCGAGCGGGGTTTCCGTGTCGCCCAGGCCCATCAGGTCCGGTGCGACAAGCCGGAATTCGTCTTCGAGCTCCCGGATCACGTTCCGCCACAAATAGCTGGACGTGGGGATTCCGTGGACGAGAAGGATGGGCCGGCCTTTTCCCCGGTCCGTGTACGCCACCCGCACGTCCCCGATCTGAACCATGGTCTTCGGAAGGGGTTGGTCCTTCGGATTCGCAAGCATGTCCGGTCTCTCCGCCGATCAGGTGATTCTCACAGGAACATCCCAAAGGAACCGAGGGGCAAGCCCTCTTCCGGGCGATTCTGCCGGGATCGACCCACCAGCCTGCTGACCCTCTCCGCCCCGGTGATGGCCTTTCGCAGGTTCGCCTTTGCCTGCATGTTCATGCTGAACCTTCGCGTGCGGTGCGGGTAGATGACGCTGTAGGGGCGTTCCGGATAGACCGGGGCCGGCTTTTCGTAAGTGTATTTTTTGAAGGCCTCCTCCACGAGAGTGTTGTCCGCAGGATAAAGGAGGTCCGTGAGCTTTGCCACGCCCGACTGGAGGGTCAAGGCCCTTTCCATCATTGTCTGGAAGCCGTTGGGTTCGCCCATGAGCCGGATATACATCCTGCGCAGGTCCTTCATCTTCTTCCGGACCGTACTGTTCGGCGCGTAGATTGCCAGCGCCTTGAGCATGGGGAAGAAACCGTAAGCGAGCCGCTTGTGGAACAAGGCCCGGTCCTCGAGGTACTTGTTCCGGTGCCGGTTCTCCATGCAGTATTCATATCCCATCAGATTCACGTGCAGCATCCGGGCCATGGACGCACCGTGGGTCTCGTAGAGCAGCTTGTATCCCCTCTCGATGATTTCGCTGATTTCGTGCTCATAGAAATTGCTGAGCACCATGCCTCCTCCTCCGTAGAAGCTGATGTCTTCCCATTTGACGTCTTCGCGGATGCGGCCCTCGTCCTTCAACATCCGCCAAAGGGGCGTCGGCGGAAACGGGCAGACCCGGGTGAGCTGTTGCAGGCTGGGGTAGAGGTCGATGAAATCCTGAAGATCCTCCTCGATGTTCTCCCGGGTCTGAAAATCGAAGCCCACCATCCAGGCACCGGTGGTTGAGATCCCCACCCGGTGGAGACCGTCGAAGACCTCCTTGTGGCAGAGACCCTCCTTCTTCTCGTAGCCGTGTTCGTGGGCGAACTTCGACTCCACGCCCACGAACACCGTGGAGCATCCGGTGAGGGCCATGTCCTCGAAGGTCCACTGGCTCATGGAGCGGTTCGACGCGAGGCAGTAGAAGTTGTAGTATCCGAGGCCGAACTCGGTGTCCTCCCGCAGAAGCCGTCCGAGCTCCCGGACGTACTCCACGTTCTGGAAGGTGTCTTCTTCGAGGAGCACGAACTGCAGTATGTTCGGGTCTTCGCGCCATGACCGCTGGAATTCCTTGTAGACCTGCTCCGGGCTCATGATCTCCACGCGCCTGTGCTGGAACATCTCCGTGGTCCCGCAGAAATCACACGCGTTCGGGCATCCCACAGAGCCGACCACGACCGGAACGTTTCCCCGGGGGTGGTGGTTCATCATGGGCAGCGAGTAACCCCACTTGGGAAGGTGGGAGTGAAACATCGGTCGGTCCGCGTCCTCCCCCAGAAGCCGTCGGAAGAACCTCGTCCCCTCCTCGTGGCAGAGGTGGTCGCACAGTTCGCTGAGCTCCTTCTCGGACCTCGTGGCCTCGAGACCTGCGGCGCCGAAGCCGCCGAGCACGATCTTGGAGTCCGGGGCCCGGACCCTGACGGCCCTGCACATCTCCACCAGGTCGTCCACCTGGTTGTGAAAGGCGGACAGGGCCACGTACTCGTATCCCTTGTCCACCTCCTCGAAGAAATCTTCCCTTCCCGGATACTCGAGGAACACGGATGGGCGATCAATGTTCTGGGCGATCAGGTGGGCCCAGTTCATGTGAAGGTGGCCGTTCAGCGAGAAGATGTCACAGCCCCGGCTGAAGCGCTGGTTCATCACGTCGATCGGCGAGGTGTTGAAGAATTGCTCGTGAAAAGGGCCCCAGGTCGTGGAAAAGAGAACTTCTTTCATGGCGGCACTCCCCTCTGGCTTGGACACGCTGTCTTTCACTGTTTCTGGCTGTTCATCCCACGAATTTGAGCAGTTGATCAAGAAACAACGAAAAAAAACTTACATCAGGCTGGACCGTAACGCTCTCCAGACCTCCTTCTTTCGCTTTTCCACCTCCCCCGGACCGTATGGGTCTTCAGCCCCCACAACCTCGAGGATCGGCCCTCCTACGAAATAAAAGAAATTCATCCCGATGAAGCTGTGGATGTAGTGCAGGGGGTCGACCTCCCGGAAGAGGGCCTCTCTCCGGCCTTCTTTCAGGAAGTCCACCGCGATTTCGTAGAGGGGTTTGAAGTAATCCTGCGCGATCTTCTCAACGATACCTCCATTATCGATGATCTCCCGAAGGAGAATCCTCATCATGTTGCGGTGGGCGCTGGCGAAGTCGGTGACGGTGAAAAGGAAATTCTTGAGCTTGCCCAGGCGGTCCAGGTCCAGGCTCAGGTTTTGCTGCATGAGCTCTTCGAGTTGCTCGAAGAAGTTCTGGAACACTGCTTCGTAGAGGGCCATCTTGTTCTTGAAGTAGTAGAAGATGAGGCTGTTCGCGATCCCGGCCTGCTCAGCAACCTCCCGCGTCGTCGTCCCCTTGAATCCCCTTCTTGCGAATACCTGCTCGGCCGCCAAGAGGATTTGCTCCCTCTTGCCCGGATCACGATTCTTTTCGGATTTCATGTAGAAATCGCCCCTTCTTCTGACCATTTGATCAACAGAATATAACGCGCCGCGCCATCCTGTCAACAAAAAAAATCAGGCGTCACGGCTCGCCCCATAGATTGGGGACAGGCACCGAACTCGAGTGAATTAAGTGCCTGTCCCCAAACTATGTAGTGGTGACGGCACTTTAGATTGGGGACAGGCACTTATCTCCCCTTCCCTCTTGCCTCAATTCACCAGGGCGATGGCGCGGATGGCGCGGCGCATCGACGGGAAGACTGCGACGCCCTTTTCCAGGAGCCTGGATCGCATCTTGCGCAGGATCCGCTCCGGTTCCAGGTCATCGGGGTCGCAGGCCCGTGAGTAAAGGACCATCACGACCGGCTTGCCGGACTCCTCTCGAGCCCGAGTCAGGACGTCGGCGACCTGGTACAGGCCCTCCTCCCCTGCCATGTGCATGGCAAAGTTCATGGCCAGGTCGAAGATGAGCACGTCCGTGGTGGGATTGGCTGCCGCCTCCCGCATGGTGGCCTCGAACATGGGCAAGGGGAGCAGGGGCGTTCCGATGTCCAGCGGGTTTGAAACAGCCGCTCCCGCCCTCGAGAGTATCTCGGTCAGCTTGAGGTCGGTTTCCCTGTTCAGGGCAGGGATCTCGAGGCCCGCCGACCCGGCAAGATCCGCTGCGTTGGTCCCCAATCCGCCGCCGCCGCCCGAAACGAGGACCCGCCTGCCCGGCCTCCAGCCCATGTGACGGAGGGCCAGAAGCACGTCACACACCTCGTCGATCCCCGAGGCCTGGATTACCCGGGTCTGGCGAAAGGCTGCCTCCCAGGTCTCCGCAGACCCGGCAAGGGAGCCGGTGTGGGACATCACGGCCTGCTGAGAGGTCGCGGCCTTGCCGACTTTCCAGATGACCACCGGCTTCCGGGAGGCCACTTCCTTCAGAGCCTCCAGGAAGGCCCTGCCGTCCCTGACGCCCTCCAGGTAGGTGCCGATGACGCCGGTCTGAGGGTCCCGGCCGAAATATCGCAGCAGATCGGTCTCATCGATGTCGACCCCGTTTCCGTAGCTCACGATCGCACGGAAGTGGATGCCCAGGCTCTGGCCCAGGCGCGCGACGTGGGATGAGAGCCCTCCGCTTTGAGAAAGGAAAGCGACATCGCCGGGCGTGGTCGAGAAATCATGTCCCGGCAGCAGCGTGAGGCGATTCCGGGGATTGTAGATGCCGAAGCAGTTCGGACCGATGATCCGGAACCCGCCCTGCCGGGCCAGGCGCAGCACCTCCTGCTCGAGGGCGGTCCCCTCCTCGCCCGCTTCCCGAAACCCGGCGGGGATCATGACGACCCCCTTCACGCCCCGCCGGCCGCAATGCTCGAGGACCTCCAGGGATTGATCGGCAGGGATCACGATGTAGACCAGATCGGGGGGTTCGGGCAGGGAGAGGAGGTCGGGGTAGGCCTCGTGGCCCATGATCTCCTTTTCGTTCGGGTTCACCAGATAGACCGGACCGTCAAATCCCATTGCAAGCTGAGAGGCGGTCAGCATGCCGCCGAACTTCGCGGGACTGTTCGATGCGCCCACGATGGCGATCGATCGGGCGTTCAGGATGCCGTCGATTTGTGCGAAGTCAAAGCCCATTGTTCTTCAACTCCCTTCCGCTCTTTCCAGCATTGCCGTCAACAACTCCCAGAACCGCTTCACGGACGGGACATTCACGCGTTCGTCCGGCGAGTGGGCGCCTGTGATGGTGGGCCCGAAGGAGATCATGTCCATCCCGGGGAACCGGTCCCCGATGATCCCGCACTCCAGCCCGGCGTGGATCGCCGTAACGTTCGGCTCCTTTCCGAACCGGGCCGGGTAGACCGCCTTTGCCTTCCCGAGGACCGGAGAATCCGGGTTGGGCTTCCACCCCGGGTATCCTTCCCCATGATGAACGTGTGCGCCGGCCAGCCTACCTGCCGCGGCGACCGTGTCCGAGGCCGCGACGAGTTCCAGGGCCGCAGAGCTGCGCTGGCTCGTGGATATCGTAATCGCCCCTTTATCCGTGGTGATCACGGCCAGGTTGGTCGAGGTCTGGACCAGGCCGGGGATGTCGGGGCTCATGGCGATCACGCCGTGGGGCAGGCAGACGAGAAGGTTGAGGAGTCGATCCTGCAACTCCGCGCGGAGCATCCGTTCGGGCGCCTCGAAGCCCTCCTCCGCGACCCGAACGTAGACCCCCGGATCCTGAATGCCGTATTCCTCCTTGCAGATCCCGTCGAACTCCTGAGCCGCCTTCTTCAACGCCTCCAGATTGTTCGGGGGCAGACAGACCACGGCATCACACTCACGCGGAATCGCGTTCCGCTTGCTCCCGCCGTCGATATGGGCAACGCGCGCCTGCAGAAGAGGGGCCTTCTTGGCAAGAAAGCGGGCGACGAGCTTGATCGCGTTCCCCCTGCCCCGGTCGATCTCCAGGCCCGAGTGCCCGCCTTGCAGGCCACCCACCCGGATCGATGCGGCCTTGAGGCCCGCCGGGGCTGCCTCCGTGTCGAGGGGCAGGGTGAGCACCGTGTCCATGCCTCCTGCACATCCGATGTAGATCGTGTGCTCGTCCTCGGAGTCCAGGTTGATGAGGGTCCGACCCTCGAGCATGTCCGGGGCCAGGCCGGTCGCGCCGGTCAGCCCCGTTTCCTCGTCCACGGTGAACAGAAACTCGAGCGGGCCGTGTGCGACGTCCTTTGCCTCGATCAACGCAAGCTGTGCCGCGACCCCGATCCCGTTGTCCGCCCCGAGCGTCGTACCTTCCGCCCCGATCCAATCCCCGTCCCGCTTCCACCGGATCGGGTCCCTGGAGAAATCGTGCACCGTGTCCTTGTTCTTCTCGCAGACCATGTCCAGGTGCGCCTGCAGGACGATCACGGGCCTCGCTTCCATCCCGGGTGTCGCCTTCTTTCTGACCACCGTGTTTCCGGTTGGGTCGGTCTCGTGAGCGCACCCACTGCGGGCAGCCACCTCGAGCACGTAGTCCCTCACCTTTTCTTCGTTGCGGGAGCAACGCGGGATCCGACTTATGGCAAGGAAATGTTCCCAGAGGCTGCCCGGTTCCAGTCCTTCGAGTGTGTTCTTCAAATAATCATTCATATGCATCTGCCCTTCTGCGCATGTTGGGGAAAGCAGGAAAATGAGCGCGAAGAAAACAAGAGGAATGCAGCCTGTACGGCAAGCCGACGCAAAAGCTGTCATCCCCGCGAAGGCGGGGATCCATCTGACCTTCTCCCCGGAGGGGAGAAGGAAATGCGCTGTTCGATCCATCCGTCTCTTCACTCCTCCTCCAGCCGGGTTGCCCCGGACCAGTGCACGTTCGGCGCCCCTTCCTTAACGGCTGCGTCCTTGAGCGCCTCCATCTCTTCCTTGCGCACGAGTTCCGCCTCCTTGAGCGGAAACTCCATTCCCAGCCGCTCGTACTGGGCGCTGCACAGGTTATTGAAGGCCAGCAGGTCGTACCGCTCCGCGTCGGGCATCTCCTTCGCCACGAACCGGGCCGCGGCCCGGACATTCTCGATCGTGTCCGTGTACCCGGGGATGATCGGGGTGCGCACCCAGACCGGCAGGCCCGCCTTGCCCAGCTTGCGGGCATTCTCCAGTATGGGCTCGAGCTTCACCCCTGCCATCTGCTCGTGCTTTTCCGGGTCCATCTGCTTCAGGTCGAGCAGGAGTAGGTCCACATGGGGAAGCACCTTCTCGTACAGATTCCACGCGACGATGCCGCTCGTGTCCAGGGCGGTGTGCAGGTCCTCTGCCTTGCAGCGCGCGAGGAAGGGCGCCACGAACCCGGCCTGGGACATGGGCTCTCCGCCGCCCAGGGTGATCCCTCCCCCGCTCGTGCGGTAGAAGGACTCATCCTTCTTCACCTCCACCAGGAGGTCTTCCAGGCTCCACTCCTTGCCGACCACTTCCAGCGCGGCCGCAGGACACGCCTCCTCGCACAGTCCGCAGACCGTGCAGCGGTCCCGGTCTATCTTGAGCCCCTGCGGAGTGAGTTCGAGGGCCTCTTCAGGGCACGCCTTCAGGCAGTCCCGGATCCCGATACATCGGGTTTCGAACCAGAGCAGTTGGGGGCGCGGCGAGATGCCCTCCGGGTTGTGGCACCAAAGGCAGGACAGGGGGCAGCCCTTGAGGAACACCGTGGTCCGGATCCCGGGGCCGTCCTCGGTCGAGAATCGCTGCACGTTGAAGACAATCGCTTTCTGGTCGCCTGCGTCGGGTTCTGTCATGGTCCCTTCCTCTGGAGTCGTTACGGAGAAGAAGGCAATTAATATAACGTATACGGGGGACAGGGACAAAGTCGCCCGGAAGAAAGGGAGCGCTGGAAGCCCGGTGGGAACTCCTTGCAGACAGGCCTTTCAGATCAGGCACTTAGAAATCGGGGACAGCCAACGATTTTCGATTTCACCCAAGAATTACCGCAATGATCCTCGACAAGAGGTTGCCTCGCATTTACCATGGGGTATCCGAGCACTCCCGCGTCATCAGGAAAGGTCAAAGGGCCCTCGCGCAGATGAACGTTCCTATCTTGCTGGAATGGAAGAATTTCTTAGATATCCTCGTCATCAGTTTCATACTGCATCGACTCTTCCTTCTCATGCGCGGCACCGTGGCCTTCCAGGTCTCGGTCGGTCTGGTCGTCCTCTGGCTCTTTCAAGAGGTGGCGAACGCCGCCGGCCTGGTACTGACGAGCTGGTTCTTCAGGGGGATCGGAGCGGTGGCCGTTCTGGTGATCGTTGTGGCCTTCCGGAACGAGCTCAGGGATATTCTGGTACACACGAACCCGATCCGCTTCCTTCTGGGGCGGACCCGTCAGACGCGCGAGGTGGGCTACCACCTCCTTGCACAAGCCGCCTTCCGGCTGGCCAATCGCCGGATCGGGGCCCTGATCGTGATTCAGAACGAGGACGATCTGCGGGGGAGTGTTCGGGGCGGTCTTCCCCTGGACGGGAATTTGCTGCCCGAGGTGTTGGAGAGCATCTTTTCCAAGGAAAGTCCTGTACACGACGGGGCCGTCATCATCAGGGGGAATCGGATCGGTCAGGTCGGGACCTTCCTGCCCTTGAGCACGGAAGAGACGCTGCCGCTTCACTTCGGGACGAGGCACCGGGCGGCCATAGGCTTGAGTGAGAGCTGTGACGCCGTGATCCTGGTGGTGTCGGAGGAGCGGGGCGACATCTCGCTGGTGCATCGGCGGAACGTGGAGCGCATCTACAATCCGGATCAGCTGGAGCAGAGGCTGGATTTCCTGCTCACCACAAGGGATGTCTCAGAGGGAAAGGTTCAAAAGGGCGTCCGCGCCTGGATGGCCCAGGGTGGGGGCCTGTTGCTGACCTTCGTCCTTGTTTCCGTCTTCTGGGGCCTCTACGCCGGCCGGGAATTCTCCCTGGTATCGATGAAGGCGCCTGTGTATTACCGGGATATTCCGGAGTACCTGCAACTCAAGAAGGCCTCTTCAGAGGAGGTGGAGGTGCAGGTGAGCGGCAGGCGCGGCCTGGTGAGCTCGCTCGATCCCCAGCAGGTGCGGGCATTCCTCAGCTTGGGCGGAATCAGCGCGGGAGAACACGAGTTCGTGCTGAACTCCGATAACATTGTACTCACCCCGGGGCTGGAAGTTGAGCGAATCACGCCATCTTCGATCACCATCGAGATGGAGCGTATTCTCGTCAAGACGGTACGGGTCCGTGCCGATCTTGCGGGGCCTCCGCCGGATGGGTTCGAGGTGGGCGCGGTGCGCGTGAAACCCGACTCCGTGAGGGTCCGAGGCCCTGCCACGATTCTCGTGGACGTCACCAGCATGCAGACCGCTCCGATCGATCTGCAGAGTCTGCGTGTGCGGGACGGGCAGGCGAGCCAGGAGGTCCCGCTGATCGTTGCCTCTCCGTCCATGGGGTTGCCGGACCTTGAAAGAGGTCAGGTACAGGTAAGCATCCGGTTTCTCCCTGCAGGGGCAAGCGGCGCAGGAGGTGTGGCACGAACCCACAAGGTTCGAAAAGGGGACACCCTCTACGAAATCGGCAAGCAGTACGGCGTGCCCACCGAAGCTCTACGCAAGCTGAACAGCCTCAAACCCGGCGAGTACATCCAGCCCGGCCAGGAACTCAAGATCCCTCCATCGTAAGCCGTCATCCCCGCGAAAGCGGGGATCCCTCAGCTCACTGAGCCACGGGGTTCCCGTTTGCACGGGAATGACGGCCATTTGAAGTTCGGTGCCTGTGCCCGATCCAGCCGTTTCGCTTGACACCGTACACAGATATGTGTACGGTGGGCCAATGAGACGAAGAGACCTTGAACGAGCACTACAGGAATTGGGTTGGTGGTTTCTTCGTCATGGTGGAAGGCACAATGGAATCAATGAGAAGCTGGCGCGCTCAATTCTTCGAAATGCTGGAAGAGGGAAGAAACGATGAGGTTCTGGGGAAGAGTCTACAAGGACGGCAGATTTTGGCTGGCTGAAATCCCGATTCTCGACGCCATGACACAAGGACACACCCGCAGGAAAGCCCTTGAGATGGTTGCGGATATGGTGGAAACGATGGCGAACGAAGAAGGGTTTCGAGTCGAGGTGCATCTGGGTTCTAGCGGTGAATTTGAAGTGGGCTCGTCAGACCCGAAGCCTTTGATCAGTCTTCTTCTTCGGCGGAAGCGAGAATTGAGTGGCCTTTCGCTCTCGCAAGCGGCAGAACGCCTCGGCGCGTCATCTCGTAACGCCTACGCTCGATATGAGCAGGGGCGCTCGGATCCTTCCGTTCCGAAGCTCTACGAGCTCTTGCAGGCGGTTTGTCCCGACGAGGATTTCGTCATCCGAGAGAGTACTGCTTGACGGCCAAGATGCTGGGGGATCGCCGCGGGCGCTCGCGCGCCCTCGCAATGTCCTACAGTTCGGTGACTGTCCCCGAATTCCTGACCCCTGACCCCTATCTTTCTTCGTCGCTCTCAATCTTGCCGTCCACCATGCGCAGGAGCCGCCCGGCCCGTCGCATTACCCGGGGGTCGTGGGTGGAGAACACGAAGGTCACGTCCCGCTTTCGGTTCAGGTCCTCCATGATGGAGAGCAGTTTCTCTGCCGTCTCCGAGTCCACGTTGGCCGTGGGCTCGTCGGCAAGCACGACCGCCGGGCTGGCGGCTATGGCCCGTGCGATGGCCACGCGCTGCTGCTGGCCGCCGGAGAGCTCGTGGGGACGGCGCTGTTCCATGCCCTCGAGGCCCACCTCGGCGAGCAAGGCCATGACGCGGTCGCGACGTTCCGCCTCGCTCCTTCCCTGGAGGGACATCACGATTTCCGCGTTCTCGTACGCGGTGAGCACCGGGATCAGGTTGTAGGCCTGAAACACGAAGCCGATGCGATCCCGCCTGAGGTGGCTCAGGGCCTTGCGGCTGAGCGCGCCCAGGTCGTGCCCCTCCACCGAAACCGTGCCCGAAGTCGGCTCGTCCAGGGCGCCGATCACATTCAGCGTCGTCGTCTTGCCCGACCCCGAAGGCCCGCAGATCGCCGTGAATTCGCCCTTTCGAATCGACATCGTGAGCCCGCGCAGGGCGTGCACTTCAACTGTGCCCTGCTGGTAGGTCTTGGTTACGTCTCTTATCTCTACGACCGCCTCGTTTCCGGAATCCGTCATGTCTCGAACCTCACACGATCTTGATCGTCTCTACGGGCACGACACGACCCGCACGCCACGCCGGGTACAGGCCGGAGAGCATGGTGGCAACGAACACGGCAATCGCGATCCAAGCCGCATGCTCGGGGAAGATGCCCACTCGCATGACGGGCGAGACTGCCACGCCCGCTATCTCGGCGCCTTCTCCCCCGATCATGGCAGTCATGTCGATGCCCGTTGCACTCAGGTAGAGGTACGGGCCAACGGTCAGGGCCGCACCGGCGGCCAGGCCGACCAGGCCCAGCCACAGGCTTTCCAGCATCACGAGCCGAAACAGGCTGCCCGGGCTGAACCCGATCGCCATCATGATCCCGAACTCGCGCAGCCGCTCCATCACGCTCACGAACAGGGTGTTGAAGATGCCTGCCGCCACGATGATCGCGATCAGCACCTCCATGAAGATCGCGCCTCCGACCTTCATGGCGATGAACCCGGCAAGATCGGGCTGGATCTCGTCCCAGGTCAGGGCCGCAACCTCCGGGCCGACGCGCTCCTGCAGGCGTCGGGCGACCTCGCCGCTCTTGCGCTGGTCGTCGATGAACACGGCCACTTGCAGGGCCTCGTCCGGGTCGTAGCCCAGCACCTCCCGGAGCGAGTCGATCGGAAGCAGGCAAAGACCTGCGTCCAGGCTGGGTGCGCCCGTACGGACGATCCCGGAAACGCGGGCCAGCCCACTCACGATCTCGCCGTTCCGGTCCGTCAGGGTGTAGACCACCTTCTTGCCCATCTCGGCGCCCAGGTTCCTCGCAAGGCGCTTGCCGAGGATGATGCCCCGGTCCCGGCTCGTCGCAAAGGCCTCTCCCTCTTCCAGCCCCTCCATGATCGACAGCGTGTCCTCGTCTTCTGCCTCCGGGTCAAAGGCGATGAAGCCGCCGCCATAGTTTGCGCCGGCCGTGGAGAGCATGGCGAAGCCCATGATCCTGGTCACCACCCTTACGGCTTCTTCGTCCTCCATTGCCACGGCGGCGAGACGGTCCGTGTCCCGGACCGTTCGGCTCAGGGTGGGCTTGTCCTGGTACTCGGGATGCTGCAGGGTGACGTGGCCGCCGATCATGCGGGCGGCCAGGTCGATCATGTCGGCAAAGTTCCGGTCCTGAAAGGCGGTGAAGATCACGGCCAGGAACGTTCCGAAGGCGATCGACGAGATCGTGATCAGGGTGCGTCGGCGCCGGCGCCACAGGTTGCGCCATGCCATGACGCCCAGTCTTGGCCCTTTCATCCCTCACTCCTATACGCGAACAGGTGTCGACATCCCCATAGGTTCCTGACCCCTTCTCTCGTTCTCCTGCTACTGGTGTCGCATGGCCTCCACCGGTCGGATCACCGCGGCCTTCAGGGCAGGGTAGATCACGGCGAGCGTCACGATCACGACCAGGACCAGGACCGGCATCTTGAACGTGTTGGTCGTGACCACGGCACGCCACACCGGATCCATGGCCAGGCCCAACACGGAAAAGCCTCCGAGGGTCCCCATGTTGATACCCACCTCCATCAGGAACCAGAGGCCCGGGATGCTGAGCGCCAACCCGAGGATGACGGCGAGCCCGGTCTGCAGACTGCTCTCCACGACGATGAGGCCGAGCACCCAGGCCGGGCTGAAGCCCAGGGCCTTGAGCACGCCGATCTCGCGGATGCGCTCGAAAACGGCCATCAGCATCGCATTCAGGATCAGGATGCCGATGGCGATGTAGATGATGAAGAAGACGACGATCATCAGGCCGCGCACCGAGTCGAGCATGGAGGCGATCGTGGGCATCAGCTCCCGCCAGGTCTGGACGTCGAGCCCGGCCGCGATGGCCCGAATCGCCTCTGCCGCCTCTTCGATCTCCACCCCTTCCGGCCGCCGGACGATGATCTGGTGGGCGCCCTCCCGCATGGCAAAGAAATCCCGGAAGGCCTCCACCGTCATGAACACGCCGGTGCGGTCCGTCATGTCGCTCACGCCCTTGAGCACGCCCCGCACCAAGTACAGGTCGTTGGCGATGCTGCCGTCCACGGCCTGGCTGAGGGCCACGAGCTCGTCGCCCGGCTTGATCCCCAGGGTCTGCGCCAGGCGTCGCCCGATCACGACCTCTTTGGGGCGCGCCTCCTCCAGCCACTCGCCCAGGGCCACATGCTTGTGGATCTCGCTCACCTCTGCGTCCCGCTTCGTGCTCACTCCCCGGAACGACACACCGGCCGAGGATTCACCCGCTGCGGCCAGCCCTCCCCCCAGCAGACGGGCGCAGGCCCGGAACCCCAGCTCCTCGACCCGCTCGAGCAGGGAGTCCGGTTCCCCGATGCGGGTGTACAGGGACGGGTTGTCCTGAAAATCCAGGGCAAAGACCTGCACGTCGCCCAGCTCCAGGTTCAGGATGTTGCGCTCCATGCCCACGAAGTAGCCTTCCAGGAGGCCGGAGTAGAGGATCATGACCCACAGGGCGAGCGTCATCGCCGCCACGGTCACGATCGTACGCCGCCGGCTTCGCCAGATGTTTCTCCAGGCCATCTTGAACAGATTCAAATTACGCTCCTTCGCGATATCCGGAGACTCTATGGCTTTTTCCCCCCAGAATCAACGGCTAATTCCGACACAGACGCCGGTCCGGTACCAGTTCGGGGACAGCCACTAAACTCCCGGCACCCGACGCTGGTCCTGCCAATTCGGGGACAGCCACTAAACTCTCCAATTTGGGGACAGCCACCGAATGCGGGTAGAGAACCTCACGAAATCAGCAGTTTAGATCGGTGGCTGTCCCCGATTTTCGCACCTGGGTGAACCCCCGGCGGGATCGATTTCATCCAACGCTATTAGATCGGGGACAGGTGCCGTATCCGAGGAGATAAGTGGCTGTCCCCCCGAACTCCCAAAGAGGAAGAGGAGCAGCGATGTATGTAAGGCTCTTTTGGTGGATTGGCAGAGCATGGATAGTCGCGGCCATGGTGGTCGGCGTGGGCCTCGCAGGATGCGGCGATTCTGGTGACGAGTCTGGAATCGGCGACGTTGTGGAGTCTCCGGATGGCCCCGGCGGCGAAGATGAGATTCGCCTCACCCCGGCATCCGAGAATGACCCGCATCTCCCGGACAGCCCTGGGCCCTGGTTCGAAGGTTGGTATACCCGGGTGACCGACGCGGGGGGAAGCCGTTCCGTGGCGGTCATCACGGCGTCCCACCTGCCCAAAGGAGTGAACTACACACCCGGAATGGACCTGCCCGGCTACGTGAACGTGCTGATCAGTGAAGGTGACGGCGCCCCAACCCTCTCCTTCACCGCTTTTCCGGAACAGACAAAGACCCTCGTGAACGGCGAGCCCGTGTCGCAAGACCCGGTCCCCGGAGTCCCGACGTACTTCGAGTGGATTGCCGACGGCCCGCAGGCCTTCGGCACGGTCACAGAGGACAGCGTGGACATCAGCATCCCGGACGTGCTGGACCTGAACATCCAGACGACCAACCGGATCCCCTGGGACGTCACAAACCCCCTGGCAGGACCGGAAGCGTTTCTGACGGGCCTCCCCCTTCCCCTGCACTGGTACATCCAGAGCCTGGGTTCGGATGCGGAGTACGAGTACACCCTCTACGGTGAAGGAGGCCCGGAAACGGTCAGCGGGACGGGCTATGCCCACCTCGAGAAGAACTGGCAGAAGGAATTCCCGATCGGATGGGTGTGGACGGAGGGGATTGCCGAAGACAACGAAGCGCAATTCGTGGCCAGCATCGCAAAGGTCGACCTTGGGAACAACATCATCATCGACCCCTGGATCGTCGGCTACCGCGCGCCCGGCATTGCCTGGGACTTTCAGTTCTTCATCCTCGGGTCGGTGGCCACGACGGTGATGGACCCCTGTGCTGGCACGTTCTACATGAAGCTGCAGGACGCCTTCCGAACGTTGATCTTTGACGCCTCCGCACCGCCCGGCTCCTTCGGTGACGTCTCGATTCCCACCGAGGACGGTTTCATCACCCAGAGGGGGGGAGAATCCTTCTCCGCCACGGTGGAGGTGTCGGCCTCCTGGCACATCCCGCTGGGTGCCCTCGCCGAAGTCGAGTTCCCGATCGACGAGCGCGTGTTCCACAATGCGGTTCTCGAGTTCGGCAACGGATTCAGTTGCCAGTAGATCGGGGACAGCCACTTATCTCCGAGGATCGGTGGCTGTCGCCGATCTATCGCTGCCTATGGCTTGGCGTAGTACGTGATGTTGGGTTCGTTTGCCTGGGCGTAGTCCTCGGTCAGGTATTGCTCGTATCGATCGTCGCCCTCCACGAAGGCCTTGAACAGGGAGACCGTGTACAGGTTCGTGATGCGGTGTGCCTCCTCGATGTCCAGTGAGGGAGGTCCACACGGTTCTGTAAATTCGGTGCCCAGGAGATCATCGATCATCCACTGTTGGATTCCCTGGTTGCGCATCCCCTGGATGAGGTCGCAGGAATTCGAGAAGGAGAAGTGTACCGCCCCATCGAGGTCCGCCCGGAAGACCTGGTCGGGGATGAGCTCGAAGGGGCGTACGTTCTGCTCTTCGATGGGTGTCGTCGTGTCGAGGGTGCCCCCGATGATCATCGTGGGTACGGTAATCGCCTCGAGCTCGGAGTCGCCAAACCAGGAGGCCGGCGCAAGGGGCGCAATCGCGTCCACCCGGGGGTCTGGGGGCACGGGCACGAACACGAAGTCATCCGGCAACTCGGAGGCCAACTCGTCAGGCAGGTCGCCCTCGAATCCCGCCGCCATGGCAAAGCTCGTGAAACCGCCGAAGGAGTGGCCGCACACACCGATCCGCTCCCCATCGATGCTACTGTAAAAGAAATCCTCCGGGTCCTCGTTCTTCTCCAGCATGCGGGTGATCAGGAGCGAGACGTCGAGAGGCCGTGCCATCATCATCTCTTCCATGGGAGCGAAAGTGCCACCGATCTCGTCTAGAAGCGTGTTCCCCACGTGACCGGCCGACGCGACCACGAACCCGTGGCTGGCCAGGACCTCGGTCAGAAAGAAGGACTGGTAGCGAAGGCCTCCGGACCCGTGGGAAAAGACGATGAGGGGAAATCCCCCGGTCTCCGAGATCAACGGCTCGTGCAGGGCTCGTTCGGACGGGGCGGTAAAGACGAGAGGAATGACCCATATATCCGGGATGATCCACAACTCGAAGGTCACCTGGTAAAGGCTCGGTTCGCCGTTCGCATCCCTCGGGTCAACGGGATACCAGACGTCCACGGGCAGCTCCCGGCCTTCGCGATCCGGGTCAACGATCGTGAAGGAGCTGCGGCCCACGGCAAAAGGGCCGACCGCGTCCGGTGCATAGAGCCGATCGCCGTTCGAGGAAATAAAGGTCTCCTCTGTGTCCGACCCGCACCCTGTCATGGCCAGGATGATGGCTATCGTCGCGAGGAGAGGAGCAAACCCGAACAGCCAGGAACACCTACAGAATTGAGCTACACCTTTTCGCGCTTTCACAGGGCAACCTCCATTGGAAATTGTTCGAACCGAATCCAGCATAGTCCATACGGCTGCCCCGGTCTAGCCCGGAACACACCGCTACCCATGTGGCTGGGAAAGATCGGGGACAAAAGATCGGGGACAGGCACTAAACTCGGGGAGATAAGTGCCTGTCCCCAAACTCCCCAAACTCCCAATGTGTTGAGGGATTCCTGCAGGAATGACAGATGGTGTGACCAGCGGATTCCCTCGGGGGCGGGAATGACGGCCTCGCTTGAGCATTTCGGGGTTCCTAAGATATCATGGAAAATCCTCTCGACCCGAAAGGCGACACCATGAGCAAACTCGGCTCCTACGGGAAGGACCTCTTCAACTCGATCTTGAGTTTTCACTATCTCCTGCCGGTCACCGCCGTTGTCCTCATCCTGATCCTGGGCGCTGCCCTGTACAACGTATCCGTGGAAAGCGGCTACATGCGCGAGCAGCTCCGGTCGGATTTTAATCAACAACAGCTCATTCTGGCCCGTCAAGCCGCCCTTCGTATCGACGAGGAGCTGAAAGACATCTCTGCCGAGGTGCACCGGCTGAACAAGGCAATGGGATCGGCGCCCCCGTCCGCGGCCCTTCACCCCTACATGCGAACCACCCTGAACTACACCCGCGGCAAGGGCCTGAACGAGATCGGACGAATCTCGGCGAAGGGAGAAGTCCTGGAATCGGTCCGTATCACCGACATGCCCCTGCTGGAACACTCCGCGATCTTGGCGGGGTGTATCCTGAACGAGCCTGCAACGATCGTCCTTGGGCCGCTCCACGTACGAAACGAGAAATCCGGGGACGCGCTCGTCGTCGGCCTCGTCTGCTCGCCCATGCGGGGAAAACGCTTCGAGGGCCAGACCCTCTACGGCGTGGTGGACGTGACGTACCTGCTCCGCACGGCCACGGAAGGCATCCGTTCCGGCAAGACAGGCTATGCCTGGGTGCTGGATGAGCAGGGCACCTTTCTGTATCACGCGGACCGCGACTTCGTCGGCAAGAACGCCTTCACGGCCCGTGCCGAGCGGGAGCCCTACATCAGCTTCAACGAAATCAACCGGATCATGAAGGAGCGCATGCTGACCGGTGAAGAAGGGGCCGGGAACTACGTGAGCGGCTGGCATCGAGGCGTGGAGGGAGAGATGGCGAAGCTCATTGCCTATTCGCCGGTGCGGACCCCGACCCTCCCGTCCGGACGCCTCTGGTCCGTGGCCGTTTCCGCGCCCACGAGCGAGGTCGCCGCAACGGTGGACAAGATGCGCAGCCGGCACCTGGCCACCGAGATCGCCATCATCGCCGTGATGTTCGGGTTCGCCCTTCTGATCGTGGTCTACCAGCGGCGGAGCGCCAGCTCCCTGAAGCGGCAGGTGAGCGTGCAGGAGGAGTTCATCTCCTCGGTCGTGCAGAACTCGGTGGACGCCATCGTCTTCATCGACAACGAGAACCAGGTGCAGATGTGGAACAAGGGGGCGGAGATGATCTTCGGCTACACAGCGGAGGAGATGCTGGGGAGCCGATTCCGGAGATTGATTCCCCCGGACATCGACGCGGAGCAAGAACTGGGACGCATCGAGAAAGAAGTCCGCGAAAAGGGGTTCCTACGGAACGATCAGGTGCCACGGGTCACCAAGTCCGGCAAACGCATCACCGTGAACATCTCCCGAACGATGCTGCACAACAAGGATGGGGAGCCGTTGGGCAGCACGGCGATCATCAAGGACATGAGTGAAAAGGTGGAAATGGACAAGCACATCTACAACACGGAGAAGCTTGCATCCATCGGGATCCTGGCCGCCGGCGTTGCACACGAGATCAACAACCCCCTTGCCGTCATCCTGGGGTTTGCCGACCTTTTGAAGGAGAAGTTCGAAGAGGGCTCATCCGAGAGAGAAGACCTGCAGCTCATCGAGGGCAACGCCAACCATGCGAAGAAGATCGTCGAGAATCTGCTCGGCTTTGCCCGCGTCACCGAAGGCATGGAGGACCACGTCGACGTCAATCGGGCGCTGACAACGGTGAACAACATAATTCAGAATACGCTGATGACCAAGAAGGTGGAGTTCGTGGCCGATATCGACGAGCAACTCCCCCCGGTAGCGGGAGATGCCCGGGAGTTCCAGCAGGTCATCTTCAATCTCATCAACAACGCGGTGGCCGCCATGGATGCGGACGGGGGGACCCTGACCATGAAGGCATGGGCAGAGAGCTCCAGGGTGCTCGTCCAGGTCAAGGACACGGGACCCGGGATTCCGGACCGGATCAAGGGGCAAATCTTCGACCCCTTCTTCACCACGAAGAACGTGGGGCAGGGGACCGGCCTGGGGCTTTCGCTTTGCTACGGGATCGTTCAGAAATACGGCGGCAGAATCGATTTCACCAGTGTCTCCCGAGAGGACGATACGGAAGAGCCGACAGGAACCACCTTCACGGTGTCCATGCCCCTGTACGAGACCTGAGCGATGCGGGCCCCCGCAGCGTTATCGCCTTCCTTCTCCCCTCGGGGGAGAAGGCACAGAAGCCGTCATTCCCGCGGAGGCGGGAATCCCTCGGCATCAACCTCTCGCTCCTGATAGTACCCTGCGCAGTACTCTGCCGACTTCGTCAAGTTTGTACGGTTTTGTGATGACGTCACGAAAACCGTATTCTTCGAAATGGGACATCACGGGATCATCCGAATACCCGCTGGAAACGATCACCTTTGCATCGGGGTCCATCGTCATGAGTTCTTCGATGGTTTCCTGTCCCCCCTTGCCCCCGCGGATCGTCAAATCCATGATGACCGCATCAAAGGGCTGTTCCGACGCACTCGCTTCTTGGTAGTAGCGGATAGCTTCTTCCCCATCTTTCGCCGACGTCACATCATACCCGAACCGTCTCAGCATCTCGCCCGCAGACCGGCGGATCATCTCCTCGTCGTCGATCAGCAGTATTCTACCCTCCCCGTTCATAGCGATTGCCTTGTCTCTTTTCCCTCCTTCTAAGGCCTCTTCCGAAGCAGGCAGGAAAACGTCGATCCTTGTCCCGGCGTCCACCTCGGAATGCGCGCGAATCTTCCCGCCATGATTCTTCATGATCGTGAAGCAGGTTGTAAGTCCAAGACCGCTTCCCTTCTGTTTGGTCGTGAAGAACGGATCGAATATGCTGTCCAGATGTTTCCCGGATATCCCGATTCCATGATCCGTTACGGACAGCCTCACGTATTTGCCTTTGTTCAAGGAGAGGTGCTTTTCCCTGTCGACAAGAACGTTCTCAGCAGCGATCTCGACCTTTCCTCCTCCAGGCATTGCCTGGTCGGCATTGATCACCAGATTGTGAATGACCTGACCTATCTGGCCTTCATCGACGAAGACGGGCCAAAGATCTTCAGGAACAGAGTATAGGCTCTGTACATTCGATCCACTCAGGGCGAATTCCACCGTATCCCTGAGCAACTTGCCCATCGAGACGGTTCTCTTGATGGGTTTCCCGCCTTTTGCGAAGGCAAGGAGTTGTTGGGTGAGGTTCTTTGCTCGGTTGGAGGCCTTTTCCGCGTCTCCCAGCATCTCCGAGATGTCGTCTTCGAGATCTCCGTATATCAACGCCATCGAGATATTGGTCGAAATCGCGGTCAAGAAGTTGTTGAAATCATGTGCGATGCCTCCCGCCAGAACACCGAGGGATTCAAGCTTCTGTGATTTCAGGCGTTCCTGCTCCAGTTGCACACTAGCCGTGATGTCCACAAGGGAGACCAATAGCCTCGAGGCCGACCCCTCGTGACCCGGCAGCACAGACCATTTGTAAAGAATCTGCTTCTTTTTGCCTTTAGGGGTGTTTAGAACCAATTTTTCCTGGAAGGAGGTTCTGCCTTTGGCTACGGCGAGGATGCCTCCGGAATACACCTTCGATTCCTCTCTGGGGACAATCCGACGCAGGCTCTGCAGGATCTCTTCCCTGCCGCCGGATTCGGACAATTCCAGGCCGCTGGATTCGAACAATTCCAGGCTCGCCCTGTTCATTTCGACCAGCTTCACCTCTTTCTCGCACGTGACGGCCTCTTCCGGGTGATCTTCAAAATAGGCCTTGAAGTCTCTGACACCGGTCTTCCGCAGCTGATCAGTGAATTCCTTCACGTAAGAGGCGTCTATCTCCCACAGGGCCGTTGGAGATTCATCAAAAAAGATGCGATACCGCTCCTCGCTCTCCCGCAACGCCCTCTCCACCCGCACGCGCTCGGTGATGTCGGTAGCGATGATTCCGAGACCATCCCCTGCCTTGAACACCGATACAGAGATCCTTACATCTCCTGCTTCGGGGGGAGGAGCAAGCTCCTCAGTGTAAAATGGAGTCCCGGTTCTGAGAACTTCCAGGTATTTCTTGTGTCTGTCGCTTGCGTCAAAACCCGGTATCAGCTCGGGAAAGTTCTTGCCGATGATCTCTTCCTTCTTCAAGCCAAAGAAGGTCGAAAACAGATCCAACACGATGTCATTCCCGGCAACGATATCCAAGGCTGAGTCCAGGAGTAAGAACCTGTGAATGGGCGCGTTTCGGAGGAACGCCGAGAGCCTTCTTTCGCTCTCCCGCAGCCGGTCCTCGTCCCGCTTGCGTTCCTGCTCCGACCGTTCCAGTTCAGCAACTCGCCTCCGCAGATAAGCGAGCTCATCGATAGGTTGTCCCTTCGCCTTCTTCGCTTCTTGCATACTGTCGATCTCCAGAGGTGGATGTCACGGGCGCAGAAAAGGCTGACGATAGATATTGTACCATTCGGCTAACACTCGGGAAAATCATACGATAGGCTGCGGACATGCCGGACGGGATGGTGACGGCGCCCGGCGCGTCAGCGGAGGACGGGAAGGCTTGGGGTTGTCAAGGCCGGTATACGCCTCAGAAAAGCTCTCTCACCGCCATGATCACGATCATGAGCCATCCGATGGCGAAGAGTGGGAAGCGGACTTTCACGATATTGACCGTGCCCTGCACGATCGAGTGAAGCACCCGCGACCCGAAGAAGCCCCAGGCGCAGTAGACGTGGATGGAATCCGCGTGCCCCATGGCCCAGATGTAGAAGACCATGGCGTAGAAAACGGTCGGCGCCTCGAAAAGATGGTTGTAATTGTCGGCGATCTGCCGGGCCGGGTCCGGGAGACTGTTCATGTCGACCGTGTGCTTTCCGTTCTCGAGCGTCAGGCCCGCCTCGCCCATCGCCTTTCCCCGCGTGGCGAGCATCCAGACGAGGACCACCACGTGCAGCAGCACCATCGCCAATACCGGCTGAAGAATGCAGGTCGCTTCCATCCGTCACCCCCTGTGTTCGAGTTCGGAAGATGAGAGCACAATTCCAAGCAGACAGCATCGCCCATTTGGGGGATTTTGACAATTCTTTCTTTGTCACCGATTTCGTTCGTACGGTTCGATTGGCCGTCATGCCCGCGCAGGCAGGAATCCCTCGGCACATTGCCGCCAGTGGATCCCTGCCTTCGCAGGGATGACAGCTTCTTGGGATGACGGCAAAAGAAAAAGGGCGGAGCAGTCGGGCCCCACCCTTTTGGGTGGCGGTTCTGGTTGTGTATATTGCCCAGGCTATGCGGGTACCGCAGCCGCTCGGCGTCTCATCCCCCTATTACGGGGCGAGACACTCGCCCGGGTAGGCCACGCTGACACCGGCTGCCGCTGCCATGCATGCATTGTCGTAGGGCAGGTCGTCACATCCGCAGACGGGATCCCAGATGTCGGTGCAGATCTCCGGTCTCGGCTCGCAGAGGCCCTGGCCTTCGCAATCGCCCGGATCCTTCGCACAGAAGGCATCGGCAGGGCAGTCCCCGTTGTCGGAACACTCGGGACAGACCGCTACGGTCCCAAGATCGGTGAACTCTTGCTTCTTGACCTCCACGTCCTCCAGCATGAAGGGCAGGCGCCCGGGAATCTCGATCACCAGCTTGTAGATCCCTTTGGGCACGTAGAGCAATAGAAACTTACCGTCCGCGTCCGTCTTTGCCATGAATGAATATCCCGGGAGATAGACCAGAGCGCCCGGCACAACATCTTCCGGATCACAAGTCGCTACCGCTCCCATGATGTATCCGGAATGGGCAACAACGGCTACAGCCTGGAGCTTCTTCTTCTCTTTTGCGCCGGCGTCGATAGCCGTGAGCCCGATCGCCAGGCATACGCACAGGCACAGGAGTGAAATTGCGAGTCGTTTCATGGCAAGGGCCTCCTTGGTCAAGGTTTGTTAGCGCGAAAGACGTCTTTTCCCCAGTATATCTGATGCCGGGGCGCTTCGCTTTGGTTCCGGGAGATTGGGGACAGGCACTGAACTGCCGGCCATAGAAGGGATGACGGCTTCTTGGGGATTGGGCCTCGGGGGTGGGGGTCAGGTGGTGATCTTGCGGTAGAGTTTGAGCAGGGCCTCGGGCAGGGACAGGATGTCGTGGATGACCATGTACTGGGACTCCGGGCACATCTTCCTCAGGTAGTCCTCGCCCCGGCGGTCCACGGTGATGCAGTAGGTGTAGGTGCCGTCCCTCTCGAGCTCGGCCAGGGCCTGCGCCGTGTCCTGCACCCCGTATTCGTGGCTCGTGCGGTCGTGCCCGTAGTCCTGGTCCTGGGGAAAGCCGTCACTTATGAGGAACAGGTTCTTGCGGCGGGCCTCCTCCTTGCCGAGCTTGGCCCGGCAGTGCCTCAGGGCCGTGCCCATCCGGGTGCTTCCCCTTGGCTCGATCGCGCCGATCCGCTCCTTCACCTGGTTCGTGTAACGCTGCGAGCACTCCTTGATCGAATAAAATTCCACCTGGTTGCGCCCGCACCCGGAGAAGCCGAAGATGCCGTACCGGTCTCCCAGCGCGCCCAGGGCCTCTGCCAGCAGGATCAGGGCCTCCTTCTCTATGTCGATGATCCGTTTCTGGCTGTCCGGCCACTCGACCGCCCGTACGCTCGAGTCCAGCTTCGTCCTCAGGCCGGAGAGCACCCGGGAGAGCTCGTCCACGCGGTTGGGCTCCCGGCCGACACCGCCACCCGCCGCAACCGCTTCTGCCGCACCTGCCTCCGCGGCCGCCGGCGCCCCCTCTCCCACCTGCCCCTCCCCCTCGTCCTCCACCGGCTGGCACACGGGCTCGCTCGTGCTCGAGCTCATGTCCACCAGGAAGATCGTGCACACGTCCCGCTCCACCTTCCTGCGCTGCTGGTAGAGCCGGTTCGTGCCCGGCAGCCCGGACATGCGGTCGATCAGGTGCTCCACCGCGCGGTCCAGGTCGATCTCCTC
>Ga0180434_10000521_pt1 | contig 56593 bp, 45 predicted proteins | sample SS_ome_7_FD_132453 | JGI IMG/M metagenome (GOLD analysis project Ga0180434, IMG submission 132453) | Hypersaline lake sediment archaeal communities from the Salton Sea, California, USA - SS_1_D_2 metaG | ecosystem: Environmental > Aquatic > Non-marine Saline and Alkaline > Hypersaline >...
GACCCGTGCGCCACGTTCGGCGAGGCCGAAGGCCATGGCGCGTCCCACGCCGCCGGCCCCGAGCAGGAGGGCCCGCCGGCCGCGGAGCCAGCCTTCGCCGACGACCGCCTCGATGGCCGCCAGACCCGCCGTCCAGTCCGTGTTCGTGGCGAAGAGGCTGCCGTCGGCGCGCCGCTGGAGCGTGTTGACGGCGCCGATGCGCCGGGCGACGGGCTCAATCTCGTCCGCCGCCGCCATCACGCCCTGCTTGTGCGGGATCGTAACGCTGTACCCGCCCACGTCGAACGCCTTCATCGCGCGGACGAAGGCCGCCGCGTCGCCCTCCACCCACAGGGGCAGGTAGACGGCGTCGCGACCGACCTCGGCGAAGGCGGCGTTGTGTATCTGCGGGCTGACGCTGTGGCCGACCGGGTCGCCCACCACCCCGAACACCTCGGTGGCCGGGCCGATGCGGTCGGCGCGGTAGAGGTCGCGCATGCGGCTAAGGGTCAGTTGGCCGGGCGCGGCCTCGGGGCCGGCATCGTCGGCGGCGTAGGTGAAGGGCGCGCCGAACTTCGGGGCGAGGATCCGCGTCAGCACGCCCCGCTCGCCCATCGAGAGGGCGATGGTCGGGACGGCCGCGTCCCGCAGCAGCCGCAGCACCGGCACCGTGTCGAGGATGTGCTCGGCCGTCACTGCCACCTTGACGGTGCCGGCGCCGCTCTCGGCCAGGCGGCGGTGGATGGCCTCCAGGTCGGCGGGCGTTTCATCGAAGTTGTGGTAACTGGCGATGAGGCGCTCGGGAGGCACGTCGCCGAGCAGAGAGAGCGCGTCGTGCTCCACGTCGATATACCGCGCCCCGAGGCCGAGGGCCCGGCGGAGGGTGTGGAGCCGCTCCCCTTCCGGCCCCTCGTACAGGCCGCCCTCGCGCGCGGGACGGCACGTGACGATGACCGGGCAGGGAGGATGGTCCAGGAGGCGGTCCAGGTCGAGGGCGCGCATCGCGTCGAGGCGGACCTCGGCCAAGTCGGCCCGGCCGGCCACGCGGTGCAGGGCCTCGCGGGCCGCCTCGGTCGTCTCGGGCATCAGGCTCACGCAGAGCATGGGATCACCGGCAGACGGTCCGGCCGTGCCGCCCCGCGCCCGGCGATGTCATCCTGAGGGCCGCTTGCGGCCCGAAGGAGCGTGGCATGGCCAACCCGACGCGCCGGGTAGCAGCCATGGGATAAGCGCGGTGGGCCGTCTTGTCCACCGCGCGGTGCCCAAGACCGGGCACTGCGCGATAGTCGTAGCCCCGGACTCGGCCGGATTCATGGCCACCCAGCGAAGGTAGCCAAGCCGTCCCCCTCACCCGCCGGTCTTCCGGGCCTCGTGCAGGCGGCGCTGCATGCGGCGGATGCGGCGGGCGGCGGCATTGCGGTGGATCGGCCCGTTGCAGGCGGCGCGGTGGAGGAGGCGTTCGGCCGCGCGGAACCGCGCCTCGGCGACCTCCAGGTCGCCGGCCTCGGCGGCCTCGCGGAAGCGCCGCTGGGCGGTGCGGATGCGGCTGAGGATGCCCCGGTTTCGCGCACGCCGCCGCGCATTCTGGCGGACGCGTTTGGCGGCGGACAGGGAATGCGGCATGCGGGTCCGTCTCCTTGGCTGGGGGCGGGTCAGCCGGCGTCCGGCTCCTCGCCCGAGGGCTCTGATCCTTCCTGGCCGGCGTCACCGGCACTCTGTTTGCGGCGGAGTTCTTCCAGCCGCTTTGCTACATCCTTGTACTGGTAGTCCTGCTGGACGATGACGCTGTACCATTCGATGGCCTGGTCGATCCTGTTCTGGACCTCGAACGTCCGGGCCAGGTTGTAGCGGAGTTCCTTGGCGAGCGGGTTGTCGGTCAAGTCGTACTGCTCGATGGCGTTCTCGAACTGGCTCTGCGCCTCGCGGTAGAGGTTCTTGGCGAAGAAGCACTTGCCCAGCATGTTGAGCGACTGAATGCGCCGCTTCGGGTCGCGCGTGGTCGTCTGGAACGAGACGATGGCGGCATCGTAGTCCTTGTGGCGGTGCTGCCGGAGGCCCAGTTCATAGCGGATGGCCAGGTCGGTGGGATACTGCTTGTGGCGTTCCGTGAAGGCCTTGAGTTCGAATTCGTTCTGCGCCTGGGCGAGTTTGCGACGTTCGGCCTTGAGGTCCTGGCGGTCGGGTTCGGCCTCAAGTTGTTCGTTCAGCGCGCGGATCTTGCGTCGGAACTCGGCCATGCGGATATCGTCCATCCGCATCTTGTAACGGTACTCGCCCGTCTGGTCGAGGGCTCGCTGGAGCAGTTTCGTGGCCTCCTCGATGTGCCCGCGGCGGGCCTCGTTGTCGGCCAAGGCCTCCATCTTGATGGGATTGTCGGGGTCATCGTCCAGGGCGGCCTTGAGTTCCTCGTACTGGGCGTCGAGTTGCTCGCGGGTGCGGACGACCCGCTGCGTGGCCGAGGCCGACGCCTGGGCCCGGTCGCGGACCATGTCGTGGAAGTCGCTGACCTCCTCCAGTTTGCCTTCGGTAATGCTCGCCCGGGCCGACAGGTCGCGGGCCCGCTTATCGAGCGAGCGGTCCGACGGGTCGATCTTGGCCGCCTGGCTCAGGGCATCGACCGAGTCCTGGTACCGGTCGGCATTCTCGTAGAGGTCGGCCAGGGTGGTAAAGACCTGCTTTTGCGGCTTCTTGGTGCGGAGGGTTTCCTCGGCGGCGATTTCGCCGAACCAGGTGGCCACCTCCGCGTACCCCAGCCGGCGGGCGGTCTGCATCAACTGCATCAGGAGGGTCACGTTCTGCGGGTCGCGCGCCAGGGCCTCCTCCAGGGACAGCATCTGGTCCTTGTACCGGCCGAGCATCTGTGAGAAGGCGCCCTTGGCCTGGCCGAGCAGCGCCCCCAGGCCGCCGCCCTTCCCCTGATTCCGACGGCGAAGGGCGCAGTCCCGCAGGCCCCGGTGGCCGTCCTCGATGTCCCGCGGGTTGTACCGCAGCCCCTCCAGGTACAGGCGGATGGCGTAATCGAAGTTGTTGTGCTGGGTGGCCTCCTGGGCCCGCTGGAAGCAGCCCTTGGCCATCTGCTTGGCCTCAGGGGTGATCTCCTCCAGGGCTTCAGGGGCCTCCTCGCCTTCCCCCTGTTCGGGCTCGGCGGCGTCGGCTTTTTTTTCCTCGTCGGATTCGGGCACGATCAGCGCCTTATTGCAAGCCCACCTCGTACAGCAACGCGCGAGAGTCGCTCCCCGCCGCCTGCAAAACACCCATTATATCATATCCGCCGGACTCGTCAACCTAAATCGGCCCCTTGTAGGCCCCCCGACGGCCCTCTATAATGGACGATGCCGTAAAGCGGCGGCCCGAAGGGACTGCCGGGAGGAACCCGATGGAACTCCGCTTTTACCCCGACCCCGTGCTTCGGGAAACCACCGAGCCGGTCACCGTCTTCGACGACGCCCTGGCCGACCTCGCCCGCGGCATGGTCGAGATCATGCGCGCCAACCAGGGGCTCGGTCTGGCCGGCCCCCAGGTAGCCGTCGCCCGGAGCCTCGTGGTCGTCTCCCCGGACGGCGAGCCCGGCCACGAGACCGTCATGGTCAACCCGGAGATCGTGGAATCGGAGGGCTGGCAGGTGGGCGAGGAGGGGTGCCTGAGTTTTCCCGGCATCTTCGTCAAGATCCGCCGATTCCACCGCGTCCGGGTCCGCTACCAGGACGTGACGGGCCAGGTCCACGAGGTGGAGACCGAGGGCCTGCTCTCCCGCGCCGTCCAGCACGAGTGCGACCATCTCCAGGGCCGACTGCTGGTTGACCGCATGACGCCGGTCCAGCGGATGGCCCAGCGGCGCCGGCTTCGCGACCTCAAAGCGCGCTACGCCCGCCGAACCGCCGGCGCCGAGACCGCCGGCTGAGGTCGGCCTTCCCCAGGGTTCCTCCGATGCGAATCGTCTTCGCGGGTTCAGGAACGTTCGCCCTGCCCAGCCTCCGGGCGCTGGTCGAGGGCGGCCAGGAGGTGGTCCTGGTCCTGACCCAGCCGGACCGTCCCGCCGGGCGCGGCCGGAGCGTCCGCATCGGGCCCGTCAAGGGGTTTGCGGCGGAGCGGGGCATCCCCCTTTCACAGCCAGAGGACGTGAGCGCCCCCGCCGCCGTCCGTCGCATCCGCGAGGCCCGGCCGGACCTGCTCGTGGTCGTGGCGTACGGGCAGATGCTGAAGCGGCGGCTGCTCGATCTGCCCCCCTACGGGGCCGTCAACCTCCACGCCTCCCTCCTGCCGAAGTACCGCGGGGCCGCTCCCGTCCACTGGGCCGTCATCAACGGCGAGACCGAGACCGGCCTGACGGTCATCGCGATGACCGAGCAGATGGACGCCGGCGACATTCTCGGCCAGCGGGCGACGCCCATCGGCCCGGACGAGACGGCCGGCGAGTTGTACGACCGCCTGGCCGACCTCGGCGCCCGGCTGGTCACCGAGATCGTCCGCGAGATCTCGCGCGAGGAGGTGGCCCGCCGACACCAGAACGAGACCCGGGCCACCTACGCCCCCCGGCTGAAGAAGGAAGACGGACGCATCGACTGGGACAAACCTGCCGAGGTGGCGTATAACCACATCCGCGGCGTCACGCCCTGGCCGGGCGCATTCACGTTCCTGCCGGCCGGGAGGAAGAAGCGGCCGCTACGGGTGCTCGTGGACCGGGCGGCCCGGTCGCCGGCCTCGCCCGGAAAGGCCGCGCCCGGCGAGGTCATCTCCGCCGGCGCCAAGGGCATCGAGGTGGCCTGCGGACGCGGGGCCGTACGGCTCCTGGAACTGACGCCCGCCGGCAAGCGGCGGATGCGGGCGGCGGATTTTCTGAACGGCCATCCGCTCGTCCCCGGCGACCGGTTCCTCGGCAAGGAGGAGAAGGCCGGTGCCCGCCGCCCTTGACAAGGCCATCGTCGCCCTCTCGAACGTCTCGACGCACCTTCGCCGGACGCGGTGCCGGCCGGAGGAACTCCTCGTCCTGTTTCCCGCGTGCCTCCAGCGGTCCGAGTGCGACCGCCGACTCGACCACGCCCTGACGAACTGCGCCCGCTGCGGCCGGTGCGCCGTGGCGGCGTTCCTGGACCTCTCGGACCGCTACGGCGTGCAGGTCTATCGGGCCACGGGCGGCCGGCAGGCCGTCACCCGCGCCCGCGATCCCAGGGTCAAGGCCATCGTAGCCGTCGCCTGCCGGAAGGAACTCCGCGACGGCATCTTCGCCTGCCTGCCCAAGGCCGTCCTGGCCACCACCATCGAATGGCCGTGCGGGCCCTGCAAGGACACCACCGTGGAGATGGACCGCGTGGAAGAGGCCGTCCGATGGTTCCTTCGATGAGGCCGCCGGAGACCGCGCGGGGCGCCGCCCTGGAGGCCCTTCGCCGGGCTGAAGGGGGCGAGGGCTTCCTGGAGGAGCACCTGCACGCGATCCTCGAACGGGCCCGCCTCGACGCCCGCGACTGCGCCCTGGCCACCCAACTCGCCGCCGGCGTGGTCCGCCATCGCCGGACGCTCCGCCTCCTCATCAGCCACCTGCGTGGCGAGAAGAAGTACGCCCGGACCATCCAGCCGGAGGTGCTGCGGATTCTGGAACTCGGCGCGTTCCAACTCCTCCTGCTCGACCGCGTGCCGGCCTACGCCGCCATCAACGAGGCCGTCGAGGCCGCGAGGCGCAGCGCCGGGCGCGGACGCGGACGCAAAGTCGCCGGCTTCGTCAACGCCCTGCTGCGGAGCCTGGAGCGGCTCCTCGTCGGGCACGAGCCGACCGGCACGCCCGGCCCGGACGCCGTGCCCCATCCGGAGGGCGGCGTGGTCCGCCTGGCCGCGCCCGTCCTGCCCGACCCCGCCCACGGCCGGGCCGCCTTCCTCGGCGCGGCCTACTCGTACCCGGACTGGCTCGTGGCCCGTTGGCTGGACGTATTCGGCGAGGAGGCTGAGGCCGTCTGCCGATGGCAGAACCGCCGGCCGGGCGTCTTCGCCCGCATCAATCCGCGCCGGCACACGGCCGAGGCGATGCTCGAGACCCTGCGGGCCGATGGGTACGCCGTCGGGACCGGTCCAAGACCGGGGATGCTCGAGGTCTCGGCCCTGCCGGCCGAGAGGCTCCAGGCGCTGGTCGAGGCGGGCGAGATAACCGTCCAGGACCCCTCCGCCGCCGCGGCCGTCGAGGCGCTGGCGCCGCGGCCCGGCGAGGCCGTCCTCGACCTCTGCGCCTCGCCGGGCACGAAGACGACGCAGATCGCGGAGGCGATGGCCGACCGCGGCCGGGTCCTCGCTTGCGACAAAAACGAGGAGAAACTCCAGCCCCTCCGCCGCACCGTCGCGGCCCGCGGCCTGCGGAGCGTGACCGTCTGCCTGGCCGAGGACGCGGCCGCCCACGCGCCGGCGGGCGGATTCGATGCCGGCCTCCTCGACGCCCCGTGCTCGAACACGGGCGTGCTGGCCCGCCGGGTCGAGGCGCGGTGGCGGCTCCGGCCGGACGACCCGGCGGACCTGGCCGACCTCCAGCGCCGGCTCCTGGAGCAGGCCATGGGGCTGGTGCGGCCGGGCGGCCGGCTCCTCTACGCCACGTGCAGCCTCCTGCCGGAGGAAAACGACGGCCTGCTCGCCTCGTTCCTGCAAGGGCGGGAAGGGTGGCGCCTGGCCGACCGCGACCTCGTCCTGCCCGGCCCGGACCGCGATGGGGCATTCCGGGCGCTGCTGCGGCGCGGATGAGCGCCTTTGAGCGCGGCGTGGCTCCGCATCCGCCGCGCTGCTTGCTCCGAGCGCGGTGGGTGCGGAGACCCACCGCGCTCACTTTGGAGAGGCGTAGCCCGGTATGGCTTACTTCGGGAATACACTGGCCCTGCGCCGTGGACGGTGTGAGAATAGCGCCATGCCCTCGGCCCCGGACAACCGGTCGCTGTACGGCCCCGTGGCGGTGGGGGCGTGGGTCGGCATCGCCGGCAACGTGCTCATCGGGGTGGCCAAGGTCCTGGGGGGGACGTTCGGCCAGAGCGAGGCCCTCGTCGCCGACGCCGTCGACAGCCTGGCCGACGGCGTGGCCAGCGTCGTCGTCCTGATGGGCGCCTGGCATGCCCGCCGGCCCGCCGATGCCCGGCACCCGTACGGTTACGGCAAGGCGGAGGTGCTGGCCGGCCGGACCGTCGCCCTCCTCATCATGGCGGTGGGGGCGGTCTTCGGGTACCGGGCCGTGGAGAAGATCGTGCACCCCGAGCAGGTGGCCGCGCCCGCCCTGTGGACGCTCTGGTTTGCCGTGGCCAGCATCGTCGTGAAGGAGGCGATGGCCCGGTACAAGATGCACGTCGGCCGGAAGGTGGGCAGCGAGAGCCTCATCGCCGACGCCTGGAACCATCGCAGCGACGTCTTCACGAGCATGGTGGCGGCTGCGGGCATCACGGCCGCCGTCTACCTGGGGCCGCAGTGGCGGTTCCTCGATGTCGCCGCCGCCCTGGTCATCTGCCTCGTGATCTTCGGGGTCGGCGTTTCGTCGTACCGCCGGACGGGGTCGGCCCTGATGGACGAGGCGGCTGACGGCGAGACGCTGGCGGCGATTCGCGCCTCGGCCATGGGCGTCGAGGGCGTCGAGGACACCGAAAAACTCTACACCCGCCGCAGCGGCGTCGAGACCCACGTGGAACTGCACGTGGAGGTGGACCCGGCCATGCCGGTGGGCGCCGCCCACGCCATCGCCTCCGAGGTCCGACGGGCCGTCCAGCGCGACGTGCCCGGCGTCACGCACGTCACGGTCCACGTCGAGCCGCACGAACGGGACGGCAGAGTGACTGAGTCACTGAGTGACTGATCAACAGCAATACGCAAACGCGTCGCCCTGGTGTCTTCTTGACTCAGTCACTATCAGTTCACCTTCCGCAGGCGGTACGCCGGCGTGCCGAGGCCCACCTCTTCCATCCGCTGGACCTGGACGTACGGGTCCTTGCCATGGATGCGCTCCAGCAGGTGCCGCCCCTCGACGAGTTCGTGGTCGGGCGGCAGGCTGCCGGGCAGCGGCTCGCCGTCGCGGGTGAGGTCGAGGGCGGCCTGCTCGACGGCCACGATGTCCTCCGAGGCCAGGATGCCCACGTCCGGCACGAGGGGGGGCGAGGAAAAGCCCCAGCAGTCGCAGTAGGCGGTCATCTGCGTCAGGAACGTGCCGTGCAGGACCCGCTCCGGCGCGAACGTGCCGAGCACCTCCCTCGTCGCCAGCGCCAGGCCGTGCTGGAACGGCACGAAGCCGTCGCCCTTGATGCGGATGGCGTCCTGCGGGCACGCCAGCACGCAGTGCCGGCAGTAGACGCAGTGGTGAAAGAAGATTTCGAGGCGGTCCTCTTCCTCGTTCCATCGTGCGGCGCCGCGCTGGCAGGCCTCGACGCACTTGCGGCACCTGGTGCAGAGGTCCTCGTCGTACTCCAGTCCGCCCTCCAGGTAATGGAGGGCCGTCCGCGTCGGCGTGGTGACGCATCCCATGGCCAGGTTCTTGCAGGCGGCCCCGTAGCCGCAGTCGCCGTGGCCCTTGAAGTGGCTGAGGTTTACCAGGGCGTCGGCGTCCTCGATGTTGCCGCAGACCTCAATCTCCCGCAGGTCCTTGTATCGGACCTTATGGGTGTAGAAGTATTTATCGCCGACGCCGGCGGCGCCGAGGACGGGCGCGCCGAGGACCTCCTCGGTGTACCCGCGCGGGAGGGCGGCGTGGATGCCGCGCGACCCGTCCGTGACGAAGACCCGCTCGGCCCCGGCGTCCTTGACGGCCGCCACGAGCATCCGGACAAACAGCGGCGGGATGGTGGTGAACCCCAGTTCCCATCCCACGTGCATCTTGACGGCGACGGTGGCGCCGTCGGCGAGGCGTTTCATCGGCAGCCGGCGGAGCATCCGCTGCCACTTGGCGCCGAGGCCGGCCTCCGGCTCCAGCCGCTCGATGGCCGCCGGCGCAAACAGGACGCGGGCGGCCTTCGGCTTCGTGCGTTTGGGCTTTCGGCTTTTGTCGCCCGATTGCTTCGTGCTGCGTTTCGGCATGGGACCCTCGCTCACCTGGAACCGGTTTCGGAACGGTTGCAGCGCGGCAGCCATCCCAGGCCGCCGCGTTATAGTGCGTCGGCCCGGCGCCACTGCCAGAGCACGAACGCCACCAGCAGCGCCAGGCTCAGGAGCAGAAACGCAAAGAAGAAATAGTGTTTGGTCGCGGGTCGCATGGGCGTTTACCGCCCGACCGGGGGGCGGTTACTTCTGTTTCACTCGGATTGCCTGGCCACACACCGGGCATTGGATCAGGCGTCCGGCAAACCGGGCAGGGGCTTTCAGAACTTGGCCGCACGAGCACCTCAGCGTCAAAGGGGTTTCGGGCGGCGGGGGCGTGGAGGGCGGCTCAGCGGGCCGCTCCGGGACCCCGCGGGCCGTGGGCCGGCCTCGGCCGGCGGGAGGCCGCGTTTCGACCTCGGCCCAGCCCGCGGCCTGGTAGAGCGACCGCTCGGCCGGGTGCATCCTGATCGTGCCGCCCAGCACGAGACCGCTGGTCAGAGCGAACCCTGCAGCAAACCCGCCGATGTGCGCCCAGTAGGCCACCCCCAGCCCGCCGAGCAGAATGCCCAGCACGTCGAAGACCAGCCACAGCAGAACCAGCCAGAAGGCCCTCACATGGAAGCGTCGCCAGTACCAAAGGAATACGCCGACGAGCACCGACACGGTGTTGAGCGGATACAGAACAACGAAGGCGCCGATGACGCCGTTGATGGCCCCGCTGGCCCCGAGGGCCGGCGCGCCGTCGAACGCCAAGTGGGCCACCCCCGCCAGGAGGCCGACCAGCAGGTACACAAGGACGTAGAATCCGTTGCCGAACTTGGCGCAGACCGCGTTCCCGAACGTCCACAGGAAGACCATGTTGCCCAGGGCGTGGACGATGCCGGCGTGAAGCCACATGTGGCCGAAGAGACCTCGGAACGACCACCCATCCAGGATATACGGCTGGAGCGATCCCGCCGGGCCCGTCATCTCCAGGGCAAAGACTGCACCGATGGCGCCGAGAATAACCCAGTTGGCAATCGGCCACCGCGGCATCGTCACGTCGACTTGGTACGGAATGATGATCATGGCACGGCGGGCGCATGGGCGACGGCGCCCTTTCCACCCTGGTACCCGCTTTGGGTTGCCGTATCAAGGGTATTATTGCGAGTCCGCGTGAGGGGTCGAGTTCCGAAACGGCTCCTGCCGGGCAGAAGGTCGTGGGCACAGGTTTCGCGCCGCAGGTTTGACTCCTCGCCGTGCCCTGCTAGGATAAGGGTGAGGCGTTCGCCCTGCGCCCGCGATTCCGACCGCCGAGGGAGCGGCGCGGACGCAGGCCGGATGGCACGGAGAGAGTCCTGATGCGCATCCTGGTGACCAACGACGACGGCATCATGGCGCCGGGGCTGCTGGCGCTGCGGCGGGCGCTGGCGGACCTCGGCCGGGTGGACGTCGTCGCGCCCACGACGCCCCAGTCGGCCGTGGGGCATTCGATTACGCTGACCGACCCCATCCGGGCCCACCGGGTGGACCTGGGCGACGGAATCGTGGGGCAGGGCGTGGAAGGGAGCCCGGCCGACTGTGTCAAACTGGCCGTCCTCGAACTCCTGGACGAGCCCCCCGACCTGGTGGCCAGCGGCGTCAACCTCGGCGCCAACGTCGGCATCAACATCCTGTATTCCGGGACGGTGGCCGCCGCCGTCGAGGGCGCCTTCTTCGGCGTGCCGTCGGTCGCGGTCAGTATCGAGGACTCCGACTCGCCGGAGTTTGACGGGGCGGCCGGCATCGCCCGCCGCCTCGTCGACCAGTGGCTGGCCCGGGACGGCGGCCGGGCCACGCTCCTGAACGTGAACGTGCCGGACCTCGCGCGCGGGGGGCCGAAGGGCGTGCGGGTGGCCGGCCAGAGCCTCAAGGGCTGGCGCGAAGGCTGGCAGCGCCGCACGGACCCCCGCGGCCGAACGTACTACTGGATGGTCGGCGACCCGGCACACGAGCAGGGAGCCGACTCCGACGCCGCCGCCCTTGCCGGGGGCTACGTCACCGTCACGCCGCTGCGGTTCGACCTGACGGACCACCACCGGCTGGAGGAGGTCGGCGGCTGGGGGCTCGCGCTGTAGCGACGCGGCGGGTACGCAGACCCGCCGCGCTACAGTTAGTACTACAACGCGAAGTCAACATTTTGCACGGTGGGTCTCCGTACCCACCGCGCTCAAGAGGGCGTTTTCGGGGCTGCGCGGCGGGTGCGGAGATTTACCCGCCGGAGGCGGGCCCGCCGCGCACGAGTTAGCGTTGTAGTGTTAGCCGCCGGGCTTGCCCGGCGCGAGTTTTGGGTGGCGCGGCGGGACGGGAGTCTTGCCGCGCGGGAATATCCACTCCGCCGCGCGGCACGCTCATCGGCCGGGCAGGTAGCGGGCGGCTTCCTGGGGGAGCATGGGTCGCGGGGAGAGGGCCCGGGCCGACCGCAGCCGCCACTCGCCGTCCGCATCCGGCCCGAACGTCCCTTCCCACTCGACCGCCGGCAGCCGCTGGTCCGCCCGAAGGCGGCTCCCCGGGACCGGGCGAAACCGGTACGTCTGGGTGACGGTGGCCTGGCCCCGGCCCATGTTCACCTTCGGCGCCCCGGCCGAGGCCCGAACGCAGGTCAGGCCGCGGCGGACGATGTCGGCCAGACCGTCCTTGCCCTGCCCACCGCTCTCGTAGTGGGGCGAGATGCACGCGACCAGCGCCTCGGGCCGGCCTTCGTCGGCGGCCTCGGCCATCGTCTCCAGCGTCCGGGCGAGCCGCTCACGGTCGGTCTCCACGAGCCAGGCGACGAGAGCGAGCAGCCCCGCGGCGGCGAGGCAGGCGATGGCGGCCGCTCGGCACCCGGCCGACCCCGTCCGCCGCCAGAGGGCGCCCAGCAGGACGGCGGCGATGATCAGGACCACCAGCGCGGTGGCGGGATGCTCGAGCACGAAGTGCCGAAGCACGTCCATGGTCGGTCCCCGCAAAGGCTCCACGCCGCCATGATACGGCGCCGGGGCTGGCGCGACATGGAAAATGCGCGGCGCGATCGCCTTGTCGCATTCCGCGCGGCGGGTCTTCGTACCCGCCGCGATCTATCGGATGTGTGCGCGGTGGTTACGGGGAACCACCGCGCACAACGTATGTCGGACCGTTTAGTAGTACGACGGCCGGGCCTCCTGCCGCCGCTTTTCGAGGAACCCTTCGAGTTTTCGGCTGCGGACGGGATGCTGGAGTTTGCGGACGGCCTTGGCCTCAATCTGGCGGACCCGTTCGCGGGTGACGCGGAAGATGCGGCCGACCTCTTCCAGGGTATAGGTCTGGCCGTCACCGATGCCGTAGCGAAGTTTGATGATCTCGCGTTCGCGGTAGGTGAGGGTCTTGAGGACGTGGTCGATCTTGTCCTTGAGCATCTCCTGGGTGGCGGCGGTGACGGGGGATTCGACGGTGTCGTCCTCGATGAAGTCGCCGAAGTAGGAGTCCTCGCTCTCGCCGACGGGCCGGTCGAGGCTGATGGGGTGCCGGCTGATCTTCATGACGCGGCGGACCTCCGAGAGGGGGAGGCCGGCCTCGAAGGCGAGTTCCTCGAGGGTGGGTTCGCGGCCCGCCTCCTGGAGGAACTGCTTCGAGATATTCCGCAGTTTCGACATCGTCTCAATCATGTGGACCGGGATGCGGATGGTCCGGGCCTGGTCGGCGATGGCGCGGGTGATGGCCTGGCGAATCCACCAGGTGGCGTAGGTGGAGAACTTGTACCCCCGGCGGTACTCGTACTTGTCGACGGCCCGCATGAGGCCGGTGTTGCCTTCCTGGATGAGGTCGAGGAACGAGAGGCCGCGGTTCCGGTACTTCTTGGCGATGGAGACCACCAGCCTGAGGTTCCCCCCGGAGAGTTTTCGCTTGGCCTCCTCGTACTCGGCGAAGCACTGCTCGATGCGCTGGACGCGTTTCTTGAAGGCCTCGGCGTCCTCGCCGGTGAGGCGCTCGAAGCCGGCGAGTTCCTCGCGGAGGGCGGCGACCTCGGCGTCGCCCTCAGGGGCGGACCCGATTTCCTCCAGCCGGCGAAGAATCTCCCGCTGCTTCTGGTGGATGCCGATCAGTTTCTTCATGACGGTCTGGATGCGCCACGTCCGCAGGCTGAGTTCCTCGAGCAGTTGGACACATTTCTGCCGGCGGGCCCGCATCTGCCGGCGCAGGGTTTCCGCCTCCTCCTCCGGCGTGCCGTTGGAGGCCAGGCGGTCGTAGTCCTGCTGATTGGCCTGGAGCAGGCGTTCGGCGGTGGCCAGGTTTTCCGGCATCCGCTTGACGATGGTGCTCTTGGCGAGGTTCTCCGAGACGCAGATTTTCATCGTGCGGTCGAACGGCAGTTCGCCCGACTCCACCTGCCGCAGGATGCCCACTGCGCCGGCGATGGCCTCGTCGCTGGCCAGCACCTTCCGGCGGAACTGCTTGCGCGTCAGTTCGATGCGCTTGGCCAGAAAGATCTCCTCGTCGCGGGAGAGGAGCGGAATCTCCCCCATCTGCGTCAGGTACATCCGGACCGGGTCGTCGATGCGTTTCTGGACGTCGGCGTCGGTCGGCATGGCCGCCCTGGCCGCACCGCGGTGGGCGTGGTCGGCTTCCCAGTCACCGTCGGCCTTGTCCTTGCCTTCCTTCCTTCCCCGCGACGTGGCTTCCGACTCGTCCAGCAGGTCCACGCCCATCTCGTCCAGTTGCATGAGGAGGCGGTCCAGGCGCTCCGGGCTGACCACGTCGTCCGGCAGGCTGTCGTTCATCTCCTCGTAGGTCAGATACCCGCGCGCCTTGCCGCGCTCCAGCAGGTCCTGGATCTGCTGTTCGGCATCGCCCTTCAGGTTGTCTTGTGCGTCAGCCATACTCACCTCGACTTCTCCGCCCCTTCTCCGTCCCGGCGCCGATTCCCGGCGTCCGGACAAATCCTGTGTTGTCATTCTTCTGAGGAGGCCCGCAAGGGCCGACGAAGCATCTCGCCTTGGTCTTGCCGCTTCGCCGTTCGCACGGCGAGATCCTTCGCTCCGCTCAGGATGACAAACCTCCAAGCCTCGTCCCGTTTACGTCTCGTCCCCTCGCTGGCGCCGGGCCGAGGGCGGCAGAAACCCCCGCTGCCGCGCCCTTGCCTCGGCAAACGCCCGGAGCGACCGGCCGGAGGCGTCTTCGCCCCGGCGGGCGGCCTCGCGGTGGGCCGCCAGCGCCGCGTCCTCCTCCATCGCCTTCAGGGCCGCCACCGCCTCCTCCCGGAGCCGTTCCAGCGGGCCGGGCCCCGTGTCGGCGGGGTCGCGGCAGGCGGCCAGGGCCTGGCCCCGCTCGTACAACTCCACCGCCAGGCTCGCCAGATCCGCATCCTCCATGCCCCGGACCACGCCGGCGATGTCCTGGTCCCGGGCCGACGGGCTCCGGCGGAGCGCCTCGTAGAGCCGGCGGAACGCCTCGGTCCGAAGGCGGTCCGGCGGCACCTGGTCGGCCACGTCCTCGACGGCCGACGGCCGGCTGACCAGCGCGGTCAGCAGTTCGCGTTCGGCGGCCCATCGCCGGCCTCGGGCGGCGGCGTCCGGCAGGTTTCCTCCCGTCTCGGTGCCGGCGGCGGACCGCCCGACCGACCGCCGCAGCCGGCGGAACTCGGCCCGCAGCGTCGCCTCCGGGATGCCGAGCGTGCGGCTCATGTGGCCCAGGATCAGGTCCCGCTGCAGCCGCAGGTCCTGCTGCGCCAGGGCCGGCGCCTTCAGGACGCTCTGGAGCATCGCCCGCAGCGCCCGCTGACGGGCCGCCGGGTTCGTCGCCGCCTCCAGGTCCTCCTGCACGAGGTCCCACTTGTACTTGAAGGCGTCGGCGGCCTCGGCCAGCACCCGGCGGAAGGCCTCCGCCCCGTGGGCGGCCACGTAGTCGCACGGGTCCTTGCCCTCCGGCACGACCGCCACCAGGATACGCACGTCGTGGGCGAGGAACAGGTCCATCGCCCTGTCGGCGGCCCGTCGGCCGGCCAGGTCGCTGTCGAAGACCACCACGACCTCGTCGGCGTATCGCTTCAGCGCCCGGATGTGCTCGTCCGTGAGCGACGTGCCGAGCGTGGCCACACCGTTACAGACGCCCGACTGGTACGGCATAATCACGTCGAAATACCCCTCGACGACGACGGCCCGGCGGTCGCGCTCGATGGCCTGGCGTGCCTGCGGCAGGCCGTAGAGGGCCTCTTTCTTGTGAAAGAGCGGCGTCTCCGGCGAGTTCAGGTACTTGGGCTCGTCCTGGCCCAGCGCCCGGCCGCCGAAGCCGATGGGCCGGCCCAGGGCGTCGAGAATCGGGAACATCACCCGCCCGCGGAACCGGTCGTAGTAGCCCGTGCCGTCGTTTCGCGGGAGAACCAGGCCGCCCCTCTCAAGGGCCTCGGGCGGGATGCCGTCCCGCTCGGCCGCCCGGATCAGGTTGTCCCAGCCTTCGGGGGCGTAGCCCAGGGCGAAGGTTTCGATGGTCTCCTCGGAGAGGCCGCGGGCCCTCAGGTACTCGCGGGCAGGCTCGCCTTGGCGCGGATGCGTCAGGCCCGCCCGGAAGCGTTCCATGGCCCAGGCCAGGACGTCCCGCAGCCGCCGGCGACCGCGGGCCTTCTGCCGGGCCTCCGGGTCCTCCCGCAGTTCGATGCCGGCGCGATCGGCCAGGATGCGGACGGCCTCGGGGAACGTCACGTTCTCCTTGGCCATCACGAAGTTGAACACGCTCCCGCCTCGCCCGCACCCGAAGCACTTGAAAATCTGCTTGCCGGGGCTGACGGTGAAGGAAGGGGTCTTCTCGCTGTGGAAAGGACACAGCGCCACGTAGTCCTTCCCCGCCTTCTTGAGCGGAAAGTAGCCGGTGACCACCTCGACGATGTCGTTGGCGCGCGCGACCTCGTCTAGAATATCGTCCGAGTAGAGTCCCGACAAAGCGGCGGCCCAGCAGACCCCTCACCCTTGTTTTCGGTCTCTGTCGGGGGCTTCACCCCCATGAATTGAGTAAGTATACATTAAGAAAACGTTTCCGTCAAGGCCGGAGACCGTTTTTGGGGCGAAAATTGTCACGCCGGGGCCGGGAGGGCGTGTTCCGGAGACTCCATCGGGCCTCCCGGGCGCTTCCGTTTATGGAACGCAGCCCGATACGGACCGTTCCGCCGGAAATCCGGCGCCGCCACGCCCGGCCCGCCAACGCCGGAGGGCAAACCTGGCCAGCGGGGCTGGTCGGTCGCCGCCGTTCCGGCCGACGAGGGCAGGGGCGACCGGCCGGGCCATTGACCCCTCCGCCGCGGACGACTATCATGCGGCCACAACGCCACAGTTAGCCGCCGACCTTGGTCGGCGCGTGCCGTTCTCCGTGATTCGTGCAAGCAGCCTTTCGACGCAAGGAGTACCCATGGCCGGCGACACCGACCGCATGGAACGCCTCGTCGCCCTGGCGAAGCGGCGGGGGTTCATCTTCCCCTCCAGCGAGATCTACGGCGGCCTGAACGGCTTCTGGGACTACGGACCCCTGGGCGTGGAACTGAAGCGGAACATCAAGCAGGCGTGGTGGGACGACCTGGTCCGCCGCCCGCCCGAGGGGCCCGACGGCCGGCCCATCGAGATGGTCGGCCTCGACTGCTCGATCATCATGAACCCGAAGGTGTGGGAGGCGAGTGGGCACTTGGCGGGGTTCTCGGACCCGATGATAACGTGCAAGGAGTGCAAGAAGCATTTTCGGGCGGATCAGGTATACGTTGTTCGCTGGATGTCGGCAGAGGATTACGAGCATTACCAAGAGCGAGTGGCCCCTTACGTGCCTTACATCACGGGTGAAGCTAGCGTTGACGAGATGAGCAGGGAGGAATTAGCCGAGTTCAGGAGGCTGGCGGAATTCGACTTTGCCCAGCGTCCGACAAAATACTTGAAGTGCGTTATCGCTCAAAGCGAAGAGGAAGCCTTAGCCAAAGCGAGGTTGTCTTCGCGGGAGAAGAAGCATCTCGGCAAAGCGTTTCCCCCAAGCATAACGCCCTATGTTGACTACTTGGACAGACCTGTAGCGCCTGAATTCCCTCCGCCGGTCTGTCCGCACTGCGGAATGGCCGGTGCACTGACCGACCCTCGGCACTTTAACCTCATGTTCAAGAGCCACGCGGGCGCCATGAAGGATTCCGCCTCCGAGGTCTACCTCCGCCCCGAGACCGCCCAGGGCATCTTCGTCAACTTCAAGAACGTCCTGGACACGCAGCGCCTCAAACTCCCGTTCGGCATCGCCCAGATCGGCAAGGCGTTCCGCAACGAGATCAACCCGCGGAACTACACCTTCCGCAGCCGCGAGTTCGAGCAGATGGAGATCGAGTTCTTCTGCCATCCCGACGCCGCCCCCCAGTGGTACTCCTGGTGGCGCGACGCCCGGTTCCAGTGGTACGTCCGCCACGGCCTGACGAGCGACCGGCTCCGCCTCCGCGACCACGAGGCGGACGAACTCGCCCACTACGCCGCCGCCTGCGCCGACGTCGAGTACGACTTCCCGTTCGGCGTGTCGGAACTGGAGGGCGTCGCCAATCGCACGGACTTCGACCTCAAGGCCCATCAGGACCATTCCGGCCGCGACATGACCTACTTCGACGAGGAGCGGTGGCAGCAGGACGCCGGGCAGTACAAGCCCGAGCATTACGGCGGCGACAAGAAGGCCGCCAAGGCTGCCGCCGCCGAGGCCAAGGCCGGGCCGCCGTACCGCTTCATCCCGTACGTCATCGAGCCGTCCGGCGGCGTGGACCGGGCCGCCCTCGCCTTCCTCTGTGAAGCGTACGACGAGGACGAGGCCCCCGACGAGAAGGGCAACCCGCAGCAGCGGACGGTGCTGCGGCTGCATCCGCGCCTGGCGCCGGTGAAGGCGGCGGTCTTCCCGCTCGTGAAGAAGGACGGGATGCCCGAGAAGGCCCGGGCCCTCTACGAGGCCTGCCGCCGGGAGATGACCGCCTTCTACGACGAGAAGGGGGCCGTCGGCCGACGCTACCGCCGGCAGGACGAGGCCGGCACGCCGTTCTGCATCACCGTGGACGGGCAGACGAACGAGGACGGCACCGTGACGGTCCGCGACCGGGACTCGATGAGACAGGTCCGCGTGCCTTCGGAGGGCGTGGTCGCCTGGCTGACGGAGCGGCTGGGGGGGGCGTAGAATGGCATGGGTGGCATGCTTTCCCGATGTTGGGAGGCATGCGCCTCCGTCCCGGGCGATATCGGCTTTATGATGAGCGCGGCGGGCAATCTTGCCCGCGGCGCGGTGCCCAAGACCGGGCACCGCGCGATATCGGCCTTCCGAAACCTCATGGCCACCCGTTACAAAACGCTGGCGCATCCCCGCCGTCTCTCCCCACCGTCCGATAAAGTGCCGGCGGCGGCCACTTTTGGCTGAAGCCCCTTCCCGCGCCGGGCCGATGTAATTCCAGGAGACCGCGCGGGGGGGAGCGGGTGCGCCCGCTCCGGCCGGCCCTCGCGCCCGCATCCATTCGGACCTGCCCCATGCCGTGTGTCCTGACAAGCCGCAGGCTGCTGCTCATCCGGCTCCTGGCGCTGGTGCTGGCGGCGATGCTGCTGCTGGCGAGCGGCTGCGCGCAGCGGCACCGCGCCGACCGGGCCGTCTTCGATGCCGGCTACGCCGCCCTCCAGGCCGGCCACTGGAGCCGGGCCGTCAAACAGTTCAGCCGGTATCTGCGGATGGACCCGGACTCGGCGGACCGCGGCGAGGTGTACTATTACCGGGGCCAGGCGCTGGTGCATCTGGAGCGCCGGCCGGAGGCCAAGGCGGACTTCCTCCGCGCCGTCGGGGCGGATGCCCGGCCGCCCATCGACCAGTTGGCCCGCGTGGCGCTGGGGAACCTCTATTACGAGGGTGGCGACGACCTCGAGGCCGTCAAACAGTACGCCGCCGTCCTCCGCGACCCGCACGAGGCCGTCCCCGTGCCGCACGTGCTCCTCCGGACGGGCGTGGCGCTGGCGCGGCTGGGGCGGTGGCATACAGGCAAACGCTATCTTCGGTGCCTGATGGCCCGCTACCCGGACTCGCCGGCGGCGGGCCAGGCCGCCCGGTACATGGCGGCCGATGCGTTCCGGGTGCAGACGGGGGCGTTCGCGGCCCGCGCCTCGGCCGACGTCCAGGCCCGACGGGTCCGGCAGGCGGGGTTCGTGCCGCGACTGGCACAGGTGAACCGCAGCGGTCGGCGTCTGACGGTCGTCCAGGTCGGCCGCGAGCGGACCTACTCCGGGGCGGCGTCGCTGGCGCAGCGGCTCCGCCGGGCCGGCTTCGATACCCTCATCGTCCCGTAGGATGAGGAGGCGGCTTCCCGCGCGGCGGGCCCGCCACAGGCGGGTAAATCTCCCGACCGGCCGCGCAGAACACAAGGCACTCATCGTATCGCAGAAAACCATGACCGCTTCCGACGCCGAACGCCGACACGACTACCGCGAGGAGGCCCGGCTCCGCGAGACCGTCCGGGCCGAGCCGCACCGGGCCGAGACCCACGCCCGCCTGGCGGCCTGGCTGGTGCGGGCGGGCCGGGCCGCCCAGGCGCGCGAGGCCCTGCATCGGGGCCTGGCGTCGGCGGACCGTCCGGCGCGCCTCTCGCACCTGCTGGGGCTGCTGTTTTGCGGCGCGGGTGCCCACGAGGCGGGCCTCAGGCACCTGGAGGGGGCGGTCCGGCAGGAACCGGGACGGTTCGCGTACGCCCGGGACCTGGCCCTGGCGCGCGGGGCCGCGGGACGGATCGCCTCCTCCGTCGAGGCGCTCCAGGAGGCCGTCCGCCTGGCGGGAGAGGAAGGAGAAGGGCTGGCGTGGCTGCTCCTGCTGGGCGAGCGTGCCCGGCGGGAGGCGGGCGGGCGGCCCGAGCGCCGGCCGCCGATGCCCTCCCGCGTCTCGACCGCCGTCGAGCAGATCGTCGCGCGCGACCCCGAAGTGGCCGAGGCCCTCATCCCCCGCAAGGGCGCGCCCGGCTCGGCCCGGCGGGAGGCGCTGCGCGGGGCGCGGCGGGCGCTGGCGCACCTGGTGGCGCAGCGGCCGTCGCACGCGGACCTGTATTTCGGCCTGAGCCTGGTGGCGGAGGAACTCGGCGAGGTGAACCGGGCCATCCACGCCGCCGAAAAGGCCCTCGCCATCAACCAGGGGTACGTGGAGGCGTGCCTGCTGGCGGTCCGCCTGTACGAGAAGTCCGGCCGGGCCGAGGAGGCCGAGGCCCGGTGCCGACAGGCGGCGGATCTGCGGCCCGAGTGGCCCGACGTGCACGTCCGGCTGGGTCGCCTGCTGCGGGACCAGGGCCGGCCGACCGAGGCCGCCGACGCCTACCGGCGGGCCCTGGAACTGGGGGCGGACTCCGAGGAGGCCCGCGCCGCCGTCGCCGCCGTCGCCGCGGGGGAGACCACGCTAGGAGAAGAGGCATGAGTTATCTCCTGCGGCTGCTGGGGCGGGGCCTGGCGGGGGACTTCACCGGCTACCTCAGCAAGTTCATCCAATCGCCGAGCGACACGTCGGTGGAGGCGATCCAGGCCCAGGTCGAGGCCCATCCGCGGCAGGCGGCCCTGGTGCTGGCGCTGGGGCTGAAGCAGATGGAACTGGGCCGGCTCGGCCCCGCCCGCCGGGCCCTGGAGCAGGCCGTGGGACTCGACCCCGACCTGGACGATGCCCGCGTGGCGTTGGCGGCCGTCAAGAGCGACCTCGGCGACCCGGCCGGCGCCGTCGAGGTGCTCGCCCCGCTGGCGGACCGGGAAGGGTGCCCGGCCACGGTCCACTACGTGACCGGCCAGTTGCACGAGCGGCGGGGCGAGTCGGCGTCGGCGGCGTCGGCGTACCGGTCGGCGTTGGCGGCCGAGCCGGCGCACGTGCCGGCCCGGCAGCGGCTGGCGGCCCTGGAGGTCATCGAGGGGAACCTGGGCGCGGCCGCCCACCACTACGCTGCGCTGAAGCGGCAGGAGCCGGAGGACTTCGAGACGCGGATGAACCTGGCCTCCCTCCAGGCCCGCCGGGGCGAGATGGCCGCCGCCGTCCGCGAGTACCAGGAGGCCATCGTCATCGAACCGGATAACTGGGAGGCCCGCTGCCGGCTGGCCGACTGCCTCGAAGACGACGGGATGCCCGAGCAGGCGCTGGCGGAAATCCGCCGCGTCCTCGACGCCCACCCGGACTACCCGGACCTGCACTTCCGTGCGGCGAGGCTGCTGGCGGCGGCCGGCGACCTCCACGCCGCCGACTATCACCTGGAGCAGGCCCTGGCGCTGAACCCGCGGTACCTGGACGCACTGGTGCTCCGGGGGCAGGTGATGGTGGAGCGAGGCCGGAGCGAGGAGGGCGTCCGCCTGTACCAGCGGGCCACGCGTATCAACGACGCGTACCTGGAGGCGTACGCCGGCCTGGCGGTGGCGTACCGGCAGATGGGCCGCCACCGCGAGGCCGACGAGGTGACCGAGATGGCGTGCGAGATCGCCCCGGGGTCCGCCGCGCTGTACCGGGAGGTCTCGCAGGTGATGATGCGGTCGGCGATGGCGTCAGCCCTGGGACGGGAACTCGACGTCCCGGCCGCGAGCCTCGCGCCCGTCGTGGAGGAACTCGAACCGGGCCAGGTCCTGGAGGCCGAACTCCGCGATCACGCCCACGCCGTCAAGGCACACCCCGATTTCCCGGACTACCGGTACCGGTACGGGCTGCTGCTGAAGAGCGCGGGCCGGCCGGCGGAGGCCCTCAAGCAGTTCCGGGCGGCGGTGGCCATCAATCCCACCTACGTCAAGGCCCTGGTGAAACTGGGGCTGACGGCCTGGGAGATGGGCCGACTGGACGAGGCCGCCGACGCCCTCGGCCGGGCCGTCCACATCGAACCCGAGTACGTGGACCTGCACTACCGGCTGGGCCTGGTGTACGCGGACCGCGGCCTGTGGCCGATGGCCGTCGAGCAGTACCGCCGGGCGCTTGAGCGGAAGCCGGACGAGGAGGCCGTCGAGGCGAGCCTGGCGCTGGCCCTGGAGAACATGGGCCTCGTGACCGAGGAAGGGTCGGCGGTGCCGTCCGGGGCCCAGGCGGCCGCTTCCACGTCTTCGCCCCCTCCCGCCTTTCCGGAAACCGACGGCGGGACCGCTTGACAGGCGGTGTCGGCGGACTTCTAATGGGTCTTCGTCCGCATGCGAGCCGGCCCGGCCTGACCCGTTTGGCGCGGTCGTGGTGTGTCTCCCTCTCCCTTGACGGGAGAGGGACGGGGTGAGGGTGAAGAAGCCGCGAGCCGGAGGCGCCGTTCCCACAGGCCGAAGGCCTCCTTGGTCATTTGGACTTGGGCGTTGGACGTTCGCGTCCCACGATCCCCCCTCACCCTTGCCCTCTCCCACCAGGGGAGAGGGAAAGTGAGGCAGCCGCACGGACCCGGAGAAACGGCGACCCGATGCCCCGGCCAGCCCCGTCCCCCGACCTTCCGCGGAGCCTGCTGGAGCGGGCCCGGCCGTACCTGGTGACGGCCCTGTTGCCGCTCATGATCCTGGCGGCGGGAAGCCTGGTGCTGGAGTACGGGTTCGCCGTCCGTCCCCAGGGTCGGAACGTGCTGCACGGGATCGAGTGGGTGGCCCTGGCGGGGATGCTGGCCGACCCGCTCCTCCGCCTGGCCCTGGCGCGGGACCGGCGGGCCCTGCTGCGGTTCCGCTGGTTCGAGTTCGCCCTGACCGGCGGCTTCCTTCTGTACGCGGGCGTGGTGCACGCGGTCGAGGTGCCGGGGCGGGAGGCCTGGCTCCTGCGCGGCGTGCACGTGGCCGTCGTCTTGAGCCTTGCGGCCCGGCTCGTGGAGTTGCACCAGCACCTGGCCATGAAGAAGGTGCGGCCGGCGCTGCTGATCGTGGGCTCGTTCCTGACGCTGATTGCCATCGGCATGGGCCTGCTGCTGTTGCCGGCCGCCACGGCGCCGGGCGAGGCGCCCACGACCTTCACCGAGGCGCTCTTCTCGGCCACCAGCGCCGTGTGCGTGACGGGCCTCGTCGTGGTCGACACGGGCACGCACTGGTCGCGGTTCGGGCAGTACGTCATCCTGGTGCTGATTCAACTGGGGGGCCTGGGGCTGATGACGTACGCCTCGGTCTTCGCCCTGTTCATGTGGCGGGGGATGCGGATTCGCGAGGTCCTGGTCCTGCGTGAGGCGTTCACCCACGACCTGCGGGCCGAGATCGGCCGGCTCACCACGTTCATCCTCCTGACGACGCTGGCCGTCGAGGCCGCCGGCGCGCTGCTCCTCTGGGGGCTGTGGGACCACACCGCCGCCTCCGACGCCGTGCCGCTGGGCGAGCGCGTCTTCTACAGCATCTTTCACAGCGTCTCGGCGTTCTGCAACGCCGGGTTCTGCATGTATTCCGATAGCATGATGTCCTACCGGTCGACGTGGCAGGCGAACGTGGTGTTCCCGCTGCTGATTATTTCGGGCGGCATCGGGTTCGCCGTCCTCTACAACCTGGCCCGGATGGTCCGGTATCGGGTGCCGGCGCGGCGTCGGGCGCCGCTGGTGAAGCGGCGGATGACGCTCCAGGCCAAACTGGCCCTCGTCGCCACCGCCGTCCTGCTCGTCGGCGGGATGGGCTTGGCCTTCGCCTTCGAGACGGCGCCCGGCCGGCAGAACGCCTGGCGGCGGACGGCCGCCCCGCCGGAGGCGCCGGCCGGCCCGGAGGTGGCGTCGGCCTCGCCCCTGGGCCGGACGTGGCTCCAGCGTGCCGGCGGCGCGTGGTTCCTGACCACCACCGCCCGGACGGCCGGGTTCAATACCTCCGACACCACCCGCCTGGCCGCTCCGACGAAGTTCCTGACGGTGGCGCTGATGTTCATCGGCGCCTCGCCGGGCTCCACCGGCGGGGGCATCAAGACCGTGACCGTCGTGGTGGTGCTGTGCGGCGTGTGGGCGGCGCTGCGGGGCCGGCCGGCCGTCCAGGCGTTCAAGCGGCAGATTCCGCCCGAGACCGTCCGCCGGGCGCTGGCCATCCTGGCGGTCGGCGTGGCCTGGGTGGGGGCGACCAGCATGGCCCTGGCCGCCTGGGGCGTCCGCGACGGGGCCGACTACACCTTCCTCGACGCCCTGTTCGAGACGCAGTCGGCCTTTGCCACGGTCGGCCTGACGACCGGCATGACGCCGCTGCTGAACACGTTCGGCCGGCTGCTGCTGGTGGTGACGATGTTCGTCGGCCGGATCGGGCTGCTGACGCTGTTCGTGGCCATGCAGTTCAAGGCGCCGACGCAGCGGTGGGACTACGCAAAGGAATACGTGGCGATCTCGTGACGGCTTTTCGCGCGGCGGGTCTCCGTACCCGCCGCGCCACAGTTAGCCGCCGCGCTTGCGCGGCGCGCAGACGCATTGGCAGGAGGGCACAGGGATGAAACGGTTCCTGATTATCGGGCTGGGACGGTTCGGCCGGCGGCTGGCCCGGGCGCTGACGGAGGCCGGCCAGGAGGTCATCGCCGCCGATAAGACCGAGGACCTCGTCGAACGCGTCCGCGACGAGGTGGCGCTGGCGGTCCGCCTCGACGCCACCGACGAGGAACCCCTCAAGGCCCAGGAGGTGGGCGACGTCGACGCCGCCGTCGTCAGCATCGGCGAGGACTTCGAGGCGAACGTCCTGGCCACCACCACCCTCAAGGCCATGGGCGTGCCCAAGGTCATCAGCCGGGCCTCCACCGGGACGCAGCGGCGAATCCTGCGCCGCGTCGGCGCCGACGAGGTCATCCTGCCCGAAGAGGAGGTCGCCGACCGCCTGGCCCGCCAACTGGTGAACCCGAACATCGTGGAGCACCTGTCGCTCTCGGAAGGCCACAGCCTGGTCCAGGTCCGCGCCCCGAAGGCCTGGCACGACAAGACGCTCGGCGAGATCGACCTCCGCCGCAAGTACGAGGTGAACCTGGTGGCCATCCGCCGGCCCCTCGAGCCCTCCGCCAAGGAGGCCGGGAAGGGGGCCAAGGAAACCGGCAAGCCCCCCAAGACCGCCGAGGAGGAGGAAGAGGAGGCCGAAACCCCGGAACAGGTCCTCGACCTGCCGATGGCCCACACCATCATCCGCCAGGGCGACATCCTCGTGCTCGTCGGCACGACCGAGAGCCTTCAGAACCTGCCCGCCTGAGGGGGTTGGCACGCCAGAGGTAGAGCGTTTTCAACTCGCGTGGCAGCGCGGCGGGTCTCCGCACCCGCCGCGCTCGAGGTTGCTGTTGTCCCCACCGCGCGTTGCGCGTACGCGTATCAGGAGGTCTTCTTGCGGGAGGCGTTGCGGGCGTTTCGGCGTCGGCGGGCCTCGGCGGTGGCGGCGGCGTCGGGAGGGGGGGTGCAGAGGTGGCGTTCGGCAGCCATGATCTTCTTGACCCGCCGGGCATGCCGGCCTCCGTCGAACGGCGCGTTGACCCAGACCTGGATCATCCGCCGGATCAGTTCGTCGCCCAGGAGGTCGGCCGGCAGGCACAGGACGTTGGCGTCGTTGTGGCGTCGGCTCATTTCGGCGGTCAGTTCGTCGTGGCAGAGGGCGGCCCGGATGCCCGCTACCTTGTTGGCCGTCATCGTCATGCCGATGCCCGACCCGCACAGCAGGATGGCCCGCTCCGCCTGGCCTCGCGTCACCTTCAGGCACGGCGGGATGGCGTAGTCCGGGTAGTCGCAGGACTTGTCCGACGGGCTTCCGCAGTCGGCCACCTCGTGCCCCTGTTCGAGCAGGAAGTTCTTCAGCCGCTCCTTCACCTGGTAGCCGCGGTGGTCCGTCCCCAGCGCAATCTTCATCAGACGACCTCCTGAAGGCGTTCGGCGAGCGCCTCGTCCAGGCGCCGGGCGCAGAGGCAATACCGGTCCAGGTCGCCGCCGATCGGGTCCTCGATGTCGCCTCCCGCCGGGTCCAGCAGGCTCACCCGGGGCGCCACCTCCGGCGCCGTCCGGGTGACGGCCTGGCGGTGCTGCCGCGTCATCACCCAAATATAGTCGGCCGCCCGAAGCGTGTCAACGGTCATCGGACGGGTGCGGTGCGCCCGGAGGTCGACGCCGAGCCGGCGTGCGGCCCGGACGGCGTTCTCGCTCGGCCCGGAGCCTGCGGCGGCGGCGGTGCCCACGCTGCCGATCTCGATGCCGCGGCCGGCGAGTTCCTCCGGCCGACAGCCGAGCCTTTCGGCCAGGCGCCGCCGCGCCAGGCCCACCGCCATCGGGCTCCGGCACATGTTGCCCGTGCAGACGAACAGGACCCTCGTCCGCGCCAGGCCCGCCACGCGGTGGGCGGCAAGAGCGCCTTCCCGGAGCACCTCCCAGGAGTCATCCTCGCCCACCCGGACCACGGTGGACGGCTTGGTCAGCGGTGTGGCCCCGGCGTCGACGACCAGGTCCACCCGGTTCCGCAGGTCGGCGAGGGCGTCGTCGGCCCGGTGGGGCGAGGCATGGCCCCGCAGGTTGGCGCTGGTGGCCACCACCGGCACGCCGGCCGAGGCCAGGATCGCCGACGCCACCGCCTCGTCCGGGCACCGCAGCCCCACCGTGCCGTCTCGGTACACCGCCGTCTCCACCAGGTCCGGCCGCCGCCCCTCGGCCGGCCGGCGGTCGGGCACGACGAGCGTCAGCGGTCCGGGCCAGGCCTTCCGTGCCAGCCGGCGGGCCACCGTGGGCAGCGGACCCGCATGCGTCCCGGCCTCCGCCGGCGAGGCCAGGTGGAGCGTGAACGGCTTGGCCGACGACCGTTCCTTCAACCGGCTGAGGGCCTCGACGGCCTCGGCGCAGGCGGCGCTGGCGCCCAGGCCGTAGACCGTCTCCGTCGGAAAGACGACCAGCCGGCCGTCGGCCAAGGCGGCGGCGGCTTCCTGGATGGCGGCCTCCTCGGAGTCGGGATCCGCGATGACGACCGTCCGGGTGTCCATCGGATGGGCTGACCTTTACGCGAGAAGACCGGACGTGCCCAGCACTTCCGTCCCGACCATTAGACCCGCCCGGGCCGCGGAAGTCAAGCGACGCGTGCGTGGCGAGCCGCGAGCGCAAGCGAGCGGACGGGGGGTGGAGACGCTCACCGGTGGCTGGCGCGGATCTCGGTCAGAATGGCGGCGGGAATGTCGAGGAAGGCCTCGGCCATGGCAGGGTCGAACTGCTGGCCCGCCAGCCGGCGAACCTGTTCCCGGGCCTGCTCGACGTCCATGGCCTGCCGGTGCGGCCGGGGACTGGTCATGGCGTCGAAGGCGTCGGCGAGGGCGATGGCGCGGGCCACCGCCGGGATCTCCTCGCCGGCCTTCCGCTGCGGGTACCCCGTGCCGTCGTACGACTCGTGATGGGCCCGGACGACGGCGCCGACCTCGCCGAAGAAATCGAGCGGTTTCAGGAAGTCCGCCCCGGCGTCCGGGTGTCGGCGGACCAGGTCCCACTGGGGCTCGGTCAGCGGGCCGGGATGGTTGACGGCCGAGTCCGGCACGGTCAGCCGGCCGAGGTCGTGGAGACGGGCGGCAATCTGGAGCGCGCCGATCTGGGATTGCGACAAGCCGAGGGCCTGCCCGATCGGCATGGCGAAGGCGAGGACCCGGGCGGCGTGGCCCGTCAGGTACCCGTCGTGCTGCTCCACGCCGTCGGCGATGGCCTCCAGCGACGCGTACATCTGGCACCGCTGGCGGTGGTGCAACTTGGCCGTCTGGATCGCCGGCGCCACGACCCGGGCCAGTTGGGTGACGGCCTTGACGTCGGCGGCGCCGAACGCTTCGTCGCGGGCGTGGCGGTGGAGGACGGCGACTCCCACGCTCAGGCCCTGGACCGGGATCGGGACCAGGAGCAGGCGCCCCTCGGGCGAGAGGTCGCGTTCCTGGTCGTCCAGCAGCGTGCTCTCGGCGATGGATTCGACGTGGACGGTCTTGCCGCTACGGGCCGCCCGGCACATGACGCCGGCGGTCAGGGGGCTGCGAAGCCAGGAGAGGGCGGCCGGGTCGTCCGTTTCCGGCCGCGCCCGGACCAGCAGGCCGATGGCGTGCTCCTGGGGCTCGTAGAGCGCCACGGTGCTGGACCGGCAGGACACGCGGTCGGCGGCGAGTTCGGCGCACAGGCCGAGCAGGTCCTCCAGTTCGATGACGCCCATGACGGTGCGGGCGACCTCGGCGTGGGCGGCCACTTCGTCGAGCCGGCGGGCCATCCGACGGGTCGAGAGGACGAGGTCGTGGCTGGCGATCTCCAGTTTCCGGGTGAGTTGGGCGTGGGTGGTCTCCAGGCGGGTCTTGGCCTGGGCGAGTTCGGCAAAGCGGGTCTCGCGCGCCTCCCGCCGCCGGCGCGCCTCCAGCGACCGGGCCACCGCCTGCGTCATGGCCTCCACGTCAAACGGCTTCTCGAGGGAGTCGTCGAACCCGAGCCGCAGCGCCTCCACGCTGCTCGGCAGCGAGCCCCGGCCCGTGATGGCGATGACGGCCAGGTGCTCGTTGGCGGCGCGGGCCTGCTCGGCCAGGTGGAGGCCGCCCAGCGTCGGCATGACCAGGTCGGTGACCAGGCAGTCGAACGATTCGTTCTTCAGGCGGCGGAGGGCCTCGGTCGGGTCGGTCTCGACCTCGACCTGCCAGGTCGCCTCGGCGCCGGCGAGGAGGTCGGCCATGAGGGAGGCCACCTCCGGCTCGTCGTCCACCACGAGGATCCAGGCCTGCTCTTGGCCCTCCAGGACTTCGGCGTCGGCCGGGCTCATCGTCGGCATCGGTCTGCTCCGTTCTACGGGGTGTCCCGGTATTCCGTCAGGGGGCGGGTCGACGGGTGCGCCTCGACCGGCCTCCGTCGAAGATGGGGCCACGGCGAGAGCTAGCCGCGAGAGCGAGGGGGGAGGGAGAAGGCGTCACTCGTCGCCGTGGCCGGTATCCGTTCTCGGGTCGGCCGGCGTCGGCAAGGCCGACCTCGTGTGACCGATTTCTGCTCCTTCCGTCGTCGGGTGACCCTGTTTGCCCGCCGCAGGCGGGCTGCCCGGCGCGTGCCGTTATCCGTTGTCCTTCGCCTGCCCCATCTCGCCCTCGGGCCGGGCGGCCTCGGCCGCGGGAAACGTCACGCGGACGGTGGTCCCCTTGCCCGGGGTGGATTCCAGGGCCATCTTTCCCCCGTTCATCTGGACCGTCCGGAACGCCTTCGCCAGGCCCAGCCCCCGCCGGCGGGCGGTCTCCAGGCCGCTGTAGAACGGGTCGAAGGCCCGGGCGCGAATCTCCGGCTCCATGCCGGGACCGTCGTCGGTCACGACGAAGCGGACGGCGGCGCCGGCCGGCAGCGTCTCGACGCGGACGCGGACCGTGCCGCCGCCCGACCGCCCGCACGCCTGGACGCCGTTGCGGACGACTTCGCCGAGGGCGCCGGCCACCTGGTCGGCGTCGATGCGGACGGCGGGGGCCTGCTTGGCGCCGGCCACCTCGACGCGGACGCCCACGGACGAGTCGGTCGGCTGTTCGGCCTCGGCGACGCGCCGGGCCAGGGCGACCGGCTCGACCTCCGCCGGCCGCGGGGCGGGCGGTTTCGCAAACGCCCGCAGTTCCGCGATGATCTCGCTGATTCGGTGCGCCTGCCGGATGACCGTCTCGAGGGTCTTGCGGCGGTCGGGGTCCTGCTCGTCGGCGGCCAGTTGCTGCGTCCGGCCGCTGATGATCGCCAGCGGATTGTTGATCTCGTGGGCGGCGCCGGCGGCCATCTCGCTCAGCGAGGCCACGGTCTCCTGCTGGAGCGTGGCGCGGTGGCCGGCCTCGAGCCGGCGGTTGGCGTCGGCGAGTTCCTCCGACAGGGCCACCAGGTCGGCCTCGGCCCGGGCGCGGCACAGCGCGACGGCCGCCACGGAGGCCAGGTCGGCCGCCTGGTCGGCCTCGTGCGGCTGGGGGTTGCCGGTATCCTCCTGGCGGGCGAAGACGATGCCGCCGACCGCGGCGTCGCCGACCGTCATCGGCACCGCGTAGAACGGTCCCGGCCCCAGGTCGGGGCCCTGGCGGTCGAAGAGCCAGGCGTGGCTGCGTTCGGCCCGCGCGACGGCGGCCGGCGGGGGCGTCTCGGCCGCAGGGGCGAGGTCGTCGCGCGACGAGAGGTCGTAGAGAAAGTGATCCTCCACCTCGCCCGACACCGCGCAACGGAGCCCTTCGACGTACCCGCCTTCCCGCGGCACCAGGTACGGGACGACGACACGGCAGGCGAGGGCCTGGCGGAAGGCGTCGGCGAGGGACGCCATCACCTCGCGCGGGCTGGTCCGGGCCGCCAGGTCCGCGCCGAGGGTCATGAGGCGGCGAGCGTGGGCGGAGGCGGCCTCGGCGGCCCGGTTCTGCTCCGCCCGCCGGCGCTGGAGTCGGCCGAGGCGGGCGTTGGCCTCCCGGTAGGCCCGCTGCATCCGGTTATCGCCGGGACGGTCGTCGAAGCCGACCGGTTGCGTGTTCAGGGCCATCGCCCGTTCAATCTGCCGGCCGATGTGCTCGGCCTGGACGCCGGAGAGGCCGAGGCGTTCGGCGACCTCGGCGGGGTTCTCGCGGACCTGCTCGGAGGCGTGGCAGGCGAAGCCGTACTGCCGGGCCAGCAGGTCCGCCAGACGGACCACCTGCGCCAGCGAGCCGGCGCCCGGCCGGGCGCCGTCCGGCACGTGGGCCTGGTGGTGCAGCCAGATGACGTTCTGGAAGACCTCCGGGAAGCCCCATCGCCGGGCGAGGCGTTTGCCGAGAATCGCGTGGTCTACGCCCAGGAGGTCGCGTTCGGCCTCCAGGAGCCCCCCGCCGCCGCTCTCCACGTGGTCCAGGACCTGGCGGTAGGCGCGCGGCAGGAGGACGCGGAGGGCCACCTGGCCGATGTCGTGCACCAGCCCGGAGAGCAACCCCGTTTCCGGCGAGACCGTGCCGAGCCGGGCGGCGGTCATCTGGGCCGCTACGGCGACTGCCAGCGTGTGCCGCCACAGCCGCGGCAGTTGGGCTTCCTGGAGGAGGTCTTCGTCCACGGCCTGGGTGCTGAGCATCTCGGCCGCCAGGTCGGGCAGAGGGACCGCCTCGAAGACGGCATCGAGGCTCAGGAGGGCCTCCCTCGGCCGGCCGAGACGGGCGGCGAGTTTGAGGGCCTTGGCGGCCAGGGCGGGGTCGACCTCGACCGCCATCTGAAGGTCCCGCCGGGTCGGCTTCTCGGCCGCCGACACCGTCAGGACGTGGTGGGCCAGACCCGGCAGCGTGGGGACCTGGTCCAGGTCTTCCAGCAGCAGTTCGATCTTTCGGCGTTTGAGGCCGACGGCCGGCATAGTGCGGCTCCGCCCTTCGGGTTACACCTGGAGCAGTTCGCCGATGCGGCGGACGAGTTCTTCAATCCGGAACGGTTTGCGGAGGAAGGCGTCGACGCCCATCGCCTGGATCTTGGCCTGCTCGTCCTCATCGATGTGGGCGCTGATGAGAATGATGCGGGTGTCCTCCAGGCCGGGGTTGCTGCGGATGGTCTTGCAGACCACGTCGGCGTTGATGTCCGGCAGGAGGTAGTCGAGCACGATGACGTTGGGCCGGAACTGCTGCGTCAGCAGGCCGGCGTCGTAACCGGTGGTGGCGGTCTGGACCTCGAACCGGCCGTCGCGTTCCAGGACGTCGACCAGCAGTTCCACGATTTCGGCCTCGTCGTCGACCACCAGGACCTTGGCCTTGTCGGAGTCGAGATTCGTCAGCGGGATGTGGTTTTCCTTCATGAACTTGATGAGGCTCTCGCGCGGGATGCGGCGAAAGCGCGACCCCGGCACATGGAAGCCCTCGAGCCGGCCGGCGTCGAAGCAACGGATAATGGTCTGCTGGCTGACGCGGCAGATTTTGGCGGCTTCGCCGGTGGAGTAGACTTCTTTCATGACGTGGGCCCTCGCTCGATTGGTGGCGGCGTCTGGCCCCCTGGCCTTTCCCATCTCCCCCAGTTTCACACATTATGTATCGGCCCACCCGGTTGTCAACTTCAAGTTTTCGCTCTGGGAATCTGGTAAACCAGGGCAGAGGACAGGGAAACGTCCGATAACGTGACGGACGACCACCTCCCGGCCCCCGCCGGCGGCGCTGAACCGTCGCCAAGGGCGACGCCCGGCTCGCCGGAAGCATCCACGCCCGGCCAGGGGCCCGTCCCGGGCCGCGAGGGCACAACGGGCCGAGTCGGCACCCTTCTTGTCTGAGTGCTCCACGGGCTCTACAATAACTTTCCTGCCAGGCCGCGACGGTCGCGGCTGATGATGCGTTCGGGAACTATCTGCTTGCGGCACGCGAGAGAGCGAGATGATTGAGACCAGAAGACGGACGTTGACCAAGACGGTGGCCTGGCGGCTGATCGGTATCGTCTGGACCTGGATCGGCGCCTACTTGATCCTGTTGCTCACTCCTGGCCGATACCGATCTGCTGCGGTGCTTTCGGGGTTGATCGTCGTGTTCCACCATTCGACCAGGATGATCATGTATTATGGATATGAACGGGCGTGGAACGCCGTCGGATGGGGCAAGGTCGGACCTGGCGAGAGCCCGGAGACAACGCTCTCGCCCCGGGCGCAACTGGCGTGGGGACTGGCGACCCTGGCCGCCTTGATCCTGATTGGTGTCCTTATCTTTTACATCACGCCCTTGATAAAGCCCTAGGCCATCACTCGCCGCACCACCTGCTGGGGGTTCGGCGGGAGGGGGAAGGTATCACCCGACGCTGCGGCCGTCGGGATGTTTGCCGCCCGTGCCGACGTCCCGTCCCCCGTCGCCGGGTTCGTCGTCGCTACCCCCGCCGGGGTTTGTGCTGCCGGTGCGGGGCTTCTGTCGGGGTTCCTTCTCGATCTCGGCCAGGGCCTCCTTGGCCCGGGCGTGGTCACCCTTGATCTTGAGAATCCGTTTGTAGTAGCCGACGGCCTCGCGGACGTGGCCCTCGTCCCGGGCCTTCTCGGCGAGTTGGAGGTAAATGTCGACGGCCTTCTGCTCGTTGGGCCTCTGGTACTGTTCCCTGACGGCCTGTTTGAGACGGTCTTCGCGGAGGCGGTTGACGGCCTTCCTGGCGGCCAGGGCGGCCCCCAGATAGTACGTGGCCGCCCGCTGCTTGCAGGCCAGCAGGAGCCGGGCGTTACGCCGGCCGACGGGCTTGGTCTGTTCCTTCGCGTAGGCCTTCACGGCCTCGGCGGCGGCCGAGAGTTTGGCCTCGATGGGCTTGATGAGGCGGGCGTGCTGATTCGGGGGCAGTTCCGCCTCGAGGGCCACGGACGCGGAGGGTTCGGCGGCGGCGTCCTTCGCGGCATCCTTTGGGCCGGCCGCATCTTTTCCGGCAGCGTCCTTCACGGCGGTGTCTTTCCCGGGGTCGCCCTTCTTCGAGGGGACGCCGACCGCTCCGGCCTCTGCGCCCGCAAAGACGACCAGACCCGCCAGGGCCGGCATCAGCGTACGATACATCCCAGGATTCCTTTCCACGTGCGACCGTCTCTGGGGCGCGTGCCCGGCCCATCGACCCGGCGACGGATGCCGCTTCAGGCCCCCACCGCCTCCTTGACGGTCTCGACCCACCGGCGGGCGGACGCCTCGTCGCCGGCCTCGGTCACGATGCGCAGAATCGGCTCGGTGTTCGACGGCCGGACGTGCACCCATCCCGCCTCCCACGACAGGTGCAGGCCATCGCGCCGGTCCGCCTCGGCGTCCGGGAACCGCTCGCGGACGGCCTCGAGGGCGGCGTCGGCCCGGCCGGCGAGCGGCACCTTGTCCTTCGCCATACAATAGACGGGCAGCGCGGCGACGAGTGCCCCCAGCGAGGCGTCGCGCTCGGCCATCATCTCCAGCACCAGCGCGGCGGCGACGAGGCCGTTGCGGACGAGGCCGACCCGCGGGTCGATGACCCCGCCGTTGCCCTCGCCGCCGATGACGCACCCATGGTCGCGGACGGTCTCGGCCACGTTCAACTCGCCCACGGGCGTGCGATGGAGCGGGACGCCGGCCTCGCGGGCCACGGCGTCCATCAGGCGCGAGGTCGACAGGTTCGCCGCCACCGGACCCGCCGACTGCGCCAGCCGATGCCGGGCCGAGAGCGCCAACGTGTATTCCTCGCCGACGGCCCGGCCCGCCTCGTCCACCAGGGCCAGGCGGTCGGCGTCCGGGTCGAGCGCGAGGCCCGCGTCGGCCCCCGCGTCGCGGACGGCGGCGCACAGGTCCCCCAGATGCTCCGGCACCGGTTCGGGTCCGCGATCGAAGCGGCCGGTCGGCTCGCCGTGGATGACCTGGACGCGGCAGCCGAGACGCGCGAGCAGCATCTGCATCTCCCGGCCGCCGGCGCCGCTGGCGGCATCGAGGACGACCGACGGGGCGCGGCGGCGGACGACGTCGGCGTCGACGATGGCCAGCACCCGCTCCACGTGCCGTTCGGCGGCGTCGGGTACCACGTCGGCCCGGCCGACGGCGTCGGCGCCCGTCTCGGCGAAATCGTCCTCCTCGTACCGTCGGCGGACGGCGGCGCCGGTGTCGCGGTCGACGGCCATGCCCTCGGCCGAGAGCAGTTTGATGCCGTTGTACGCCGCCGGGTTGTGGCTGGCGGTGACGACCACGCCGCCGGCCGCGCCGCGGTCCAGGACCGTGGCGGCCACACCCGGCGTGGAGAGGATGTTCGTGCCGAGAACGTGGCAGCCGGCGGCCAGGAGGCCCGCCCGGAGGGCCGAGACGACCATGAGGCCGCTGGGGCGGCTGTCCCGGCCGATGACGACCGTCCCGCCGCCCAGGTGCGTGCCGAACGCCAGGCCGAAGCGGACGGCCTCGCGCGGGCCCAGTCCGTCGCCCACGAGCCCGCGAATGCCCGAGATGCTGACAATCAGTTCCGCCACGGAATCTCCTTGCCGGCGCTACGGGATGCAGGATGCGCCGCGCGCATTATCGCCGCCCAGGGGGTGAGGGACAAAGCAAAAAGGAAACGGCGGGGCCGGCGGCGCGTCGAGCCCCCCTCCGTGTCGAGCCGCGATCTGGATCGAGCCGCCATCGCCTGCCTCGCCGTAGCCCTTGGCGAAGGCGGGTAAGATGGCGGGTATTATCGCAGGCGGTGAAACGTGCAGTGCGGCATCGAGGATACCCGCGATCTTACGATCCCGTCTCGGCGCGAGGAGCGGTTCGATACCGCCGCGCGGTGGGTGCGGAGACCCATCGCGCTGCTTCGAAGCAGCGTACCGCCCGCCTCTCACATCTGGATCTGCTGCTTGAGGTGGTCGAGCACCGCCTCGGCCGCCATCGTCCGCCGCTGGTTCCGGTCGGTCCAGGTCACCTCGGTGCCGGCCGTCACCAGTTTCTGCCACTTGCGGCAGGCGGAGAGGACGGTGGTGTGGTGTTTGCTGCCCAAGCCGCGGGCGATCTCCGACAGGCTGAGGTCCGTCAGGTCGCGTGCTAGGACCATGGCGGTCTGGCGGGCCAGCGTAATGGGCCGGGCCTTCCGCCGGCTGCGGACGTCGGCGGGCGTGACGCCGAAGAAGGCGCAGGCGGCCTGCTCGATGTCCTCCAGGCCGGTCCGCTTGGGGGTGGCGGTGGCAATCTCGGCCGCCACCCGTCGCGCCAAGTCCACCGTAATCGGCGTCTTCAGAAGGGCCGCGAACGCAATCAGCCGCGTCAGCACGCCCTCCAGGTCGCGGACGCTGCCGGCGAGGCGGTCGGCCAGCAGGTCGAGCGCGTCCGAGGGCAGGGCGTGCCCCATCTGACCGGCCTTGGCCTGCAGGATGCGTCGGCGGGTGTCGCGGCCGGGGGGCGTCATGCGGACCACCAGCCCCGCCACCCATCGGCTGATGAGGCGCTGCTGGATTTCGGCCAGATCCCGCGGATGGCTGTCCGAGGCCAGCACCACCAGCCGGCCCTGGCCCTCCAGGTCGTTGAACGTGTGCAGGAACTCCTCCTGGGTGGCGGCCTTGCCGGCCAGGAAATGGACGTCGTCGATGGCCAGCACGTCCAGGTTGCGGTACCAGTGCCGGAAGGCGTCGAGCCGACGGGTCCGCATGCCGGCCAGGTACTGGTTGGTGAACTGCTCGGCCGAGACGCAGGCCACCCGCGTCCCGGTCCGGGCGGCACAGGCGTGCAGGATGGCCTGGAGCAGGTGCGTTTTGCCCAGCCCGCACCCCGCGTGGATGAACAGGGGATGAAAGTCCCGGCCGGGGGCGGCGACGGCGGCCTGGGCGGCCGCGTAGGCCATCCGGTTGCACGGGCCGACCACAAAGTTCTCCAGGGTGAAGAGCAGCCGGTCCCGGGAGCCGGCGCCTCTGGCGGCGGCCGTCCCGCGTCGCCGGGACCTGGCTGGGGCCGAAGTCGGCGGCTCTGGCCGCGGTTCCGGCCGTTTCGCCTCGGCTTCCGTCCGCTCGGCCGGTTGCGAGGCCGGCCCCTGCGCCGAGGCGCCGAGCCGCTGCATGGCGTCGGCTTCGCCGTCCAGGTTCTCCCGCCGCCGGCGCTGGAACAGGTCGGGCTGGACGCGGTAGGTGACGGGCAGGTTCCGGCCGAGGACCTGCCGGGTGGCCGCCTCGATGTGGTCCGCGAAGCGCCGCTGGAGGTGGTCGGCGATGAACAGGTTCGCCACGCCGACCGTCAGGCCGTCCTCGCCCACGTGGAAGTCGGTGGCGCCCTCGAACCAGACCCGCCACCGCTCGGCGCCGACGCTTTCCTGGAGATTCTCCACGAGCGAGCCGATCTGCGATTCCTGGACAGGTACCACGGGCGCACCCCCATCTGATGGCGCAAGGCCGTTGCTGGTTCCCCACGTTGAGACGTGCACCGCTTCCTCACGGCCGCGGCTCGGAGAACTCCAAGCCGCGAGCGTAAACGAGCGGCACGAGTCGCGCGGCATCGGCATCCTACCGCAGAAAGGCAAGGGCAAAAAGGTGAAATTCTTTTTCAGACTCCGCTGGCGCGGCGCGAAGACGTGCAACTGCGAAGCAGACAGACAGTTAGCCGAGCGGGCGCAGCGGTGATTTTTTTTCTCCACATCTTCCCACCGCCGTGGAAAGCCTGTGGAGAACAATGCGGCCCCGCCGGCGCGCCGCCGTCTGAGCCGCACCGCCGTGCGAGCCGCCCGCGGAAGCGGCCGGGGATCCTCATCCGTGGCGGCACGCTTCGGTGGAGGAAGCCGACCGGGGGCTTCCGCTCCCGCCTCGGACGGGAACACGGTGAATACGGAGCCCCCGCGCCCCATAGACGGGTTTTGCCATTGACACCCCACGGGGCGGATGCTATCTGTTATGGTTCCGTCAACGCCTGGGGCCGCCGCGCCCGGTTTGATCGTGGGAGGGTGCGTCGGCCCGACCGAAAGGGGACCCGAGGATGCCTAGTCCGATACGCGTGGCGGTGGCCGGCGTCGGCAACTGTGCCGCCAGCCTCATCCAGGGGGTCGTCTATTACCGCCGGCTGGCCGAGGACGACGGCCGGGCCAAAACGCTCGGCCTGATGCACGAGACGATAGGCGGCTACCGGTCGGGCGACCTGGAGTTCGTGGCCGCCTTCGACATCGACCGCCGCAAGGTCGGCCGGCCGCTCGAAGAGGCCGTCTTCGCCCCGCCCAACTGTACCAAGACGATCATCCGGGACCTGCCCGCCACCGGCGTGAGCGTCCACATGGGGCCGGTGCTCGACGGCTGCAGCGGCCACATGACCGAGTTTCCTGACCGCCAGCGGTTCATCCCGGCCGAGGCCGAGCCCGCCGACGTAGCCGGCGTGCTTCGCGACTCCGGGGCCGAGATCCTCCTGAACTACCTGCCCGTCGGCTCCCAGCAGGCGACCGAGCACTACGCCGAGGCGTGCCTGTCGGCCGGCGTCAGCCTGGTCAACTGCGTGCCCGTCTTCATCGTCAGCGAGCCGGGCTGGGCCCGGCGGTTCGCCGACGCCGGCATCCCGTGCGTGGGCGACGACATCAAGGCCCAGGTGGGGGCCACCATCGTCCACCGGGTCCTGACGCGGCTGTTCCGCGACCGCGGCGCCGCCCTGGAGGCCACCTATCAGTTGAACACGGGCGGCAACACGGACTTCCTGAACATGCTGGAGCGCCACCGGCTCTCCTCGAAGAAGGTCTCCAAGACCGAGGCCGTCCAGTCGCAACTCGACGAGCCCCTGCCGGAGGACCAGGTCCACATCGGCCCGGCGGATTACGTCCCCTGGCAAAAGGACAACAAGGTCTGCTTCCTGCGGATGGAAGGGCGGGGGTTCGCCGGCGTCCCGTTGAACCTGGAACTCCGCCTCTCCGTGGAGGACTCGCCCAACAGCGCGGGCTGCGCCGTCGACGCCGTCCGCCTGTGCCGCCTGGCCCGCGACCGGCACCTGGCCGGCCCCCTCGAGGCGGCCTCGGCCTACCTGATGAAGCATCCGCCCGTGCAGATGGACGACGGGACGGCGCGGGACCGGGTGGACGCCTTCATCGCCGGGACCCCCGTGCCCCGTCCGGCGCCCCGGACGCAGCCGGCGACAAAGTGACGCCGACGCATTTCCGTGGACGAGCCGCGAGCGTGAGCGAGCGGCGGCCCGCATGCTCCCATCGGAACTCATCAATCGGGTCATCGTCCCCTGCCGCGACGGCCTGGCGCGCGGCCTGGTGCGCCTCGGCCTTCGGCCGAACCACGTCACGGCCCTGGGGACGCTGCTGACGGTGGCGGCCGGCGTGGCAGTCGCCTGCGGCCGGCCGTACTGGCGGGCCTGGGCCGTCACCCTCATCCTCTGTGCCGGCGCCTGCGACATGCTCGACGGAGCAATGGCCCGGGTCGGCCGCCGCGCCAGCCGCTTCGGCGCCATCTTCGATTCCACGGGCGACCGCGTCTCGGACGCGGCCCTCTACCTCGGCCCCCTTTTTTTCTACCTGCTTCGTCCGGACGCCGCGGGACCCGCCGACGCCGCCCCGAACCTGGGCATGGCGGCCCTTGCGGCCCTCGGTCTCGTGTGGGCCCAGATGACCTCGTACCTGCGCGCCCGCGCCGCCGCCGAGGGGGCGGAGGCGCATGGCGGGTTCTGGCAGCGGGGCGAACGGGTCGTCACGATGCTGCTCGGCCTGGCGTTCCACCATCTCTCGACCGCCGTCTGGATTCTGGGCATCGCCCCGCTGGCGACGGTGGCCCACCGGCTGTGGCGCGCGGCCCGGACCACGCCTGGACCGGCCGGCCGCCCGCCGACTCCGCCGGCCGAGAACGAGCCCCGGGGCATCCTCGGCGTGCTCCTGTTCCGCTGGCGCCGGCTGACGGTGCCGTTCGACATCCAGGCCGGCATCACCATCGCCCTGCTGGTGTTCGTGCGGTTTCCGGAGCCCGACTGGCTGCGCTGCCTCGTCGCGTGGCTGACGGGGTAAATGCGCCGCACGCCGTTCGAGCCGGGACCGGAAGAGCCTGCCCTGAGCGAGGCGCAGTTTACCCGCCGAAGGCGGGCCGAGTCGAACGGGTCCCGGCCATCCCGATCCGCCGTGGCAGATGCCATGCCGGATGGAGACAACCCGCCGCTTCCGCGGCGGGCTCGAACGGCGGCGGGTACGCTCGATACCGCTTGAGAGGCTCGCCTGCTCCCTCGGGCGCGCCCGCGATCTTACGATCGCGGCTCGGGAGCCGCGGGTTCGCCCTTGACTTGCCGACCTCAGTGGATAGACTCGCCGGGTGAGGAAGGAGGCGGCCGGGCGCCGTGACCCCGGCACGCACGTCAACAGACCGTGGGGTTTCAGAGAGGCGAGAGGGCAAATCATGCGAGCGCACACGTGGATTCTGGTCGCCGTCCTGGCACTCGGCGTCATCGGCTGTGAACAGAAACGCAAGGAAGAGGAACTGCCGCAGATTGACCCGGCCGAACTCGAGGCCTCCGCGCCGACGGAGCCGATGCCGGCCAAGACCGAGGCAAGCGGGGGGGCCGAGGCGACCGGGGGAAGCGAGAGCGGCACCCCTGCCGTCGAGGTCGAAACGCCGACCACGCCGCCCCCCGCCACCACCGCCAAGCCGACGGCCGGCACGCCTCAGACCTACACCATGAAGCGAGGCGACACCCTCTACAGCCTGGCCAAACGCTTCTACGGCGATGGCAAACTCTGGACCCGCATCGCCGACGCCAACCAGGACAAGATCCGCGACGTCACCGACATTCCGGTCGGCACGGTCCTGACGATTCCGCCGAAGTAGCGGCCTGCGGCCCGGTGGAGCGGTCGGCGGGCACGGACCTTAGCGCCTATCCGAATACCCTCTCGTCGGCCCGAGGCCGAGCGAGGCGGCCGCAGGCAAGGAGGGCGACGCAGGCAGCCCGTCGCTGGGCTTCCGATGCAGCCCAACGCCGCATGCGGCCGCCGCAGCCGGCCGAAGCCAGAGGGGTATTCGGATCGGCTCTTAGTACTACAACGCGAAGCCAGCATTTTGCGCGGTGGGTCTGGAGCACCCACCGCGCTCGAGAGGGTGTTTTCGGGGCTGCGCGGCGGGTGCGGAGATTTACCCGCCGGAGGCGGGCCCGCCGCGCACGAGTTAGCGTTGTAGTGTTAGTCGGCGGAGAGAACGCGAGCAGGCCATGGCCTATCCGCACGAGCGTCCGGCCCGGCGGGTCGAGGGGGCCGCCCAGTTCTCGCCTGCGGCCATGTGGGCCGACTTCGCCCGGCGCGAGGCCGACCTGCGCCGCCGTGCTGCGGCCGAGGGCTTCTCCCGCCGCGAGTTCCTCGCCTCGCTCGCCGCGGCAGGCTCGGCCACGGGTATGGGCGCCGCCGCGGCCGCCTGCGCCCTGGCGGCCCAGGCCCCCGGCGCGGACGCCGCCTCGGCCGAGGCCCCCGACTCCCCTGCCGACGACTCCGGCGCTGCGGACGCCCCGGCGGCTCCACCCTTGAAGACGAGCCGCGTCGTCGTCGTCACCCACCCGGAAGTCATCATCAAGGGGTACCGCGTCAACCCGCCGATCGTCCGGGCCATGCTCGACCGCGCCCTTGTGGAACTCACCGGCCGGCGGACCGAGAAGGAGGCCTGGGCCGAGGTGGCCCGCGAGGGCGACTTCGTCGCCGTCAAACACAACACGATGCACGCGCCCACGCTCCACAGCCATCCCGAGATCACCACGGTGCTCTCGGAGCGGCTGACGCAGACGGCGGGCGTCGACCCGAAACGCTTCCTGGCGGTCGACCGCCGGCTGCCCGAACCCTACGACGCCCTCTCCGAGCCGTTCACCCTGCCGTCGCGGAACCTGGCGACACGCCTGCGGCGTCTGTACACGGAGGCGGCGACGGCCGTGGTCAACGTCTCGGTCCTGAAGACGCATTTCGGGGAAGGGCTGTCGGCAGCGCTGAAGAACCACCTCGGCAGCGTCAACAATCCGTCGGCGTACCACGGGTGGGAGCCCGACCGCATGCCGCGCTCCCTGCCCGAACTGAACGCCCTGCCGCCGCTCCGGAGGAAGACGCGGCTGGTCGTCCTCGACGCCGTCCGTCCGCTGTACGCGGGCGGCCCGTTCGACGATCCCGCGTACCGGTGGAACTATCGGGCCCTGGTCGTGGCGCGGGACCCGGTGGCGGCCGATGCCGTCGGCCTTCGCATCCTGGAGGCCCGGCGGGCGGAGGCCCGCGGCGAGGCCTGGCCGATGACCGCCGCCCGCGCCATGGTCGCCTGGGGCCAACAGATCGGCCTCGGCGCCGCCGACCCGGACCGCATCGACCGGGTCGAGGTCGACATGGGATGACCGCGGCACGCTTCGAGCCGCGATCGTAAGATCGCGGGGATGAGGCGGTGCCGCGACATGTTCTTGCGCAAGAGTCGCGCCGCCGCTCGAACGTACCCCCGACCTTACGGTCGGGGCTCGATCACCGCTCCTTGCGCGGCGGTCAGCAGGCGTTTAGGCTGCAGTCTGGAGACGACCGTGCGAATCACCTTTCTCGTGCCCGGCCGCGGACTGGCCGGCGGCATCAAGGTGATGGGCGAGTACGCCGGCCGGCTGCACGGCCGCGGCCACGAGGTGACCGTCCTCTACCGCCGGCCTGCGGGCGCCCTCGGTCGCCTCCGCCAGTGGTGGGCCAGCCGACGGGCCCCCGACGCCCTGGACGAGTCCGGCTGCGACCTGGTGGGGGTCCGCGCCTTCAGGCCGGACCTCGTCCCCGACGGCGACGTCCTGCTGGCCACCGGTCTGGAGACGGTGCGGGCGGCATCGGCCCTGGGGGCCGAGAAGGGGTGCCTCGTCGACCTCGTCCAGACCATTGTGCCGATGGAGGAGGCCCCCGCCGCCGCCGGCGAGGTCCTGGCCCTCCCGGCCCGCCGGGTGGCCGTCTCCGACTACGTGGCCGATTACCTGCGCGACCGTTTCGGGGTAGAGGCGGCCGTCGTGCCGAACGGCGTGAACCACTCGCGGTTCTACCCGCCGGAGAACCGCCGCCGCCGGCAGCCGGCGACGGTCGGCATGATGTACGCGGCGGGGCCGGGCAAGGCCAACGAGGAAGGATTCGAGGCCATCCGCCGGGTCCGCGACACCTGGCCGGACGTCCGTCTCGTCGTCTTCGGTGCCCAGCCGCCCCGGGGTCTCCCGCCGCGGACCGAGGTGTTCGTCCGGCCCAAGCCGAGCCGGCTGCGGAGCCTCTATGCCGGGTGCGACGTCTGGCTCGCCCCGAGCCGGACCGAGGGGTTCGGCCTGCCGGTGTTGGAGGCGATGGCCTGCCGGGCCGTGCCCGTGGCGGCGCGTGCCGGCGGCCATCCGGCGCTGGTCGAGGACGAGGTCAGCGGGTTCCTGGTGCCGGCCGGAGACGTGGAGGCGATAGCCAGACGCATCGGTCTGCTCGTCGACGACGACTCGCTGCTGCGCCGGATGGCCGAGGCCGCCTACCAGCGCAGCCTCCAGTTCGACTGGGAGGCGTCCACCGACCGGCTCGAAGCCCTCCTGGGGGCGTGGTCCGGAGAACGGGCCTGACGGCCTGGGCGACCCCACCACCGGCGCTCCATGACATTCTTCCACTGGCAACTCGAGGAGGTCCCGTGCGACTGGTGCGGGTTCCGGGAGGCCGACGCGCTGGTCCGCGGTCGGGACCGTGCCCACGGCCTGCCGGGAGCGTTCGCCGTCGTCCGCTGCCGCGAGTGCGGGCTGGCCCGCACGCATCCCCGTCCGACGCGCGACAGCCTGGCCTCGGCGTACCCCGAGACGTACCCGGACCACCGGCCGGGCAGGCCGGGAGGGCGACCGCCAAGGGGTCTGCGGCGGTGGGCCCTGGTGAACCGCCGGGGCTATCCGCTGGGTCGGCCCTGGCCGGCGCCGCTCCGCGTCCTGGCCCAGCCGGTGGCGGCCCTGGCGTTGGCCGGTCGTCGCTGCCACATGTATATCCCGTACGAGGGCGGCGGGCGGATGATGGACTTCGGCTGCGGGACGGGCCGCTACGTGGCCCGGATGCTGGCCGCCGGCTGGCAGGCCGAGGGCATCGACGCCGAGGCCGAGGCGGTCCGCCGCGGCCGCGACGCCGGCCTGCCGCTGCATTGCGGCACGCTGCCCGGCGCGGACCTGCCGGCCGGGGCGTTCGACGCCGTCACCATGTGGCAGGCACTGGAACACGTGCCGAGCCCCAAGGCCACGCTCCAGGCCGCCGGCCGCCTCCTTCGTCCGGGAGGCCGGTTGGTGGTCGTCTGTCCGCGTCTGGACAGCCTGGCGGCCCGGTGGTTCGGCCCGTACTGGTTCGCGTTGGAGTTGCCGAGGCACCTGTGGCACTTCACGTCGGCGACGCTGCGCCGGCACGTGGCGGGGGCGGGGTTTGAGGTGCTGCGCATCCGGTCGGTGCGGCGGCCGGCGATCCTCCGCCGCAGTTTCGCCCACTTGGCGGCTGAGACGGATCGGCCCATTCATCGGGCGCTGGCACGGTCGCGCCTCGTGCCGGGGGCGATGAGTTGGATTGGGCGGCTGGCCGGCCGGTCCGGTCAGATGATGCTCGAGGCTCGCCGGCCCTGAGGGACACTTCACTCCGGCCGGACGCACGCGACGGCGCGTCCGGCCGGAGTGATCGGCCCCAGATGCAGGCTCACGTCCAGGCGGGCTCCAGGCCGGGGTCGGCCGGTTGGTTGATCAGAAGGACCGGCACGGCCGCCGAGACCACCTCCGGGTCGAACATCCCCCCGCTGCCGCGGATCAGGATGTCCAGGGCCAGGCTCGTGTCGCGGGCGGCCCGGTGCGGGCGCCGGCTGGTCAGGGCGTCGAAGGTGTCGCAGACGGCAATGAGGCGGGCGCCGAGCGGAATGGCTTGACCGGACAGGCCGTCCGGGCAGCCGGAGCCGTCGAACGCCTCGCTGTGACAGGCGGCGACGCGGGTCACCTCCTCCAGCCCCTCCACGGGGCCGAGGAACTCGCCGACCCGGGTGCTCCTGACCCGCACGTCTCGCAGTTCCTTCTCGGAGAGGAGCCGCGGCTCGTTGAGCAGGGTCTTCGGGACGGCCACCATGCCGAGGTCGTGAACGAGGGCGGCCCACTTGGCCTTGGCGGTCTCCTCGGCCGAAAGGCCCATCGCCATGGCCACCATCACCGTCAGGTTCGCCACCCGCCGGCTGTGGCCGATGTGGTCGGAGGCGTGGGCGTCGGCGAGGGTGGCCAGCAGTTCCAGCAGGGCGGTCATCTCGGCGCCGGTGGTCACGAAGTGGTCTTCGGCCAGGTGGCGGGCGGTCGTCTGGACGAGCAGGTTCACGTCGTCGCCGGCCAGCAGTTGGGCGTAGAAGCCCGGCTGGTCCAAGGCGTCGAGGCCGGCCTCGAGGATCTCCGGGGTCACCTGGCGGCCGGCGCGGCTTCGGACGGCGTCCAGCAGGGCCAGCAGTTCCGGCGAACCCTGCTCGCGCAGGATGAAGTCGCACGTGTCGGCCAGGCGGAGCACCTGCGAGGCGCGCGGGACCTCCTCGCCCGACTTGCCCCGGGGATACCCGTGCCCGTCCGTCCATTCGTGGTGGTCCAGGACGATTTCGGCCACGCCCAGCAAAGAGGGGATCTCGGCCAGCATCTGGGCCCCGACCAGGGGATGAGAGCGCGTCAACGGCCGGTTGGCCTGTTCGGTCAGGTTCAGCGGGTGCGCCAGGTCCCACTGTTCGTCGAGCAGGCCGACGTCGTGCACGAGACCGGCCAGGAAAACCTGGTGCGGGTCCGTCCCCTCCAGGCGCGAGGCGACCGCGGCCGCCAACGCCGCCACGCGACCGTGGTGCGGCACCTCGGCCGTGGGCCGGTAGTCCAGCACGCGCGCCACGGCCGCCAGAAGGTCGGCCCGGCGAACCTGGAGTATCGGGCCGGAAGACTCAGGCGAGGCCGTCGGGTCGGGCATGGTTTCTGTCCTCATCCTGTCCTTTCAGACTGTCCTTTCAGACGCGTCGGGGAAAAAGCCATTCACCGTTTCCGCCTATGGCGCCCATGCTTGTATCGGCTGTAGGCCCGTCCGACATAAAGCATTCCGGGCAAGTTTCAGCCCCGTATGGCCCGGCGGGCCCGGCGGCGGCGGGGAACCCCGGCCACCCGTCGGCGTCGCTTCGGCCCTTCCCGCCCCGGGTCCGCGCCGCAGACGTATCCGCCTGTGTCCAGCCGTCGGACGCCCGACATTCGGTTTGACTCCGCCGGGGGCCGACCGATACGATACATCCTTGGCTGCGCGGACGCCGGAGCCCGGACAGCGGAGGCGATGCGGTGAACAACCACGACTACGACGTGGCCGTGCTCGGCGGCGGACCCGGCGGGTACGTGGCCGCCCTCCGGGCCGCCCAGCGCGGCGCTCGGACCTGCCTGATCGAGATGGGCAAACTCGGCGGCGTGTGCCTGAACGTCGGGTGCATCCCCACCAAGGCCATGCTCCACGCCTCGGACCTCTATCGCCGCCTGGGCCGGGTCGAGACGTTCGGCCTGTCGGCCGGGTCGCCGGCGGTCGACGGCCCGGCCTTCATGCGCCGCGTCGTCGGCGTGGCCGACGGCCTCCGCAAGGGCGTCGCCGGGCTGCTGAAAACGCGGGGCGTGGCCGTCATCCGCGGACGCGGGCGCCTCGCCGGCCGCGAAACACTGGCCGTCGAGACGGACGACGGCACGGAAGAGGTCCGGGCCCGGGCGCTCATCCTGGCCACGGGCTCGGCGCCGGCCCGGCCCGGCTTCGCCCCGTGGGACAGTGACCGCCTCTGGACCACCGACGAGGCCACCACCGCCGACCGTCTGCCGGAGAGCGTCCTGATCGTGGGCGGCGGCGTCATCGGCTGCGAGTTCGCCACCGTCTACGCCGAACTCGGCATCCCCACGACCGTCGTCGAGATGCTCGACCGCCTCCTGCCCACCCTCGGGGAAGACGCCTCCAAGGCCGTCCGCAAAAGCCTGAAACGCCGCGGCGCCGAAATCCTGACCGGCGCCCGCATCACCGGCATGAACGCCACGACGAACCAGGTGACCGCCGACCTGGAGGGCGGCCGGACCCTCGAGGCCGACCGCGCCCTCGTCGCCGTCGGCCGCAAACCGAACCTCGAGGACCTGGGCCTGGAGGACGCCGGCGTCGCATGCGCCGGCCCCATCATCCGGGTCGACGACGCCTGCCGCACCAGCGTCGACGGCATCTACGCGGTGGGCGACTGCGCGGCGTCGCTCCAGTACGCGCACCTGGCCAGCCGGATGGGCACAGTGGCGGCCGACAACGCCACCGGCCACCCGGCCCGCGATTCGCTCCGCGTCGTGCCGCAGGTCGTCTACACCCATCCGGAGATCGCGACGGTCGGCCAGACGGAGGCCGAGGCCCGCGAGGCCGGCCGCGAGATCCGCGTGGCCCGGTTTCCGCTCCAGGCCAGCGGCCTGGCCCGCGCCTACGACGAGACCGAGGGCGAGGTCAAACTCCTCGCCGAGGCCGAGCACGGCGAAATCCTCGGCGCCTCGGTCATCGCCGCCCGCGCCGCCGACGTCATCCAGGAACTCGCCCTCGCCATGAAGAACGAACTGACCGTCGAAGAGGTCGCCGCCACCATCCATCCGCACCCCACCTTCGGCGAGGCCGTCCACGAGGCCGCCGAACTCTGGCTCGGCCTCTCCGTCCACACCACCGCCGGGTGACCCATGGCCGACCTGGTGACCCTCGATCTCGGCCGCGCGCCTTACGGGCCGACCGTCCGGCTCCAGGAGCGGCTGCACGGCGAGGTCCGCGAGGCTGACGAGGAGCGCGCCTACCTCCTCCTGGTGGAGCACGACCCGCCCGCCATCACCCTCGGCCGCGGCGCCGACGAGACCCACGTGACGGCCTCGCGGGAGCGGCTCGCGGCCATGGGCGTCGAGGTCCATCCCTCGGCTCGCGGCGGCGACGTCACCTGGCACGGACCCGGGCAACTGGTGGCGTACCCGATCCTGCGGCTCGACCTGCACGGCCGGGACGTGCGCGGCTACCTGCGGGACCTGGAGGAAGTGCTCATCCGCGTCCTGGCCCGCTTCGGCCTGGAGGCCGGCCGGGCCGAGGGCATGACCGGCGTCTGGGTCGGCGCCGAGAAGATTGCCGCCGTCGGCGTCGCCGTCCGGCGGTGGGTCACCTGGCACGGCGTGGCGCTGAACGTGGCCGACTGCCTGGATGCCTTCGACCTGATCGTCCCGTGCGGCATCCGGGGGTTCGGCGTGACGAGCCTGTCGCGGGCGCTGGGGCGCGAGGTCCCGGTTGCCGAGGTCAAGCCGCATCTTGTAGAATGCCTGGTCGAGGTCTTCGGGTTCGACGCCGCCCGCGCGGGCGAGGTGCCCGAGCCGCGATCGTGAGATCGCTGGTAGGTTCCTGTGCCACGCAATGGCGGCGCGCAAGACCCGCGCCACCACACGAACCTACCCCCGACCTTACGGTCGGGGCTCGATGGCCGTAAGAGAATCCCAATGGCCCAACGAGTCGACCAACGTCGTGCCCGTCGGTCGCCCTTCCCGCCCTGGCTGCGCAAACGCGTGCCAACGGGGGGCGAGGCCGCGCGCGTCCGGGCCCTCCTGGCCGAACTGAACCTGGAGACGGTCTGCGCCGGCGCCCACTGCCCGAACCTGCCGGAGTGTTTCGCCCGGGGGACGGCGACCTTCATGATTTTGGGCGCCGCGTGCACGCGGTCGTGCCGCTTCTGCGCCGTGCCGACGGGTCCGTCCGGCCCGCCGCGCCGGGACGAGCCGGAGGTCGTCGCCGAGGCCGCCGCCCGCCTGGGCCTGCGGCACGTGGTGGTGACGAGCGTAACCCGCGACGACCTGCCGGACGGCGGGGCGGGCCACTTCGTCCGCACCATCGCCGCCCTCCGCCGACGATTGCCGGAGGCGCGCGTGGAGGTGCTCGTGCCCGACTTCCAGGGCCGGCTCGACGCCGTCCGGGCCGTCTGCGACGCCGGCCCCGACGTGTTCAACCACAACGTGGAGACGGTGCCGCGACTGTACCCGTCGGTCCGGCCGGAGGCGGATTACCGGCGGAGCCTCCGGGTCCTGGCCGCCGCCGCGCGGGAATCGGAAAGCCCCACCGCGCCCGAATCCCGTCCCTCATCAGACCGGCCACGCGTGGTCAAGAGCGGCCTGATGGTCGGCCTCGGCGAGAGGGACGAGGAGGTCCGGGCGGTCCTCCGCGACCTCCGCGACGCCGGCTGCCGCATCCTGACGATCGGCCAGTACCTGGCCCCCTCGAGGCGGCACGTGCCGGTGGCCCGGTTCGTCGAGCCGGCGGAGTTCGCGGCCTGGGAGGCGGAGGCCCGCCGCCTGGGCTTCGCGGCGGTGGCGGCCGGGCCGTTCGTCCGCAGCAGTTACCGGGCCGACGAGGTCTTTGCGCAGGGGGCGAGCGAGGCGTGACCGTCGCGTCCTGCGCGGCGTGTCTCCCGACCCGCCGCGCCATCCGCCGCCAGGGGCGGTGCACCAGGAGAGACACCGCGCGGGACCTGATTCGCCAGCATACACAAATGGAGGAATCACCATGGCTGTCGAAGATGTCAAGTTGCCCGACCTGGGCGAGGACGCCGGCGACGCCGCCACCGTCGCCTTCTGGTACGTGGACCCCGGCGAAACGGTCGAAGAGGGCGACGAACTCGTCCAGATGCTGACCGACAAGGCCACCTTCGACGTGCCGAGCCCCCTCGCCGGCGAGGTCAAGGAAATCCTCGTCGAGGAAGACCAGGAAGTCGAGGTCGGCCAGGTCCTCTGCCGCATCCAGAGCGAGGACTGACGTGAGCCACGCCGGACCCGGCCGTTTCATCGTCCTCGACGGACCGGAAGGCGCCGGCAAGACCACGCAGGTGGACCGGCTGGTCCGGCGTCTGCGCGATGCCGGCCGGCAGGCCACGGCCGTCCGGGACCCCGGCTCCACGCCCGTCTCGGAACGCATCCGGGAGGTCCTCCTCGATGCCGACCTGCCCGGGATGGACGCCCGGACCGAGGTGTTCCTCTACATGGCCAGCCGGGCCGAGATGGTGGCCCGGATCGTGCGGCCGGCCCTGGAGGTGGGCCTGGTGGTGGTCAGCGACCGCTTCGTCTCGTCCACGGCCGCCTACCAAGGCCACGCGGGGGGCATCGACACCGAGGTCATCTGGGACCTCGGCCGGATCGCCTGTGACCGCCTGGAGCCCGACCTGACCGTGATACTCGACCTGCCCGTGGCCGACGGGTTCCGCCGCCTCGGCGGCGAGCGGGACCGCATCGAGGCCAAGGACCCCGCCTACCACGAGCGTGTCCGGCAGGGATTCCTGGCGATGGCCCGCGACCGGCCGGAGGCGTTCGCCGTCGCCGACGCCTCCCGCCCGCCCGACGCCGTCGCCGACGCCGTCTGGGAGGCCGTCGCCCATGTCCTTTGACGGCGTCCGCTACCAGCCCTCGGCCGTGCGGATGCTGCGGGCCGCCGTCGCCCGCGACCGCATGCCGCACGCCTACCTCTTCGTGGGCCCCCGCGGCGTGGGGAAGGGCCTGGCGGCCCGGGAACTGGCCAAGGTGCTCTTCTGCGCCTCGCCCCGCGGCGACGATGCCGATACCCTCGACCCGTGCGACGCCTGCGACGCCTGCCGACGCGCGGACCGCGGCACGCACCCGGACCTGTACTGGTTTGCCAAGGAGACGAATTCCAACGATTTCCGGCTGCCGCTGGTTACAAGGCGGAAGGGTCCTAACGGCACGCCGGCGTGGCTCACGGCCACGGTGAACGAGTCGGTCACGCTGACGCCGATGGAGGCCTCCTGGACGGTCACCGTCCTGGACGATGCGGAACTGTTGAATCTGGAGGCCGCCAACGCGCTGTTGAAGACACTGGAGGAACCCGCGCCGCACGCCGTTCTGATCGTGCTGTGTGCGGACGTGTCGCGTCTGCCGGGCACGATTCTGTCGCGGTGCCAGTGGGTCCGGTTCCGCCCGCTGCCGGAGGCGTTCGTGGCGGAGAAGGTCCGCCAGGTCCTGGCCCGCCGGGCCGAGGAGGCGGAAGAGACGAAGCAAAAGAAGAAGGCTGCGCCGCCGACGGAGGCGTCCGACGCGGAGATTGCCTTCGTCTGCCGCTTCGCCGGCGGCAGCATCGAGCGGGCGGCCGACCTCGTCGGCACCGGCCTGTGGGACCTGAAGCGCACGCTCCTGCAGCGCCTGCCGGACCTCGATCCCGACGCCGCCCTCGACATGGCCGAGACCATCGCCGACTGGGGCAAGACCCTGGCCAAACGCGAGGGCGCCAGGCCCGGCACTGCCGAGGCCAACGCCGTCCGACGCCGCACGGCGCGCCTCGCGCTGGCGGCGGTGGCGTCGGCGTTCGGGGATGCAGCCAATCTCTCGGCGGGGGGGGCCGAGACCGACCGGCTCGTCAACGCCGACCAGCACCAGGTCGTCCGGGCGCTGGCCCACTGGTCGCCCGACGCCTGGGCCCGCGCGGTGGCGCTGCTGTGTGACGGCCAGACGCACGTCCGGCGGTACGTCCACCCGGAACTGGCGACCGAGAACGCCCTGGTCCAGGTCAGCCGCCTCCGGCCGGCCGAGGCGCGACAAAGCGTTTAGGGTTGCAAGCGCGGCCCCGGCGGCCTAGGTTATGCGTCTTCGACGCCCGGTCCGGCTCCACAGGTGAAAGGACCCGCGGATGGCCCTGCGGTTCTTCCGGAAGCACCGGAAGTGGTTCATGATTCTGGTCTTCGCTGCCGCCCTCGGCATCGTGGGGTGGGGCGTCTTCTCGAGCAAACGCTTCCAGCGTCTGTTGGGCGGCATCGTGGGCGGCGGCCCGGGAAGCGAGGACGTCGGCACCATCGGGAGCCGGAAGATCACGAAGGGCGAACTCGGCCGCTTCGTCGCCGACCTCCAGATGGCCGGCGAGGTAACGGAAATGTGGGCCTACATGCTGGCCCGCCGGGCGGAGAGCCGGGAGGACACCGCACGCATCTACGAGGCCACGGTAGGACAGTCCGCCTGGCCCAACCTCGCCCGGCGACTGGAGGACCCCGAGCAGATCGACCGCGCCACCGCCCTGGCGTGGCTGGCCCTGGAGGAGGAGGCCCACCGGTTCGGGTTCGGTACGCCGGCCATCGAGGTTGAGAATCGGCTGGAGCGGCTCCGGTCGCTCGGCCTGACGGAACGGGACATGGCCCATACGGTAACCCGGTACGCCCACGGCCGGCGAGGGGCGTTCCTGGAGGCCCTCCGCCGCGACATGACCCTGGCGGCCTACATCGGGTACCTGGACGAGGCGCTCGGCGTGCCGGTCGGTCCGGAACTGCGCCGCGCGTTCGCCCGGCAGGACGCCCGCATCAAGGTCCGCATGGCGGTCTTCAAGGCCGAAGACGCGGTGGAGGAGGTCGGCGAGCCCACCGAGGACACTCTTCTAGAGTATTTCAATAAGTACAAGCAGTATCCGTCCGGCAAGGGGCCCGACGGCCTCGGGTACCGCATCCCCCCGAAGGTGGCGGTCGAGTACCTGGTGGCCGACCCGGACGCCTTCGAGGATGAGGCCGCCGAGACCGTCACCGAGCAGGACGTCAAGGCCTATTACGAGGCGCACAAGGACGCCGAGTTCCGCATCGAGAAGGCGGCGGCGGAAGAGATAGAAGAGGAGGAGGAGGCTGACGAGACCGACGACGCGCAGGACCCTCCGGCCGAGGAGGCGGCCGACGGGCAGACGTATCGCCCGCTCGACGAAGTCCGAGAGGAGATCCGCAACCGCCTCGTCCGCCGCGAGGCCGAGGACCTGGCCCGCAAGCACCTGGCCGGCCTCGTCGGCGAAATCAGCACCAAGCAGAAGGGCGTCGACCTCCGCATCTGGGCCGACGGCCGGCGCGTCCGGTACGCAGGCCTGCCGGACCCACGGACCGCCGAGGAACTGGCCGAGGTCGAAGGCCTCGGCGGCGCCACCCGCGACCGAACCGCTCTCCCCCAGGCCGCCCTGAGCGTCGTCGAACTCGTCGGGCCCGAGAAGGCCCGCCTCGCCGTCGGCGAAATCAGCCAGGTCTACACCGGCAGCGAGGGCAAGGCCTATGCGTTCCGCGTCACCGAGGCCTTGCCCAGCCGCGAGCCGAAGAGCCTGGACGAGGTCCGGCCGGCCGTGGTCGAGGACGTCCGCCGGGCGGAGGCGTTCCGGACCGTCCGGGAGCGTGCCAAGCGGCTGCTCGAGACCGCCGCCGAGAAGGGCCTCCAGGCCGCCGCCGACGCCCGCGACATCGAGACCGTCACCACCGACTGGTTCCCGCGCAAGCGGTTCATCCCGTACGGGGGCCGGTGGATGGAGTTCCCGCCCTCGCTGCCGGAGGTCGGCTCCAGCCGGCCTCTGGTCTCGGAGTGCTTCGAGATGGTCCGGGACGGCCGCGAGCGGACGCTGGTGACCCTCGGCGATAAGCAGATCGTGGTGGTGGCCGAGGTGATCGGCCGAAAGGCGCCCCGCGAGGCCGGCTACGAGCGGTTCCGGCCTCTGGTGGCCCAGCGCCTCTCCCGCCGGATGGCCGACCAGGCCCTCGCGGACCTGCTCGATACCGAGGCCATCCTGCGCCGTATGGCCGTCACCGTCAAGGCCTCCGAGGAGGACGCGAAGGGCGGCGAGCCGGCGCCGGCGGAGGAGCCCCCCGGGCCGGAACCGGCCGAGCCCCCGCCCCCGGCGTCAAAGAGCCGATGAGCCAGGGGACCGCGCCGACCGCCTCACGGTCCCCCGAGGGCGTAGAGGAGGACGTTGGCCGCCAGCCGACGGGCATCGGCCGGGGCGATCGTCCTCGCCCCGTAGGTCTTCAAGCCGTCCAGGCCGTCCGCCAGCCCGTACGGGCTGTACACCAGGACCAGGTGCCCGCCCCGCTCCAGGCCGAAGAGGACCGGCTCCTCCAGGTCGGGCGACTCGGCCCGGACCGCCTCGCCGTATCGGACCGACCGGATGCGTGCCCCGAGGCGGCCGCTGTAGAGGGGATGGTCGGCCGGCAGCCGCTCGATCGCCGCGTCGGGGAACATCTCGGCCACCAGGCGGCGGAAGGCCTTATCGAACGCCCGCCGGCCGCAGCAGGCGTGGGCCCAGAGGAATCCGCCCCGCTCCAGGTAGCCTTTGAGCGCCTCACGACCCGCCTCCGACACCTCGAACCGGCCGTGCCCCGTCAGGTAGAGGACGGGAAAGGCGCCCAGGTCGGCCTCGCCGAGACGGACCGGCACCGGCCGGCTCCAGACGCGGACGCCGAAGCGTTCGGCCAGGTCCTGGAGGAGGTTCGGCAAGGCGTACGGGCGGGGATGCCAGTCGCCCGCGTGCTGAATCTGGCCGATGCGCAGCGCCCCGCGCGGCGGGGGACCGGCCTCCGGCATCTCGAGCACGCGGACCTCGTGGAGCCGCTCCGGCAGCGCCCGGCCGCCGGCGGCGTAGACGGCCAGGTTCTCGCCGAAACGGAGGGCGGCGTCCGGGCGGTCCGGGTCGGCGTCGGCCCATCGCTCGCCCAGCCCCTTCGTCGCAAGGACGACGCCCACCCGGCACCCGACCTGGAGGACCTCCAGGCCCAGCCCTTCCGGGTCCACGCGATGGTCGGCCCGGGCCAGCGGGTGGTCGGCCGGCAGGGGGCGGAACTCCGCCTCGGGGAAGGCCTCGGCCAGCACCTCGCGGACGCTGCGCGCCAGGGCCTTATCCCCGCCCCCCGGGTCCACCACCATCAGCCCGCCCTGCCGGACGTACTCGGCGAGCCGTGAAGCGGAGGCAGCCAGCATCCGCAAAGGTCCCCGGCCGGCCACGTGCAGGATCGGCGCCGCCAGGTACTCCTTCAGGGGGGCCTCGACCTCCAGGGTCCGCCAATCCACCGGGTCGCCGCCGACGCGGTCGTCCAGGTACGCGACCAGGTGGTTGAGGTCTCGCGGGTCCCGCCGCCACTCGCCTGCCCACTGGAGCCGCTGCACCAGCAGCGGCTTGTAGCCCTTGGCCAGGAACAGCAGGCACAGGGCGTCGTGGTAGAGGCGGTCGGTCCACCGGCCGTCGGACCGCTGGCCGCGGACCAGCAGGGCCGTCCCCTCCCGGAACCAGTCGTGGTCGCCGAAGGTCCGCCGGCCGGAGATGACCCCCAGCCGCTCCAGCGAATACAGCCAGAAGTAGTACCACGCGAGCGAGCGGTTCGGGTTCTCCTGGAGCGTATAGTGGTCCGCGATCCAGGCGACGCCCTTCTCGAGGACGGCCAGCCGATCGTCCGTGGTGGCCTGGGGCTCGGTGCCGGCAAGGCGCTGGTGACACAAGTACAACCCGGCCGCCACCGCCGCCGTGATGCTGCCATACGCCTCGTCCGGGTCGGCGGCATGGTGGACGTAACTCCATCCCCCGCCGGGCAACTGGACCGCGCGGAAGTGGCGGTCGGCGCGGCGCCAGACGTCGAGTGGGACGCGTGCGCCCGCGCGGTCGGCCTCGGCCAAGGCCAGCAGGGCGAACTGGGAGTTGGAGGCGTCCGGCCGCTCGTACCGCCGACGGACCTGGGCCTCGCCGCGGGCCTGCTCAAGGGCCCCGCCGACCTTGGCCTCGGCGAGGGCGGCCGGCGGCGGCGTGCCGTAGCCCCACGCCCCCGTGGCCGTCTGGTGGTCGGCGAGCCAGTCGGCCCCCGCCTGGATCTCGTCGGCGTACTGCTTCGGATCGGCCGAGGCCAGGGCCAGCACCTTCAGCGAGACGACGTACGTGCTGCGGTGCGGCAGGTCGCGAACGTGGGTGAGGGCGGGGGCCAGGTCCTCGCCCGTCGGCGAGACGCCCGCCTCCAGCAGGGCGTAGGTCACCAGGGCCGTCACCCCGCCCTTCTGGGCGTAATCCGGCCACGTGCCGTCCGGCTTGCGGGCTTTCGTGAGGGCCTGGACGGCCCGGAGGATGGCGGCCCGGACCTGGGGGCCCGTCACGTCCTCGGCGGCCCGCGCCGGGCACGGAAAAGCGCTAACCGCGACCATCCAAACCGCCGATAGAACAAGGGCGAGGCGTCGGACGGTCCGGGCCGGTGTGTGCGTGGCCGCTCGGGACATCGGGCGTTTCGCTCCCGGAAATGACGTGCTCCTGGGGCAGTATCGGCCAACCACCGCGGCGCGCTTCACGACAAACGGCGCCTCGACCGGCGGCGGCCCACGCGGCGCCGCCTACCATCCTACCGGTAAGGACGAACGGAAACGACATGGATTTCGACCGGCAACTGGAATCGTTCAAACGCGCTCGCGACCGCCTGGTGGCCGAGGTCGGACGACGCATCATCGGCCAGCGCGAGACCATCGACCAGATGCTCGCCACCGTCTTCACGGGCGGCCACTGCCTGCTGGTGGGCGTACCGGGCCTGGCGAAGACGATGATGGTCCGGAGCCTGGCGGCCGCGCTCGACCTGACGTTCAAGCGGATCCAGTTCACGCCGGACCTCATGCCCTCGGACATCACCGGCACGGACGTGGTGGACCAGGGGCCGGACGGCCGACGATCGTTCCGGTTCGTCCGCGGGCCCATCTTCGCGAACATCGTTCTGGCCGACGAGATCAACCGCGCCCCGCCGAAGACGCAGGCGGCCCTGCTGGAGGCGATGCAGGAACGCCAGGTCACCGTGGGCCAGGAGACCTATGCCCTGCCGGACCCGTTCTTCGTCATCGCCACGCAGAACCCCATCGAGCAGGAAGGCACGTACCCCCTGCCGGAGGCCCAACTCGACCGGTTCCTGCTGGCCATCCACGTGGGCTATCCGGCGGCGGCGGACGAGGAACGCATCCTCATGGCCCCGGCAGGCACGGGCGGCGAGGCCGTCCGGCGCGTCCTGGACGCCGACGCCATCCGCGACCTCCAGCAGGCCGTCCTCGCGGTGCCCGTCTCGCGGTACGTCGTGGCGTACGCGACGAAACTGGTCCGGGCCACCCGGCCGACGGACCCGACCGCGCCGGACGTGGTCCGCGAGATGGTGGACTGGGGCGCCGGGCCGCGCGCCGGCCAGCACCTGGTCCTGGCGGGCAAGGCCCTGGCCGCCATGGCCGGCCGCGCCGCCGTCGCCGTCGACGACATCCGCGCCGCGGCCGTGCCGGTGCTGCGGCACCGGTTGGCGACGAACTTCGCCGCCGAGGCCGCGGGGCTGGACGCCGTCGGCGTCATCGGTCGGCTGCTGGAGGCCGTGCCGGAACCGCCGGTCCGGCAGCGCACCGCCGTCGGCGCGGGGGCGACGTAAGACGACTTGGTATGGGCGCGGTGGGTCTCCGCACCCACCGCGCTCGATGCATCCCGCAGAGGCAACACCGCTCGCTCTCGCTCGCGGCTACCCAGTGGCTAGAGCGTTTTGTTGAAATGCTGTCGCCAGTGGGGTGGATGGGCCGATAGAGAGGGTATGAACATCCCATCGGCCGATACCCGACGACGGGCCTTGGCGGCCTACGAGCGAGGCGGGAAGACCCAGCCGGAGATCGC
>Ga0180434_10000523_pt1 | contig 56465 bp, 45 predicted proteins | sample SS_ome_7_FD_132453 | JGI IMG/M metagenome (GOLD analysis project Ga0180434, IMG submission 132453) | Hypersaline lake sediment archaeal communities from the Salton Sea, California, USA - SS_1_D_2 metaG | ecosystem: Environmental > Aquatic > Non-marine Saline and Alkaline > Hypersaline >...
GTCCAATATCGTGCTTATACCCAACCATCCGCCGGTGGCGCAGCTTCTAGCCGAGCCGACGGAGGGCGATGCGCCCTTGCTTGTGGCCTTCGACGCGAGCGGCTCAAGCGATATAGACGGGCCAATTGTCAGCTACGAATGGGACTGGGAAGGAGACGGAGTCTACGACCACGACTCGGGAAGCGTCGCCGAGGTGGAGCATACATATGAAATCGCGCAGGCCTACGACCCGCGGGTGCGCGTGACCGACGAGCATAACGGCACGTGCACGGCAACCGTCGCAGTCACCGCAGGTTCGTGGCACATATTTGTGGCGGTTGATGATACTTATAGCTATTATACCGACTTAGAAGTGGTGAACGAGTATCCAGCAGTCAGCTACATTAACTATGTCCTGGAAGAACTCACGTACGTGCGCGCGACGGATCCGCTAGGCATGACCTGGGGGGAGCCGGTAACTGTGGATGATGCTGATTACCAATGGTCGTATAGCCGCGCTTCTCTAGCGGTCGTGAACGGATACCCCGCCATCGCGCACTATAGCGAGGACCGTGAATTGAAGTACACGCGGGCGAATGACACCAACGGCGATAGCTGGGGAAGCCCCTTTGTGCTTGCCGACGTTCGTACTGGTGTCGGGGATGATCATGACCTGTCTTTGGCAGTGATCGATGACAGGCCGGCCATAACCTATAATGGTCGTGAGCCCGAAGGTGTAGTCTATTTGCGGGCTCTTGACGCCGACGGCGATAGCTGGGGAAGCCCGATACAGGTATCCTTACTATATGTTCAACACACGTGTTCGATGGCGGTAGTCAACGGAAGACCGGCCATAAGCTACTGGGATCGCATGGACGGCTATTGTCTCAAGTATGTTCGAGCCACTGATGCCGAAGGAAACACTTGGGGCTCTCCCATTGCCCTGGAATGCATGTCTGCTGAAAAAAGCTCCCTTGCCGCTGTCAATGGCAGTCCGGCTATCAGCTACACTGGCTATTTGGGCGATACGGCCGTCCTGAAATATGTACGGGCACTTGATTCCAACGGGAACGTCTGGGGAGCGCCGCTGATCGTGGAGAGCGAACCGGAAGTGGGCTACTGGCCCACTCTGGTAACTATCCACGGACGTCCCGCAATTAGCTATGCTGCGAGTTCGGGCGACACTTGCGTTCTTAAATATGTGCAAGCGGCTGACCCCGACGGAACCATCTGGCACAGCCCTATGACCGTCCAGCTTCCTGAATCCGACCAAGACGGCGCAACTTACATGTCGATGGCGAATGTCAACGGCCATCCCGGCATCAGCTACTACTTCACCGATATCGCGCAGGGCATCACCCAGCTCCGCTACGCGGTGTATTATTAGGCTGGCGTCCCTTGTAGACACAGCGCACAGGGCTAGCGCCTTTGGCAGCACTCCAGGAGTCTAGGAGTTTTCAGATTCAGGCTCCTCGGTTTTTTCCGCAGCTTCCTCAGCTTCTTCCTGTGCGGTTTCTTCTTCTGCAGGTGCAGCTTCGGCTTCTTCGGGGGCATGCGGCTATTGTAGGGGATGAGCCGGTGGGCGCAAGCTGAGGGACGATGCATTTTGTGGCGGGGAATGAATACCGGCTTACCAGTGCCACGCCGTGTCACGGATTGTGTTATAATCAAAGCATAGCATAACGTCAGGAATTATGACCCAGGAGGTCTAGAAAAATGGAAAAGACAATATATGACAGGGGGGGCATGCGCTGGTATGGGCGCTTAGTTTTGCCCTCGCTGTGATGGCCGCGTGGCTTGCCGCATCGTGCGGCGGCAGCACTCAAGGTTTGCATGATGGTTTGGCATCTGCTCAACCTTCGGTAGACCTTGGTGTGGACAGGCTGTCGCAGCAGCCGGTTAGGATACCAACCAGCGGTCAGGGCTTCGGACCAGGGCCCGGTTCAGGTTTTGGCACGCTTGGCGAAGGACTCGACGAGGACTTACCGGTGGTTGTGGTCGAGCATAACGGTGGATTGGTAAGCATCTACTCCCCGTATATTACTGGTTTCTACTACACGGAGATACCCACTTTGCTGGATCCTGATACCGATGTCTTCACGCCGACCGTAACAGGCCTTTCAGATGAGTACATTGACACGGTTCATTTCCTAGGGAGCATTGGCTATATGATGGGATACTTCGAGTATACTTCCGAAGATCTACAAGGAAACCCATTGCCAGACCCGATCTATGAAGTCGCGTATCAGATGCTTAACACAGACGAGTCCCCAATAGAACTGCTGCCAGGGCACTACGTAATCTCGCCGCAGATGGCTAACGAACAAGTCGGGACGACCTGCACTGATCCCGAAACCGGAAGGCGATGTGTCTACTTCTTATTGCCAGGCCTTTTGGATGGCGCTCCAGACATCGTCGGCGACACGGAACGCAAGATGTTGGCCACAGTCGGCTTCGAAGGTGAACTCGCCGTAACACCGTCAGCGGTGCTAGGAGGTTTCGTCGATATAAGCAGTGCCTATTTCCTTTCAGAAGAAGATATTGAAAACCACATGGTCCCACTTAGGAAGAAGTCGGATGGCACGTATTACATGGTCGGTGAAGAGGTCTTGCCTGATGATCCTGGGACTATCGAATGGGTAACACCGCTAGACGCAGAAGCTATCCTTGGCATAACGGTTGAGCCATTCATGGTTTTTCCGACCGGACATGAGTACTACGACGCCTACATCCAGACCCCGGAATACTGGGATATCGATACCCTGGACCTTGAGGGTGTGAACCTAAATCAGCCTATTTCTTTGATATTGCAGAATGTATTTGAGAACAAGTTTGAGCGACTTACAGGCGAAGGACTGCGCGAGGTATCTTGGACGCTCATGTGGTTGCCGTGGCTTAAGAAGGTGTTTAGCGATCCCAAATATCCCTATGGCGGCAACACGTATGAACGAGTGGGACCTCATATTTTCAGCAATTTCGAGCAGCCGTTTTATCGTGGTGACATACTAACGGCTAGATACTACAGATACCTGTCAAATCCTTTGACATATGTACCTTCTTGCGTATGGCCCATGATGTTTCATCACACAGGCATCGTAGTAACCGACAAGTACAACTATCAATGGCAGGAGGCTGAAACAATTGAAGCAGTTGGCCCTGGCAAGGGAGTTCAACGCCTTCCTTACCCCAGAGTCTGGGTTTACAATAGCCACCTTTGGTGGATCGTATGCGCGTTCGACAAGAAGCTATGGTACGAAGTACCTAATGAGCAGCGCGAAGGCGTCATAGGGGACCTTATGTACTTTTGGGAAAACAGCGTGGGAAATCCCTACTCCATCTTTGCGAACAAGTACGCTTGGGATAAGCACTACTGCTCACAACTCGCTTTCATTGGTTACTGGGATGGCGGCTATTACTACCCATGGTATTTCAGGGATAACATAGATGCACTGAATTTCGACACAAGAGTCTATCCAATTGAGATTCTTGTTGATAGAGGAATGAAGTTTGAGTGGTATTGGACCCGTCAATGATCCTAAAGCGCCTTGTAGTGGGCCACTGACTCAATTATGATTGTAACGCAACGAATTGCATTATTGGCACTCTTTATGTTATTTCTGATGAGCTGCCTCGGCTCCGCGTATTCCGATAGCTCCGGACAAAGTCAAACATACTTGCAGAGAACACCAGTGAGCAGCATGAGGTGGATTGGCGTCGCGTGGCATACACTTGCCGTTTTCGGGGACGACATTACAGAGCCTATCCTCTATCGACTTCCTGAAACCGACGACACTTACGCGGCTGTCTTTGATTTCGCGGTCACTTCTGATGGATATGTCTGGTATCCACTATCCAGATTCGATATGACAGGCAACAAACTGGTGCGCATTGACCCGATGAACGTACGTGTGGCACCAGTCGTTCTGGACTTGGGTGATGACGCGCCAAGTCCTTTCAATGTATTTGCCGATAGTCAATGGCTTTACGTTCTATCGAAGTACTCATTGACCGAAAGCGAGCTAATGAGAATCTCTCTGAACGACTTATCTAACCGAGAGAAGCTGACTCTTCCAGCTGATGGCGGCGGGATCTTCGGTGTCATGGCCATTGGGCAGACTGAGAATACTGTACGCCTGGGCGTTCGTCTATTCGAAGCCTTCGCGCTAGTGGACCTGGATACGTTCTCGCTACAGGGGATGCTTAATAACAGCACGCTAGGTGGCCAGATTCGTTTCTCAGGAAAATTAAACGCCTTTGTGAGAATGTCCGGTGGTGCGTATCTTATTGGCGCTGAACTGCCACTCGAGTTGCAGGAAATACAGCCCCCACCGCCAACGGAGTACGTTGACAGATTCGGGCGCTTCCCATCAAACGGCAACTTTGACTTAGATACTGTGGGCGGTCTCGCGGTCTCACTCATCCATCCTGGTGACAAGCTGGCGGTAATGGACCTTGAAACCAACGAGTGGAAGTATGTCCACGAGCTTCCCAAAGAGGTTGCCGGCAACGTGGTGAATCTTGGCGATGACCGCTTTTCTCTTGGTGGCAATCTTCTCTATGACATCACCACGGACGAACTCATTATGCCGGAAGGAGAACTATTCACCGAGTGTATTCAGATTAAGCCGCTGCCTTCAAAATGATAATGAACTGCCACCCATAGTTCCAAAGCGGTCTGAAATAATACGCTATCAGGATGAAGGTGCTGCCTTACTGCCTTCAGCCCTCGCTATACATGCCACGGGGGCCTAATCGTTTCCAGTCTCGCTTTCAGGATAGGACTCGTCGGGAGCTTCGGAATCTTCGGCGGATTCCTCAGGCTCCCCGGGGGTGGCTTCTTTTTCAAGCGCAGATTCGGCTTCTTCGGCGGGGGGCTCGACGGGCTCCATTCGCGCAATGACTTCAACGATAAACGCGGTCTGGCCGGCCTGTATTTCGTCGCCCGCTTTAAGCTCCACCCATTCGTTGGGCGCAATCTTTTCACCGTTTACCAGCGTGCCGTTGGTCGAGCCGAGGTCCTTTAGCTTAAGGTAGTCCAGGTCAACGTCCAGCACCGCGTGCGCGCCGCTCATATAGCCGTCATTCGGGAAGGCCAGGTCGTTGCGGTCGGTCTTGCGCCCGATGCGCACTTCGCCGAAGTTTAAGCGGTGCTGCTCGTCGCCAACCTTGAGCGCCCACGGGCTGTCCACCTCGGCGACTTCGGTGGATGCCGGTTCGGCTTCCTCTGCGGGAGCTTCGGTTTTCTCTTCGGAAGACTCGGCTTCGGCAGGCTCTTTCTCTTCCGTGGTTTCAGGCGCTTCGAGCCAGCGTAATTCAATCGCCAGTTCGCCCGCTTTCAGCTCGGCGTCCGCGCCGACTTCGCGCTCGGCGTCCGGCTCCAGGCGCTCTCCGTCCACGAACGTCCCATTGGTGGAGCCAAGATCCGCTGCAAACAGCTTGCGCTCGCGCACGGTTAGCTTCATATGCCTGCGCGAGAGGTAAGGATTGCTCACAATGACGTCGCCTTCGCTGCGGCCGAGGACGTGCTCGCCTTCCGCAAGCCCGAAGGTTTCGCCGTCCACGGTGATTTCAACTACAGCCGCGGCGGTGGGCTCCGCCGCGCCAGCTTCGGCCTCAACCGCCAGGCTGCCCACCTCGTAGCCGCATTCGGCGCAGTATTTCTCGCCCGCGCCAAGATCAGCGCCGCAGTAGGGGCATTCCGTCTCTTGCTGCGCCGGCATTTCAGGCGTCAGGGCTTTTGTTTCATCGGCCTCTTGTGACTTATCCATTGAGTCTCCTCACCGCGCATTGGCGGAGTCCGCCGGCTGCGGCAGTCAAGTTGATTCTAACTCACAGGCGCGCGTTTCCCAAATCGGCGCGTTAGCCAATAGATTATCATCAGGAGAATCGCCGCGCCGATAATCCAATCGAGCAAGTGAGTGTAGTCGCGGATGCTCTCCCAGTTTTCGCCGAGCTTCACTCCGGCGTATGTTAAAAGGTAGCACCAGGGGAGCGAGCCGAGAAAGGTGAGCAGGCAAAACGGGGCGAAGCGCATCCGCGCGATGCCCGCCGGTAGCGAGATGTAGGTGCGCACGATGGGCAGCATTCGGGTGAAAAACACCGTGCTCTGCCCGTAGCGCTCAAAGAAACGGTCGGCGACGGCCAGCTCGTGTTCGCGGATGAGGATGTAGCGCCCGTAGCGGGCGAGCAGCGGCCGGCCGCCCCAGTAGCCCAGCGCGTAGGCGGCGATGCTTCCGATGAGGTTGCCCAGCGCGCCGGCAAACGCCACCAGATGGAAGTTGAACCGGCCCTCGTGAACCAGGAAGCCGGAAAAGGGCATTATTATCTCGGAGGGCAGGGGGATGCAGGCGCTTTCCACCGCCATCATCCAGACGACGCCCCAGTAGCCCATCGCGGAGATGCCGTTTTTGACGAAGGCGACGACCGCTTCGATTATGGGCACGAGCATGGAAGCCGTGATTCTAGCAGACTACCCAATGGGCACCGCGTCGTCGCCGCCGCCCGGCGGGGTTTCATTGGGAGGGATTTCGTCGGGAGGAGTTTCTTCCGGCGGCTCGTCCTCGGCGCCGTTTTCGTCTTCAACGGACTCGCCGGGCGGGGCGGGCTCTTCCGCCTCTTCGCCGCTCTCAGGCTCCTGCGGTTCACCACCGATATCGACCGATTCGCTTTCCGCAGGCGGCTCCTCGATTTCGCCTTCAGTCTCCGCGACTTCTTCGGCAGCTTCTTCCTCCGGCGTTTCTTCTATGACCTCTTCATCCTCAATTGCCTCGGCTTCTTCCTCTGGCTCGGGCTCCGCGGGCTCTTCGGTTCTATCCAGAAAGCCCGGCGGAGTGTAGGTTCCCTTGGCGATTTGCAGCGCAACGGTGTCATTAGGGTCGTAGGGATGCAACCCGGCGCTCTTTTGCCGCACGTAGCCCATCTCGATGTCAACGTAGGTCGCGGGGCTCGTGAGCGGCTCGACGCGGTTTGTCTCCAGGTCGTGCTTCCAGCGATAGACCAGCTTGTCTGCCCGTCCGGGAATGCTGATAGTCCAGAGGAAGTATTTCACTCCTTCCTTTATATAGGGAGTGCTTTTGGCGACCTCCAGCCGGTGCTGCCGCGCCTTGTCGAAGAACTGCTCATAATCCGAGATGCGCTCGTTGGCGGGCGTGTAGTCCTTTTGGGCTATCTCGGCAAGGATGCCGACCATGTAGTAAGCTCCGACGATGAAAACGACGCAAAGGGCGAAGAAGACCGCGCCGGTGGCGACGCCGACGATCCCCCAAAAATCCGAGCGGCGGCGCTTGAGCGGGCGGCGTCCGGACTTCGGCCTTCCCCTAGACATTCTCGCCTCCCGGAGTCGGCGCACGAAAAGCTATGCGGCGGGAAGGCTGCGGGTCAAGCGCGGTGTAAGGCTCTGGACGCTCCATAGCCGGTTTCAGTATCGCGGCAGTTCGTTGCCCAGCCGCTCGGTGACCATCGCCGGATAGCCCGCGTCGTCCAGGCGGGATACGATAGCTACGGCTTCTTCCAGCGAAAGGTAGGTGTCTTCAACGAATACCGCGTTGCCGATGACGATGACATCCGGGCTAAAACCCTCGGGCAAATCTTCTCGCGCTACCAGCGCGAACGCGGTCTGCACATCCCCCACGTCCTGAAGCTGCACCGCGTACACCATAGGGACAGCCTCATTCGGCAGGTACTTCACGTCCAGTGCCAGCTTCGCCGGATCGTCAACTTCGATTACCTTGAACAGGGCGGGCCCGGTTACGAACATCTCCATTAGCTGGATGTCGTTTTCCGCGTTGGTGACGATGGACAGCGGGACGGCGTTGAGTGTGTCGACATTGGCGTCTTCGGCGTAAGCCACGCCTTCGAACGTTATGCAGAAGCGGTAGGGGAACGTCCGGTACTCGACGCGATACGGAGGGTGCTTGGGCGCACCGCCGCTTCCCACGCTGAAGTCGAGCACGATACGCAAAAAGCCCGTGTGCTTGCCGAAGCGGATGCCGCTGAGCGTACAGCCCGCAAGTTCGCTGCCCCCGGAGAAGTGGCCGGAAGACTTGTATTGAGCCGGAGCCTTCTGGGGCTGAGCGACCGCATTGACTGCCACCAAGGCTGATACAGCCAGTATGCAGCTAAGACCGAGAGCTGCCGATACCGCCCAACGCGTGAGCCGCGTGTTCATTGCGCGATGAGTCTAAGTTCAGGCGGCTCGCGTGTCAAGGAAAAGGCCAATTAGCTGAATACGGGCTTCAGCAGATATCCTCTCACAGGTATAGAATTTGCCTGACAGGTTTGCTAGAATTGGGAAGGCCATAAGTGATAATTTTCACTATGGTCGCGCCCGTTTGGGGCAGAGATACCTGGGGGACAGACGCGTCCCCGAGCCAGGAGCTGACGTGTTAATTGATTACCTGCCTATAGCCATCTACTTGGCGGTTTTGGTGGCGTTTGCTGTGGCGCTGATTGTGCTGTCGCATATTTTCGTCCCGCGAAACGCGCCGCACCTGCGCGGATGGGACGAGCCTTTCGAGTGCGGATTGCGCAGCGAAGGGATAGCGCAGGGCAGATACCCCGTGAAATACTACCTCGTGGCCATAATGTTCGTCGTCTTCGACCTCGAGGCGGTTTTCTTCTACCCCTGGGCGGTGAGCCTTCAGGTGTTTAAGGACACGCAGCTCGGGTGGCTGTGGTTCCTTGAAATGCTCGTGTTCATCTTGATTCTACTGGTGGGTTACGTCTATATCGTCGCGAAGGGGGTGTTCGGATGGCCGGAGAGCGAATGACCGAGCCGGACAGCTCTTCGATGGGCGAGCTCCTGGGAAATCCCGACGACGGGAGCATACTGCTCACATCCATAAACAAGGTAATCGGCTGGTTCCAGGCCAACTCCATCTGGCCTATGACCTTCGGGCTAGCCTGTTGCGCCATCGAAATGATGGGACTGACGGCAAGCAGATTTGACCTGTCGCGCTTCGGATCGGAGGTTTTCCGGGCGAGCCCCCGGCAGGCGGACTTGATGATTATTTCGGGCCGGCTGTCGTGGAAGATGGCGCCGATCGCGCGTGAGCTTTATGAGCAGATGCCGTTTCCTAAATGGGTCATCTCCATGGGAGCATGCGCTTCGTGCGGCGGCGTGTTTACTACGTACGCTATCGTCCATGGTGCGGACCATATCCTGCCTGTAGACGTCTATGTGCCGGGATGCCCTCCGCGCCCCGAAGCTTTGCTGGACGCCATCATCAAGCTGCAAAAGAAGATTAAGACCGGCACCTACGTTGCGCAGGGCCTCAAGGAGGGCCGCCGGTGAGCACCGCCGTTGAGGAGCGGGTACAGTTGGCTCTTGGCGAGCTTGCCGAGCGCGTGTATCCGGACGCTGCCGGCGAACCGGTGGCAGTCGTCACTCCGGTGAACTTGCGGGAAGCGGTGAAAGCGCTGAAGGCGTCGCCGGAACTCGATTGCGATTACTTATCCTTCGTCAGCGCTCAGGACATGGTTCCGCGAGTCCCGCGCTTTGATGGCATCTACCAGCTTTACTCTACGAAGCACCATCACTGGTTCAGGCTGCGGGTGCCGGTGGGTGACGGCAAAGCCCTGCCGTCGCTTCACGACATCCATAAAGGCGCGGACTGGCACGAGCGCGAGACGTACGACCTGTTCGGCATCACCTACGACCGGCATCCCGACCTGCGGCGGATACTTCTTACCGATAACTGGCACGGCTTCCCGCTGCGTAAAGAATACAACCATAAGCTCGAACCCGTATGGGCACCGGGCACCAACGTGCTGCAGAACGTGGCCGAAGAGGGAATGGCCGGGCACGAAACAGGCGGGGACGATCCCGCAAAGACCATCGTGCTGAACCTGGGCCCGCAGCATCCGGCGACGCACGGCGTGATGCGCCTTGCAGTGGAGCTTGACGGCGAGAATATCGTAGGCTGCGTTCCGCATATAGGCTACCTGCATACGGGTATCGAGAAACTCTCCGAGCACCACAACTGGACGCAAAACATCACGCACTACGCGCGGATGGACTACCTGTCGCCGATGAACAACGAGCTTGCCTACTGCCTTGCTGTGGAGAAGCTCCTCGGCGTCGAAGTCCCCAAACGAGCGCAGTACATCCGGGTGCTTATGAGCGAGCTGACGAGGATTATCTCGCACCTTGTCTGGCTGGGCACCCACGCGATGGACGTGGGCGCGTTGTCGGTGTTCCTGTACTGCTTCGCCGAGCGCGAAAAGATACTGGAGATGTACGAGGCTATCGGCGGCCAGCGGATGATGACGAGCTATATCCGCATCGGCGGCGTGCAGGACGACATACCCGAAAGCTTTCCGGGGATGGTCGAGGCCTGGGAGAAGGACTTCGACGCCCAGCTCTCAATGTACCACGGTCTGCTGACGAAAAATCCCATCTGGCGTCAGCGTACCATGGGTATAGGGGTGATGGGCCGAGAAACATCGCTAAGTTATGGGCTTTCCGGCCCATTAGCGCGGGCAGTGGGAATCGACTGGGACTTGAGGAGGGACAATCCCTACAGCAGTTTCGAGGAGTTCGAGTTTGACATCCCGGTGGAGCAGACTGGCGATGTGTACGCGCGGTATCTCGTGAGGATGGAGGAATTGCGCCAGTCCCGCAGGATTGCGATGCAAGCGCTGAAAAAAATCGCCGATACCGAGCCGGGCACATATGTCGTGGAGGATTATAAGCTTGCGCCGGTTCCGCGCGACGGCATAAACGCGTCTATCGAGGAACTCATCCATCACTTCAAGTACTGGACGGACGGCATCCGGGTCCCGTCCGGCGAGGCGTACGGATTCATTGAAGCAAGCAAGGGCGAACTTGGCTACTTCGTCGTAAGCGATGGAACGGCGCATCCACAGCGGGTAAAAATCCGCGGCCCGTCGTTTTCCAACCTAAGCGCCTTCCCGGAGATGATTAAGGGTTACCTTATTGCGGACGTCGTCGCGACAATCGGGAGCATCGATATCGTGCTGGGGGAGGTGGACCGGTGAAGGCGGCGGTTCAGCTTCACCCGGAGCTGCGCAAATGGGTCGAGGAGCGCCTGCCTCGCTATCCGACGCGGCGAAGCCTGCTGGTTCCCACTCTCATGCAGGCACAGGAGTATCACGATTATGCAAGTCCGGGGCTGATGCAGGCTGTGGCGGCGCTGCTGGATGTGCCCGAAGCCGAGGTGATGTCCGTTGCGAGCTTTTACACTCTAATTGCGAAACACCCGGTGGGCAAGCACATCATCCAGGTGTGCCACAACGTCTCGTGCTACTTGCGCGGCTGCGACGAGCTTATCGCCCGGCTGGAGGAACGGCTGGGCTGCAAAGCTGGGGAGACGACCGAGGACGGCAAATTCACGCTCATCACCGTGGAGTGCCTGGCGGCGTGCGGCTCAGCGCCCGTGATGATGGTGGACGAAAAACTGTACGAAAACGTCGCGCCGGAGCACGTTGACCGGATACTGGCGGAGGCCAACTAAAGGTGACCGAGCTAACGAAAGTCGTAATGCGGCTGGACGGGGTGGACGACGCGCACCGTCTGGACGTTTACGAAGCCAACGGCGGCTATGGCGCGCTGCGCAAAGCGCTCGGCGAGATGAAGCCGCAAGAGGTGATTGACGAGGTCAAAGCGAGTGGACTCCGGGGCAAAGGCGGCGCGGGCTTCCCGGCGGGCCTCAAGTGGAGCTTCGTGCCCAAGGACCATCCGGGGCCTAAATATCTCGCGTGCAACGCCGACGAAGGCGAGCCAGGCACGTTCAAAGACCGCTGGATTATCGAAAACAACCCGCACCAGATGATTGAAGGCTGTATCATCTGCGCGTACGCGGTAGGCTTGAGCCACATCTACGTGTACTGCCGGGGTGAGTTTTTCGAGGGCAAGCGCAAGATCGAGCAGGCGGCGAAAGAGGCTTACGAGAAGGGCTATCTTGGCGATAACATTCTGGGCAGCGGATTCAGCACGCAACTGACCGTGCATACCGGCGCGGGCTCCTACGAATGTGGAGAGGAAACGGCACTCCTGACGTCGCTGGAAGGCGGACGCGGCCACCCGAAGATTAAGCCTCCGTTCCCGGCGTCGGAAGGCGCGTGGCGCAAACCCACGGTCATTAATAACGTAGAAACGCTAGCAACGGTTCCTGCCGTGATAACGCAGGGCGCGCAGTGGCACGCGGGGATGGGCACAGAGAAAAGCAAGGGCATAAAGATGGTGTGCATATCGGGTCATGTGGAGCGCCCGGGGATATACGAGGTGGAGTTCGGCGTTCCCACGTCCGCGATCATCAACGACCTGGCGGGTGGGATATGGAAAGGCAGGCAGCTTAAAGGCTACTTTCCCGGCGGGAGCAGCACGCCAGTTCTGCCCGCGGGAAAAGCCGATGTGCCATACGATTACGAGAGTATCGCCGAAGCCGGCTCAATGCTGGGTTCAGGCGCGCTGATTGTGCTTGACAGCGAAACAGACGTCGTGCGGATGGCGGAGGTCATCTCGCGGTTCTACGCCTGGGAATCCTGCGGCAAGTGCACGCCCTGCCGCGAAGGCACCCGCTGGATGATGCAAATCTACGAGCGTATCCTGAACGGCGGCGGGCGGATGGAGGATCTGGAGTTGCTGCTTTCAATATGCGACCACCTTGAGTTTAAGAGCTTCTGCCCGTTCGGGGACGCGGCGGTCGGCGTCGTGCGCTCGACGATTAACCTCTACCGGGACGAATACGAAGAATACATACGGGAGCACAAAGTTTACCGGCGCAAGTTCGTTCCGGTAAGGCACTGAAAGCAATAATGGACGCGCGGGAAAGAAAACTGGTAACGCTGACCATAAACGGGAAGCAGGTGACCGTGCCCGAAGGCACGCGGCTGACCGACGCGGCGAAGGCTACGGGCATCGAGATCCCGCAGTTCTGCGCCCACCGGTGGCTGGAACCGCTCGGCGCGTGCCGGATGTGCCTGGTGCGCATCGAAAAAATGCCGAAGCTGGAGACCGCGTGCACCACCGTCGTGCGGGAAGGCATGGTCGTCACCACCGAAAGCGACGAGATACGCCAGGCGCGCGAGGCGATGCTGGAGTTCCACCTGCTCAACCACCCTCTCGAATGCCCCGTCTGCGACAAGGGCGGCGAATGCGACTTGCAGGATCTCACTGAAGAGCACGGCCTGACCAAGAGCCGTTACATTGAAGACAAGCTGGTTCGTCCCGATGCGATGCTAACGCCCTTCCTGCATATGAACTACAAGCGTTGCATCCTCTGCAAACGCTGCGTTCGTTACTGCGAGGAAGTTACAGGGAGCCACCTGCTGAAAGTTAACGAGCGGGGCGCCTGGTCGCATATCGCCACGTATGGAGTCGAAAGCCAGCCCGATTATTTTTCGGGCAACACGATAGAGCTTTGCCCCGTTGGAGCCATAACCAGCGAGCTGTTCCGCTTCCGCGGGCGTTCCTGGGAGCTGCATAAGACAAGAACGGTGTGCAACCAGTGTTCCGTGGGATGCAGCGTGGAGCTGCATACGCGCCGAAACGAGCTAATGCGCATCGTGCCCGGGGTTAATCCGGATGTTGACGATGGCCATATTTGCGACCGCGGACGCTTCGCTTACGGATACGCGAACAGTCTGCCCTTTTCGCAGCCGATGGTGGGGAAGGGCGGCGAGCGCCGCGAGGTTTCGTGGGAGGAAGCGGAGAGCATAGCGGCGGGGAAAATCGCCGAAATCACCGAAAAACACGGCGCGAATGCGCTGGGACTAATCGCCGGAAGCGGCCTTACCAACGAGGATTACGTGGCCTTCCGCCTTATCGCCCATGCGCACCTGGGCACGGAGAATTTCTTCATCGGTGAGGGCTTGATTGACGTCGGCAGCAATCCGCTGGCCATACTTCATTCGATGTTCTTTGACGCCGCGTCGATAAAGGAGATACTCCAGTCCGACCTTATCGTCTCCGTGGGCTGCGATTTAGTGGAGGAGGCGCCGATTCTGGCTTTGCGTATTGGCCAGGCTCTCAACGGTTCGGAGCGGAAGCTTATCGGCCTGTGCGCGTATAAGCCGCCGGGATACTGGAGTCCGCAGGAGCACTTCTGCTACGACCCGGGCAACTTCCTGGCCGCGGCGGGCGAAATAGTCCGGGCCATCGACTCCGGCGATACCACCGGGCGCTACGGCGGGCTGGTGGAGCGTTTGCAGCAAGAGTGCACGGTTGCAATCATCTGGGGACAGGACCTGCTGCGGCACCGCGACGCGGACAAGTGCCTGCTCGCGTTGCTGAAGATTAAGTACGCCGCATACCGCTGGCGGGCAGCCAACGGGATGGAGCGCGGCCATATCTCGCTGAACCCGGCGCTGCGCAGCGCTAATGCGACTGGCGCGCTGGTGCTGAACAATCTGGAGTTTTTAGCACGCGGACAATTGGAGCGGCCCGAAAGGCCTCACGCCACCATGCGCGGGATTCTCGAGAAGGCCGCTGCGGGTGAAATCAAGCTGCTTTACCTGACCGGTATCAATCCCCTGATGACGTTTATCGATCGTTCGCTGGTGGAGCGGGCGCTGGACGCGGTGGATTTCCTCATCGTGCAGGATGTGCTGTCCAACGAGGTGACCGAACGCGCCGACCTTTTGCTGCCGGTGGCGCCCTGGCCCTGCCGCGAGGGCACTTACGTAAACTTCGGCTGGCGGCTGCAACGATTGCACGCAACCGATGTCGTAACCAACCTTCCATCCAACCTTGAAGTATGGAACAGGCTGCTGATAAAGCTGGGCAAAGGCTCACATTCCACAACTCCGGCCACAATCTTCGACGAAATCGCGCGGCTGATGCCGCCCATATCGCATCTAACCTTCGATACGATTCCGGAAACGGGCTCGCTGCTGGACTTCCGGCTAGACGAGGAAAGTATGCAGAAAGTCGCCGAGGAAGTCGCCAAAGTGGAATTGGATTATTCGCGTTACGAGCCGATGGAGGGCTATCCGCTGGTGCTGGTGCAGAAGATTTATCTCTTCCGGAACTCCCCGCGCATGCGGCTGTCGCAAAAAATGGACGCGGTGACACCCGAGCCGCTGGCGCAGATGCATCCCGACGATATGAGTGAGTACGGTGTAGCTGACGGCCAGAAAGTTACCGTTGAGTCGGTCAACGGGGCGATTGAGCTCATCGCCCGTCGCTGCGACTGGGTGCAGCCGGGAAGCGTCGTAATCAGCAACTATCTGCCGGGAGCACCGACGAGTAGCCTGGTATCGGTGGATGAAAATATAACTTACGTCAGAGTGAGGCCCGCGCAGTGAGCGTCATCGAGATAGCCTGGATGGTTGCGAAGATACTTATAGTCTTCGTCGTCCTGCTGCTGGCGATGGCGTATCTCACGCTAGTCGAGCGCCGCTTCGTCGCGTGGTTCCAATGGCGCATCGGGCCTAATCGCGTCGGCCCGCTGGGACTAATCCAGCCCATCGCCGACGGCATCAAGCTGCTGTTTAAGCAGGAACTTATTCCCGCGAAGGCCGACAAGTTCGTGTACTTCCTCGCGCCGGCGATATCGCTTGTTGCCGCGTTCGCCATAGTCTCGGTCATTCCCATCACGGAACACTTCTACATCGCTGACGTGAACGTCGCAATCCTGCTCGTGCTCGCGATATCGTCGTTGGGCACGTACGGCATTATCCTGGCGGGTTGGAGCAGCGGAAGCAAATACCCGCTCGTAAGCGGGCTGCGGACGTGCGCCCAAATGATCAGCTACGAGCTGGCGCTGGGATTCGCCGTGATCGGCGTCATCCTGATGGCGGGAACATTCTCGCTGCGCGAGATCGTGCTGGGACAGGAGCGCATCTGGTATTTCATCCCGCAGATACTCGGCTTCATTGTATTTCTCATCGCGGGAGTCGCCGAGGCCAACCGCGCGCCGTTCGACCTACCGGAGTGCGAAAACGAGCTGGTGGCGGGATACCACACGGAATACTCGTCAATGAAATTCGCAATGTTCTACCTCGGAGAATATGTCGCCGTTATCAACATCGGGATGCTGGCGACGGTGCTGTTTCTCGGCGGATGGCACGGGCCGGCGATTTTCGGCGCGGAACTCGCGGGACTGGCGAATTTGTTCTGGTTCCTCGTGAAAACCTGCGCCGTCATTTTCTTTTTCATCTGGATCAGGGCGACGCTGCCGCGCTTCCGCTACGACCAGCTGATGCGTTTCGGGTGGATGGTGCTACTCCCCCTGGCGTTGCTGAATATCATAATCACTGCCGGATTCAAGGCGTTCACGTAGTAATGAAACCCAGTTTTGGACAAAAGTTCAATTTGCTGGCGGTGGCCCAGGGGCTGTACATCACGCTCGCTCAGTTTTTGGCGGACCGTTTCGCCGGCAGAGTGGTTACGATATCGTATCCCGAGAAGAAGCTGAAGATGAAAGAGCGCTTTCGCGGCCTGCACCGGCTGGAGCGCTATGAGTCCGGCGAGCACAAGGGGCTGGAGAAGTGCATCGGGTGCGCGCTGTGTGCGGCGGCCTGCCCAGCAGACGTTATCACGGTTGTAGCGGGAGAGAACGACCCGGCGGATCCCCACAGCCCCGGCGAGCGCTACGCCGTCGTATACGATATGGACGTGCTTAGGTGCATTTTCTGCGGGATGTGCACTGAGGCTTGCCCCACTCAAGCCATCGTGATGAAACACGATTATGAGCTGGCCGACGACGAACGCGGCGGGCCGCAGGGCGGGGTTAACAAGTTTATCTACCATAAAGAGGACCTTCTGGGCAGGGAGTTTTACTGGTGAACGTGGTCGAACTGATTGTGTTTGTCGCGGCAGCGGCGCTGGCGCTTATCGGCGCCGCCGGAATGGTTATATCGCGCAATCCCGTTCACTCGGCGTTGTTCCTCATCGCGAACTTCTTCGCGCTGGCGGTGATATTCCTGCTGCTATCCGCGCCCGTGCTGGCAGCTCTGCAGATTCTGGTCTACACGGGCGCGATAATGGTGCTGTTCCTCTTCATCATATTCTTCTTCGTCCAGCCGGGGCAGAAGCACCTTTATGTGTATTCGCTGCCGTGGCAAACGTTTTTATCAGGCATTCTGGTCGTTGTGCTCATTTGCACGCTCGTGATCGGGCTTTACCTGGGAGGTGTGTTTACCGCCGAAGAACACTTGCAGTCGGCGGCGGTGAAGTTAGAGGAACTCGCCAATCCACAAGCGCTGGGAAGCGCTCTGTTTTCGAGATACCTGCTGCCGTTTGAACTGACATCGCTGCTGTTGCTGGCGGCGATGCTGGGCGCGGTGGTGCTTGCCCGCAAGGAAAAGCGGGACGACAAGGGAGAAGGTAGCTGATGGAGCCCATCGTAGCTTACAGCCTTGTGCTATCGGCGGTGCTGTTCACGATGGGCGTGCTGGCGGTGCTTGTCCGGCGCAATCCCATCATTATGTTTATGGGAATAGAGCTAATGCTGAACGCGGCGAACCTGGCGTTCATCGCGTTCTCGCGCCACCTGGACAAGCTGGACGGGCAGGTTATCGCGCTTATCTTCATGGCCGTGGCGGCCGCCGAGGTGGCGATAGGCCTGGCGATTATCGTTTCCATCTACCGCTACAGGCGCGACGTTGACGTGGACGCTGTGAACTCGCTGAGAGGATAACCGGGGAATGGATTACATTTATCTGGCAATTGCGCTTCCGCTGCTTGGAGTGCTCGTAAACGGGTTCTTCGGGCGCCGGATGCCGCGCAAGGCGGTCGGCACCATCGCCAGCCTGGCCATTCTCGGATCGTTCATCGTATCGCTGGTCGCCTTCCTTAATTACATCGCCTCGGAGGGCGGGGCACACACGGTTACGCTGCTGCCGTGGCTGTCGCTGCCGCCGCTGGAGATAAACTACGGATTTCTGGTGGACGGGCTATCGCTGGTGATGGCCTTGACGGTATCTTTTGTCTCGTTCCTCATTCACGTTTACTCGACCGGTTACATGTCCGACGACGACGGGTACCCGCGATACTTCACCTACCTTAACCTGTTCGTGGCGATGATGCTGACGCTGGTTCTGGCCGACAATCTGGTTTTGATGTTCGTCGGCTGGGAGGGCGTCGGCCTGTGCTCTTATCTGCTAATTGGATTCTGGTACAAGAACGCCGCGCCGCCGGCTGCGGGCATGAAGGCGTTCATCGTCAACCGTATCGGCGACTTCGCGTTTCTCATCGGCATATTCCTGGTCTTCTGGCTCTACGGCACGTTCAGCTTCGTTGAGCTTCGCCAGTCGGTGGAGACTGTCGCTATCGCGGGGCACCTCCCGCTAACACTCATCGCCCTGTTCCTGTTTGGCGGCGCGATAGGCAAGAGCGCGCAATTCCCGCTATACGTGTGGCTCCCCGACGCGATGGAAGGCCCGACGCCAGTAAGCGCGTTGATTCACGCCGCCACAATGGTTACCGCCGGCGTGTATATGGTCTCGCGGATGAGCTTCCTTTACAGCATGACCGAAATCGCGATGCTGGTCGTTGCCTGCGTAGGTGCGTTCACCGCGATATTCGCCGGGAGCATCGCGCTGGTGCAAAACGACATCAAGCGCGTGCTGGCTTATTCGACGGTCTCCCAGCTCGGATACATGTTCCTTGCAGCGGGCGTGGGCGCATACTGGATTGCGATTTTCCACCTGTTCACGCACGCGTTCTTTAAGGCGCTTTTGTTCCTCGCCAGCGGCTCGGTCATCCACGGAATGCGCGGTGAAATGGATATGCGGAAGATGGGCGGCCTGGCGAAATACATGCCGCACACCTACTGGCACTTCCTCATCGGTGCGATGTCCATATCGGGGATTCCGCTGCTGGCCGGATTCTTCAGCAAAGACCAGATACTGTTTGCCGCGTTCACCTCGCGACCCGGTATCTGGCCGCATGCGGGAATGGTCCTGTGGATTGTGGGCGTTGTGACGGCGCTGTTCACCGCGTTTTACATGTTCCGCCAGATATACTTGGTGTTCCTGACCAAACCGAGGTTCGACGAAGCTGAGATGCATCCGCACGAAGCTCCCCCGTCAATGACCACGCCGAACTGGATACTCGCGATCGGCAGCGTGCTGGCAGGTTATTTAGGGCTTCCCGCTCTGTTCGCCGGCATTATCCACCTGCCAAACATGTTCCAGCCGTTCGTCGCCGGAGCTCTTGCGGGTGGAGCGCATATCGCCGAAGCCGCCCACGGCGCGCAGGAGTTGTTCAAGGAAGTCCTGACGACATCGATTTCTGTGGTCGTCGCACTGGCGGGATTGGGCCTGGCGTTCTACCTGTATCAAGCCCGATATGGAGTAACGGAGAAGCTTAAGAAGGCGTTCGCGGGGCCTTACCGCGTTTTGCTTAACAAATACTATGTCGACGAGTTCTACGACAACACGTTCGTCCAGCCGGGGCGGGTGCTGTGCGAGCAGCTGTCCCGTGTCGTGGATCTTGGGATTATCGACGGCCTGGTGAATCTCATCGCTTTTGTCATCGGCGCGGTGGGACAGGTTCTGCGGCCGATACAAACGGGCTTTATCCGCAATTACGCCTGGTACGTGAGCGCGGGCGCAATTCTTCTGGTGATACTTCTCTGGCTGGGGCTGGGGGCTAAGTGACGGATGCACTCATACAACTGGTAGCGAATGCGCCCATCCTTAGCATCATCATATTCCTGCCGGTTGCGGGCGCAATCATCATCGCTTTGATGAGCCCCGCGAAATCCCACCGCATCAAGTGGCTCGCGTTCTGGGTATCGGCCGCGACATTCCTCATCTCGCTGTTCCTGCTCGCCGGAGGCGGCGGATTCGAGAAGTTCTCCCACATCGAGCAGTACCCGTGGCTTCCGCAAATCGGCGTGAGCTACCACATCGGCGTGGACGGAATATCGCTCTGGCTGGTGCTCTTGACCACGTTCCTGTTGCCAATCTCCATCCTTTCGTCATTCAGCGCGATCACTAAGCGGGAGAAGGAATATTACATCCTGCTGCTGCTGATGGGTTTTGCTCTCACGGGCACGTTCGTCGCGCTTGACCTGTTCCTTTTCTTCCTGTTCTGGGAATCGGTACTTATCCCGATGTACCTGCTTATAGGCATATGGGGCAGCCGGCGAAGAGTCTACGCCGCGACGAAGTTTGTGCTGTACACGGTGGTTGGCAGCTTCTTTATGCTGCTGGCAATCATCGGGCTATACGTATACTCGGGCAACTTCGGGTCGGGCTCTTTTGATTTCCTCTACCTGCGCGGCCACATTGCCCCGCCGGAGCTTCAGCCCTGGCTGTTTTTGGCGTTTTTCCTCGCGTTCGCCATCAAGGTGCCGCTTTTCCCGTTCCACACGTGGCTTGCAGACGCCCACACGGAAGCGCCCACGGCGGGCTCAGTGCTGCTTGCCGCGGTGCTGCTGAAGATGGGAGGCTACGGCTTCATCCGATTCTGCCTGACGCTGTTCCCTGAAGCTTCGGTATGGGCTGCGCCGTGGATAATGGGCCTTGCGGTAATCAGCATCATTTACGGCGCGCTTGTGTGCGCTGCACAAACGGACTTCAAGCGCCTGATCGCGCTTTCTTCGGTAGCCCATATGGGCTTTGTGATGCTGGGAATTTTCTCCTTTGCCAACACGACAGTCGGGCAGGTCGGCGCGACCATCCAGATGGTCAACCACGGCGTAACGACAGGCGCGCTGTTCCTCCTGGTCGGTGTCATCTACGAGCGGCGGCACACGCGCGAGATAGCGCAGTTCGGTGGGCTGGCATCCGTGATGCCGCAGTACTACAACGTATTCCTGATTACGATGCTCGCAAGCGTCGGCCTGCCAGCATTGAACGGCTTCGTCGGCGAATTCCTGATACTGCTGGGCGCGTTTAGGGCCGATTGGGCTCTTGGCGGGCTGGCGACCTTCGGCGTTGTGCTGGCCGCGGTATACCTGTTCACGATGTTCAGGCGCGTGTTTCACGGCGAATGCACCAAGCCGGAAAATCAGAAGCTCCTGGATTTAAACGCCAGGGAGCTCGTTTACCTGGTTCCGCTGGTGCTGCTTATGCTGTGGATCGGTCTGTATCCAAAGCCATATTTAGGTGTAATCAAGCCCGCGGTGGACAGGTCGGTCAGGGCAGTGATGCGCATTACATCAGGCAGCGTTGAATACGCGCGTTCCGGCGAGAAGGCTGGGGCTATCCTTGCGCAGGTTCAGCCCGCAGACACGCCCGGAGGTGACAGCTAATGGGTGTCAGCTTCGCCGCGGGGAACGTCCTTAGCCTGTTGCCTGCCGGCATCATCGCGCTGACGGCGCTTCTTCTCGTGCTTCTCGACGTGCTCTGGGCGGGACGGGCGAACCGGCGGCTGGCCACGCTTGGAGGTATTGCGGTTGTTATAGCGGGCGTGGCCCAGCTTGTGTATTTCCCGCGCATGCCTTCGCAAGCGCTTGGCAGCGCTCTGCGTTTCGACGGATTCGCCGCTATCGTCGCAATAACGGTGCTTGCGGTGTTGCTCCTTACGCTCGTCGTTTCGCCACAACATGTGGCCAGGATGGGGCTTCGCGGGGGCGAGTACTATGCGCTGCTTTTCCTCTCAACGAGCGGAATGATGCTGCTTCCCGCCGCGCGGGGGCTTGTCAGCATAATCATTTGCATCGAACTCCTGTCGCTGCCGCTTTACGTGCTTGCGGGATACAACCGGAGATTGGCGTTCAGCCGCGAGGCGGGATTCAAATACTTCCTGCTGGGAGCATTCGCCAGCGCGTTTATGATTTACGGCGCAGCGTTCATCTGGGGCACGACCGGCACACTGTCGCTGGGTGCTATCGCCGAGTCGCTGCCGCCGTCCGGGAACCAGGCTTTGATACTGCTCGGTCTGGGACTTCTCCTGGTTGGTTTTGCCTTTAAGACGGCACTGGCGCCCTTCCATGCGTGGGTGCCTGACGTATACGAGGGCAGCCCAACGCCGGTTACGGGCTTTATGGCAGCGGCAGTGAAGGTGGCGGTTTTCGCCGTTTTCCTTCGAGTGCTGATGGAAGGGCTGATGCCGCTCGCGGAGTTTTGGCGGATGGCACTCTACGTTCTCGCGATCATCACGATGTGCCTGGGGAACCTGCTGGCGCTGCACCAGATGAGCCTTAAGCGCCTGCTAGCTTATTCGTCTATTACGCACGCGGGATACCTGGTGCTGGGCCTGATTGCGGCGAACGCCGAGGCGGTCTCGGCCGTGCTCTTTTACCTGATAGCCTACAGCGCCGCGGTGGTGGGCAGCCTGGCGCTCATAGCAGCCTGGGCTACCAGGAGCGCGGATGATGTTTATATAAGCGAACTGCGTGGCTTGGCCGAGCGCCAACCGCTTGCAGCTTTCATCCTCACGTTTTTCATGCTGTCCCTGATAGGATTTCCGATAACGGCCGGTTTCATCGGGAAGGTGCTGCTGTTCTATGCAGCCTACAAAGCGGGCTACATTGCGCTATTGATAATCGCGATAATCAACACGATGGTGTCCGTGTACTACTATCTGCGCGTTGTGCAGGCGATGTACTTCCTTCCCCGGGAACAGCCTGAAGAGGAAGGAGCAGCGGGCATAGCGATGGCGGTGTCCCCTTCTGTTGTGGCCTGGCCTTATCTTACGGTGGCTTTGGTTTCGGCGATTGCGGTAATTGTGCTGGGATTAGTGCCACGCTCACTGCTGGTTTGGCTGAGCGTATTCAGCTTCTGAGAAGGGCAATGGAACCGTGCTGATAACAGGATGCACTACCAGTAGCTTGACAGTAGATACCCTCAATGGTAGACTTACGACGCTTGGCAAAGGCGGGGGATGCACGCGCCAAGCTTGACTAATCGGTGGGGAGCCGGATACAATTAGCTATCTGTAATCCTTACCACTAAATCATTAGAAGGAGTAGGTCATTATGAGAAAGTATTATGGTGTGCTGTCAGTCGCTGTACTGATTATCGCCGTGCTGGCGCTTGCCAGCTGTCATGGTAGCGGTAGTCGGCGCGTGATCGACATTTTCACGCCTGGTGACTACTACCTCGGGGCTGTTGGCTATGCTTGCACTGACGACATGGCGCTCACCTACAACGACGTGACTGACCGCTGGGCCTACTTTGACTCGGTCAACGACATCGGGGCGTTTGACGACATCTCCGGTGGCGGTGTGGCCGTTCCGGGCGGCAGCTATGTCGCGGCAGGTCCCGCGTTCTTCGACACGGACGAAGACGGCTGGGCTGATTTCTTCAACGTGTGGATTCGCGGTATCACTGCCGAAGCTGCGAACAACGATGACTTCCGGGGTTACTTCATGACTAACCCGGGAAAGATCGGCGCAGCTGCCTACGGTCCGGAGAGTCTGGTCTTTGACCCATACTGTGTGCTCTTCATTCCCATCTGGCAGAACCTGGCTAACGGGACGAGCGTAGCGGTATACCGCTATGTCGACTACGGAGCCTTCAGTGCTGATGACGCTGCTGGCTACTGGAGCTATGCCGGTATGGGCTCGGTTGACGACGACCCGAGCGGTTATGGCACAAAGGTCGTTGTGTTCAACTGGGCGGGAGAGCTCGGTCAGTTCTGCGCTGCCGTCAGTGTTCACTCCAGCGGCTACGGCGGAACTTAGGCTAACAGCACAGAACACAAACGGTAATCCAATTGCCTTTATAGAATGGGCGGGGATAGCCCCGCCCATTCTGCGTCTTTTTCCGCCCGACCCGTGCTATACTGAGAGCACGTGATATCTACATTAAAAAGCCTGGGAGCGGTGCTATCTGGAGGTATCATCGGCTCAGCGTTTGCCGGAGTTCTCTACGTTTACGTCTCGCTTTTACCCAAGTAAGGAGGACCCAGTATGAAGATGGAGCGCGCAGTCCTGTCATTTAGCCCCGACGCGATACGAAAGCCCGTCACCTATCTGCTGGTGAGTAACTACAAGCTTCGCCTTAACATTCTCCGGGCTAAGGTTATGCCGGGCGAAGAGGGCAGGCTACTACTCGAGCTTTCAGGCGACGAAGACAAGATACGTGAAGGCCTGGCTTATCTTGCTTCGCTGAACGTGCGCATCAACCAGGTGAAGAGCTTCTATAAGGTGGATTACGGCAAATGCACCGAGTCGAAGAAGTGCTTCCAGGTGTGCCCCGCGGACGCAATTGAGCTCAGTCCGGGGAGCGAGCAGCCGGTTGATATCATCGAGGACAACTGTATTCTGTGCGAGAAATGCAGGGAAGCGTGTCCCGGCGGAGTGTTTACGTTCACCTTCTGAAGCTATTGACGCCCGCTGAACCGGGCCGGAGGTCCTAGTCGCCCCGGTAGCGCCCCCAGACCTTCTCGGCCGCTAATACTATCTCGCCTTCGGTTGCGCCTGCACGGGCACAGTCTAGGATGCTCTCACAAATCAGCTTCTCGTTTTCGCACGCGCGTGTCAGCTCGTCGAGAGCGCGTTGCCTGGCTTGCTCTGTGGAGTTATGACCCAGGCTGTTGCGCCGCGCGAGGAATTCCTCCAATCTCTCGCGTTGAGCGGTTTCCGCCACCTCGTCGCGCAAGACAGGCTGTACGCGGTGCTCTTCACTTTTGTACTTATTCAATCCTACGACGACACGCTCCCCGCTGTCCACCTGCTTTTGCCACTCATAAGCTTTCTGGTGGATCTCGCTTTGCGGATACCCCTTTTCTATTGCCCGCTGCATCCCGCCTATTTCGTCTATCCGCGCGATGTACTCCTCAGCTTCGGCCTCAATTCTGTCAGTTAGCTGCTCGATGAAATAGCTGCCGCCAAGGGGATCAACGGTTTCAGCAATCCCGGATTCTTCAGCGAGAATCTGCTGGGTCCGCAGGGCGATGGTAACGCTATCCTCGGACGGAAGGTTCAGAGCTTCATCGTAGCTGTTGGTGTGGAGCGATTGAGTGCCTCCGAGAACCGCCGCAAGGGCTTGCATCGCGACGCGTACGATGTTGTTAAGCGGCTGCTGCGCCGTGAGCATGCTTCCCGCAGTCTGCGTATGGAAGCGCAGAAGCATGCTTCGCGGATTTTCCGCATGGAAGCGCTCCTTCACAATTTTGGCCCACAGCCGGCGCGCCGCACGGAATTTGGCGACCTCTTCCAGCAGGTTGTTGTGCGCGTTGAAGAAAAAAGACAGCCTGGACGCGAAGCTATCGATGTCCATACCCGACCGCACGGCCTGCGTGCAGTATTCGATTGCGTTGGCGAGAGTGAACGCAACCTCCTGCACCGCGGTGCAGCCAGCCTCGCGGATATGGTAGCCGGAAACGCTGACCATATTCCATCGCGGCAGGTTCTCGCTGCAGAACCGGAATGTGTCAACCGTCAGCGCAAGGCTCGGCTCCGGCGGAAAGATGTACGTGCCCCGCGCGATGTATTCCTTTAGGATGTCGTTTTGGATTGTTCCGCCTATATGCTTCCAGTCGGCTCCCTGCTCCTCCGCTACTACAAGATAAAAAGCGAGGAGCATCGCCGCCGGCGCGTTGATGGTCATTGAGGTCGTAACTTCCCGCAGCGGGATGCCGCGGAAGAGCGTCCGCATATCTTCGATGGTGTCTATCGGCACGCCAACTCTGCCGACTTCCCCTGCCGCCAGCGGATGGCTGCTGTCGTAGCCCATTTGCGTTGGAAGGTCGAATGCGACAGACAGGCCGGTCTGGCCGGATTCGAGCAGGTAACGGTATCGCTGGTTGGTTTCCTCCGCGGTGCGGAAGCCGGCATACTGGCGCATCGTCCATAACCGCCCCCGGTACATAGTTGGATTTATCCCGCGCGTAAACGGGTACTCACCGGGCAGTCCCAGTCGCTCCGAGTACCTGTTTGCGCCTTCCCCGGACAGGTTAAGGTCGTCAGGAACCGCGACGCGGTCGAAGTCGTAGCCGCTGGTCGATACGTATTTCCTCGCGCGCTCCGGCGCACGGTCTAAAAATGGTCCGAGAGTCGCAGACTTCCAGCGTTTAAGCCGTTCGTTTACGCTTTCCATAGTTGCTCCTCGATCGGGAACAAAATGCCCCCCACCAAGTCTGACATTATAGCCGCATTGGCTATGGTAGAATCTACCGGGAAATCGTATTGAGGCAAAGACGCATCAACCGCGGTAACGTACGGTTCAGCTTCGACGTGCGGGAGGATTTCGAGTTTCTCCCGCAGGCACCGGAGCAATTCTTCGTGCGCGCGATGTGCTCTGAAGTTCCCCTGTACCTGACGGACCAGTTTCTTTCTCGGATCAGCCAGATCGGGCCGGACGAACTGGTGGACAAGATAATCAACGACCTGCACAAGGATTCTAGTGACACCGACCCCACTCTGCGCTGGTTCTACCTGATGATGGACTTCCAGGACGATTTCCCCCGGCTGATGCAGCTGTTAGCCTCCCGCGACAGGGCAAAGCCGGAAGCTGAGAAGTAGCTGCGCCGCCTTATTCAACAAGCGTGCATAACGCGAACTTAGTCAGTCTCCATCTCGTATTCCCTGAGTATCCTGCTTAGCACTTGCCCGGCATCAGATCTGCATTCGCCGCAGCCCGTCGAGATTTTCGTCTGAGCCTGAAGATCTTCGAATGTTCGCACGTTGTGCTCAACTACTGCGTCTTCTATGTCGCCCTCCGTGACCTCCAGACAGTGGCACACGGTGCGTCCCCTTTCAGGCGGGATACGCTCTTCCTGGCCGGTCTTAGTAAGATAATCCCTAAGGGCCGCGCGCAGCGCTTTATCGCCGAGAACTGAGCAGTGGATTTTCTTCTCCGGGAGTCCGCCCAGCCGGCTGAGGATATCCTGAGGCCGAATCTTGAAGGCTTCTTCAACCGTTATTCCGCCGCCTTCCATCACAATCTCCGAGAGCATTGACGTGGAGGCGATCGCGCTTGCGCAGCCGAACGTCTTCCAGCGGAAATCCACAATGCGGTCGCTTTCCGGGTCTACGCGGATAAACACTTTCATCATATCTCCGCATACCGGGCTTCCCACGACTCCAACGCCGTTGGCGCTTTCTGCGACCTCGGTTTCGTCGCCGAACAGGACATTGCGCGGATTGGTGAAGTGGTCTTTCACGATATCCGTGTACAACCAACGCGTGAAAGCGTCTGTTTCGTTTTTCTTCATTAGTATGGCCTTATTACTGGATGCATCGGGCTAGTTACACGTTCTATGTTACACTGAAATCCTGACGGTTAATGTAAGAAAGCGGAGCCGGAGATGAGGCGATCCTCGCAGCCCCGCTTTCCTTAGAGGCATACCAGTATTATCACACACCGTCTGGAGGACTGCCCGGTGCCGTGTAGGTTGCGAAACCGGACATTCCTACGTCGACATTAACAGCATACCAGTCCAGGCTGTCCGTGTCTAGGGTGTATGGGCCGAAAGTCGCGATTTCCTCCCGGGGAGTTCCAGGATTCAGGAGCAGCGCGATTGCGCATTCTTGCGGATCGGAGCCAGAGTAGTAGTTTACGTAAATATGGTATATGCCCGGTACACGCTCACTGCCGTCAGCGACGATGCAAGTGAAGTTCTCAGGGCCATAGGCGGTCACGTTGTCCACATCAAGATTGCCGGTGCTGATTATGTCGTTCCCGAAGTAGCAATGCTCGCCGTTGGGGTCAACGCAATGCAGGTCAATATCTGCCTGTCCATCCCATGTAAGGGTAGCCCGGAACAGGATAGTACCCGAGGCTTCGTAGTAGATGCTGATCGTGTCGGAAACGGTTGCTCCGATTTCGTTTGCCGCGATGAACCGGATATCGTTGCTTCCCGGGCGCAGGACGACTTCGGTGAAGAACGAAGGTCCTGAAACGGGAACCGAGCGGATGGCACCATTAACGGACACGGCGATTTCATCGCCGTAGAACTCTGTTACCGAGCCCGAGATTTCAGCCACGCCTGTGCTCTCATTAAGAATGTAAGGAGGGTCGTTGAACCAGAACACGGGAGTCAGAGACAGCGTTTCCGTGTGAACGACCATCTGCGCGTCCATCACCTCGGTTCCCTCATCGAGGTTTGCCACCAGATTCTCCGACCTGTAACCATCGAGCGTGAACGCAACGCAGTATGTTCTCTGCGGAAGGTCGGCGAAGCTGTAGTAGCCTTCCGAGTCAGTTGTCATCGAAGCGACCGCGCCGCTTTCCGTTAGAACGGTTACGATGACGCCTTCAAGCGGAGCGTTCCCGGTGTCCAGAACGTAGCCGGACAGCGCGCTCACGACGGAACCGACATCGATAGGCGTGGATACTGCGGTGAACGTGTCACCGCCGAGTGTCGCAGTCAGCGTGACGATATACGAGCCGTTCGACGTATACGTGTGGGCGGGATTTTGCTCGAATATCTCCTCACCATCGCCAAAGTCCCAGTGATAGTTGACGCCAACCAGATCACCATCCGTCCAGGCGCTAAAGTTGACGGTGAGCGGCACGTCGCCGCCGGCGCTATCCGCCGAAGCGAATACGACGAGCCCGCCGGCCTGGCTAACACTGGCCCGGGCTTCCCGCGTGACCAGAAATTCGCCTCCTCCGGTAATCGTCAACAGTATGTCGTTCCCGGATGTGCTGGGAAAGCAGATGGGTGTCGCCCGACCTTCAACGAGGCGTTTAACGGCGAAGACGTCACCGGTTTCCAGCTTCGGGAGTTCACCTAGAAAGGAAACTCGCAGCAAGACCGGCTGCGCGAAGCCGGTGTCCGCCGGAATAACTGCGAACCGAGCTAGCGCCTCTTCCCCGGGCACCGGCTCATCGGTTTTAGCGAACGTAAGCTCCGATGCAGGCGATTTGCCGCCCTGCGCTGCGACCGTTATCACATAGTCTGTGCCAAGCGTTGAAGCCTCGCCCGATGTGATATCCGTCAGAGCCGTCCCGCTATTTCCTCCGCCGCACGCAGCGATTCCAGCAAGAATCGCGAGCGCGAGGGAAATGAATATAGCAAGTTTGCCCCTGGACATTATGTCCCCCTCCTCCTGGATGATAGGCAATGATTTTAGCATATATCCTCCGCCTGGAAGGCCCTGGCGAAGCCTAAAATCGCTCCGGCACACTGCAACCGGCGAACGCGAGATGTAAGCGAGCGGGGAGTCCCATGTGCGGCGGTTATGCCGTCAAAATCCTTGACTATCCACTATGCAGCGTGTAATGTTACCGTGCCTTTCGGGGGTAAAATGGGTAGCGATCGATTCTCCCTCCTGGACGAAAACCTGCGCGAATTCGGCATAATTGTCCGCCGGAATCTGCGATTCCTCATCTGGTTCGCCGTTGTAACAGCAATCGTCGTTGTCCTGATCAGCGCCGCCCTTCCGCGTTACTGGCGGCTGGCGGCCACGATTCAGGTTAAGGGCAGGCAGGACTCCTCGATCCTCGCGATGATTGGCTCCGTGAGCGGTTTTCAACTACCATCGCCGGCCACCGAAACTGAGATGCAGCTTCTCCGGACACGGCTCGTGCGCGAACAGGCGCTTGTTGCAAGCGCGATGCAAATTGAGACGCGCAACCGCGCGTGGGACACGGTGCACGGGCGGCTTCTGCGTTTCTTCCGCGACAAGCTTCCGCTGGTCCCGGATGTTCCAGCCGAGTATCTTCTGTTAAGCGATGCGGAAATCGAGCCCGATTGGTCAGGCAAGAGACTCGCAGCGCGCGTTAGCGAAATCGGCAGCCTTAAGATATCTGCGCCTGGCAGCGGGGAACAGGTTGTGCCTATCGGCGGACGCTTCAGTGCTGAGGGACTCGCTTTCACACTGAACGAGGTTCACGCTCCCGCGGGGCGCAAGTTCAGCCTGGTAATCCGTCCCAAAAGCGAGATGCTCCGCATTATCGGTTACAACTCCGGTGTCTACGAGCTTGGGCTGAGCTCAGGAGTCCTTGCCGTTGTCCTTTTCTGGCCTGACCCATACCGGGGGTCTATGTACGTTAACTCGCTGGCTGAAGCGTATTTCAAGAACAACGAAGAGTACGGCCGCATCCTTGGAGAGGACCGCCTGGACTACCTGGACGAGGAGATCGACCGGGTAAGGAACGCGTTACTTAAATCTGAGAAGGAACTTACGGAGTACAAGCAGAGGGAGTCTACAGTAGTGCTAACAGAAGAGAGTAAAGCCCTTATTCAGAGTTTCGCAGCGCGCAAATTGGAGCGGGAAGAAGTCATAATGGAGCTGGAGGGTTGCAACGAGCTGCTCCTTCGGCTGGAAAAGGGGCGCACTGAAGATTTCATCCTGTATAGCGGCGCTCTTTCGCAGGATCCTGTCCAGACGGTTCTGGTGCAGCAGCTTGCCGAGCTTATTTCCGAGCGCGCGGGCCTGCTGGAAGAAATGACTGGAGCGCATCCTGACGTGGTGAAGAACACGGCGCTTATCGATGAGGTCAAGTCCTCGATACTGGATAATTTGCGCAATCGAAAGAAGACGTTGGAATCAAGACGCGCGTCTGCGGGCAAGGTACTTGCCGAATACGACGCGCTATTGGCTGAGATTCCACAAAAGGAACGAGATCTTATGGTTCTCGCGCGCGACCATGAGGTTAACGAGAACTTATATTACTTTCTGGTGACCAAGCGCCAGGAGACTGCGGTTCTTGTGGAGTCGCAGGCCACGAGCGTGCGCATGCTGGACAAGGCGATACCGCCTGATTTTCCAGCCCGGCCTTCTATAAAGGTTAACGGCTTCCTGGGGCTCATATTTGGATTCCTCTTCGCAGTGGCGTACGTATCGCTGAGCGCATACGGGAATGGCCGTGTTCGCGGGCTACGGCACGCCCTGGCGCTTGGAGCAGGAGGACATATCGCTCTGATTCCCTGCGACGAGAAAGATCGAGGACCCGCGCTGGACGGGCTGGCGGCAGAAGTGCTGCGGGCTGTGCCGGAGGGCGGCAGTGCCGCCTGCGTGGATCTCACTGACGGCATCGGCGCAGAGCTTGTCCGCAAACTTGTTGACCGGCTGAAAGCTGCGGGAGCGGAAGCTCGTTTAGTAACTCCGTCGCTGGACAAGATATTTGCGGGCGTAGACTCAATCTCGCAGGATGAAAGGACTGTGCTGCTTCTCGGTGATCTGGTGGCCCATCCACTGCAAGCTGCCGCGGCTGACAGTGCGGCGTTGCGCATCGCCTTCGCTGCCGCCGGTCAGACGACGGCCAAGGGGCTGCGCGCTAACGCGGCTATACTCGGAGGTATGGGAGCTGCGTCCTTTGCGCTTGTCACTGGAGACCTGGAAACCGAGGACGCGTATACTGCGATGACCCTCGACAAGGGGGTGCGGGCAAGTGGCTAATAGAGTATTAAGCGGGCTGTTTCTGGGCATTTTGTTTACTGCTCTGCTGGCGTGCTACGCGGGCGCTGTGGATGGGGGCGATGGTGGTGCAATCACAACGCCTAACGGTGAAACGACGCCCGTTTCTGACATCCCTGGCATTGAGGATTTTTTGCCCGCCTATCCGCTATCGGTGGGAGACACACTGAGCATCACGCTTTTCACGCCGAGTCAAACTGCCTACATGGCTACTATTGACGGCAACGGAGAGGTCGTAGTTCCTCCCGTCGGCAGAATCGCGTTGATCGGGCTTACGGTTGAGGAAGCCGCGGTGCAGCTCGAAAAAGAGCTGTCGCCGTATTACAGGAGCGTCACGGTTACGGTCAACGTGCTGCGTCTTGCCGGAGTGAAAGTATTCGTGTTTGGCGCAACGGAGCATGCCGGCGTATACACACTGCAGGGCGGCACGACCGTGGTTGACTTCCTCCAGCGTTTACCACTGGATAGCTGGGGGGAGCACAGGCGAATACACCATTGCCGGCTTGATTCGTTTTTCCTCGGAGGCCAAAACGCACGTCGCGATGGAGGAAAGGACTTCCTTCTTGGAACGAGGGAAAGCGATATCGAAAAGCTGGATACACCTGATGAAGTGGATATCGCCGCGCTCGCGGGCAGCGAGAGCGCGATACTCGAAATCATGGAGTCCGGCAGCGCCCGGGTAAAAGTCATCGATCCGACAGACTTCGTAGCGATGGGGGAGCTTAAGAGCAAGAATTTTCTGCTCCGCGACGGCGATATCATCTACTTCCCGCGTCCCGAGAAAACCGTGCTGGTTTACGGAAGCACGCGGCCCGGGGATTACGAGATTTTGCCCGGTGAAGGACTAATGGAAGTCCTCTTTCGGGCGGGAGAAGTGATGCCGGAAAGGGACCTGGCGCACACGGTAATCGAAAGGATGGATGAGAACGGGCAACTCCTCTTCCAGATTGTGGAGCTTGACAGGTACTATTTCGCGAATGAAGAGCCTTCGCCGATCCCTCTCGTAAACGGCGACCGCATCAAGATATTCCCGCGGGATGCCCACGTGACCGTGCTTGGAGCCGTAAACAGCGCTGGACGGTTTGCCTACAATCCCGGCTCAGGGATTTTGGAATACGTCGCACAGGCGGGGGGAAACACACCAAATGCAAATATGGGCGGGATATTAGTCGTGCGCGGCAAGTGGAGGCCTGGCGGCGCGTATGAAGTAGCGGCTTCATTTGAGGTGAACGCGCACGATTTCGCCAAGGGCAAACAATCCGAAGTACCGCCGATACTGCCCGGAGACGTAATCTACCTTCCGGAACGCGATACGCTGGCGAAGCGGGACATCGCCAGCATTATCACGAGTTTCACCATAAGCGCTCTTGCCCTATTTAAGTAGAAGTGCCGCGGACGCGGCAAACTCGCACCGGCTAATGCCTTGCCGAAGCCGCAAATTCGCGTTATGCTTTGAGTGAACCAGCTCGCTAACCCTCCTAACCTAGGCGAGCGGCGGCCTTGCTCCTATAGCCGCCGCATATGGGGACCGTTAAAGCGGTCCCCTCTTTATCTCTCAGGCCGGGATAATGCTAGAATAATGAGTGATCAGGAGGTTTCGCATAATGAAGCATCGATTTGCCGTAATAGCATCGCTTTTAACGCTTGTCCTGATGGGCGTATGCTTGCTAACATTCGGCGCGAACGCCGTGGACGAAGCGGATGAGGAGGAAGCCAAGCCCGCGCCGCACTTCGCCCGCATCGGCGTATACGAATTCGACAACGTCACCAAGCGCAAGAACGCAGGAAAGGAATTCTCGCGAATTCTCTGCGACCGGCTGGCTGCGAAGTTCGGCGATGTGGAATTTGTTTATATCACGCCTGACGAAAGCGGGTATCCCGAAGGTCCGATGCTGCTCAAGCACGCGCAGCGCGTCGGCGACAAGTACGGGGTAGAAGCCATAATCGACGGCACATTCCTGGGCTACAAAGTGACCGGTGGCATCTGGCCAAACCGCGCAACTCCGAGCCCCGAGGTCATCGTGCAGGTGAAGATGAGGATCGTGGAGACCGGCGAAGGCACCGTCTTCGCGTACTACTCGCATATCCCGAAAAAGCCAACGGTCTACCCGTCGCGCATCCGCACTGAAAAGCACCTCTGGAACTACGCTATCCGCGACGTGATTGACGAGGAAGCCCGGCGGATGGACGAGGACGGCCTGTTTTTTAAGGACGAGGACGAGGAAGAGGGAGAAGAAGACTAGGAAGCCCGATGGCGCAGCGCGGAGTACTTCTCAGCTTTGAAGGCGGGGAGGGCAGTGGGAAGACGACACAAGCCCGCCGCCTCGCCGAATATCTGAAGGAACCCGGTTATGCGGTCACGCTCACGCGCGAGCCGGGCGGAACGCCGCTGGGGGAGCGCATTCGCGAGGTGCTGCTGGGCAGGGATGACGAGCTCAATCCGCTTGAGGAGTTTTTGCTGTTTTCCACCGCGCGGGCGCAATTGGTGCGCACGGTCATCCGTCCCGCGCTGGAAGCGGCGCGCATTGTCGTGGTGGACCGCTACTACCATTCAAGCTACGCCTATCAGGGTGGGGGCGGCGCGCTTTCGCTAAAGTATTTGCGGTCGGTGACTGCGGGCGTCGTGGGCGACTGCGTGCCGGATGTGGTGTTGCTGCTGGATGTTGCCCCGGAGACGGGGCTTTCCCGCTGCGCCGCTACAGGGGGAAAGGACGGAACCGCCTCGGACCGTTTCGAGGGCAAAGACGTGGAGTTTCACCGGCGGGTGCGTGCCGCGTTTTTAGAGTGCGCGCGGGCGGAGCCGGCAAGGTTTGTCGTCATAGACGCATCGCAAAGCGAAAACGAAGTGTTCGCCCGGGTGCGCGACGCGGCGCTGGATGTGCTGCGGAAGAGTGGCGTAAAGCCATCAGCGAAGTAAGCGCCGGGCTGTTACTCCCGAAGCGTTCCGGTATAATAGCCGCGGAGAGGTGGCCGAGTGGTTGAAGGCGGCAGTCTCGAAAACTGTTATGCGGGTTTCCCCCGCATCGGGGGTTCGAATCCCCCCCTCTCCGTAGGTGTTGGCGGGAGGATAACCTGCCGTAATCCAGGAAAAGACAACGAGTGCTTTATTCATTGTGAAGGGAAGAATGGCGGTCACGATACGCATGATGGGAGTAAACTATGAACATCGGGAAACTTGAACCGATGAATATTGAAGAGTTGTATAAGCCTAAGAAACGGGCTTTCGCTAGTAGCGATGGCGATAAATGCTGCATATTGTATGTAATCCCGATCCGCTTTGGCAAGCGTAACAACGCTAAGGAGGATGGTGGCTTATGAAAGCAGGTGAAGCCTCATTACTAAAGATACTGGAAAACAGGATGCAGTTCGTCGTTCCCATTTACCAACGCACATATAGCTGGACAAGAAAGCAGTGTGGCCAGCTATGGGATGACATCGTGCGCGTTGGCACCGAGAAGGACTATGTAAGCCACTTCATAGGCTCAATAGTCTACGTTAAGGAAGAAGAGAGCCTAAGTCAGAAATGCCCGCAGGTACTACTCATTGACGGCCAACAGCGTATTGCTACCGTCATTCTGCTGCTGGGAGCGTTGGCCGAAGTCTTGGAAGATGCTGGTCCCCGAGATACTGTGAATGCGGAGATGATCAGGGACCTGTATCTTTTTAATAAGCATACTAACGCGGAACGTCGCTACAAGCTGATCCTCACCCGTAGCGATAAGGACACTCTTATCCGGCTGCTTGAAGGCATACAGCTGGCTAAACCAGTATCCAAGCTTATCGAAGACTCCTATGGCTTCTTTCTTAACAAGATACGTAGCTCAGAAGTTGATCTCGATCGGCTCTGCGACGGCATCCAGAAGCTCATCTTAGTTGACATCGTCCTCAACCGAGAGCACGATAACGCTCAGCTCATCTTTGAGAGCCTTAACTCCACTGGACTTGAACTCAGTCAGGCGGACCTTATTCGAAACTACATACTGATGGGACAGGAGCCTACTCAGCAGAAGAAGCTATATCAGCACTACTGGTTCCCCATCGAGCAGGCTTTTCGTCACGCGGAATACACCGACGAGTTTGACGATTTTGTGCGCCACTGGCTAACGATAAAGCTCGGGCGCATTCCGATACAAAATAGAGTTTACGAGGAGTTTAAGGCTTTCACGCGCTTCTCGAAACCGGACGAAGTCGAGGCTCTGGTAGCTGATATACGTAGGTACTCCGACTACTACGCGAATATGGCTTTTGACGCAGAAAAAGACCGGGAACTGCAGCAGATATTCCGCGATATTCAAACGCTGAAAGTCAACGTAGCCTACCCGCTACTTCTGGAGCTTTACGACGATTACGCGGAAGGCCGGCTCAGCAAAGAGAATTTCGCAGAGATGCTGCGGCTGATTGAGAGCTACGTTTTTCGCCGCTCAATCTGCGGTATTCCCACGAACTCTCTAAACAAGACCTTTGCCGGGCTGCTCAAGGAGATTGACCGCGGCAACTGTGTTGAGAGCCTTAGGGCTGCCTTACAGCTCAAGGACGGCTACAGGCGGTTCCCTAGCGACGCTGAATTCTCTGAAGCTTTCCTTACGAAGGACTGCTATAACTTGCGCAACCGCAACTACCTGCTACGCAAGCTAGAGAACCACGGCAGAAAGGAGCTCGTAGACGTAAGCAACTACACTGTCGAGCACATCATGCCGCAAAATGAGAACCTATCACCTGAGTGGCAGAAGGACTTGGGGGAGAACTGGAAGGAAATCCATGAGAAGTACCTGCATACGCTGGGCAATCTAACATTTACTGGCTACAATCCCGACTTACGAGACTATCCTTTCATAACAAAGCGCGACGCGAAACTGGGTGGCTACCGAGATACACCAATCCATCTAAGTGCGGACCTTAGAGATCTCGAGCGCTGGAATGAAGAAGAGATAATCAAGCGAACCAAAAGACTTGCCCGACGTGCACTGGAGGTGTGGGAGTATCCGAATCTGCCGGATGAAGTGTTAAAGCAGTATATGCCGAAGAAGGAAGAGGCTGAAAGGTCGCTTGAAGCACGACACTTCGCGCGGCGCGAGTTCTGGAAAAGTCTACTCGAGAAAAGTAGGAACAGGACGCATCTATTCGCGAATATCAGCCCCTCAGTTGACAACTGGATATGTGCTACTGCAGGTCGCAGCGGTTTCAGTCTCTGTTACGGCATTTACATGGACAGCGCTAAGGTCGAGCTACATATAGATTTCGATACTGAGACAGGCACAGGAAATAAGCTCGCATTCAACCTGCTATTCGGACAGAAGGAACAAGTCGAACAGGAATTCGGCAGCACGCTTGAATGGGACGCAAAGGAAGGACGCAGGTCGTACATGATCAGGAAGTCGCTGCTGGGTAGGGGACTAAATGATGAGGACGAGTGGGATAGCATCCAGGAGCGAATGATTGACGCAATGATACGCTTGGATGACGTTTTCCGCGACCGGGTCGCCAAACTGAAGCCATAGCATCCTGACGTTGAGTTTATCTGCCCTGGAAAGGGGCTTGTAACGTTTCTCGCTCTTTGTAGCACTAATCCCGTCCATTGACACCGTAGCTTCCACATGGTAAGTTTTATCATGTAATGGGACACGCGGAAGCAGGCGGATACGCGGAGGCGCGGGTGGAATTTGAGGAAGTGATGCAGGCGGCGGGCGTGCGCGTAACCCGCCAGCGCAGGCGGTTCTGGGAGTGGGCGTCCGAACAGAAGCGCGGATTCACCATCTCCCGCGCCCTCAGCGCGATGAAGCGCTTAGGGATAGGCCAGGCGACGGTTTACCGCAACACCGCCACGCTGGAGCGCCTGGGACTTCTGCGCCGGATCGGCAACGGCAACCGAAGCGAGCGGCTTTACTGCTGCTCCCAGCCGGGCCAGCACCACAGCATCGTGTGCGCCAGTTGCGGGCTGGTGAAGGAATTCGATACCTGCGGCTGGGCTCTGCTCAAGGAGCTTTTACGCCTGCAAACGGGCTTTGAGGTGCAGGACCATTACATGGAAGTGCGCGGCATCTGTCCCCAGTGCCAGGTGACTAAACGATAGTAATTATCATATAACGCGATTTGGGGTGCACCATAAAGGCGCAATGTGGGGTAGAGTGAAACACTGGAGTGTCTTACTGGGGGGCGTGGCGGCTATGGCGCTGGCGCTTACGGGTTGCAGAGAAGAAATGAGCCAAGACGCGCAGCGTGCCCTATACGTGGCGACCATACCGCCGCTGGCGGCGATGCTCAGCGAAGTTGTGGGCGAACGCGGCGACGTGACATGCCTGCTGTCGCCGGGAGCTTCACCGCACACGTACGAACCAAAGCCTTCAGATATCAAGATGGTTGAGAAGGCGACGGGATTCTTCTTTGCGCAGAAGAGCCTTGACGGCTGGGCGCTGTCTTTCCAGCAGGCGAACCGGATAGAGGCGTTCGAGCTGGTGCCGGAGGATATGCGGCGCGAGATGACCGTTAGCCATCACCACAATGGCCACCATTCGGGGGATTCGCCGGACGGGCATTTCTGGACTTCGCCGCTTACAGTGAAGGCGGCGCTGCCGGAACTGGTCGATGAGCTAGCCCGGCTGGACCCCGCGGGCGCGGCGTTGTATAAGGCGAACGCGGAAAGCTTCGCGGCCGAGCTTGACGTGCTGCACTGTGAGGTGGCGGATATGCTAAGGCCTTTCGCCGGCGAGTATCTGCTGCTGGTGCATCCTTCGTTTTTATACTTCATGGCCGATTACGGGCTTGAACTTGGTGGGGTGGTGGAACCTTCGCCGGGCAAGGAGCCTACACCGAAGTCCATGCTCGGGCTTATCGAGATTGCGCGAGAGCGTGATATTGAGGCCATCTTCACTGAGCCGCAGTTGCCCGAAGAGCCGGTTCAGGTGCTGGCGGAGGAAACGGGCCTGCCGGTTTACGTACTTGACCCGCTGGGCGGTGCGCCGGGGCGGGCGACTTATGAAGAACTGATACTTTACAACGCCGAGACTATCGTGAAGGCGCTCGGCGGTTGACCTGACGTGGTAGTGCGACCATGGCTGAAGCAATAGAGGTAAAAGGACTGGGGATACAGCTCGGTGATTACCGAGCGCTTACGGACGTGAGCTTCTCCGCGCGGCCGGGCGACACCGTGGCTATTCTGGGCCCCAACGGAGCCGGAAAAACCGTTCTGATCCGAGCGATACTCGGCATTATTCCCGCGACCGACGGTGAAGTTCGGCTCTTCGGGCGGCGGGTGAGCGAAATCCCGCCGGGGTGGATAGGCTACGTTCCGCAGCTCAAAACGCTGGACCGCTCGTTTCCCGCCACTACCTGTGACCTGGTGGTCAGCGGCAAGCGCCGGAGCTGGCCGGGACGAATTACTAAACGTGAGCACGAGATGGTAGGAAAGGTGCTGGCGGTAGTGGGTGCTGAACATCTGCGCCACAAGCCGCTCGGCTGGCTGTCCGGTGGTGAGCTTGAGCGAGTCTATCTGGCACGCGCATTGGTGCGGGAACCGAGACTACTGCTGCTCGATGAACCGGCTACCGGCATAGACATTGTCGGCGAAGGCGACATGTACTGCTACATCGAGGCTTACCAGAAGCGCACCGAGGCGGTGGTGCTGATGGTCACCCACGACTGGCTGGCCGCGCGCCACCATGTAAGCCACGCGCTTCTGCTAAACCGCAGAGTCGTTAGCTTTGGGACGCCTGAGGAAGCGCTGACTGACGAATCCATGCGAGAGGCGTTCGGGCACGTTGGCCACCGGCATGCCCCCTGCCCGGAGGTGCCCGATGTTTGAGGCGATGTCACTGGGATTTATGCAGCGGGCATTGGCCGCCGGTACGCTCACTGCGCTCATCGCCGGCTACTACGGCGTTTTCGTTGTACAGCGCGGGATGTCGTTTATCGGCAGCGGACTGGCGCACGCGGCGTTTGGCGGGGTCGCGCTGGCACTGCTTCTGGGCGGCGAGCCGCTGTGGATTGCCGTGCCGTTTACAATAATCGTCGCGCTGTTAATCACCTGGGTGCGTGACCGCACAACGCTTTCACTTGACACTGTGATCGGAGTGTTTTTCGCTACGGCCATGGCGCTTGGCATCATCTTCATCTCACGCATTCCGACTTACACTACGGACGCGTTTGCTTACCTGTTCGGATCGGTTCTCGGCGTTACCTGGACCGATCTATGGGCCGTTTTAGCGGTGGGTGTCATCGCGGCGGCCACGCTGCCGTTGTGGGGGCGCTGGGCTTACGCCACGATTGACCGGGAAGCGGCTCGGGCAGACCGGCTGCCTGTCCGGCCGGACGATTACATACTCTCGGTACTCATCGCGGTGACAATTGTCGTTGCTGCGAAGGTTGTGGGTATCGTGCTGGTCAGCGCGTTTTTAGTTATTCCGGCGGCGTCTGCGCGGCTTGTCTCGCGGCGCTTTCTGACAATGACCGTTGCCTCACTATTGCTGGGCGCGGGAACGGCGGTGATAGGATTGTTCGCGTCGTATTGGCTGGATGCGCCGAGCGGTGCGGCGATAATACTGACGCAGACAGCGGCGTTTATCTTGTGTTTGGTGGGAGCTGCAATTGCCGGTCGGGTTGCCGGCAGGAGTCGCCCGGACTCCAGTTGAGCATCCGCAACCGGCGTGGTAAACTTTCATTGCTGCACGCTTCTGCGGAAGTGGTGGAATTGGCAGACACGCAAGGTTGAGGGCCTTGTGCCCGTATTCGGGCATGGGGGTTCGAGTCCCCCCTTCCGCAGTTTTTCTTCGCCGAGGATTTGCTGAACACCGCTGCTGGCGCGTTCGAGCCCGCCACAGGCGGGTAAATCCCCCCTTCCGCACTTGTACGCCAGTGGAGCATTCGCCTTCGCTCCCACGCCTGGAACCGTCCCACTTCGCGCGGTAGTCTGCGTAGGGGCGCAGCTCTCGGTGTGGCGGAACATCGTAATCGCGCCAATCAGCGATTAGCCTTTCAGCTCCCTCCCCGTGCTGCCAGTACACGTTATAGCCCTTCATCGTCATCCCGTAGTGCATAGCTAACGGTGTTATCTCCGATATGTGGATGACGCCGTCGTCGGTCCCCAGCCGGTCTACGTGATATGGCCCGTCCATCCAGTCCTGATCTTTATCGCTAGCGTTGAAGTACATGCCAATGGGCGCTATGTCCGCAATGTTCACTACATGGTCGAAGGTATAATCTCCCGATAATCGCTCAAGGAATGAGAGTGTCCATTCCCATTTGTTTTCGGTCTGAACGAGCTTGAGTTCTTCCTTACTGTCGCCAAGGGGGGCCTCCTTGCAAACCTTGTGAAAGGGATCGTCCAGTGAAGCTCTCTTGAGCGCGCTAACGCTCTCCTCAATGACGATTCCGTACCGTTCGAGCATCATGTCCTTGAACTTCTGCTCTAAGTACGCTATACGGTTTTCCACAGACATCGCCATCAGCATGTAGTCCTCTTCTGTGAAGACCTCTTCTGCGGGCTGCCGGGCGTTTTCTTGCCCCGTAACCGCTTCTGGAACGGGTGGTCCGGTCACCGTTCTTGCCGGGCTGCTTCGCTTTCCGCAAGCGCCTGTAAGCAATAGCAGCATAATAATAGCTGCAAGCCCAATGTAGATTCTATTCTTCATCGTCCTTCCTCCTAAAACACTGATTCTTGTTTTACACTATATACATATGTCCCGCAGCCGGAGGTGTCCCTCCGGTTGCGCGTTAGCGAGGATAGTTCTTCAGCAGGAGGATGTCTGAGCCGCCGCCGCCAGTATCAATGACTCCTTCGGGGAATGTCTCGGTCCCGCTGGGTGTACCCTCTATGCCTTCGATGGTTCCAATCGTTCCCTCCAAGAAGCTCATGACACCTTCGGCCTCAAAAATGGTACCGTCTGCATCCTGCCACTCTCCCGTAAAGTCGACCGCACCACCCGCGATATAGAGACTCCCTGTGCTGTTAAAAGCCTGCGCTTTGAACAAAGACCAGCCTCGAGACCATAGTCTAGATGCCAGTAAATTGAACTCGTCATCGAACTCGAATAGCAGGCTGTATCTAATGTTTGATTCGTCCTCAAAGGAACCGCTACCGTAGAGATTGCCAGTAGCACCAAGAGTAAGGAAGCTAGCTCCCGGAGTGCTTTTAACAAAAAGGACGTTCCCTTCAGAGTCAAGTTCGAATAGCAGCGGGAAGCGTTCATCTGTTACTGGGTCACGATGCAGACCACCTGCATAGTATCTCCCACTAGAAGTTATAACCAAACTATGAATGCTCTCGTGCCCGCCGCTGTCCCAATACCTTACTGAGAGGAGACTGCCGTTATTGTCATACTTCATCAGGAGACCATCGAGAGAGTCGGTATCAGGATTCTCTACACATCCTTGGATATGCGCGTTCCCTGCGGGGTCCAACGCTACTCCATAGGGTATGTCGCGTTCTCCGTAACTCCAGGTCCTTGCCCAGATGTTGGATCCGTCCGGCGAGAATTTCGCCACGAGTATGTCCTTGTTACCAACGCCGAAAACAAGGGCATTTCCCACGACGTAGATGTTCCCATCGCTATGCATTGCCATGTCGCTAGCCCGCTCATAATCCGCCGTGCCCCAGGTTTTCTGCATCAGCAGGTTTCCCTCCGGGTCATACTTGAGGATGAAGATATCATCAGCTCCCGCGCCGAAGTTCGGCGTATACCCTCCCACAATTATGTTGCCGTCACTCAGAATTCCTATTCCAACAGGAATATCTAGATACTCTCCGCCCCAGGTTCTCGCCCATTGCAGCTCCCCGTCAGGCTTATACTTCAGCACCAAAACGTCGCTGCTACCCGCCCCGAAGCTCTCCGTGTATCCCAGCACATATATGTTCCCTTCTTCATCCACGGTTACATCTTCCGCCTCTTCGCTGCTACTTCCGCCCCAGGTGTGGGCCCAGATGTCGCGCTCGGAGACGGTGAGGGTGAAGGGGTGGGTGGCGCTGTCGTAGGCGTTGGTTACGGTGAGGGAGGCGGCGTAAACGCCTGCGTCGGCGAGTGTGATGGTTGGGGAGGATTCGGCTGACGTGTCCGGCTCCGCGCCGCCACCGAAGTCCCACGCGTAGGTCAAGGGCTCCGCGCCGGTCACAGTCGCGCTAAACGTGTATTCCTCGTGCTGGTAGCCCTCGGTGGGGCTTACATCGTAGATTATAGGCTCGCGGCTTGGCCGCAGCACGGCGTTCGACGCCTCGCCCGGCGCGCCCTCGCTGTCCACTGGTACGACGCGATGCCACAGCGCCGCCGGGGATTCGATAATCGCGCTATACGCAAGCCGCCCATCGCCACTTCCCGCATCCTGCACGATCTCGCTGACTGGCTCGTAGGCTCCCGCTTCGTCAGGTGCGCCCTCTATCGCGTATTCCGCAACCTCTGCTGCAAAATACATCGCAATTTGCGTGATATCCGCGATGTCCACTTCTCCGTTGCCGGAGCCGTCGACGACCGCAAGCAGGCAGTTTTCGTCTTCAACGTCGTAGGTCTCGCCGTAGTGCATCGCTATGGGCGTGATGTCGGAGATGCCCACTTCTCCGTCCTGGCCGTAATCGCCTAGGTTGCGATAGTGCCAGGTGAGCGTAAATGTTCCATCCCCATTGTCGGCGATTGTGAGACCGGTCACCCGGTTGGCTTCCCCGGTTGGCGGCGAGGCGACGATCTTGCTAACGCTTTTGGCGGAAAGCTGCTTTGCCAGCTCATCCTTGAGTTGCGCGAATAGCGCTGGATCGACGCCTTCAGGCGTTTTTAATGCGTTCAGTTCCGCCAACGCTTCGTAGAGCGACACTTCTTCCGTCGCCAGGATAGGCGGCGTTGACTTTTGCCCACCACAGCCATAGGCGCTCACGAGTACCAGCAACGCGCCGGCGTATAGAGCAAAGCGCAGGCTTATTCGAAATCCTCTTGCACGCATCGTTCTCCCCTTGGTGGTCATACAGAGCATACCACCGGAAATCCGGTTGTGCGATCCGCTAGCTGCTCCTATTCCAAATACCTGTCAGTGGCGTTCGCCTTCGCTCATTCCGCGCTTGGCTGAGTTCCGGCATCCTCCGCGCCGAGAGCAAACTTGCGGAAATGCGCTGCGTAGGAATATCGCTAGAAAAAAGGGCTCCCGGATACCGGAAGCCCTCGGGGGACATCCCGCCCCCATTATGTTGAGAACGAGCGGGGTCCACTCTCGAACCACGCTTGTCCGCTGGTTGGGGCTGGCCCAAAAGCCAGCATATTAATGATACCACGAGAATGGCTGCGATGCCATGCTCTAAGGGCGGCTTCCGCAATTTCAGTCGGTTTCTTCCTGTAGCAGAGAAACGGTTGGCCGAAGCTGCAGCTTATTAAGGTAGATGCGGAGGTTGTGCTCGCTGGGATAGTCGCCGAAATGGTGGATAAGCGCCTGGATGCTGCCCTCCAGGACATTCATCCCAAAGCTCCGCCCGTCCACGACCGGCGTAGTGGTGATTAAACAGCTCAGGCCGCGCTCCCGCAATAGCCTACGATCGTCCTCAGTCGTTGTGTTGGTAATGATGACCTTGCCGGTGAGGTTTTCCGGCAGGTTGCGGCGGATGTAGTGGTAATCGCCGGCGATGACGTCGGCCCACTCCAGCCACCGCCGCTGCTTCGGGCGCACCTTTTCCTGCTTCTCGCCGGTGGGGTAGAGCACCTGGAACGGCAGCTTGGTAACGAGCGGAAGCAGGATGCGGGCAAGGCCGATAACGGCACGGTAGCTTCTAAGCGGTATGGGTATGCCCAGTCCGAAGATGAGGTCGCCGAAGACGATTTCTCCGGCGGATTCGTCCAGCACCTGCGCCATTCCGGCGCGGTCCACCGCGCTCACCATCAGCACCTTTTTACCCTTTACCGGGACATCCGGACGCTCGTTCAGCAGGTATTCCATCTGCTGGGGTTCGAGGATGCGCTTGAGCAGGCTGCCGTCCGCTATTGGGGTCGTGCCGCCTGCGCGCGCGAGTTTTTGCGCATCCCGAACCACAAAGCGCTTTGTGCCCGCGAAAAGGTAGAGGTCTATTCCGCCGAGCCCGATCGCCTGCACTTCGGGAGCTAGCCGGCTGATTAGCTCCATTGCGCGGTAGAGCTTGCCGTCAACGCCTCTCCGCTCGAGCTGCAAGGGCACGCCTAGCAGCTCGCTGCGAGCGGTTTTATCGCGCTTGCTGCTCCCGAGCGAGACGGAGACGATTCTGAGGGGCTCGATTCCCATCTTCTCGCAGCATTCTAAGCGAAGTTAGGCTAAAATGAAAACGTGATGCTGAAACGGCCCCAGCGCAGCCTGTTTGATTTCCGCAAACGGAAGACTGGAGAAGATTCCGACCGGGACACGCGCCAGGGCATGCGGGCTGCTGGCCTTGGCATGAGCATCCCTTTCGCGCTGCTAACCGGACCGCTTTTGGGTTATTTTCTGGGTGCGTGGCTGGACGGGAGGTTCTCCACTGCGTGGATCACACCGGTCGCCGTTCTCGCGGGGCTTGCCGGCGCGATTCAGCTTACTGTGCGTATGTTAAGGGAACTCAACTCATAGCCACAAGCGCTGATTTGTATGCTACAATGGCATTATCTCAACCGGAGGACGAGAGTTTAAAATGGTAGTCCCTTTAATGGCTGAGATCCGAAAGGAATTCGGCAAAGAGAAGATGAAAAAACTCCGCGCGGCAGGCAAGCTGCCGGCGGTTGCTTACGGTCCCGCTCTGGAAGAGCCGCTGCACCTCATGCTTGACCTTAAGGAGACGCAGAAGGCGCTTTTGAAGGGCGGCCGTGACGTGGGCTATGAGCTGAAAGTAGGGCGGAGGAAGTTCCAGGCCCTGCTGCAGGAGGTGCAGCGCGATCCTGTCACCGGCAGCTTTGTGCATGTGGACTTCTATCTGCCCCCCAAGCGCAAATAGCGTATAATCCTTTCTAAGGTGAAACGGGCGGCAACAGTCGAAAGGCGCAGAAACCTGCAGGTCGTCTACGACTTCCTGGGGCGGGTGAATGCTCGCACTTCGCCGATTCCTTCTCTGGAGGAAGATAACTACCGCATGCGTGAGGGATTTCAGCATTTCGCGGTCGAGCTGGTTGAGGAACAGAATCCCGACAAGAGCTTCTTGGAGATTGCCCACCAGCCGGCGGAAAGTGCCGATTTCTTCACCGGCAGCATGCAGCGCACACAGCTCGTCGGGCACATAGAGCTTGAGGGTCACGAAGTGCCGCTGCACTACGTAATCGTGTCCTCGATCATCCTTCGTCGAGATGACAGGGCGTTTCACGCCTGGAAGAGCGCCATCAAGCATGAGTATATCCTCGCGCCAATGAAGTTCCTGCCGAAAGCCGAAAAGTTAGAGGAGGAATTCTCCGGTGATTTGCCGGTCACGTTGCAGGACACGGGCGGGGATGAGCTCAACTACACGCAGCTGCGAATCGCGGCGGTGAACCGGGCGCGAGACCTGAAATGGGAGACACGCTACGACCTTCTTGCATCATGGAAAAAAGAAGAAGGTTTGGACCCCAACAAGCTGAATATCATCAACGACTCTCTTCTCCACACCGACAACGACGAGCTTACGGAGAATATGATCGGTTTCCTGCGTATGGTTTACGTACCTTTCGAGAATCGAGACCAGCTGTCAAACCACCTTATGCTTGATGAGTTCCAGCGCGGCCAGCTGTTCAAAATAATCGATCCTGAGAAAACTGAGAATACTAAATACTCGTGGTTTCTGAGGATAAGGCAAATAGCTAAGGCGGAACCGGAGTATGGCCTTGTCCGGCTGGAGATACTGGCGCAAAACGACGAGGAAGCTCTGCGCCACGCTGACGACTTCTCATGCCTGGTGGTGCGAGAGAGATTTCCTGTCACGTTCCCTGCGCCGCAGTGGGACAAACTCATTTTCCCACACAAGCTGTGCGACCAGTATCTGAGCAGCCTGGTGCCGTCCAGTGAAACCATCCAGTCATATTTCATGAGTGAATGATGAACTTTTGCGCGTCCCTAAGCCCTGGGTATTTGGGGTGAGGTAAAACGATGAAAGATCTCTGCAAGTTTCCGGATTATGTGAATTTTGAGTACGGGCCCATCGGCAAGGCGACCTCGACGAAGGACAACCCGAATACGGCCGCCGAGTTCCACTTCTGGATCGCTGATGGCGTTGAGACGGTAGAGTTGGGCAACATTGTTGCAGCCTGCACCGCCGACGGCCACGTGACGTTCGGAACCGTTGTCGAGCTGCGCACTGTGATGGACATAGACAACTTCCTGTCCGACTACATCAGCCACGATTTCGGCAATCCCGACGTGGTGCCTCCTTCGGACATCGCAGAGATGATGGTCGCGAAATGCGTCGTCATCAAATCCACGACGGAGCGTGTGCGCCCAATCGGCCGGGCTGAGACGTACTACGCGTCAGAAACGGGTGTGGCGTGGGGTCTGGGAATGCTGGACTTCGCTGGCGCTGGGCGCGGTGTGCCTATTGCCGTTATGGAGAACGGCGACGGCACGCTGATACCCATTTTCCTCGACGACGAGTTCCTCGTCGGCCCTGAAGGATCGCACTTGAACATGAGCGGGATCTCCGGTCTGGCGACCAAGACTTCACTTGTCGAGTTTCTTCTTAAATCGATTCTCGACACAATGGTGCGCAGCGAGCGGCGCCGCGTGTGCGCGGTGTTCTTTAACGTCAAGGGCAAGGACATGCTCTACCTTGATAAGCCCAATCCGCAGTATGAGGAAGACGACCCCTACACAAACAAGTGCCGGGAGATGTATTCGAAGCTGGGCGTTGAGCTGATGCCGTTCGAAAACGTTCGTATTTTCGCACCGTATGACCGCAGGTATGAGGGGCATACGAAGAGCTTCCGCCGCGACGGCAAGGTGGAGCACTTCATTTGGGAGCTAATCGAGATTGTGGAGGACATCCCGGAGCTGTTCGACAAGGATAGCTGGGACGAGGGTGTCGAGGCGGTCTGGGTGGACATCCGGGACCAGATCGAGCGCCAGCCAATCCGCTCATACGATGAGCTGTTGGGTTATCTTGCCGAAGAACGCCGCGTCCTGAGCAATGCGGCGATATCGCACTGGCACGGCCATGACAAGCAGGTCTACTACAAGTCCGCCAAGAACCTCGAAGCTTTGCCAGGCTTGTACGACGGCTTGGTCTGTACCGGCGGTGTGGATGAAGTGGATATCCCATTGCACGATCTCCATAACGGCTCGATTTTCGTAATCGATATCCAGTCGCTGAACGACCGCGGACAAGCGATGGTCTTTAACAAGATTCTGAAGCGCGTCTACCGGATGCTTCTGGATAAGAACGTCAAGAAGGATTTCGATACCGCCATATTCTTCATTGACGAGCTAAACAAATTCGCTCCGCGAGATGTAACCGTCCACGCCCCGATCAAGCAGTCAGTCATCGAGATCTGCGCTCGAGGCCGTTCGCTGGGCGTGTCCCTATTCGGCGTTGAGCAGTTTATGAGCCAGGTTGACCGCCAGGTCGTGGACAACTCGTCAACACTCATCTACGGGCGCACGGGACCGGCGGAGCTGATGACCGATCAGTACGCATGGCTCGACACTGACGTGCGCAACCGCCTGACGACTATCCCTCGTGGTACTTTCCTGCTTAAGCACGCGAAGTTCGTGCAGCCGGTGTTCTGCAAGTTCCCGTTCCCGTCTTGCGTCCCGGGTGACCAATACGAGGAAGAGGAAGGCCTGGCAGCCAAGCGTGAAGCTGCGACGGCATTCACGTTCAAGCGGGACTTCTAAGTGAATGGCCTGAATCGTCGTTACACGTTGTGCGCGGCTGCGCCTAGCTTTCAGAGGTAAGCGGCAGCCCCGCCATCGGCTACTGCGACGATTATCACTGGGATCTCAAGTATGCCGTCCATTACTGAGCCGAGTCAGGTCGTGCGACTCATGGTACCTTTAGTTGTATAACGCGATTGAATCCTCTCGCTATGCTAAACTAAAGGTGTGGCATGTCCCAGGACCCGGCACAACTGGTAAACGTCACTATCCTCTTCGCTGACCTGCTGGATTCAGTGAGGATAAGCTCGGTTTTCGATTTCTGGGCCTACGACGACCTGATCACCGAGTATCAGCACTACCTTAATACTGCTGCCGACGAAATCGGGAGTGATCTGGTGGCCGAGCGCTATGTGAAGGGCGACGAGCTTGCCCTCTTTCTTTACGACCGCAACCAGGTTGAGCGCAATCGGGCTATCCTCTCGCTACAGGAAGGCGACCCGAAGCGCAGAAAGCTAGAAGCGGAGAACGCGAAGTGTGACGATGAAGCGCTTTTCGCCGCGTTACGGGCGGGCATTATGCTCAAGAATGCCTGGCTTTCCTCGCCCGTCAACTTCCATCGCGTAACATCGCGCCAGTTGCCGTTTGATCTCGGTATCGGCATTCACAGCGGGCTATGCGTTCTTCGCGGGCGCGGCGATGGGTCCACGCGCATCGAGGGTTACGCGATAAACTTCGCAAAGCGTATCGAAAGCTATAGCCGAATGGGCCGCGTCACCCGCCTAATGCTAAGCCGCACAGCTACTCAGCACCTTCGTTTCGTGCGAAGGCAGCACGTTGTCGTGCGCCAGCGCCTTGGCTTTATTTCTCATAAGCCGAGAGGCGAGGATCTGAAGGGTCTCCAGGCAGGCCTGGAGCTTTTTGAATTGAAGTTTTTTCACCGGCTTCAAATACTCCCGCCCGAGGAAAAGGCGGCAGTTTTCGAGCAATTATTGCGAAACGACCCGGTAAACATATGGGCATATCATATGTCCGTTGAGAACTATATTAGGCACGAAGAGGGTCTTGACAAAGCGCGGGAGCTTGCGCTGCTGGCCTACGCTAATCTGCCCGATAACGAGAAGATTTGCTACGACCTGGGCACCATTGCGAAGCTCAAGGGGGAACTAGAGCAGGCGCGTTTCTTCGCCGGGCGGGCAGTCGAGCTTAACCGGGAGTGGGATTTGCCGCTGGGCCTTCTCTGCGAACTCGAGTATTTGGGCGATGCCGATCCGCAGAAGATGCTGGCGTATCAAAGGCGTGCGTATGCGCTGTGCCCCGATAGTCCTCAGCGGTGCTGGGACCTGGGAGAGGCTTATCTGCACGCTGACAGGAAAGACTCAGCCAGGGAGTACATCGGGCAAGCGATCTCCCTGCATCCCGACTACTTGAAAAGCGATGAAAAGCGCGCTCTAGCAAGGGAACTTGGCATAACAGCCGAGGTTGAGCCGGACGCGCCGAGCTGTGATTGACGTTTGAGGGGCGCGATATGCAGGTTTTGTGATGCTAATTATTAAAAGCCTTCGCGCTGTAATTTACTGCTTCTTTTCCGGCAAGTCCTTGGCGCTGGTGATGATTTCGTCGATAAGGCCATATTCCTTAGCCTCATCGGGGCTGAAGAACTTGTCGCGGTCGGCGTCCTTGGTTACCTGTGACGCCTTCTTGCCGGTATGCTTGGCCAGAAGCTCGTGGAGCTTCTCCCGCGCACCCAGGACCTCGCGCGCCTGGATTTCCACGTCTGCAGCTGGGCCGCGGAAGCCGCCCGCGGGCTGATGGATCATAATCCGCGCGTTGGGCAGCGCGAATCGTTTACTGTGAGTGCCCCCCGCAAGCAGCACGGCTGCCATACTCGCTGCGAATCCCACGCATATCGTGCTGACATCGGGTTTGATAAGCTGGATCGTATCGTAAATGGCCAATCCGTCAATAACGGTTCCGCCGGGACAGTTGATGTAGAGGTCTATATCCTTGCTGGGATCTTCCTTTTCCAGAAACAGGAGCTGCGCGATGACCGAGTTGGCGAGCTGGTCTTCGATTTCCGTGCCGAGAAAGACGATGCGGTCTTTTAGCAGGCGGGAATAGATGTCGTATGCGCGTTCCCCGTAGCTTGACTGCTCGATTACGTAGGGAACGAAATGGCCGTATGACTTAATGTCCTTCATTTTCGTTGTTCTCCTGTGCGTCGGTTGTATCGCTCGTTGCTTCTGGCGATTCCGCGGCGGCTTCGTCGCCATCACCCAGCCCGGCTGCAGCCCCGGGCTCTTCATCCTCATAGTAGAAATGCGCGCTTTCCGCGACGTGCTTAATAGCCTTAGCGCGCATTATCTCCATCATAGCATCGTTGACGAACTCGCGGTTTTTCAGCAGCTTCTTCATATCCTTGCTGGCGACCTTGTACTGGCGCATAAACATCGCGGTGTAGCGAGACATTTCTTCATCGGTAACGCTCATTTCCTCCGCCCTGGCTATTGCCCTGACGGCCAGGAATTCTTTTAGCCGCCGGGAAGCTTCTTCCCGCAGCCCCTGCCGGTAATCATCGAGCGACTGGTTGCTCTCTTTGAGCATCTCGCTGAGCGAGTGGCCTGCGGCACGCAACCTGCGTTCGCGCACCGACACGAGGTAATCCGTTTCGTCCTTGATCATATCTTCGGAGATGTTTACCGCCATTCGGCCGAGCAGGTGGTCTATGGCGACGCTTTCCTTATACTGCTTTTCCTCCTCGGAAAGCTCGTAATCAAGGGTTTCGCGCAGGTACCGGTCGAACTCCTCGAGCGAGTCCATTTTGTAGTTTTCTTTGACGAAGCTCTCTGTAACTTCAGGTCGTTTTACGGTCTTGACCGCTTTGACTTTCGCTTCGAGGATGAGCGTCTTGCCTGCAACAGCCCTGTTGGGAAAGTCGTTAGGCATTACATATTCGAAGGTAAGGTCGTTGCCGGCAGTTGCGCCAGCGAAGTGCTCGTCGTATCCCGGCAGGTTGTCATCCCTGCCCAGTATGTAGAGCGCGTCCTTGTGCCGTAAGGGAGCTTCCTTCTCGCCATCGTCGAATGTGCTCTGGAGGTCGTAGACGATGGCGTCTCCCATCTCCGCGGGCCCGTCTTTTTCTTCGTATTCGACAAAGCGTTCCAGCAGCCGGTCCCGGTACTGCTTAAGCAGTTTTTCGCTGGCCTCGACGCGCTTGAGCGGTATGCGGAAGCCCTCGTAGTCGGGCAGTGTTACCTCGGGCAGAAGAGGGATTTCGAACGTAAACTCGCAGGCCTGGCCTTCGATCGGCGTCGGATCATCGATGAACCGGGGATTCTGCGAGCGAATTTCGAGCTTCAGCTCATCGATACTCTCGCGAAAAGCAGCCGCTTTGATGCGTTCCCGAACGGTTTCTCTCACCTCGTCCTCGCCAACGCGCGAGAGGATGATGTTTCGCGGAACTTTGCCCTTCCTGAATCCCGGCACTTTAAGGTTCTGCCTGTACTCATTGAGCACGCTTGCGTAGGAGCGGCTAACCTCTTCAGGTTCGAATGTCACACGTATTGTTGCTTTGTTGTCAGCGGACTCGACGAGTTCCGACTTCATCAGTTCACCTCACTAGCCGCTAGTGCGGGAAGGCCATTATATCGCATCCCAATAGCCGGACGAGCCCACGCTGGAGCAGTATCCGTAACAAGCCGCGCTTAATATGGTTATAGCCTTCGGCCATCTAGGGGAATCCAGGATAGTCTTGCGGACTTCCTCACACGCTCCGGTTTGTGGTATAATTACGCGGGGGAAAACGAGGAGGCGCAGTAGCGCTCATTGTAATATGGTCAGGAGGAAATCTCTTCCTCGCGTAACGGCGCGGAAAACGCCTGCCGTGCAGGCGAGAGATTACGTTCGGGCTTGCGCAGGGGTTTGCATGCCGACTAAGGAGGTGAGGTTTCAAGGCATAAGCTCTGTTACCTAGCCCGGTTGCTTCAGCATATGTAAACGCGGGGAACAAGGGCGATGCCACAAAGAGATGGTGCTGCCCGTGACTTTTGGATATTGAGACGATTTGGGAATCATTCGAAATACTTTTTAATCAGAGGTGAGCTTATGAAACTCAGAGGTTATGAGGTCAGGGGGATTGTCATCCTTCTGACGCTGGTGATTCTGGGGGTGATGGCCGCTTGTGGAGGCGGAGGCAAGTCCGCACAGCGCGCTGTTTTGCCCCAGCTCGATGGGTCTGGCTCCGCTGCGAGCCAAGGCGGCAAGTATGGTTTCTCCTTCACGGAAGCCGACATTCCTAATCTGAGTCCGGAAATACAGGAGTTTCTGGCTATGCCCGGATGGGAAGGACCGGCTACGCCCGTTCCGCCCGTTTCTGGGGCGCCTATGCCTGAACTGCCAACGGTGGAGGATCTGATCGCGATAAAACGCGATCTGATTGACCAATCGGACGGCTTGTACCGCAACGAAGAGCCTGTGGTTCCTGTTACGAAGGATACAAGCTATCCCGTGATCCCGCCGGATGAGCCGGGATACTATCCTCTGTTGGGCGAGTACGACGAGGATGATTGGGATACTCCACCGCCGTTCGGCGTAGACGATGACGAGGACGGCTATGAGGACCTGTTCGAGAACGCTGACGACTACTTCGTCGTGGTCTACAAGAGCTTCGTGAAAGAAGGAACAACGATAGCCAACCAGTTCAACCGTGGCTCGCAAGAGGCTGGCGACGATGTATCTGCGGTCTACCAGAGCTTCCGCCACCAGGATGGTTCGGAAGCTACTGGCGAGTTCCAGTACCGCTCCGCGGAGTCCGGAATACTGCTTAATCCGTACACGCTGACTGATCTCTGGTATAAGCAGTTCAACCTGCCTACCAGGCTGACGCGGTATTCGGATCCTACAACCGTCGTGTGGTATACGGTTATGATCGCCGCTGCAAGCGAGGTTAACGATAACAGCGGCGCCCACTACGAGAGCACCGGATGCCCGAATGAGACGCTGGCGGATTACCAGGCGTTCTCGTACGACCCGGAAAAGCTACCGCTGCTAAATGTGGATAGCGAAGGCTGGGACGATAACGGCTCACTGGTGGGTTCGATCATGACGAGCCTCGTGAGCTCGGAGAACGAGAACATCCAGGAGCTGGTTGACGAGCAGACGGCTACGGGTGATCCCATGGCAACGTTCGGCTGCATGGGCATGATTCTGCAACGCTGGTCCGACGACAGATTCTCGCCGTTCGACCATGCGTGGCAGGGACGCCTCGGCTGGCCGCTTTCAGATCCCTGGTGCGATCGCAACGGGCGTGTTCTCGTGGGCCCGCTTGGGCAGTACCGCCGTTACGGCCAGTGGTTCGAGCGCGGCTTCATCTGGTGGAATGACTACCTGGATCCGTCCACACCAGACGAGCTATACGTCTACACAACGGAAGAGGATTCAATACTGGATTCCGGTGCTGAGCTGATGCAGGACGCGATGGTGGTTCGCTACGGGCTTGGCGGCCCGCTGGGTATGGCGATTACTGCCTATCCGCTGTTCGCCAACATCGGCGACCCCATTTATTTCCACGCATTCCCCTATGGCGGTCCGCTGACGAACGTAAATGCCTTTGAAGACGACGTGTTCGTCTGGAACTGGCGAGATGGCAATTACTACATCGGCGACGGAACGGAACTGCTTCGCACGCACGACTTCCTGGTCGAGGCGAAGTACGTGCCGCGCGTCTTGCTGGTGCTCGACGTTGACGGCGACGGAAACGCGGATGGTTCGAATCCGGACTACGTATGCTTCGCCGACTCGCCGGAGATTGAGATAGGACATATCGGCGGAGGCGGCGTCAGTGCGCAAATCGTTGTCGTGACGGAGGATAATCCCTATCCCGGCGATGAGAACGCTACCGCTATCAAGGAAACCCTCGATTCACTGGACATCGCCTATGACGAGGCGACTGAGAGTGATATTTCCGACGTAAGTGATTTGGAAGACTATCTGCTGACCATCTGGTGCTTCCACGACTACCCGGACTACGGCTACCAGTACATAATCACTGAGGCGCAGTCCGACCTTATGATGGACGTTACGCGGGTGAATAACCAGAACCTGCTGGTCATCTGGAACCGCCCGTACTACTATTACAACTGGTATCAGTTCTCCGACCGTTACGAATGGCCCAATTACTGGGGATCTTCGAGCTACAGCTACCCCAGCGCCACGCGTTACGGCTACTACGGCACACCGCCGTCGGATTTCGGGCTTAACTGCAGCGGTTTCGGGCTTGGCAGCGGGCCTGGCGGGACTATTGCGGTCATTAACTGGGCGTGGGAGCCATCGGGTAGCTACTATTACAGCCCGTACTTCAGCTACCTCTATTACTATTACCTCTACGCTGATGTGACTGTCCTTTGCGAAGGTCCCTATTACTACTACAAGCCTAGTTTCAAGCGCGACACCAACGGCGGCACAGAGAACGGTATTGCCGCGTGGTTCGGCTTAAACTGGTTCGACATTGAGGCCACAACGCCTGCCACTCCCGGCACAGACGGCGTAATGCAAAACCTGCTGAACCAGATCAATCCCGATCTGCTGGAAGGCGGCGGCGGAGGAGGGGACGGTATTTCCCCCTGGGATGGCCCTGTGGATATCGCTGACATCTTCGGCTGGATGGTTGACACGGAAGCTGGCGATATGTCCGGCGGCACCGAATTGGACATCAACGTTGTCGGCGGCCCGGAGACGATTCAATTTGAGTGCCTGGCGCGAGCTTCCGCGGGCGTGGACCTCATCTACGAGTGGGAGTTTGAGCCCGGTGACGGCTACAGTATCTGGACGCGCTACACGGCGCATACGTATATTGCGGCCCTCGATATCGACGGCGACGGCGACACGAGCTATGACGATGACGACTGGTTCACCGTCAATGCGCGCGTGTATGACTCGGTTTACGGCAATTACGCCAGCGCGCCCGTTGACAGCCGCGACATGGATGTTTTCGACATGCGTGTGAGCGGCGGTATCACAGCCGTATGGATTGACGATGACGGCACTGTGTTTATGAATCCCTACGAGATTGACGGGTCCGGGAACATCACGGTCGGTCTGGATTACGAAGTTGGCGGAGGAGACCACAACTACAACGGTATCTGGATTGACTACGACTACGACTTCGTCACGTTCAACGACACCGTGGAAGTTACTCCTACCGGCACAGACGGATCGTTCCACTACGACCTGGTGATTCCGAGCGCTCAGGGCGGCTACGAGTACTACATCGCCATCAAGGTCTATGACGACGACGCGCCAAACCTCTACGACGTTTACGCCTGGCTGGAGCCCGCAATGGCCGGCGCCGGCATCGCCATCCTCAACGATGGCGACACCACGCAAGCCAACACGTATGCGGATGACATGGACGATCTTGGCATTAGTTACGCCGAGATAAGCAGAAGCGACATCAGCGATGCCGATGACCTTGCCGGCTACGGCTTGGTTATTTGGTGCGCGCAGGACACTGCTAGCACGTCTCCTCCGGCGATTAATGAGGATGAACAAGACATCCTGGTTGAGTACGTTACAGACAGTGGCGGCGACTTGTTGGTCACGCACAACTACTTCGGGTCTTTTGACCTCCACATACCTTACGATCCTTATAACGGCACCGAGTTCATGGACATGTTCGGCGTCCACTACGCTGTCAATATCAACTGGAGTGGAAACGCGAACTATATGTACTCCGAGGATCCATGGAGCAGCGGCCCTGGCGGCAACTTCACGAGCATACACACATCCAACAACCTCAAGGGCCATGCCAATGTGAGCTGGCCGGATTACCAGAATCCACCGAACAACGTCCATTTCGCCTACATTGCCACCTACTACATGCCTCCTGGTGCGGAGCCGCACTTCGGGGTTGCCTGGGGCAAGGACAACATGCCCTCGACCAATCCGGGCGGCAAGGCGGGATTATGGTCGCCTGCCTGGCAGTTCCTCGATCAGGAAGCGTCACGGCAGAACCTGTTGAAGAACATCCTTAACTGGTACGATCCCGATTTGCTCCCGTAACGCTCAAGTTACCGCACAAGCACACAAGGGCCCTCGCTACGGCGGGGGCCCTTTTTTGTTGCACAAACGAGTTTTCCATCTATGTACTAGCTTCGCATACATGCGATGCACATATGAGACCTTCGCACGCGATTAGCAAATTAGCGCGGTTTGGCAGTTACGCGCTTCGTGTGGTAGACTATGGATGGGGAGATTCTAGCCGGGCAGCCGCAAGGTTGCCAGTGCGACTCCGCCAAAGAACCGTTATACCGGTGCCATGTTACTGATAGGTGTGTTGGCTGGCTATTGCGGGATCGGGATTCGGCTGGACAATCCTCTGTACAAACGGGGCTACTGGCTCGGTGTCGGCTCGGATGAAGGAGGTGAGATGGAAAGGGGCATTTCGACTAATAGGGAGCATTCCCTGCCGCATACATCATCACAGAGTCCACCCAACGAAGGAGTCCTGAAAGGGTTCGGCGAGTGGACGGATACAGGTTGATGGTAATTATTCATGATAATCGCAGGTGGTGTGAGTAAAGGGGA